>Ga0182027_10000141_pt1 | contig 114507 bp, 90 predicted proteins | sample 712E1DmetaG_FD_121300 | JGI IMG/M metagenome (GOLD analysis project Ga0182027, IMG submission 121300) | Permafrost microbial communities from Stordalen Mire, Sweden - 712E1D metaG (Illumina Assembly) | ecosystem: Environmental > Terrestrial > Soil > Wetlands > Permafrost | place: Sweden...
CAACCTTTACTACATCCCTAATGACAGGGGGCTTCTGCTTGATGCAATAAAGAAAACTGGTGAGGTCAGGGATTTTGAATTAATCTTAAAGACGAAAAATGGCGAAAAAAAGGCGGTTTCATTGAATGCCCGTTTAATCTCCGATGCCGACGGCAAACCGAATCATATCGATGGGTCATTAAGGGATATCAGCGAACGTAAAAGGGCGGAGGAGTCGTTGAGTGAGAGCAGGAAAGAGCTGATTACTATCATAAAACAACTGGAAATTGCACAGCAAACTGGGCATATCGGCTCTTGGAATTTTAATCTTAAAACACAGAAAATTAGCGGATCAGCAGAAGCCCGGCAATTGTTCGGTCTGAAGGGTTCAGAGAACTCTTTCGATCTTCAAAACATTGAAGATTGTATTCCTGATCGCGAACGGGTTCATCAGGCATTGATCAATCTGATAACAAGTGACACTCCTTATGATCTTGAATATATGATACATCCTGCCGACGGTTCCAAACCAAGAGTTATCATATCAAAAGCTATAATTGAAAAAGATGCCGACGGCAATCCGATTGCAGTCAATGGGATAATTCAGGATATTAGCGAACGGAAAAAGGCGGAGCAGGAATTACTTAGAGCCAAAGAAAGAGCCGAGGAAAGCGACCGCCTTAAATCGGCGTTCCTCGCCAATATGAGCCACGAAATCCGTACCCCGATGAATGGCATTCTGGGGTTTGCCAATTTGCTGAAAGAACCCATTTTAACGGATGCGGAGCAACAAGAATACATCAACATAATCGAGAAAAGCGGCAGGCGGATGCTCAACATCATTAACGATATTGTTAGCATCTCAAAGATTGAAGCGGGACAGATGTATGTTTCAATATCTGAATCCAATGTCAACGAGCAAATCGAATTTATTAATAATTTCTTTAAGCCAGAAGCTGAAAGGAAGGGATTGCAGCTACTGGTGAAAAACACACTTCCGTTCAAAGAATCCATCATTAAAACCGACCGTGAGAAGCTCTTTGCCATCCTGACCAACATCGTAGGCAATGCTCTTAAATATACCAGCGTGGGCTGCATCGAACTTGGAGTTGAGAAAAAGGGCAGCTACCTTGAATTTTTCGTAAAAGATACAGGTGAGGGCATACGTCAGGAAGTGAAGAAAGTCATTTTTGAACGGTTCAGGCAAGATATTGATTTAAAGAGTCGATTTAATGAAGGTGCAGGCTTGGGGCTATCCATTTCGAAAGCCTATGTGGAAATGCTTGGTGGACAGATTTGGTTAGAAAGCCAGCTCGGAAAGGGGTCAACATTTTATTTCACACTTCCACATAACCTTGATGTAGAAGCGAAACCTTCAATTAAAATCGATTCTGCGAACATAGAAGCAGAACATCAAGTTAACAACCTGAAAATATTAATTGCCGAAGATGATGAAGTGTCAGTATCATTCCTTTCTACAATACTCAGCATTTACTGCAAGGAAATATTGATAGTAGGAACAGGAACTGAGGCAGTGGAAGTCTGCCAAGCCAATCCCGATATTGATCTGGTTCTGATGGATATCAGGATGCCCGATATGGATGGCTATGAAGCCACACGCCAAATAAGGCAATTTAACAAAAGCATGATCATTATTGCGCAGACAGCCTATGCGATGGATGGTGACAGGGAAAAGGCAATCGAAGCAGGATGTAATGACCACATTTCGAAACCTATTACAATAGATGTCCTAAAGGGGTTAAGACAAAAGTATTTCAATAGGTAAGTAAAAGATCACATTGGCATATAAAGGACCGTTGATAAAAATTGTAGGTTCTCATAACCTATCATTCCACAACTTCCAATTTCTGAGTTACTTAAAAGAAGGAGAACACGGTGAATAATACCAGTAATCAATTAGAAACTGACATTCTGTCGCAAAAAGCAGAACACTTGCTAAAAAAACTATGCCTTATCTCTTTGTTATTCATCTCAATCAATGTTACTTCAGCACAAAAGCAAGGTTCTGAATATATTGATTCACTAAAATTAAGAACACCTTTAGCGGTTGAAGATACGAATAAGGCTGAACTGTTGGCGAAATTGTCATTTGAATATTACGGGTTTAATACGGATTTAGGTATCAAATATGGTGAGCAGGCACTGGTGCTTTCACAAAAACTTGGATGGAAAAAAGGAATTGCATGGGCGTATAACAGCATTGGGTCAAACTGGGCTATCAAATCAAATTACCCCAGAGCATTGGAATGCTATATGAAATCATTGTCCATGTATACTGAGATTGGCGATAAGAAAAGGATTGCTAACGCATCAAACAATTTAGGATGGTTGTATAATTCTGAGAAAGAGTATGCTAAGGCTTTTGGATTTCTTAATAAGGCAATAAAAATTTATACCGAGATCAATGATGTAAACGGTCTTGCAAGTACTTATGCAAATCTGGGCATCTTTTATAGCTATCAGGGTAATTGGCCTGTTTATGGCGAGAAAAGAATGAAAACTCAAATTTCACCATAGATGTAACAATATTTTAATATTGAGAATTGATATGAGATGCAAAAGGGAAATAAAGATTTGTATTAATTTTATGGTTAACATTCAAGGGCCTAATGATTGATAAATAATTTACTATAAAGATATCCATGGATTATATAAACTTTAAATAAAGGAGGAAATATGAGAACAATGATTTTTATTCTTTTCTTCACACTTGGGGCACAATTGCTTCACGGCCAAACCCATAAAATACTTAGTTATAAATTCAACAATACACTAAATGAATCCAAAGGTATCGGACCAGCACTGACTAATTTAGATTCCGCAGGTGTGTTTGTAGTGGATACGTTGAATAAGGTTAATAATAAGACTAAAACTGTTTATCGGTTTAAGAAAAATTGGGGTTTCCAGTTTAATAATGCGTTGGCAGGGAACTTCCTTGATTCAACATACACCATTGAACTATATTTTAAATTCGATGATGTGGATGGCTGGAATAGGGTGATCGATTGGAAAAATCGTACTACCGATGATGGTGCTTATGTTTATTATGGAGATTTAGGTTTTTATAACTTTTCGAGAAGCGATAGCACGACTGTGATGGCAGGCGATTATACTTATTTTGTGGTAACTCGAAATGGAGTGACTAAAAACCTGTGGATGTATTCTGATGCAAAAAATGAGGTTAATTTTATTGATGCTGAAGATGCTGGAGTGATCGATACATCCCATGTGTTGAATTTCTTCAGGGATGACCTCATTGTTCAAAATGAGGCCAGTTCGGGAACTGTGGCCCTGCTCAATATTTACAATTATTTACTGGATTCTGCTACTGTCAAGCATAACTTTGATAGTCTTCAGGGTGAATTATTTTCAATAAGAGAATCAAGGAGCAATAACATTCTAATTATGGTTTATCCTAATCCTGCAAGAGATATCATAACTATTGAAACATCAGAGGCGAATTTTATTGGCAGTTTGTCGATAATAAACTGTTCAGGTCAGCAGTTCATCACCCGACAATTCACCAAACCCAAAATGCAAATTGACATCAGCAATCTGCCCAGCGGGGTCTATTTTGTGCGGTTGACCAACGACAACACAGTGGCTGTAGGGAAGATTATTAAGGATTAGATTCACTATTCACTGTCTCCCTTCCCTTCTCTGGTACTTCAGGTGAATCTTCTTTTATGGACGTGGCAACCATAAGAATTGATGAGATGATGCTTGTAGTTCCTTCTGAAGCTTAGTTTAATGATCTGGGCAATGAGATGGTATCAGGTCTTAATCTTGCTCCTGTCACTCCGGACATGGCAACCGAAACAAAATAAATGCTCCAGCCATGATGGAAAGCCCTACTGTAGTTCCTTAGCGGGTGGGAATTAAGTTGAACTTCAAAAACAGGACGATTTTATGATTTAATGTGTTTCACGACACGGGGGGTAAACCATCCCGACCCCGGGGGGAGCCAGATGCCGAAAAGTGAGAATAAAAGGGTTTTACACTCCCCTATACAATCCCTTGAAAAAATAAACCATTATAAATAATACATTTACAATGGTTTAAGCTAATTCTTTGTTGTCCCGCCAGGATTCGAACCTAGACCAAGAGAACCAAAATCTCTGGTGCTGCCATTACACCACGGGACAATAGAATATCGAATATTGAACATTAAATGCTGAACGACAATTTCCGCGTTCAATGCCTGCCTCTAAAACGGCTGCAAAAGTAGTACTTTTTTCGCATAAGCGCAATTTTTGTAACTTCGCTGCCCTGTCAATCATGCTTCATGAGAAATTACCAGAAACTGAACAATATTCTCGGCTGGATTACCTTTGCCATCTCTGCAACCGTCTTTCTGCTTACCATTGAACCTACGGCCAGCTGGTGGGATCCGGGCGAATTCATTTCCACGACATATAAGCTCCAGATCGGGCATCCGCCGGGGGCGCCTACCATGCAGCTTATCGGGAGGCTGTTTTCACAGCTTGCCTTCGGGAATGTCGCAAGGGTTGCCATGATGATCAATGCGATGTCGGCCATATGCAGCGCTTTTGCAGTGCTGTTCCTTTTCTGGGTGATCACGATGTTCGCCCGCAAGATCGTTGCTCCGGAAGGCGGGATGACCAAGGCACAGATGTGGACCATCTTTGCTGCAGGCTTCATAGGTGCAATGACCTTCACATTTACCGATTCGTTCTGGTTCTCGGCAGTGGAAGGCGAGGTCTACGCCATGTCGGCCATGTTCACTTCCCTGGTTTTCTGGGCCATCATGAAATGGGAAACGGTCGCCGGCCAGAAACATGACTCACGCTGGATCATCTTCATTGCTTTCATGATAGGGCTTGCCATTGGCGTTCACCTGCTGAACCTTCTGACGATCCCGGCCCTTGCATTCGTCATTTATTTTAAGAAATTCAAAACCTCGAAAGCAGGGATGCTTTGGACTTTTCTTGTTTCCATCGCGATTTTGGCATTCGTGATGTATTTTGTGATTCCCTGGATACCTAACCTGGCGGGGAAATTCGAGATCCTTTTCGTCAACTCCCTGCACCTGCCATTCCAGAGCGGAACCATTTTCTATTTCCTCCTGCTCACGGGACTTATCATCTGGGGACTTTATTATACCCGTAAGAAAAACCATCCTCTGATCAGCACGATCATCCTCTCCTTTACTTTCCTGCTGATCGGCTATTCTTCCTTCCTGGTCCTTGTGATCAGGGCTAATGCCGATACGCCTATAAATGAAAACGATCCGAAGGACGTGGTCGGGCTTGTTTCATACCTGAACCGGGAACAATACGGGACCTGGCCATTATTTTACGGTCAGTATTATAATGCACCGATAGTCGGATATGAGGACGGAAGCCCGGTTTACGCGCATGACTCGGCAACAATGAAATATGTTGTCGTTGATGACAGGAAAGGCACCATCCCGGTTTTTGATTCAAGGTTCATGACCATATTCCCACGGATATGGAGCCGTGAATCGGACCGTAAAGGGACCCTCGACTTTTATAAAAGATGGGGCGGTGAAGGCGTTCCTGTTACCATTACCGATGAAGACGGGAAAACCAAAACTGTCAATAAACCCACCTTCATTGAAAACATCAAATATTTTCTTACTTACCAGGTCGGCTGGATGTACTTCAGGTATTTTCTCTGGAACTATGCCGGACGACAGAACGACGTCCAGGGTTACGGAGGTGTTGAGGACGGGAACTGGATATCGGGAATACCTTTCCTGGATAAACTGAGGCTTGGCCACAACCAGCTAAACCTTCCCGACAGCAAGAAAAACCGCGGGGAAAATAAGTATTACCTACTGCCGCTCCTTCTTGGTCTGATCGGCTTCTTTTACCAGCTTAAAAAGGAATACCGGGGGGCTGTGGTCATTACTTTTCTTTTTTTAATGACAGGCCTTGCAATCGTGATATACCTCAACCAGAAACCTTTCGAACCCCGGGAAAGGGATTATTCATACTGCGGGTCAACCTATGCATTTGCCATATGGATCGGTCTTGGCGTGATCTGTCTGGTACAACTTGCGAAAAAGTATATCAAAAAGGAATACCTCCCGGTGATTCTGGTTTTTGCTTTCTGCCTCCTTCTCGTACCGGTGAATATGGCCAAAGAAAACTGGGACGACCACGACCGTAGCGGGAAATATTCCTGCCGGGATTTTGCGGCCAATTACCTGAACTCCTGTGAAAAACAATCGGTCATTATTACAAATGGCGACAATGACACTTTCCCTTTATGGTATGACCAGGAGGTAGAAGGGATCAGGACCGACGTCAGGGTGGTCAATTTTATGCTGGCTTCAGGAGGACGGTACATCGATCAGCTTTACCAAAAGATGTATGACTCGGAACCGCTTCCTTTCACGCTGAAACGGAAGCAATACAGCCTCGGGCAAAATGAGATCATCCCGTTCTATGACGTGGGGATAAAAGGATATGTTGAGCTGAAGGATATCCTTGACTTTATCAGAAGTGATGACCCGGAAACCTTCCTGACCCTGCAGAACGGTGAAAAAATAAAATTCATCCCTTCCAGGAACATTAAACTGACCGTGGATAAAGAGGCCTGTCTCAGGAACGGCATCGTCCCGGCTTATCTCAAGGATAAAATGGTGGATACCATTTACTGGACAATCCGCGGAAACGAAGTTTACAAGAATGATATCATGCTTCTGGATTTCGTAGCTTCCAACAAATGGACCAGGCCTTTGTATTTCTCAGCCCCTGGCAGCGTAAACCATGTTTTCAACCTGGATCACTACTGCCTGCTCTGCGGATATGCCTATAAATTCATGCCGGTGAAGGCCGACACTTCCGATTATATCCAGGGGATGGGAGGCGTGGATCCGCTGACATCATATGATATCCTGATGAACAAATGCAAATGGGGAAACCTGAATGACCCCCATGTATATGTCGATCCCGAAAGCCTGAATAACGCGGTAAGACCGAGGACAAGCTTTATGAGGGTAGCACAGTCACTCGTTGATATGGGTAAGAATAAGGAAGCTTCGGAATTGCTTGATACTTACCTGAAGTATTTCCCTGATTCCAAGATCAGCTATGATATGTTTATGCTGCCATTCTCAGAGATTTATTACCGGATAGGTGACACTGCAAAAGCCAACCGGATCATGAAAAGGGTTGCGGAGATATTCAGCCAGAACCTAGATTATTATCTGTCGTACCCGCCTGACTACAGGCAGTATTTTCAGAATGATATCAACAACAACTTCGGGATGATCAGGAGGATCTCCATGATTGCCAAGGATTTCAAACAGGATAAACTGGTTGCGGAAATGGACAGGCTGTTCACTGGTAAGATTAAATCTTATAAGTAGGCAATAGGCATTAGTGATAAACTAAGCAATAGGCATCAGGCATTAGGAATTGGAGATTTTAAATAATAAACCAACGACATCACGAATAATTCAGATATGACAGGAATACTGACATACATTCACTGGAACCCGGACCCGGAAATTTTTCATATTGGCTCTCTGGCCATCAGGTGGTACGGGCTGCTTTTCGCTTCAGCTTTTTTCTTCGGATATTTCATTATGCTCAGGATCTTCAAAAAGGAAGGAATACCTGTTGAAAAGCTCGATACGCTTACTACATACATGGTTATAGGAACGGTCGTGGGAGCAAGGCTGGGACATTGCCTGTTCTATGAGCCGGATTATTATCTTGCACATCCGGTAAAAATCCTGGAGGTCTGGCAGGGCGGACTGGCGAGCCATGGTGCGGCGATCGGGATACTGCTTTCGATATGGCTTTTCAGTTACAGGAACAAGCTGACATTCCTCTGGGTGATTGACCGTATCGTCATCACGGTAGCATTATCAGGCCTACTGATCCGGATGGGAAACCTGATGAATTCTGAAATATACGGGCATATCACGCATCTTCCATGGGGGTTCTACTTCCTCCGTTCTTCAAATCCTGCAGAGGCACTTGACCCGCGCCATCCCACCCAGCTTTATGAAGGGCTGAGCTATTTCGCGATCTTTCTTTACCTGTGGTGGCTTTATTATCACAGGAACGGCAAACCGGAACCAGCGCTGCTTTTCGGAATTTTCCTGATCTGTGTCTTCGGAATGAGGTTCGTTATTGAATTCCTGAAGGAACCCCAGGTGGGTTTCGAAAACAGCATGATCCTTAATATGGGCCAGTTGCTCAGCATCCCCTTTGTGATCCTTGGGATCTGGCTCGTTGTGAGGGCGGGAAAGCTGAAGAACGGCGCCTCAGCGACCTGATAGCTTCCTGATCCTTTCGCTTAACTTATCCTGATCATTCCTGAGTACAACTCCCGTGTAACCGGATGAAAGTTCCATTGCCTCCTTCAGCCGGAAATCATTCTGGGCAACTGAATAATGGATCTTTTTTGCCTTAAGGCTGGAGGCAAGATATTCCTGTTCGGTTTGTCCCGGAGTGGGGACAAGGATGGCCGTCCTGCCCAGGCAGGCCAGGTCCATAAGGGTCGAATAACCGCTCCTGCAAATGATATGCCCCGCATGTTGAAGATAAAACTTGGTTAAGGCAGTATCCAGATGCGGGAAGATCGTGATCCTCCCTTCCGTTACCCAGGGCTCTCCCGATTCCGGGCGCCCACCTGCAATAACAGCCGAATAAGGGCTTTCCCTGAGCTGCTTAAGGACCAGCGATTCGAGCAGGCTTCTCTGCGGCTCGGGTCCCGAAAGCAGGACGAAAATATCAGGTGCGGGGCATGGGAGATGACCTGTATAGTTTCCCTCGTTGTAAAACCTCGACAAGGTCCCTATATAATGACAATTGCCGGGCAGGACATGGGGATGCGATAACCTGCCTGCAAGTCCGCCATCCTGCGTGTAATCAGGTATCCAGCATTCATCATATTTTCTGATAAAAGCATTAACGATGCTCCCCGACAGGGCCGAACCCCATCCCAGGTATCCGGGCACCTGTATGTCAAGCTGATGTGTAATGAATACGGATTTCACAGCCGGGTGCCAGCACCCGTACCGGTTCTCGGAAATCACCAGGGTAGCGCCGGCATCCCTCACCAGCTTTCTTAACAGAATATGCTCATTTCTGATGCTTAGGATAAATCCCGGCATCTGGGTTGTCATCTTAAGGACCATACCTGAACCTTCCGGATAATCAATCCTGATGCCCGGGAATCTTACCAGGGAAACCAGGGGCATTTCCTTCCGAAAGAACTCATAGGGCCTTCCGTCGGCAGCTATAATCACTTTCCAGCCTTCCTTCAGCAACTGTTGAACAACAGGGACTGAGCGGGTGGCATGGCCTATACCCCAGTCAAGAGGGCAAACCAGAACGGTGGGGGAATGAGTTTCCAGGGTAAAATAAATCAGTAATATATCACTTTAAGCCTTCCGGCGGATAAAGATAAGGCAAAAACACTGATGGAAAAAAAGACCCTTCGATATCATATCGCCCTGACCCTTGTCCCCGGGATAGGCACTGTTACAGGGACAAAGCTGATCCAGCTTTGCGGAAACGCTGAAAATGTGTTTACCCGTACCAATGAAATGCTGAAACCTTTCCCCAGGCTCTGTCAGATGGTCAGGAATGCCCGGAATGATAAGGAGATATGGAAAAGGGCTGATGAGGAGATCCGGTTTACGGAAAAGTACGGGCTTAAGGTCTATTGTTACGGGGATAAGGACTACCCGGCCAGGTTGTCGCAATGCCATGACGCCCCGGTTCTTCTTTTTTATAAAGGCAATGCGGATCTGGATGCCGGTAGGATCATAGGCATTGTCGGGACAAGGAACGCAACGGATTACGGGAAGAAGGTCACATCTGAACTGGTCAGGGGGATGATGGCCGAAAACCCGCTGGTGGTCAGCGGGCTGGCATGCGGGATCGACAGCCATGCCCACCGGCTTGCACTGGAATGCGGCCTGGAAACGGTTGGTGTGCTTGGTCACGGGCTGGACCGGATCTATCCTTCTGCTAACCAGAAACTGGCCGAAAAAATGATAAGACAGGGCGGGCTGCTTACCGAATTTTTCAGCAATACCAAGCCGGATCGCGAAAATTTTCCACAAAGGAACAGGGTTATTGCAGGCCTCTGTGATGCCATCATCGTGATAGAGGCGGCACAGAAGGGAGGGGCATTGATCACATCCGACATAGCCAACTCCTACGCCAGGGAGGTCTTTGCCATCCCGGGCCGCATTGGCGATAAATACTCGGAAGGCTGCAATGCCCTGATCAATACCAACCAGGCCCGCCTCGCACTGAATGCCGACGATATCCTTGAAACCATGCAATGGAAAGCATCAGGTGAAAAAACTGCCACCCAGCCCGGACTGTTTGTCACCCTGACCGGTGATGAAGAAAAAATCGTGGCGCTGCTGAAAGAAAAAGGCGAGCTGGGAATCGATGAGATCTGCAGGAAAACATGCCTGCCTGTGAATAAAATTTCGGCCTCACTCCTGAACCTGGAACTGGAAAATGTAGTACGGTGCAAACCCGGAAAAATATTTTCCCTTGAATAATGAACAGGAACGACACCGGCTTTTTTAATTTCCTTCAGGCTCGGTCAGGGCTGCCTTGATCCCCAGAATGAAAACAATCACCGTTGAACCGAAAGCGAACAGGCTAAGCAGCTTGAAATCCTGTGTGATCAGGGTGAAAATGAATAATCCCTGGAAAAATGTTGCCCCCAGCAAGCCTGTCAGGGCAAACATGAAGTATGTCTTGATGAACTTTCCCATGCTGACAAAAAAGCCCATGATCACGGAGAAAATCAGGTTTGCAGGAACGAAGATGAAGGCATACAATGTGTAAGGGTACAAAGCCTGGGTGTGGAAGGGATCCAGCATAAACGACAGGAGGGCGATAGTGCAAAACCCGAGCGACACCATAATCGACATGCTGATGCCGTGTATGGGCCTGTCGATCGTTTTTTTAGGGATGATGTAATACCTGTAAAGGATGAATTTTCCGAATTCGGAAGCAAATCCGACAGTGATGAAAGAATAGAATAATATCCTTTTCAGGCTCGTTAACGTATTGAGACCAAGCAGTGTTGAAAGGAATTTCGCTGCAGCAAGCACCAGCACGCTGATCAACCCGCAAAGGAAGCTTTGAACCATCACTTTCCTGAAGGATTGCCCGTATTTCTGGCCAAGATAAAGGTATACACCTGCGGCAATAAGCGGTGCGAATGCAAGGGTGATGTATGCAATTGGTCTCATAGCAGGAGGCGTTTTGTTATGGTCAAAAATAAGTAAATTTTATAATTTTACAAGAAAATACTTATTTGGTTTTTATTCTGTTTTTTACTTATCTGGATTTTGCCTTTAACCGTTTAATGGAGAATTTACAATTACCATCCTATGCCGATCATCATTGTTAACAAACGTTATAATTTTTCCTGAATAATTGGAAGGCCTTGTCATAAAATCAACAGGCAGCTGGATCAAGGTACGGCTTGAGGATGGCTCTGTCATGGATTGCCGGTTAAAAGGGCAGTTCCGTATTCATGATATCAGGCACACCAACCCGGTTGCTATAGGCGACAGGGTGAGCCTGGAGCAGGATATGCAGCATGGCAACGGGATCATCACTGCAATCAGGCCCAGGGACAATTACATCATCAGGAAGGCAACGAAATTATCCAAGGTGTCCCATATCATAGCTGCAAACCTTGACCATGCCTTTCTCATTGCGACTCTTGCAGAACCAAGGACATCCACCGGGTTTATCGACAGGTTTCTTGTCACAGCCGGGGGATATTATATTCCTGCAAGCCTGGTTTTTAACAAGATCGATATTTATAATCGGGAACTGGAGAACCTTCAGCGAGAACTGACAGCGATTTACGAAAGAGCCGGGTACAGGTGTTATTCTGTTTCAGCCTTGAAAAAGACGAATACCGGGATACTGAAACAGGCCCTGAAAGATAAGATCAGCCTGTTCTCGGGGCATTCGGGAGCCGGGAAGTCGGCTCTTATCAATGCCCTGGAACCAAACATGGCCATAAAGACCGGCGAAATATCTGGGGTCCATCTGAAAGGAATGCATACGACTACATTTGCCGAGATGCATGAACTGAGCGGAGGCGGCTTTATCGTGGATACCCCGGGCATCAAGGAATTCGGGCTGATAGACTTCGAGAAATCAGAGATCCCCCGTTGCTTCCCGGAGATGGAAAAATTACTGCCTTATTGCCAGTATAAAAACTGCTCCCATACCCATGAACCCGGCTGTGCCGTTAAACATGCCATAGAATCGGGGGAAGTCAGCCAGTTACGATATAATAGTTATCTTAGCATCCTCAATGACAGCTAAGGAATTAATCAGCGGCGCCGTTATATCCCTTAGGCCGGGCGACATCGGATCAGATGCCCTGAGCCTTATGGATGAACTCAGGGTATCACACCTCCCGGTGGTGAATGATCTCGAATTCCTCGGGCTTATCTCGGATTCGGATATTTACAATAAAGGAGAGTACGATCAGCCTGCATGGGATCATAAGCTCACACTAAACAGGGTTTATGTTTATGAAGACCAGTATATTTATGATGTGATCCGTTTGTTTTCAGAACAGAAGCTGACCCTTCTCCCGGTTTTAAACGCCAAAAACCAATATGCGGGGGTGATCACCCTTGCCGATCTGGTATATCACCTTGCTACGATCACCTCGGTCGACAACCCGGGTGGGATCATAGTTATCGAAGTGAACGAAAAGGATTACCTCTTAACGGAAATAGCCGGTATAGTCGAGTCGAACGATGCAAAAATACTTAGCCTGTACGTCACTTCCCATCCTGAATCGACCAGGCTTGAGATCACTCTTAAGGTCAACCGGATCGATATCGGGGCCATCCTCCAGACCCTATACAGGTATAATTATACCGTAAAAGCGAGCTGGTCAAATTCAGACTCGTTTACCGACGGGCTGCAGGACAGGTTTGACTCCTTGATGAATTACCTTAAAATCTGAAGGATGGAGACGGTCGGGAAACCTGTCCTGTTCAGGATTCGGTTGGTCTCCTGTTGTTTTTTTTTCCTGATCCAGGCTGCTTTAGCAGCCGGCGGTTGCGCGAATACCATCACGGTAAAGGATCCCGCAGCCGGCGTGAATGGATTTGAATCGGTCAGCGGCGATAAACTGTTTTTCATTGTGGGCAGGATCAGCATTAAAGGCAATCGCCTGACACGCCCGAACATCATCCTCCGGGAGCTGAAATTCAGGGAAGGTGACACCCTTATGCTGGCCGATCTCCCGGGGATCCTTCAGCATGCAAGGGAAAATATCTTTAACACCAGGCTGTTCAATTTTGTCACGGTCGATACGTCTGTAAACATTGCCGACCAACTCCTGGATTTCAGTGTGGAAGTGGTGGAAAGGTGGTACATCTGGCCCATCCCTTTTGTCCAGGTTTCGGACCAGAATTTAGATGCCTGGTGGCAAACGCAAGATTTCAGCCGCATCACATACGGGATTGACCTCACTTTTTACAACGTCAGGGGGAGGAATGAGACACTGAAGATACTTACACATTTCGGGTTCAACCAGAAATATGGATTTACATACCGTATCCCTTACATCAACAAGAGCCAGACACTAGGTATAGGTTTCGGGGCCGACCTGGAAATAAACCACCAGGTTGCGGTAAAAACCCAGGATAACCAGCCGTTTTATTATGATGATCCGGGCGCATACCCGAAGCAGCTGACCTATGTTTATACCGAGCTTCTGTACCGCCCCAGCATCTATGTGATGCATACCATCAGGCTCGCATACAGCCATTATTATTTCCAGGATACTGTGCTGCATATGCCGGGATTTTCGATGACCGGCGATAACAACCAGCATTTGGGCACTTTCTGGTACCAGTATAAAAATGATCACCGGGATGTGCAGTTCTATCCGCTGCGGGGCTGGTACCTCGATGCGGAGCTCAGCCACAGCGTTCCTTTCCGGATTGCCCGTAACACATACATAAAGTCCTTGTTCCGCTGGTATTTGCGATTGCAGAAACGATGGTATTATTCTTTTTCCTTCCAGGGAAAATTAAGCTTTGAAAAAGAGCAGCCATACTATCTCGAGCGGGGCCTTGGTTATGGTAATGAGTTTGTGAGGGGCTATGAGTACTATGTGGTGGACGGGCAGCATTTCGGCATGCTTAAGAACCAATTTAAATTCGCCATCCTTCCCGAAAGAGTCGAAAAGATCGGTTTTATCAGGTCATCGAAATTCAACACCATCCCGCTTGCATTATACGCCAGCGTGTTTGTGGATATGGGATATGTTTATGCTTACCGCCAGTATGCCCCCCTGCAGGATGGTGAGCTGATCCCCTTCAACAGCCTGCAGAATTCGTTTCTGCTCGGGTACGGGTTCGGGCTTGATTTTACTACATACTATGATGTAGTGGTCAGGCTTGAAGCCTCCCTCAACCTGATGGGAAAACCCGGGATCTATATTCATTTTACCGCCCCGATCTGATCCATTCCCGTCTTGTTTTTTCGTATGGGCTGAAGGCCTTATCCCGTCTTTGAGGCCGCTGCGCATCCAAGGTTTTTTGTAAATAATTTACAGTATCTTTGCACACTGTTTTTATTCCTCCATTCCAATGACTTTTGCTGTTTTCGGGAAACATGTGGCCGGCCCCGTTTTAACCCTTATCCAAACCCTGGTTGATAAGCTTTTATCGGTAGGAGGGCCTGTCTATTTTTATGAGCCTTTTTTCCGCAGCCTTGAAGGAAAAATAACATTCAGCGCTGAACCGGTATTATTCTCAACACAGGGTGAGATCCACGGGAAAGCAGATGTTTTGCTTTCCATAGGCGGTGACGGAACCATGCTCGATGCTGTTACTCTGGTCGGGGACTCTGGTATTTTGCTGACTGGAATAAATATCGGGAAACTTGGTTTCCTGTCAAGTATTTCGAGACAACAGATCATTTCGGCCCTGGATGCCATCCTTGCTTCAGATTATAAACTTGACCAGAGAACCCTGCTGAAACTTGAAACAAGTCAGGCGCTTTTCAATCCACGGAATTTCGCCCTTAACGAAATTACAGTATACAAAGCGAAGCCTATGTCGATGCTCACTATCCGGACCTGGGTTAACGGTGATTTTCTGAATTCATACTGGGCCGACGGATTGATAGTGGCCACACCCACGGGCAGCACTGCTTATTCACTGAGCTGCACCGGCCCTATTATTGCTCCCGATGCCGAATCCCTCGTGATAACGCCCATCGCAAGCCATAACCTGACCGTGAGACCGGTTGTTCTCAGGGATGATGTGGAAATACTGATACGTGTCGGGGACGAAAAATCTTCATTCTTCGTCAGCATGGATTCCCGGATCAGGGAAGTCCAGAACCCCCTTGACCTGGTGATCAGAAAAGCTGGTTTCAGGATCAACCTCCTCAGGCTGAAAGATGCCCTTTTTTTTGACACTTTGAGGGACAAATTAAACTGGGGACTGGATGTTCGCAATTAGTTATTCTTTCTTAGGTATCCTCGATCCAATATAATCGGAATTTTTGCGTTAAAGTAAATTATTGAATTACCAATTCATGATACATACCGCAGTGAAGTTAAAATCGTTCAACTCCGCATTTTTAGGCAGGGTTGTTCTGGTTTTCTCCGGTTGTATTTTTTTTATGACTCCGGAACATGCTGGGGCACAAACTCTTGAAGCAGGCATTTATGGAGGCGGGTCCTATTATCTCGGGGATCTGAACCCCGGGGTGCATTTTAAAAATTACCAGCTCGCCTACGGCGCCCTGGCAAGATATAATATTGACAGCCGTTGGGCTTTGAAAGTCAGTGTCTACAGGGGACAGGTAAAAGGTAACTCGGAACAATCGAAGTTCCTGCCTGAGCGCAACCTGTCGTTCGTCAGCCCGGTAACGGATTTTTCGGCCATGGCCGAATTTAATTTCTTTCCGTATTACACCGGCAGCCGTAAGAACTGGATAACTCCTTATATTTATGCCGGATTTTCATTCTTCCTTTTCAATCCGAAAAACGGGGGAATCTCTTTACGGGACCTTGGCACCGAAGGCCAGAAAATCGGATACGACGGGAGAAAACCATATAAATTATATTCATTCAGCATACCATTCGGGTTGGGAGTAAAACTAAGTATCGCCAGGAAACTCGGGATGACGGTTTTCTGGGAATTGCATAAGACATTTACCGATTATCTCGATGATGTGAGTACAACATATTACCTGAACGGGCCGAAGATCAATAAAAATGACCCCTCTCAGATCCTTTCCGATCCCACCATGAGCTATACCGAGGGAATGCAAAGGGGAAATTCGAGAAACAATGACTGGTATTCATTCAGTGGTATAACCCTGACTTATAAATTTGATCTTGTCAGGAAAAAACATTGCAGGGACCTGGAGCATTGATCAATACCGTGACAGACAGGAAAACAGAAGAAAGAAGAGATAAACAAACAGGAGAATTAAATCAGGCCTGATGGCTGAAAAGAGGATACAGGATCAGATAGATCGTACAAAATTGCCGGCCCATATAGCAATCATCATGGACGGTAACGGCCGTTGGGCCCGGAAACAGGGCTTTGCCCGTACCCTGGGTCATGAGAAAGGGGTGGATACTGTGAGAAACGTGGTGGAAGCAGCAGCAGAACTGGGGATAGGGTTTCTGACCCTGTATGCATTTTCCACCGAGAACTGGAGCCGCCCGAAATATGAGATCGAAGCCCTGATGGGGATCCTCGTGAAATCGCTTCATAAGGAGATGAAGACTTTGATGGACAATAACATCAGACTGGAGGCCATAGGGGACCTGGAAAGCCTTCCGGCCGGGACCCGGACCCAGCTGATGAAATCCCTGAAAACGACATCAGGAAATGACGGGCTGACGCTGATCCTTGCTTTGAGTTACAGCTCCAGATGGGAGATCACCGAGGTTGCCAGGCAGATTGCAAAAGAAGCCGTGGAAGGAAAAATTGATCCGGAAAAGATCGATACAGCTTATCTGAACGACCATCTCACTACGAGAAACTTCCCTGACCCGGAATTGCTCATCCGCACTTCCGGCGAATACAGGATCAGCAACTTCCTGCTTTGGCAGATCGCTTATGCCGAACTTTATTTTACCCCGGTACTCTGGCCTGATTTTTCAAAAGATGATTTTTACAGCGCAATACTGGATTATCAGCTGAGGGAAAGAAGATTCGGCCTGACCAGTGAACAGATTTATAAACTTGAACAAAAAATGCATAGCCGATAGGATGGTGAAAAAACTGCTGTTACTCTTCCTGCTTCTCGCTTTTCTTGTACATCACACAAGGGCCCAGATCACTATCGGTCAATCCATTGGCGTTGATTATTCAACTCCGAAGGATTATGTGATAGGTGGCATAACGATCAGCGGGGTAAAATACCTTGATGCCAACGTGCTTATTATGCTTTCCGGGCTTACGGTCGGGGATAAGGTTAAAGTGCCAAGTGATAAGATCACTTCAGCCATCAGGAAGCTATGGGACCAGGGATTATTTGAGGATATCCAGGTCTCGATCTCCAAAATCGTTGAAAACCAGATTTTCCTGGATATAAAACTTAAAGAAAGACCAAGACTGTCAAGGTTCCAGTTCAGCGGCGTTAAAAAATCAGACGCCGATGATATCAGGGAAAAGATCCGCCTTGTAAAGGGAGAATATGTGACAGACAATATGATCCTTAAAACAAAAAATATTATCCGTAAATATTATACCGACAAAGGATTTTTGAATGTACAGGTTAACATCCAGCAGAGAAAGGATACCACCGCTGCGAATGATGTCATGCTGATCATCGGGATCAACAAGAATGAACGTGTAAAGATTTACCAGATAACCATCCACGGAAATACACAGCTGAGCAACGAACTGATCAGGGCTGCCATGAAAAAGACCAAGGAGAAAAGCATCTTCAACCCGATGAACGATATGGATGAAATCCTGTATAAATCGGCATATGATGCGGTCACGATGGATTTTGTCGATATTGCAAACGTTATCGAAGAAACGGAATACAAAGATATCAGGCTGAGGGTTTTCAAATCCTCAAAATTCATCCCCGAGGATTATGAGGAGGATAAGGAAAACCTGGTCAAAAGGTATAATGCGCTTGGATACAGGGATGCACGAATAATCCGGGATTCCATTTCAAATTTTGATGAAAGCACGGTCAATGTTGATATATGGGTTGAAGAAGGTCCGAAGTATTATATCCGTAACATTTCCTGGGTCGGCAATACGAAATATAATGCCGATGTGTTAAACCATTTCCTGAAGCTGAAAAAAGGGGATGTCTATGACCAGGAGGCCCTGGAGACCGCCCTCTCATATAACCAGAACGGCGCCGACATCCGTTCACTTTATATGGATGACGGTTACCTGTTCTTTGATGTGGTCCCCGTGGAAACGAGGGTTGAAAATGATTCCGTCGACCTGGAGATCAGGATGCGTGAAGGAAAACAGGCAACGATAAGCAAGGTGTCGATTAAAGGGAATACCAAAACGAACGATCATGTGGCATTACGTGAAGTGGCAACACGGCCCGGACAATTGTTCAGCCGCGACAACCTGATCCGTTCCCAGAGACAGCTTGCTCAATTGAAATACTTTAACGCGGAGAAACTGACGCCGAATGTTAACCCCAGGCCGGAAGAAGGACTGGTGGATGTGGAATACGGTGTGGAAGAAACCTCAGCCGACCAGGTGGAACTTTCAGGCGGCTGGGGATACGGCAGAATTATCGGGACACTCGGGCTCTCCTTCAATAATTTCTCACTGAGGAATATAACCAACCTGAAAGCATGGAAACCAATCCCTGCGGGCGACGGACAAAAGCTCAGTCTCAGGTTCCAGACCTATGGCCTGGGCTATTACAGCTATTCGGTATCTTTCACCGAACCATGGGTGGGCGGGAAAAAACCCCTGGCCCTCAGCCTTTCGTATGTTCATTCAAGATATACCAACGGGCTTGCAACCACTGACCCCAATTTCGGATATTTCAAGATTGACGGGGTTTCGGTCGGCCTTGGTTCACAGTTGAAATGGCCCGATAATTATTTCACCATTTACCAGGCTCTTAACTATAACCAGTATGTTACGAAGAATTACGGAACCATTTTTTCCTTTGCAACTGGCGACGGAACTTATGAGGCTATAAGCTATAGCGTGGTACTCTCAAGGAATTCCGTTGATGCCCCGATTTTCCCAAGAGTGGGATCGGAGATCGCGATCACGGGTGAAGTCACCCCGCCCTATTCCCTGTTCAGGGGTAATGTGGATTATGATAAAATGACCATCAATGAAAGGTACAGATGGGTTGAATTCTGGAAATTCAAGTTCAAGGGAGCATGGTATATCAACCTGATCCAGAAACTTGTTCTTACCCCCAGAATACAGTTCGGGGTGCTGGGAGCTTACAACTATGACCTGGGGATAACTCCTTTCCAGAGATTCTACCTCGGGGGAGATGGACTTACCGGGTATAACAATATGGATGGCCGGGAACTTATAGGGATGAGAGGATATGCGAATAACTCTCTTACACCCAACTATCCTAACAATGTCACCGGGGGTACTGTATATACCCGTTATATTTTTGAGTTAAGGTACCCTGTATCGCTGAACCCAAGCGCAACAATATACGGGCTTGCATTCATGGAAGCCGGGAATGACTGGCTGAACTGGAGGCAATACAATCCATTCGATGTTTACCGCTCGGTAGGTGTGGGCGTAAGGGTGTTTTTACCGATGTTCGGGTTGCTTGGGCTGGACTGGGGCTATGGCCTTGACCCCGTCCCGAATGCTCCGGGATCGAACGGGAGCCAGTTCCATTTCTCCATAAATTCATCAATTGATTAATAGGCATTAGGAACAAGATAATAAGTAGTTTAAACAATAAAGACATAGTTTATGAAGAGGATAGTCTTAATCACGGTTGCGGTCTTCATGATGGCCATGTTTGGCAAGGCCCAGAAGTTCGCATATGTCGACAGCCAGTATATCCTGGATAATATCCCTGAGTTTGCTGAAGCACAGTCACAGCTGGACGAACTCAGCAACCAGTACCAGAAAGAAATAGATGCAAAGTTTGCCGATGTTGATAAAATGTACAAGGAGTTCCAGGCTCAATCGGTGCTTCTTCCCGAAGACATGAAGAAAAAGAAGGAGCAGGAGATCGTAGATACGGAGAAAGAAGCAAAGAACCTTCAGCGTCAGCGGTTTGGAAAAGACGGGGAGCTCTTCAAAAAACGCCAGGAACTTGTAAAACCCATCCAGGAGAAAATTTATAACGCCATCCAGGATATATGCACCAGCAGTAATTATGCGGTGGTTTTCGATAAAGGAGGCAGCCTGTCAATTTTGTATGCAAGCCCCAAATACGACATCAGCGATGAAGTTCTTGACCATCTCGGGGCAAGTATATCCGGAAGGAAGGGACGGAATAAGGGAGGTGACAGCGGCAGCGGTGGTTCAAAGGCAAAATCCACAGAGCAACCGGGCGCTGGTTCAGGAACTAACGCCAACCCGGGTTCAGGCTCAGGTGGAGGCGGTACGGACAAACCGGTTAAAAAATAGCCTTCGGCTGCCGTTCATATGTTTGACAGGCCATGCATAAGTATGTAAGGCTGACCCATTCAGAGTAATAAAAAGTAGTTGTATTAAAGGAATTTTAATAATTTTGCAGTCCCAATCAGAGTATAAACCATTTAATATCAAAAAATGAAAAAGTTAGCAATGATTTTTGCCGTAAGTGCATGTATTTTCTGTTTATCATCGTTTACCCAGGCACAGAATCCGGTCAAGATCGGTCATATTGATTTCAATACATTGCTCCAGGCCATGCCGGGCATTGATTCAGTTAAGATTAAGCTCCAGGGCTACCAGAAGACACTTACTGATCAAATGGATGCCATGAAATCGGAATTTGAAAATAAATACATGGATTACCAGTCACAGTCGGCAACCATGTCGGATCTGATCAAACAGACCAAGGAAAAGGAACTTCAGGATCTTCAGGGCAGGATTGATGCATTCCAGCAGAAAGCCCAGACTGACCTCCAGGCCAAGCAGGCTGAACTTGTTCAGCCCTTCATTGATAAAGCAAAAGTCGCCGTAAAAGAAGTGGCAAAGGAAAATAAATATACCTATATCCTGAACTCCATCGAAGATGTGGTTCTTTACAGTGAGACTTCCGATGATATCATGCCGCTGGTCAAGAAAAAGCTTGGCATAGCCAACTGACCTGATAAAAGTGAATTCCGCCCCACGTTTCTCGGGCTGATTCAATAATAAAAAAACCGGCCTAGGCCGGTTTTTTTATTATTCCTCCTTCAAAGGTTCGTCACCATACCAGGAAGCGTATTTATTATAGTTCCCCGATATCCTGTTCACCTGTCCTTCAAGAAGTTCCAGGTCAATATCCTTCACTTTCCGCGCCGGCACACCGGCCCAAACCGAGCCGGATTCAACGATGGTCCCTTCCCTGACCAGGGCTCCTGCGCCAATGATGCAATTACTGTGAATCACAGATCCGTCCATAATGATTGCACCCATGCCGACAAGGACGTTATCATGGATAGTGCAGCCATGGATAATGGCATTATGAGCAACAGAAACATTATTGCCTATGTTGACCGGCCATTTCTGATAAGTACAATGGATGATGGCCCCGTCCTGGATGTTGACATTATTCCCTATCCTGATGTAATGAACATCACCTCTTACAACTGCGTTGAACCATACACTGCAATCATCTCCTATGACAACATCACCGGTGATGGTCGCATTATCGGCCAGGAAACAATGATTTCCGAACCTTGGGAGAATTCCTTTTACTGCTTTGATCAATGCCATTGGTCAGGATATATTTCAAGATCTTTAAGTTATCCCGCTTCGTTCATCGTTTCCCGGAAACCGAAGGATAATCCAGGGAATAATGCAGGCCCCTGCTTTCATGACGTGCCTGGGCTGCTTTGATTATAATGTATCCGATATTGATGAGGTTCCTGACTTCACAGATTTTCCTTGTCAGGATGGACCTGTCATAAAGTTCTTCTGTTTCACGGTACAGGAGATCCAGGCGGTCAAGGGCTCTCTGCAAACGGAGGTTGGAGCGTACGATCCCGACATAATTACTCATGATACTCTGGACTTCCCGCAATGTCTGGGTGATGAGGATCATTTCTTCATTTAGGACCATTCCCTCGGCATTCCAGTCAGGGATATTATCCATGAACCTGATGGACTTGAATTTGCCGGCAGCATCTGAACTGGCCCTGTGGGAAAAGACGAGGGATTCCAGCAGTGAGTTGGATGCCAGGCGGTTGGCTCCATGCAGGCCGGTGGAAGCACATTCTCCCGAAGCATAAAGGTTACGGATGGTGCTTCGCCCGACCTGATCGGTCCTGATGCCCCCACAAGTGTAATGGGCAGCCGGTACGACCGGGATCATGTCACGTGTAATATCGATTCCAACGCTGAGGCACCTGGCATAAATGGTCGGGAAATGATTGATCAGTTCATTTTTTGGAAGATGACGGCAGTCAAGGCAAACATAATCATCACCTGTTATTTTCATTTCACTGTCGATTGCTCTTGCCACGATATCCCTTGGTGCCAGCTCAAGACGGGAGTCATATTTATACATGAATTCTTTACCGTCGCGTGTCCTGAGAACTCCACCGAAACCTCTCACGGCTTCCGAGATCAGGAAGGCCGGTTTTTCCTCGGGGTGGTAAAGTGCGGTGGGATGGAACTGGATAAATTCCATGTTATCCACAGCGCCCTTGGCGCGGTAAACCATGGCGATCCCGTCGCCGGTGGATATGAGCGGGTTGGTCGTGTTGTTGTATACGTTCCCAGCCCCTCCGGTCGAGATAAGGGTGATCTTTGAAAGGATTGTATCGACAAGCCGGGTCCTTGGATTCAGCACATAGACGCCGTAACAGGTGACGTCCCTGGTTCTTTTATTGACCTCTATGCCAAGGTGGTGCTGGGTGATGACATCCACGGTAAAATGATCCTCAAGGATTTCAATATTCGGATGTCGTTTTACCTGCTCGAGGAGGGTGTTTTCAATTTCCTTACCCGTACTGTCCTTGTGATGCAGCACGCGGAACTCGGAGTGCCCGCCCTCTTTGGCAAGATCATATTTCCCTGACTTGGTCTTATCAAAATTAGCACCCCATTTGATCAGGTCCTTTATCCTTTCGGTGGATTCGGTAATGGTAAGCCTGACGACCTCTTCATTGCAGAGACCATCGCCTGCAACGATGGTATCCTGGATATGTTTTTCGAAGGAATCGGGTGTATACATTACGGCTGCAATGCCTCCCTGTGCCCAGCTGGTTGCGGTATCATCCATTTTGGACTTTGTGACGATACAAACCTTGCCGAATTTGGCAACCTTGATTGCAAAAGTAAGCCCGGCGATGCCCGAACCTATAACCAGAAAATCGACTTTTTTTCGCATACAGGCAGAATGTTTACAAATCCAGCATCAGCGTGACCGGGTCTTCGCCCATGGTCAGCATCATCAAAGGGTCTTCAACCAGTTCTTTGACCCTGACCAGGAAGCCGACCGACTCACGACCGTCAATGACCCGGTGGTCATAGGAAAGAGCAACATACATCATAGGGGCAATAACCAGTTGCCGGTCAACTGCAATAGGCCTGTCCATTATTTTATGCATTCCGAGGATCGCACTCTGGGGAGGATTCAGGATGGGAGTTGACATCATTGAGCCGAAAACACCGCCGTTAGTGATCGTAAATGTTCCTCCTTTCATGTCATCAATAGTGATCCGGTTCTCTTTGGCTTTGGCTGCAAATTCCTTGATCTTTATCTCGATGCCTGAAAGGCTGAGCGATTCCGTATTTCTGATTACCGGAACAACGAGTCCTTTGGGAGCGCTTACAGCTATGCCGATATCCACATACCCCGGTGTGATCAGCTCATCCCCGTCGATCATACTGTTGACCTGGGGAAAATCGTGCAGGGCAAGGGTTACCGCTTTGGCGAAAAGGGAAACCAAACCTATCCCGACCCCGTATTTTTCCTTGAAAAGCTCGCTGTAAGTATCTTTCAGTTTCAATGCCGCCCCCATGTTGATCTCGTTGAAAGTAGTCAGCATGGCTGTTTCGTTCTTGACCGCCACAAGCCTTTGCGCGAGTTTCATCCTGAGCGTCGTGAGCTTTTTCCGTTCGACTTTCCGCAGTCCTGAAAAATCGGTCTCGCGGGTACTAGTTTCATTATTCCTGATAAAGTCCTCCACGTCCTTTCGTGTAATCTTTTTATCAGGGAAGGACTTTGTAATGTCACTGGATTTTATTCCCTTTTCACCGATGATCTTTTTTGCAAGCGGTGAAGCATGGATGCTTTTGAGGGAAGGAGCACCGGGCTCCTGACTGGGTTGCTTCCCTTCAAAGGAAACCCGGCCGGGGATTGCTTCCCTTCCCGGTTTTACGGATCCCTTTCCTGTTTTAATTCCCGGAACCAGAGCCGTGGACTCGATGGTGGCAATCACAGCCCCGACACTTATAGTATCACCTTCGGCGGCTTTCAGATGTACTATTCCATCCTCCGGGGCAGACACAGGTAAGGAAGCTTTATCAGAATCGATCTCAACGATCTCCTGGTCCTTGTAAACAGACTCTCCCTCATTCACAAGCCATTTGGCAAGCTGAACCTGGGTGATGGATTCCCCCGGAGAAGGGACTTTGATTTCTACAGACATACTATTTAGTTTTTCCTCTACCAGCAGCAGGATGTTAATCAGAAATTATGACCTTTTCATTCTTCAGGACAACATTATCGGACCTCAGGGTCAGGAAATATATTCCCGGTTTAAGATTGGCTTTGTTAAAAGACAGTATATTCTTCCCGGCATAACCTTTGCCTTCAAAAAGGTGTTTGACCTCTTTCCCGTTTGCATCGGTAATTGTGACGCTCAGGTTGCAGGCTTCATCCAGTGTGAATTCAAGGGAAAAATCCTTCACAACAGGGTTTGGGTATAAGCTGACTTTCGTCCCTCCATCCCCGGAGGGCAGGATCCCGGTTGAATTATCATGAATCTGGGCGATCCAGGTGTCCCATTGATTGTTGACGGCGCCAAAGCTGCCGCTCATCCAGATCAGTGGTCTGGACGCATTGTATTTCCTGCAGGTCCCCGAATAATCACCCCAGCGTTCCGGGTTAACGGTATAATGAACGTAGCCATCACCCGTTCTTACCTGTGCAGTTACTGACCAGTTCATTTCATTATCGCAATTCACTACCTGTACCGATGGAAATATCATGGAATTGGACTTACAGAACCCGATCATGACCGACTGGTCGTTTGCATCGCTGCCATAGGAAACTACTGAAGGATAACAGTAATCGGAGCTATTCAGTCCGAAAAGACTGGAGGTGTTTGACAGAGACGATACGGTGAGACGGTTGTAGTTGATTCCGCAGTATCCGTCGGCCCGCATTGAATGGAACACAAAGTGAACGACTCCGTTCAGGTAAAATCCTCCGAGGGTCCTGGAATCATTTGTATTCAGCAAAACTGTTGTGCCGTATTGGGCGGCGTTCGGGGCAACCTTGTAAGCGGTTGTGTTAACGGAATAATAGTTCAATACCGCATTCCCGGAGGTCCGGTCGTTGGTCAGGTCATAAAAACTGATGGTGGAGGCATCGGTGGGGGAAGTAGCCACAAGGTAACAGCCGGGGCCATAATTTCCTCCCTGCCCGTTGGAAACAGGGCAGATCGTGAACGGGCTGCCGTCAATCCCGTACCACAGGGTATAATCGAGGGTTCCCCCACTGTATGCCGGGCCTTTCGTGAACTGGAAGAGTACCGCCTGGTCGAAATGATGGTCGGAGTCGCGGAACAGGTTACCGGTAATGTATAATTCATTATTGGATAAACCAAGTTTCGGGTAGTCGAAGGCACTGGCATCGTTCAGAGGGTTTCCCGTGACCTTGTAATACCACCATCCGTCAGCCGGGTTGTTCGTTTTTGTGAAGAAGATCAGCAGCTTTGAAGTGGCGGAATTCAGGGGGGAAACTTCGCAGAAAAAAATAAAATGGTCAGCTCCCGGATCATAGATTACAACAGGGTCGCATACACCGGTGATCGCGGGATCGTTGATGAAAGTAAGAAAGTCCTGGTAAAAAAGAGTGTTCCCCGCAGTATCGGAGTATAGTATGGTTGTATTGGTAACACTGACGATGATGTTCCCGTTGGATATGGCGATCGAATTATCCAGGGGAGAACTTCCATTGGCATGATTCCCGATAAAATTTGAGCCGATGACAGGTGTTACGGAGTTTGATTGATTTTCTGATACTGTCGATTTATTCCCCGGGGCAGGGAGTTTGGTTAACTGTCGTTCGGCTTTCAGCTTTTGAACCAGTTCATCTTCTTCGGAGTAATGTATGATCGGGACAGGGTTTACAATGGCCCTCCATTGAACATCGGTTGTAGGCACATTCCTGAATCCCATGCATTCAGCAGAAAAATTCAGGGACCTGGAGCCGGATGAGGGTGGGTGTGTTTTATTTACCGTACTCATATCTGTCTTGTAAAACTGCCCTGCAAGGTTTCCGGAAAGCATCAGGAATAGTACAGGTATGATATAAAACGGCTTCATGGCTTAGTGATTTTGGGCAATGCTAAGTTACGCAATAAAAAACCGGTTAACAATAAGCGGGTCATTTTTCCGCACAATGTAACCTGCATGAACTGTTTGCCGATTCGCAGCTGCATTTTCCAAGCGCCTTATCGACCAGAAGGCTTTGCTGGATTTTATGAAGCTGGGACGACCCGGTTGCGGGGCTTCCGCTGGGAGGTCTGGCTGCATAATCCAGTTTCACTTCCGTGATGTTTTGCAGGATATAATTAAGGGCCCCCATGTTTGCCGGCTCTTCCTGTATCCATTCATAATGTGTAACCGAAGGATAACGTTTGATGACCCGGCCGATCAGGGCAGCCGGAAAAGGATAAAGTTGTTCTATCCTGACCAGTGCGACATGGTTCGTTTGGGATTCTTTTCTTCTTGCGAGGATATCGTAATAAATTTTCCCGGAGCAGAAAACAATTTTGGAAATTTTTACCGGGTCTGCTGTGGCATCATCTATCACTTCCCTGAAACCTCCCTGTGTGAAATCCGCGATCGCGGAAATGCAGAGGGGGTGGCGGAGCAGGCTTTTGGGGGTGAATAGCACCAGGGGTTTACGGAATTCCCGGTGCAGCTGCCTGCGGAGGACATGAAAGAAATTTGCAGGAGTGGTGCAGTTCACGATCTGCCAGTTAAAATGACCTGAAAGGGTTAGGAAGCGTTCCAGCCTTGCACTTGAATGCTCGGGACCCTGACCTTCATAGCCATGAGGGAGGAAAAGAACCAGGCCATTCATTACTTTCCACTTGTCTTCTGCGCTGCTCAGGTACTGGTCGATGATAACCTGGGTCCCGTTATTAAAATCCCCGAACTGGGCTTCCCAAACAGTCAGCCCGCCGGGTGAGGCGAATGCGTAACCGTATTCAAAGCCGAGCACCCCGTATTCAGAAAGAAGGCTGTTGTAGATCCTGAACCTTGCCTGTCCCCCGTCAAGATGGTCAAGGGGAATGAATTTGTCCTCGGAATCCTCCACGGTCAGGACGGCATGACGGTGGGAAAAAGTCCCGCGCTGTGAATCCTGCCCGCTTATCCTTACAGGATGTCCCTCCATCAGCAGGCTTGCGTATGCAATCAACTCACCCATGGCCCAGTCGAGTTTTCCCTCTCCGTCGAGCATGGCTTTCCGGTCTTCCTGGAGCTTGATGATCTTACGGAAGAAATTAACTCCTTCAGGGAGCATGGTGAGCTTATTGCCGATTTCCCTGAGGACATTTTCCTTGATCGAAGTCACAGGGGAATGAAGGAAGTCATCCGGGACCGACCTGCGTATATCATTCCACAGGCTGCTGAGGAATGGCTTTATATCCGCCTTCTCGATCGTCCTTGCTTTAGTGAAAGCGTTATCAAGGGCCGTGTTTATTTCATCTCTTATTCCTGCTATGTCGAATCCGGCCAGTCCTTCCTCTTCAAGCTTCCGGATATAGATCTCGAGCGGGTCGGGATGCTGTTCGATGATTTTATACAGAATGGGCTGGGTAAACCTGGGTTCGTCGCTTTCATTATGCCCGTATTTGCGGTAACCAAGAAGGTCGATAAATACATCTTTATGGAAATGCTGGCGGAAATCCATAGCCAGGCGGACCGTATAAACAACCGCTTCGACGTCATCGGCATTGACATGGAAGACCGGTGCCTGTATTGTCTTTGCGATGTCGGTGCAGTATACGCTTGACCTGCCGTCCAGGTAGTTTGTGGTAAAGCCTATCTGGTTGTTGATCACAAGGTGGATTGTTCCGCCTGTTTTATAGGCATCCAGGTCGGCCATTTGTGTCGTTTCATACACTATTCCCTGGCCTGCGAGAGATGCATCCCCATGGATCAAAATGGGAACAAGCTTGTCGTTTTCTCCGTCATATTGCATCTCGATACGGCCACGGGCAAGCCCTTCAGCAACCGGGTCAACGGCTTCCAGGTGGGAGGGATTAGGGCAGAGGGTAAGGATCAGATCAGTTCCGTTCCCGCCTATCGTTTTACTTGAGTACCCGAGATGGTACTTGACATCTCCGAGGAGTTCCTCGTCACTGTATTCCTTGCCTTCGAATTCCGAAAATATCTGCTCAAAGGGTTTGTTCATGATATTCCCGAGAACATTAAGACGGCCGCGATGCGCCATTCCGAGGATAAATTCACGGACTCCTGAGGCGGCTCCTTCACCGATGACAGCTTCCAGGGCGGGGATCAGGGATTCAGAGCCTTCAAGGGAAAAACTTTTCTGTCCCGGAAATTTTTTATGGGTGAATTTCTCAAAGAGAACTGCTTCGGCTAATTTGTGCAGGATTTTTCCTTTTTCATCTGGTGAAAAGGCCGGTGTGTTTTTCACAGGCTCCATCCTGGAGATGAACCATTCCACCACTTCAGGCCTCCTGATATAGAAATATTCAATTCCTATGGATTCACAGTAGGTTTTCTGAAGATGCTCTATGATGGATGATAATGTGGCATTGCTGAGCCCAAGTTCTTTCCCCGCCTGGAAATGCCTTGAAAGATCCTCCGTGCCGAGTCCGAAATTTTCTATATCGAGGGTGGGGAAGTATTTACGCCGGGTTCGCACAGGATTGGTCCTTGTGAATAAATGGCCGCGCTGGCGGTACGAGGTGATCAGGTTCATCACCTTGAATTCGGCGGGATAGAGTAATGCTTCACCTTCTTCCGCCTTATAATTTTTCTGGCAGAAATCAAAACCTTCGAAGAACTTCCGCCAGGATTCATCGACCGACGCCGGATCCCTGCGGTATTGTTCCATGAGGTCCTCGATCACGGCACTGTCGGCGGTATTAAGATATGAAAACTGGTCCATCCCTTATTTTTTCTGTTGTTTACTGAAGTTGCCAAGGCCACCGTCAAGCCATTTCACAAATTCATCGATGTTGAGGTTATAGGCGCGTGGCGGTGCAAGCATATTGCCGGCAGTGTCGAGGAGCACATAGTATGGCTGGGAATTGATATTATATCTTGAAATCTGGAGATCGGCATAGATTCTGCCAATGGATTTCTTCACTTTGCCATCATACTTGCTCGTGATCCATTCGTTTTCAGGAACTTCTGTTTTATCGTCCACGTAAAGCGCTGTGACGATAAATTTCTCGCGCAACCTATGCAGGACGGGGGGGGCCGACCAGACATTGGCTTCCATTTCACGGCAATTCACGCATCCGTGGCCGGTAAAATCAATGAACAGGGGTTTATTCTGCTTCTTTGAGCAGGCCAGTGCCTGTTTGTAATCAAAATACCCGTCCAGCCCGTGGGGGAGCTTGAGAAAATCTCCATACCTGGGCTTATCACAGATAGTGGATGCGGCAGTTCCACCACCGCCGGAAAATTCCTTTACATCTTCCCGTATTATACTTATAAGGTCAAAATCCAGGGAAGTCTCAGGAGGGATATAACCTGACAGGACTTTCAGCGGAGCTCCAAACATGCCGGGAATCATATAGACCACGAATGAAAAGGTGATGATGGCGAATATGAGCCTGGGCACACTTATGTATGGAACTTCCGAGTCATGGTTGAACCTGAGCTTGCCCAGCAGGTAAAAGCCCATCAGTGTAAACGTGACGATCCATAAGGCGAGGTAAACCTCCCTGTCAAGGATATGCCAGTGGTAGGTCTGGTCGGCGATGCTCAGGAATTTAAGACCCAGGGCTATTTCAATGAACCCCAGGACTACCTTCACCGAATTCAGCCAGCCTCCCGATTTGGGCAAGCCGGCCAGCCATGAAGGGAAGAAGGCAAACAAGGCGAAAGGAAGCGCAAAAGCGAGCGAAAAACCAAGCATCCCGACGATCGGCTGCAGCACCTGCCCGCTGGCCGACTGGACCAGGATTGCCCCGACGATGGGACCCGTGCAGGAAAATGAGACAAGAACCAATGTAAATGCCATGAAGAATGCCCCGGTGTATCCTCCCTTGTCGGCCTGTTTATCAGCCTTGTTCACAAGCCAGCCCGGGAGAGTGATCTCGAACATGCCGAGAAAGGATGCCGCGAAAACCATAAAGATCAGGAAGAAGAAAACATTCGGGATCCAGTGTGTGCTGAGGAAATTAGCAAAGTTCGCTCCAAGTGTGAGAGCCACGATGGTACCGATCAAGGTATAGATCACAATGATGGATAAACCGTAAACGATCGCCTCCATATGGCCTTTCTTTTTACTTTCACTGCCCTTCATGAAGAATGTGACTGTCATGGGGATCATAGGGAACACACAGGGTGTGATGATAGCTGCCAGGCCGGCCAGGAAGCTTAAAAGGAAGAAAAGCAGAAGCGAGTTCGGCTGGCCGGCAGCGGCAGTCCTTTTTTTTGCCTTGACCAGCACTACGCTGTCTTTCCTGGCATTACAGCAAGGCTTGGATTTTGTGGTATCGATTTTCGGAGCATTCAGGTTTGCCGACTTCGCCGGTGTTGCATCCTGGCCTGGTTTCTCCGGCCGGGCGACAGCCTGGACGGGAGCCACGGCTTCAGGGTTGCCTTTGATCGCGAATTCAAAATCTGCCTCGTCCGGGGGAATACATTTATTGTCGTTGCAGCACATGAAATAAACATTTCCCTTGATTGTAAAATCCTTTTTCGAAAGGATCTTAATCTTTTGCCTGAAAACGGATTTATCGGGGAAATAAGTGATGACCATGTTGTTCATCTGGGGGTCTTTTTCCTTTACCCCTTTGGGTTCGGCGACTTTTCCCTGCAGTTCATAATCCGGGCTCTTTGTAAAGGTGAATTCAGTAGGGACAGGACCATCGGGAATGACCTCCTGGGAATAAGTATGCCATCCTTTTTCGGCATCCGAAATCAGGAGCAGGGTAGCTTCACCCGGTTTGGTCTGCTCCACTTTGAATGACCATTTTACCGGTTGAAGGACCTGGGAGAAGATAAAAATTGGCAACAATAAAAATGCCGGGAGAAGGAATCGTGATGTTTTCATGGTGCCTGGTTCGGATTATTTGGTGCAAAGTTAGGAAATTTGAGGATCGGTGGATGTTACCCCGGAATGCATGGCAGAAATGGGAAAGAGGTCATCTGCAGTTAACACTCAAGGCTTATCCTGAAGATCTTTTTTGTTCCGGATGTGATCCTGAACCACTGGTCGATGCGGTGGCCTATAACCCAGGCTATCTTCCCGGAGCTGCACAGGACGAACGTATTTTCTTTATCCGGCACAGAAACCTTTTCATCGATAAGCAGGTCACTGACTTTTTTAATTCCGCGGAGACCGAAGGGGTGAAACCTGTCGCCTTCCGACCATTTCCTTATTTCAAGCGGAAATTCAAGTTTGCCAAAGTCGAGGCTTGCAAATTTCTTTCCTTCCGGGATTGAGCTTTGCTTTGAATTGTCCAGGACAATGAATTTCAGCCGGAGCGGTTTGGAAATATGCCTTGTCCTTTCGGAGATCTTTTTGACCCTGACGGTTGCTGCTTTATGGTGTTTTCGTATGATCAAGGTTTCCCTGTCTTTAACAGCTTTAAACTCCGTGGAGATAAACGTTTTCCCGCTGTTTGCTGCCGCGCTGGCCAGGATTCCGGATACCACGCTTGAAGTGAATCCGTATGCGGAAAGGATTTCCCAGGCATATAATCCGGCGGGATCGGTTTTTTTCAGAGCACGGAGATCAACGAGTATCCTATCCTGCTGATGGCTGACAATTTCTGTAGATTTCCTTTCAATTTCCTTTCGGCCAACCTGTTCCCATTGACGGATCCGACCGATCTCCGATGTAATCGTTTTCCTGAATTCCGGGTTGATCTCTTCGAGAAGGGGGATGATTTTCAGGCGTATCTTATTCCGGATATATTTATCCTCCCGGTTGGAGCTGTCTTCCCTGAAAGAAACCCGGTTTTGTACTGCATAATCTGCAATTTCCCTCCTGAATGCAAACATCATCGGCCGGATAATCCTGTCCTGCAAGGGAAGTATACCATGCAGGCCGGAAATGCCTGTTCCCCGCAACATGTTGATCAGGAAAGTCTCGATCTGGTCATCCAGGTGGTGGGCGGTGGCAATAAACTCAAACTTTTCACGGCTCCTGACCTCTTCGAACCATTCATACCGTAATTCCCTTGCAGCCATCTGAACCGAGATCTTTTGCCGGCTGGCATAGGCTGATGTATCGAAGCGCCTGACAAAGAAAGGAACTCTGAGTTTTTCGGCCAGTTTTCGTGTGAATTCCTCATCCCCGTCGCTTTCTTTTCCCCTGAGCCCGAAATTGCAATGAGCAAGCCCGGAATTATATCCTGCATGGTTAAAAAGATTGGCCATGACTGCCGAATCCATCCCTCCCGAAACGGCAAGCAGGATGCGGTCTGTTTTACAAAACAGCCTGTTATGTTCTATGAAAAAGGAAAATTGCCGGATCATAGCCTGCTTATTTACGCCTGCTAATTTAAGGAAATTCGGCAGAGGCTTTTATTGCCTGATAAACCTTGTGGCACCATAGGTGCCGTCATGGATGACCCTGGCCAGGTAAAGGCCTTTGGGCAGTGAAGCGATACTGATCCCGGTCCTTCCCGTGTTCAGGCTTTGCCTGATCAGGCACTGTCCGGTCAGGCTGAATATTTCGACCGTGCCGGCAAGGGGTTTGAGAGTCTGGCGGTCGGTGATCTCAATATAAATGAAGTCTGTCGAAGGATTCGGATAAAGGCTGAGGTCCAGTGAAGTTTTTTGTTCTCCTATCCCGACGCCTCCGTTGACTGTTTTTAAGATGATCCCGTTATTTCCTGCTACGTAGCCGGTGAGATGATCGGTGAAATATATGTAATGGAGGTCGATGGTAGTGCCTGAATTCAGGTTGACCCATGTCAACCCGCCATCCGTCGATTTCAGGATCGCTCCTTTGGTCCCGGTGATAAAACCGATGTTATTAGTTGGGAAACAGATTGAAAAGAGGTCGTTCCCGTTAATAGTGCCAAGCTGTGTCCATGTAGCTCCCCCATCCGGAGTCATAAGGATCATCCCCGCGGTACCGACGACGAACCCGGTATCGGCATTCCTGAAAATAACCGAAAGAAGGGGATTTGTGTAGCCTGATGTAAGTGCGCTCCAGTCAACGCCGGCGTCTGTACTTTTCATAATCACCCCGGCAGCCCCGATGGCGTAGCCCGTATTTGCATCGGTAAAAAAGCAGGAATTAAATGCATTTGAGATACCTGTATACCCGGCTATCCAGGAGGCGCCTGAATTGGTGGTTTTCAGGATGGTCCCCTCTGCGCCAAGGGCAAGGCCATCAGTGGAATTCAGGAAGTAAATATAATTCAGGTCATAGTCCACTCCGGAACTCAGGGTATCCCAGGAAGTCCCGCCGTTGGTTGTTTTAATGATCCTTCCCGAACTTCCCACGGCATAGCCCACATCGGTGCTTGTAAAGTAAACCGATTTCAGGTCTGTAGTAATTCCGGAATTCAGCAACGACCATGTATCACCGGCATCAGGAGATTTCAGTATAGTGCCGGAAGAGCCTACAAGAAAAATGGTATTGGGATCCGGAAAATTCCCTGAGAAAAGGTCCTGGAGTGTGAAGGAAGTTTCGTTATTCCAGGTGGTTCCGGCATCCGTAGTCTTTAGGATCGTCCCCAGGTTTCCTGCGGAGAACCCGGTAGCAGGACCCGTGAAATATGTTGAAAGAAGCAGGGTGGAGGAACCTGTCCAAAGGGGGATCCAGTCGGTGCCTTCATTCTCTGTTTTATAAATTCCGCCGTAGCCTGTGGCATAACCAGTATAGTTACTGGTGAAGCAAAGCGTCATGGGGAGAAAATTCATGCCATACTTCTGCATTGTCCATTGTGCTCCCCCGTTCGTGGTTTTCAGGATCAATCCGTCGGATGACAAGGGATAGGATCCGCCGGCTGCATAACCTGTACTGGCATCAGTAAAATAAATGGCATTCAGGTTTTCCAGCGTCCCTGAGAACTGCAAAGCCCAGGTTTGTCCCCCGTTGGAAGTGAAAAGGATAGCACCGTTGTCGCCTGAAGTAAAAGCGGTTGAATCATTGATAAAAAACAGCGACCTGAGATTGTTTGTCACTCCTGTGGTAAGCGTTTGCCAGGAGGTTCCCCCGTCAACTGTCCTGGCAATAAGACCGTGGTCGCAGGCTGCAAACCCGGTATCCGCATTCAGGAAATGAACACTGTTGATGTTTTGGGGGATGTTACTGGTCATCATGGTCCAGGTAGCTCCTCCATCCGTAGTCTTTAATACAGTTCCATACAAACCCGCGGCATATCCTGTTAAGGCGGTAGGGAAGGAAACCGACAACAGGCCGCTGAACGTGGCAAGTGGCAGGCTGATCCAGCTGGCTCCGCCATTCGTTGTTCTCACAATGGCTCCCCCGTCGCCGACGGCGATACCGTTATCCTGGTCGGTGAATGCGATCGATCTCAGGGTGTTCGCCTGTGGTTTGGGATTAAGCCATTGCCAGTCCTGGGCATCAGCCCGGGCAATGCCGAAGAGCAAGGCCAGAAGAACCAGAAGTTTTTTCATTTGTCCGATTATTTAATGTCCCAGACGTCGCCGCTGTTGAGAAGATCATCCACCGTTTTGATCTTGGAGGTTTCCTTGGCGAATTTGATTTGTTCTTCAACCATGTCGTCGTATGTGGGGAACATGGCTGAACGGATCACGCCAAAGACCATTGGAAAATGAGGCGGTGCAAGTTTTGCCAGCATCAGGTGAATGCCGGGATCCTGGTTGTATGCATCGTGGACGAGGATATCATCCAGGCTCACTCCGTTCTGGCCGATTTCCACAACTTCGAGCCTGGTGTCCTTGATAATGAGGCCTTTCTCGTTATTCCTTCCCCATGTCATGGGCTGGCCGTTTTTCACTAGGAGCATGTTTTCATCTTTGCTTTCCTTACCAATTACATCATTATGGGCCTTGTCGGCAAAGATGATGCAATTCTGCATGATCTCAATGATGGAAGTGCCGTCATGCTTGGCTGCCTCGAACATGGCTTCGGTCATAAGGGTGATATTGTTATCGGGCACCCTTGCGAAGAAGGTTCCCTGTGCCCCCATGACCAGTTCACCGATATTGAACGGGTGTTCGATAGTGCCCTGGGGAGAGGTCTTGGTGATCTTGCCCATAGGGGTTGTGGGGGAATATTGTCCCTTGGTGAGCCCGTAAATCTGGTTGTTGAACAAAAGGATATTGATATCCACATTTCGCCGGATGACATGAATGAAATGGTTCCCGCCTATGGCGAGTGAATCGCCGTCACCGGTTGCCATCCAGACACTAAGCCTTGGGTTGGAGATTTTAACCCCTGTGGAGATGGCGGCGGCACGGCCGTGAATACCGTGGATGCCGTATGTGTTTACATAATAAGGGAATCTTGATGAACAGCCGATCCCGGATATCATGCAGAAGTTTTCCTTACGATACCCGATCTTGGGAAAAACCCGTTCAACAGCGGCAAGGATGGCATGAGCGCCGCAGCCAGGGCACCATTTGACCATCTGGTCGCTTTCAAAATCGGCTTTGGATAACTGAACGGTGGAACGTTCAATGGTTGAATTTACGAAATCCATATTATTTTTCCTCCAGGATTTGATTGAATTTTTCAGTTAATTCGTTGATCATGAAAGGCAGACCCTGAACCTTGTTAAACTGGTGAAAGTTTGGCAATGGGAAATTCATCTTCAGGTAGTTCACAAACTGCCCGCTGTTAAGCTCGCACACCAGTATTTTTTTAAAACCTTTCAAAACTTTCTCCGTATTTTTCGGGAGCGGGCTGATATAATGGAAATGAGCATGGCTTATGCTTTTACCTTCAGCCTGGGCCAGTTTCACTGCAGAATGCACCGCACCGTAAGTGCCGCCCCAGCTAACAACGAGCAGATCACCTTTCTTATTGCCATCGATATCCTGTTCGGGAATGAAATCGGCAATTTTGGCAACTTTGGCAGCACGGAGGTCAACCATGATCTGGTGGTTTATGGGATCGGTGGAAACAATACCAGTTATATTCTCTTTCTCGAGGCCGCCGATTCGGTGACGAAGCCCGTCGGTACCCGGGATGGCCCACTGGCGGACAAGGGTTTCGGCATTCCTCCTGTAAGGTTTGTAATCCTTGTCATTAGCTTCCGCGATGGGCGGGTTGATTTCCGGCAGGTCCGCCATTTTAGGAATGCGGAATAGGGCGGAGCCAAACCCCAGGTAGCCGTCGGTAAGCAGAATGGCAGGGGTCATGTGTTCCATCGATAGTTTGGCGGTGTAATAGGCATAGTAAAAACAATTATCGGGTGTGGAAGCGGCGATCACGATGACGGGGCCCTCGCCATTCCTCCCAAAAAGGGCCTGGAGCAGGTCAGATTGCTCAGATTTCGTAGGAAGACCGGTTGAGGGACCTCCCCTCTGAACATCTACGATGATCAAAGGGAGTTCGGTCATGACAGCCAGGCCGATTGCTTCGCTTTTAAGAGAAAGTCCTGGTCCTGAGGTAGTTGTACATGCCATAGCGCCGGTATAGGAAGCCCCGATGGATGAGCAGATGCCGGCAATTTCGTCTTCGGCCTGGAATACCTTTGCTCCCAGCGACTTATGTTTTGCAAGCTCCATCAGGATCTCGGTGGCAGGGGTGATAGGGTAGGAGCCAAGGAAAAGAGGCCTGCCCGATTTTTCGGAGGCTGCAAGTAATCCCCATGCCGTGGCAATGTTTCCTGTGATATTCCGGTAACGCCCTTTGGGCATTTTGGCGGCTTTGACATGGATGACCGACTCCAGTGCTTCGATGGTGTCAGCGTAATTGTAACCCGCCTGGATCACGACTTTATTGATCTCAATGATTTTCGGGTTCTTTTTAAAACGTTGCTCAAAATACTTAAAGGCCAGCTTCAGGTCGCGGTTAAAAATAAAATACAGTATGCCAAGCGAAAACATATTTTTGGATCGTTCGGCAGTTTTGTTGTCGATGCTGAGGTCATTCAGGCTTTCCTTTGTGAGGGTGGTAATCGGAGCCTTGATAAGGTGAAACGAGTCAAGACTGTTGTCCGAAAGCGGGTTTTTCTTATAGCCTGCCTTTTCAATGGCTTTATCGTCGAACGAATCGCTGTCGACAAGAACTGTGGCCCCTTTCCTGGCCCACTTCAGGTTTGCCTTGAGCGAGGCCGGGTTCATGCATACCAGCACATCCACCATATCGCCTGTGGTAAAGATCTTTTCGGACCCCATATGGACCTGGAAACCGGAAACCCCGGCAACCGTATTCTGGGGAGCCCTTATTTCAGCTGGAAAATCAGGGAAAGTCGCGAGATCATTCCCGGCAAGGGCAGCCGAGTCAGAGAAAACGGAACCGGAAAGTTGCATCCCGTCGCCCGAATCACCGACGAACTTGACAACTACACTCTCCTTATCAACAATTTGTCTTTTAATACTGGACATCGTTATAGGATTTTTTAGGAGTGCAAAGGTACTAAAAAATTGTGATGAGCCATGAGCTATAAGTCATGAGTTTTAGGCATCAGGCAATAGGGATGTATTAAAAAGTTTTTCATTCTACATTCGATAATACGGACTTGTTATTCCCGGTTCATTGTTAATAATTTCACATTAAATAATGGGTCAATATTCTAAAAATGTTTATCTTTGCCGCGGAAAATGTAATTATTAACCAGGCCTGTTTTGTACAGGCACAAATATTTCAAGTTATGGCTTACACGATTAATCAAGATTGCACAGCTTGTGGAACATGCATCGATGAATGCCCCGTTGAAGCGATTTCCGAAGGCGATATCTATAAGATCAACCCTGAAGTTTGCACCGACTGCGGAGCATGTGCAGATGTTTGCCCTGTAGAAGCAATCCATCCTGAATAATCTATTCAGACAGAATGCTGATAAAACGGGCGGCTCAATGATTTGAGCCGCCCGTTTTATTAACCTGTAAATTCTTTCAGCACCAGTTTCTCCCCGTCGAAGACGGCGTATGTGAAATGAGTGAGCCAATCGCCCAATACCATTTGTACAGCCTTTTCCGATAAGCGGGTTTCCAGTGGAAAGTGGTAATGTCCGTACACGAGATAATCGAGTTCAGGATGAATGATTATAATTTCCTTGGAATGGGTCAGGATTCTTTCATTGATAAGCCTCAGGTTTCTCTCTTCCTCCTTCTTTTCCTTCTGAAGGGCTGCCGACCTGCTTTTCCTCGACCAGAATAAAGCCATTCTGATCCCGAAGTCGGGATGAAAAAGCCTGAACAGCCATTGGTTGACGGGGCTGGCAAAGACCTTCTTGATGAATTTATAGCCGTGGTCACCGGGGCCGAGGCCATCGCCATGGGCAAGGTAAAAGTTCTTCCCGTTGAATGTCCTGAATTCAGGCTCACGGTGAAGCTGAATACCGATCTCCTCCTGGAGATAAGAGAAAGCCCACATATCGTGGTTCCCCCTGAAAAGGTGGACAGGCACACCGGTATCGGCAATTTCGGCGAGCATTCCCAGCAGGCGGGTATATCCTCTCGGTACAACTGTTTTATACTCGAACCAGAAATCGAACAGATCGCCCATCAGGAAGATCTCCGAAGCATCTTTCCTGGCCATTTCAAGCCACTGAACAAGCTTTTTTTCCCGTTCAAGGCTCCGGGCCCTGTCGGGAATCCCGAGATGGAAATCCGATGCAAAATATATCCTGTCGTTCATGTTGCTACCAGCAAATATCGTAAAATTTACCGTGTTTTCTTAATTGCTTCAATTGCCCTTGCCTGGATGATCCTTTTATGATGAAACACAACGTGCTTATTTCCCGGGAAAGCCTTGCCAAGAGAACTGTCAAGCTTCAGAAAGTACACCGAATCATCCCGGTAAGTCAACAGGGGGCTAACACCAAGGCCATGGTTCAGGACAAGAAGCGATGTGAGCGAGTTGGGATGTTTCCTGATATAGTTTATTTCAAGGTCCTTCTGCTTGTCCCATACGGGTTTGAGGGATTCGTCAAGCTCCCCGCTCAGTTTGGCGAAACCAGGTTCGTCCTGGCTTGAAACCAGGAGATGCTCCAGGGAATCGAATTTTTTACTGTTGACCGTAGAGGCCTTGAAAAAATCCAGGAGGTCGATGCTGGCTGCAGATCCTTTTATAATGATATCTTCCGGAAAATTCAGGCCGGGACCGGATATCCAGACTGACTCGCCGGGACTGAGTTCCAGGACCAGGGGCGTGGGTCTTGTGGTTCTGAGCAGGTAAAGACCGGTTTCACCTGAATCCAGCTTTATTACAAATTTTCCATCCGCATCCAGGGCGAGGGAATCGAGCTTTACTGTATGTTCCGGCCCAAGTTCAAAAAATTTTACAGGCGAGCCCGGGATTCCCGTTATCATTCCGCTTACGACGGTCCTGCCCTGCCGGTCACGGGTGCAGGAACTCAAAGCCAGGACAATGATTAGAAGGAATAAGATCGTCTTTGTCTTCATTTGAAATCGCTTTTGATCCTTCCCACGATAGATTTATCAATAGGGAAGGTGAAATCGTCCTGTATCAGTCCGGAGATCTTAAGCCAGCGGAAACTCTGGGCCCCGTCAACCGCAGGAATGTCATTTTTTATAACCGTTGTTCTGAACCGGAAGGGTTTTGCAATAGTGAGACGGTAATATACGTTGAACAGCTGCATGTCTGAAGTCAGCAGTGTAGTAGGCTGGTAAAAATCGGTAGTGTAAAAATGGGAAATATCACTGATCTCCGAGTCCAGTTCCTCCCTGAATTCCCTTCTCAGGCAGTCGATTGTTCCTTCGCCGAATTCCAGGGCCCCCCCGGGAAACTTCGTCATATGGATCCCCAGTCGGAATTCATCCGTTACCAGGATATTGCCATCCAAGGCAAACAACCCGTAAACCCTGATGTTAAATTGCGTTATTGTCATAACTCGCTCTCTCCCCGTCTTTAACGGGCTTCCTTGCTCTTGTGATCTGCCTTTTCCCGGGGGGCCCGGGGATTTTCTCCACCCCGAACCCGGCTGCCTTTAATGCCCTGGTGACATCACCCTTGACCGAATATGTTGTCAGGATGCCCCCTTCTTTCATTGAGTAAAAAAGTTTCCTGAAGATCTCCAAAGTCCAGAGTTCAGGCTGAACATCCGGAGAGAAAGCATCAAAATACACAAGGTCAAAAGAACCGGTGAGAGGTATGTATTCCTCCAATTTTGCATGGACTTTCTGAAGGATGAAAAAACTGCTGATCTCCCTGCTCTGTCCCCATTCTGCAAAATGGATATTCTCGAAGATCCTGGTATAGTCGACAGAGCATAATAGCTGGGGATAATTCAACTGGGACCAGGATTCCTCGCCGATGGGATTGGCTTCAACGGATGTATATTCAACCGTCTTGCCAATGGTTTCAGCTTCGATCTGTGTAAGCAGGGCATTCAGACCTGTACCAAAGCCGACCTCGAGAATATTTATCCTGTCCAGCCCGGAAGCTACCCGGCGAAACCCTGCTTCTATGAAAACATGCTGTGATTCCCTGATAGCCCCGTAGGTTGAATGATAGCATTCATTTAGCCCCGGATGGAAAAGAGTGTGGGAGCCATCCGCAGTCATTTGAATAAGCAGTTTCTGATGTTCGCATGAGATCACTTTACAAAGGTGTAATTTAATTTACAAATAATTCGTAATATGCATTGTTTTTATTTAACAAGAAGCTTACAATGCCGAAGATTGCTGATTCTATCCAGCTCGATTTGTACCCTGACCTGGCAATCGACAGCATCGTCTGGAAAGGCAGGAACCTGTCTTTCACGCGAAGATATACAGCAGTTTTTATAAGGTTCCCTCAAACGATAAAAGAAGGCGAAACTGAATCGGTCAGAACGTATTATCATGGGATCCCGCAGTTAGCAAAAAAACCGCCCTGGAAAGGAGGATTTGTCTGGAAAAAGGATAAAAACAGGAAAAACTGGATTGGCGTTGCATGTGAGAATGACGGATCAAGCCTGTGGTGGCCTTCCAAAGATCAACTTTGTGATGAAGCCGACAGTGTTCACTTCAACATGACGATCCCGGCCAACCTGGTCTGCATAAGCAATGGCGTTTTGGTGTCAGTTGACAGCAATGCCCTGACAAAAACATTTCACTGGGTGCACCGTTATCCGGTAAATTCATATAATGTTACGTGTTATATCGGGGATTTCAGGAAAATCAGCTTTCCTGACAAAAATAAGGAGATCGGGTATCCAGTGGAGTTTTATGTGCTTCCTTACCATGTGGAAATTGCCCGGGAGCATTTCCTGCAGACTTTTGATGTCCTGAAATGCTACGATTCATTGTTTGGCCCTTATCCGTGGAGAAAAGAAAATTTTAAACTGGTCGAATCTCCTTTTGAAGGAATGGAGCATCAAACTGCAATAGCTTATGGTTCAGGGTTTAAAAACCAGGAATATGGTTCCGATTATATCATAGTGCATGAAACAGCTCATGAATGGTGGGGAAATTCAGTCACAGCCAGGGATTATACCGATATCTGGATTCATGAAGGGTTGGCCACATATTGCGAGGCCCTGTACCTGGAGCATAAATCAGGTCGGAAAAAAGCATACTCGCTGTTATCGTTCTTTTCGGCATTGATTAAGAATAAATATCCATTAATAGGGCCATATGATGTGGCTTACTGGGATTACCATGACGGCGATAAATACGTTAAAGGAGCTTTGATGCTGCATACCTTGCGGAATTACCTCCGGAACGATAGCTTGTTCTTCAGGATTTTACGAACGTTTTACAGAGAGCATGAATATGGGTTCGCCACAACGAAAGATTTTATTGATCTTACGAACCGGTTAAGCGGACAGGATATGGGCTGGTTCTTCAATCAATATCTTTTTGATCGTCGTTGCCCGCAGTTTTGGTACAACATGTTTATGACCTATGATTATAATAGGAAGGTATATGGTGACTTTAAGTTCACTTATATCTACACCGGTACAGATGCCGGTTTTAAATTGCCTGTCAAAGCTGCCGATAACTTCTCAACCCGGTGGATTTTTCCCAAACTGTTTGCCGATACCATGTTTATTCCGTCAAAGGATACTTATTTCAGGCTTAATACAGATCATTCCTATGTGGCCATACGCCGCAAATCATTAAGTGCCATTCTTCAGCTGCAAAAAAAACAAAATCCAGCCGGTAAAAAATAGCCGGGAACATTTTACCACAACCTTACATACTTATTCGGGTTGTATTCGTGCATAAGCCCGTAAATCCTTTCAAACACATTCTCTGCATTGGGATTGGAGAAATAATCACCGTCATTGCTGTATGCCGGGCGATGATCTTTGGATGTCAGGGTATGCGGTTCGATATCCAGGTACCGGTATCCTTTTTGTTCTTCGAGTACCTTTTGCAACATATAGGCTGTTGCACCCCCCGGTACATCTTCATCGAAGAACACGATCTTGTTTGTTTTCTTCAGGGAGTTCAGGATAGTGCCCGTAATGTCAAAGGGTATCAGTGACTGCACATCGATCAGTTCCACGGATATGTTGAAATCCTTCAGCTGGGTTACTGCTTCCTGGGCAATACGCACGCAGGAGCCGTAAGTGACAAGGGTGACATCGCTGCCTTCATTCAGGATTTCGGGGATGCCCAGGGGGATGCGGTAACGCCCGATATTGGCAGGCATCTTTTCCTTGAGGCGATACCCGTTCAGTGGTTCGATAATGAGGGCGGGGTCGTCGGAGGCCATCATGGTATTGTAAAACCCGGCGGCCTGGGTCATATTCCTTGGAACGAGCACATAAACACCACGGATGGAGTTGATCACCATGCTCAGGGGTGAGCCGGAATGCCAGATGCCGACCAGCCTGTGCCCCCGCGTGGAGATGATCATAGGGACTTTCTGTCCCGCTTTGGTGCGGTACCTCGTAGTGGCGATATCATCGCTGAGGACCTGCAGGCCATATAAAAGATAGTCGAAGTACTGGATCTCGGCAACCGGCCTGAGGCCTCTTAAGGCAAGCCCAAGCCCTTGTCCGAGTATGGTAAGCTCCCGAATGCCTGTGTCAAACACCCGGTCTTCCCCGTATTTTGCCTGAAGGCCTTCCAGGGTCTGGTTCACCCCGCCTATCTTCCCGACATCTTCCCCGAAATACACCATCAAGGGGTTGTTCTTTAGCAGGTAGTCATTGTTCGCAACCAGGATTTCCCGGCCGGTGACAAAGGGAGAGTCGTCATTGAACTGGGGCGGGATGCTTTCTACTTTCAGCGCAGCCAGTGCCGACTCGCTGTACAGATGGGAACTGTATCGGTCGAAATTCAGTTTCCGCTGTTCTTCCATCCAGGCTTCCAGGTCGGCTTTCATGGGTTTTTTCATGCTGCAGTTCGTGCAGACATCCCTCAGGATCTTCTTGGCAGATGATATAACATCCTTCCGGATGGGTTCAGCCACCATCTGAAGGTCGGCAACGATCTTATCGATCCGGTCCTGTTTTTTACAGGGGCAGTGTGTGGTTTTAACCACGCTGATCAGATGCTCCCGCTCCGCTTTAATGGGAGACTGGAAAGCTTTCCAGGCATTATCCCTGGCGGTTTTGGCGGCTTTTACAGCATCCGCTTCGATGCCTTCAAGTTCGGAAGCATCCGCAAGTGTTGACGAAATGATCCATTCGCGCATTTTGCGTATGCAGTCATTCTCTTTCTCCCAGGCCAGTCGCTCCGGGGATTTATACCTTTCATGCGACCCGGAAGTGGAGTGGCCCTGCGGCTGGGTGAGCTCGGCCACGTGGAATACCACAGGTACATGGTCCTTCCGGCAAACTGCAATACCTTCCTCGAACATGTCAAGTAGGGCAGGATAGTCCCAGCCTTTGCAGGTATAAAGTAAAATCCCTCCCGGTTTGCCTTTTTCCCTGGCAAAGCCTTTCAGAAGATCATAAATGTTTTCCTTGGTGGTCTGGTATTTCTTGGGAACGCTGATGCCATATCCGTCGTCCCAGATGGCAAGGGCCATAGGAACCTGCTGAACACCGGCAGCATTGATGGTTTCCCAGAAATGTCCTTCGGATGTGGAGGCATCGCCTATCATCCCGAAAGCAACTTCATTGCCGTTGACGGTGAACTTCTTCCCTTCCTCCTGCATCGTTTTATTATTCCTGAATGTTTTTGATGCCAGTGCAAGGCCGAGCAAACGCGGCATCTGGGCTGCCGTAGGGGAGATGTCACCCGAGGAATTCTTTTGCTTTGTCAGGTCTTTCCATTCGCCTTTATCATCCAGGCTGCGTGTGGCGAAATGATTATTCATAAGCCTGCCGGCATTATCCGGGTTCCTTGCCAGGTCGGTATCCCCGTAGATTTGGGCAAAGAAACGCTCCGAATCCGACAAACCGGCCGCCATCATAAAAGTTTGCTCACGGTAATACCCGGCTCTCCAGTCGCCTGGTTTGAAAAATTTGGCCATCGCGATCTGTGGAACTTCCTTGCCATCACCGAAGATGCCGAAATTAGCCCTGCCTCCAAGAGCCTCGCGGCGCCCAAGCAGACTGATCTGTCTCGACTCGCAGGCCAGCAGGTAGTCGGCCAGTACCTCTTCTTTGATAAATACCCGTTTCTTTGTCATCCTTAGCTTCTTTTATTTCCGACCCTAATTCCCTAATGCCTGATGCCTATTCAATAATTTTCTCCCAGCATCTCGAAATAGGACTGGGGATGCTGGCAGGCGGGGCAGTTCTGAAGGGCCTTCGTGCCGAAATGAATATAACCGCATTTCCGGCAGATCCAATACACTTTTTCTTCTTTCTCGAACACCCTGTTCTTTTCCATATTGTTCAGAAGCTTCCTGTAGCGGTTGTCATGATGCTCCTCCACCTGGGAGATTAGTTTGTATGCTGTGGCAACTTTGGAAAATCCTTCTTCCGACGCGATCCTTGCAAATTCAGGATACAGTTCCGTCCATTCCTCATGCTCGCCCTCAGCCGCGGCCTTCAGGTTGTCGGCCGTAGTCCCGATCATTCCTGCCGGGTAGGTCGCAGTGATTTCAAGCGGACCGCCTTCCAGGAAACGGAAGAAGATCTTGGCGTGGGATTCTTCGTTCAGCGCCGTTTCCATAAAAATAGATGCGATCTGCTCAAAACCTTCCTTCTTTGCCTGCTTGGCAAAGAAAGTATAGCGGTTCTTTGCCTGTGATTCGCCAGCGAAAGACTTCAGAAGGTTCTTTTCGGTAAGGGTCCCTTTAATTGATTTTTCCATAATGAACTGATTTTTGATCAAAATTAAGGAATTTATCTCAGGATGCCAACCTCATTCTGCTGATAATACAGGGAACCCCCGACCAGGCTTTCAGCAAACCACAATAAGCGGATCTTTCAATTAATCCATCTGTATATAATCTTCCTTACCAACCCCGCAGATGGGGCATACCCAGTCGCCGGGAATGTCGCTGAAAGCTGTCCAGGGCTGAATGCCTGAATCGGGATCGCCTTCCTTAGGGTCATAGACATGACCGCAAACAGTGCATTTGAATTTTTTCATTTATTCTCAATCCAGTTAACAATTTTATCGCAAGTAGGGACTTCGGAGGGCGGGACCATGCCGACCAGTTTCCCGTTTTCATCGATCATGAACTTCTGGAAATTCCACTTCACCGGGGCATCCATAACCCCGTTCTCATCCTTGCTGGTAAGCCATTTGTAAAGGGGATCGATATCATTGCCTTTCACGGAGATTTTCGACATCATGGGGAAAGTAACTCTGAACCGTGCCGTGCAGAATTCCCTGATCTCGGCATTTGTTCCGGGTTCCTGCGACATGAAGTTGTTCGCAGGGAAGCCGATGATCACGAAATTCTTATCTGCATATTTCATATAAAGTTCTTCCAGCTGAGCATATTGGGGAGTATATCCGCATTTTGAAGCGGTGTTCACGACAAGCACCTTTTTCCCCTTCAGGGAAGAAAGGTCGAACGGCTGTCCTTCGAGGGTTGTTGCCTTGAAATTATAAAAGGACAAAGATGTTTGTGCATTGGCTGTAAATATCATGGCTGTGAATGCAAGAATCAGGTTTAAAAGTTTCATATCTTTGAATTTAATTGTTTTAATATCTGCCGGTTAATTCCCGCCCTTCCGGGACGGAACCGGGGCCCGGGGTTTACCCAGGGGTTCATACCATCTGATTGGCACTGCAAATGTACAAAAAATTAATTTTATTTATAATAATTCTAAATTATTTATTAATTTCGTGCAATCATAGGCCGGGCAGCAGTTCAGCATTGCCGGCCGGTTTAAAACCTAAAGAAATGACAAAGATAGAAATAAAGGAGGGAGCCAAGGCCCCCGATTTCAGTTTGCCTTCCCAGGATGGCAGTATGGTCAGCCTTTCACAGTTTCTGGGTAAGGAAACCATCGTATTGTTTTTTTATCCGAAGGACGAATCATATGGCTGTACAAAGGAGGCCTGCAGTTTTCGCGACAATTACGAGGTTTTCAAAGAGGCCGGAGCTGAAGTGATAGGGATCAGTGCGGATGACGAGGCTTCCCATAAATCCTTCGCTTCACATCACAAGCTCCCTTTTATTTTGCTTTCGGATAAGGACCGGAAGGTTGCCGCTTTGTATGATATCGGAAAAACGCTGGGTCTCTTACCTGGCAGGGTCACCTTTGTAATTGATAAGCAAGGGATGATCAAAAGGATTTTTTCATCCCAGTTCAATTTTGACAAGCATATTTCCGAAGCGCTGAAAGTTATCAAGAATCAGGGGATATGATCCCCGGGGATTCACTGACCAGGGAGAATCGCTTTTCAGGGGAATCCTGATTTGGCTGCACAAGAGGCTCCGGGCCGGTTTTACCTATAATTTTCTTGTATTGAAAAGGATGGCTGCGATCACACCGGGGATCCATCCGCAGCAGGTCAGGATCAGGACCAGCAGAATAGCTCCGCAACCCCTGTCGATAACGGCAAGGGGCGGGAAAATGATACAGATAATGGCCCGAAGTATTCCCATAGCATCGTAAAACCTTTCAAAATTAAAAATTTTCAAACACTCCAAGCCCGAAAAGAGCAAAATCGTATTTCACCGGGTCTTCAGGATCGAATTCCCGTAGTTTGTCATCCAGTTCCCTGACGGCTTTGGAATCTGTCTGTTTTCGTTTCAGCAGTCCCAGTTTACGCGCAACTCTTCCGGAATGAATATCCAATGGGACTGAAAGCTTCGAGGGGGAAACGGATTTCCATAAACCAAAATCCACGCCTGTTTTATCATTTCTGACCATCCAGCGAAGGAACAAATTGATCCTTTTGGCGGCAGAACCTTTTACCGGGTCCGGAATATGCTTCACTGTCCGTTTGCTGTGAGGAATTTCAAAAAATACTTCAAAAAGCCTGTGGATAGCAGGCTGCAATGAGTTTTCCGTTTGAAATCTTTCAAATATCCCTGACAATCCTTCATCACGGGAGTAAATAAGACGCAAAGCTTTAATAAAATGGACAAGGTCGACGGAATTAAACGTGCGGTGGACAAATCCTTCCAGCTTCTCCAAGTGACGATCACTGTAGTTCATGACAAAGTCCCAGGGTGAGTCACCCATTAGTTTCATCATTTGCAGACCGTTCTTTATGATCATTTTCCTGTTTCCCCAGGCTATGGACGAAACAAGGAACCCTGAAATCTCAATGTCCTGTTTGGCGGAATAGCAATGTGGAATGCTGATCGGGTCTGTTTCAATAAATTCAAGGTTGTTGTACTGAATTACTTTTGCATCAAGGAAAGCCTTGATATCAGCCTGGTTAAGTTTCATCGGAGATCCTGTTCCTGGATTACTCTTTCCTGCTGCCTGCTTTCAGCTGCTAATTTCCTTCAGAATGAAGAATTGAGCCTTCTGCCCGCCGGCCTTTGGTTAATTCAGCAGTTGTTCGGCTTTGATGAGTTCCTTTCCGATCTCGATGGCTTTTTCGTTGTCGGGGATGAGTTTATGATGGCGTGCCGGAAGGGATTTTTCTAGTCCTTTGTGAATGAATTCGGGTTGCACCAGCGGTTTAAGTTTTAGAAATCCCCCCAGGACGATCATGTTGAAAATTTTGGAAAGCCCCAGTTTTCCTGCCTCATCCGCAGCGGCAATGGAATAGATGTTGATATCTTTTCTTGACGGGAGCTTTATGATCCCGTTCGGGTCGTATATCAGCAGGCCGCCGGGCTTTACCGCTTTCTCGAATTTATCAAGGGATTGCTGGTTCAGGATGATGGCTGTATCGAATGAATTCAGGATGGGGGAACTGATGCGTTCATCGCTGATGATGACGGTGACATTAGCCGTCCCGCCGCGCATTTCAGGCCCGTACGAAGGCATCCAGCTTACTTCCTTGTTCTGCATCACACCCGAATACGCGAGGATCTTTCCCATGGAAAGGACACCCTGTCCGCCGAAGCCTGCAATAATTATTTCTTCTGTCATATGGTCAAATTGTGAAATTGTGAAATTGTGAGTAAAATAATTATTCTTTTTCCACAGTTTCTTTTTTCTCAACTAGTTTTCCGTCAACTTTGATATCTCCCAGCGGATAGAAGGGAAACATGTTTTCCTCCATCCATTTGTTCGATTGGACCGGGGGCATTTTCCATCCGGAGTTGCAGTTTGAGACCACTTCGATGAAAGTGATGCCTTTCTTTTCTTTCTGGATCTCGAATGCCTTACGGATGGCTTTTTTGGTTTTACGAACGTGGTTTGGAGTGTGAACAGCCTGCCTTGTCACATAGTTCACACCCGGGAGATGGGCGATGAGTTCGGTGATCTTAAGCGGATACCCCATCGTCAGCACATCACGTCCATAGGGAGAAGTGGACGACCTCATGCCGGGCAGGGTCGTGGGGGCCATTTGCCCGCCGGTCATCCCATAAATACCGTTATTGATAAAAATGATGGTGAAGTTTTCACCCCGGTTGCAGGCATGAATGGTTTCTGCCGTGCCGATGGCTGCAAGGTCGCCGTCGCCCTGGTATGTAAATACGAATTTATCAGGCCACATGCGTTTGATTGCAGTGGCAAGTGCCGGTGCCCTTCCATGGGCCGCACCAAGCATATCCACATTCATAAAATCATATGCCAGAACAGAGCAGCCTACAGGGGAAACCCCAATGGTCTTGTCCTGTATGTTCATTTCTTCAATGGTTTCCATCAGCATACGATGCACAACTCCGTGCCCGCAGCCAGGGCAATAGCTCAGCGGTCGGTCGACCAGGAGACCCGTGCGTTTGTATACGATGTTCTCATCCTTTCGTATCTCGGTTTTTACAAATTGTTCCTCCATAATCAGCCTCCGATAATTTGAGTCTCAAGTGCTTTTACAACTTCATCAGGTGTTGGGATAATGCCGCCGAAACGGCCAAAATGTTCTATTTTGATATTACAGCCTACCGAAAGGCGGACGTCTTCTATCATCTGGCCGGCATTCATCTCCACAACCAGCATGCCTTTAACCTTCCTGCCCAGTTCGTTGATGGCCCTGACCGGGAAGGGGAAGAGTGTAATTGGCCTGAACAACCCGACTTTTATGCCTTTTGCTCGTGCCAGGTCCATTGATTTCTGGCAGATGCGGGCTGAGAGACCGAATGCGACGAACAGGTATTCGGCATCTTCGCAGCCAAGGGTTTCATAACGGACTTCGTTCTCTTCCATCTTCCTGTACTTGGCCTGGAGCTTCAGGTTAACCCTTTCCTGTCCAGCGGGATCAAGGTCGAGTGAAGTGATGATGATATGTTCGCGGTTGGCGGGTTTGCCTGTGGCCGCCCATGGGTTCTGTTTTATCACCTCTTCATCGCTGCGGCGCGGAATGGGGTCGAACAGCATGACCTTCTCCATCATCTGCCCGATGGCGCCATCGGACAGGATCATGACCGGGTTGCGGTATTTAAAGGCAAGTTCGAAGCCGAGCTTTGTATGGTCGCACATTTCCTGAACTGATGCAGGAGCAAGGACGATCATTTTATAGTCGCCATGCCCGCCACCCTTGACAGCCTGGAAATAATCCGCCTGGGAAGGCTGGATGGTGCCGAGGCCGGGGCCCCCGCGGACGATATTCACAACCAAAGCCGGGAGTTCAGCCCCGGCCATATAAGAAATGCCTTCCTGCATCAGGCTGATGCCCGGACTTGAAGAGGAGGTCATCACCATTTTCCCTGTCCCTGCACCCCCGTAAAGCATGTTGATGGATGCTACTTCGCTTTCGGCCTGGAGGACTATCATCCCGGTACGTTCGTGCGGCTTTTCAGCCATGAGATATTCCATCACTTCCGACTGAGGGGTAATCGGGTATCCGAAGTACCCGTCGCAGCCTGCCCTTATGGCAGCTTCTGCGACCGCTTCATTACCCTTCATCAATCTTAATTCACCCATGTTTATGTTGTTTAATATTATTATTCAGAAACCTTTCCGCGGTATACTGTGATCACCCCGTCGGGGCAGACAACCGCACAGTTCATGCAACCGGTACAGTCATTATTGACCTTCATTGCAAAATGGTAGCCTTTGCCGTTTACTTCTTTCGACATTGCAATCACGGCAAACGGACAAGCGGCAATGCATACCTCGCATCCCTTGCAGCGTTCCACGTTTATAAGAATATCACCTTTGATCTTAGCCATACTGAGAATTATTAATGATCAGGCATTTATTACCAGGGCGAAATTAGGGAAAATTCTCCGAACGGAGGTTGGGGATTGTTAAATTTAGAACAAGTTTAATTAGGCGATAGGCATCAGGCATTAGGAAAACGATGAGTGATGAGCCACGGGTGATAAGCACTTTGAATTTGAATATCGGGCCCTGAATGAAAAAGTAAAAAATTCGATATTCGCCATTCAATATTCATTATTCGAAATTCCTAATGCCTGATGCCTATCGCCTGACGTTGCGCAGTATTGTAATATAAACTCCGGAAATAGGATTCCGTGAAGACAGGGTCCAACTGGTGGTAAAAGCTGATGAGTATCCTGGTTTTTTCCCGTATATTGTCATTCAGGTCCACCAGCCTCCAGAACTCCCTGCCACCTGTAAACAGAAATTGGGCAAATACATTGACGTCTTCTTCAAGCGAGGCGGTGGAATATTGTGAAAGGAAGCCCTGCTCGATGAGATCAGGGTCGAGGTCCATGCTCGCCTGCCCTTTTCTGATGGCATCGGCCCCGCCGTTTCCGTAACGGAAGGAAGGCGGATTTACGGACACCCATTTCTGATGGGCAAAAAATGCATTGAAATACCGTATCAGGACGCTTGAAAATTCATGGTGGAAAACCTGCTCTATATAACTGTCGGTAAAATACGGATCACTGAAGTCATCAGCCAGGTAAACGGAATGACGGTAATTTGTCCCGCCATACGGCAAGCCGTAAAATTTCATGGTTTTAATCACGTAAACCTTGTCAAGGCAGGTGCGGAGAAGTTCAGCAGGGTATTTTGAAAAAGCCCTGGAAAGAATGTCCTCTACCCTTGATTCTTCATCCCTGCAGAGGGGTTGTATCTCAGCATTGACCTTCTTGTAAAGCCATTGATGGGGAAAATCACTCCTTCCGGCAGGAAAGAATATTTCCACACCACTGAGGGCATCATTATAGACTTCCTGTCCGCAGACTTCCGGATACAGGGATAACAAAAACAGGATCAGAAGGAAAAACCTGAACATAGAAGCCGCTATTTAGCTTAAGCAACGCAAAGATTGCCTGTGTTCAGCCGTGTTCAGGTTTCAAAACCGGGAAAATATCAACCCGGCAATGTTCATAACTTGATCAATTTTGTTAATAAATTTGTTATTCAGGAGATTAGGATGGCACGTAAGACGTGTCAGACAGGATGGTTTTCGGAGAATTTCTTCAGCCTGGCTTCCAATGCAGGGAACTGAGATCTGTTAACAAGGGAGACACAGGCGCGCAGTCCTTCATGGCGCTCGCTTCCTGTGATGCTCAGCGAAATAGCACTGATCCCGTAGTAGAGCAATTCTTCAAGAAGTTTTTCACCGTCGAAACCGGGATAGGAAATTGTAAAATAAAATCCGTCGCCAACCGGAACATCTTCATCCTTGTCGTACACGATTTTAAAGCCGTTGTCGAGGAACATCTTTTTCATGATCCTGGCCTTGTCGCCGTAATCCCTGACCACTTCGACAAAATTGTAATCGCCGTCGTTGGTTGCCTTAAGCATTGCTGCCATGGCATATTGTGCCGAATGTGCAGTGCCTGCACTAAGAGCATAAAGGGTCCCGTAAATAAGAGCCCTGCCGAAAACAAGTGACGTATAATGGCGCAGAAGGTCGGTTGATTCCAGGTTAAAGAGCTTATTCGAAACCAGCATGAGCCCTATCCTTTGCCCGGCATAGCTGAATGCCTTTGAACTGGAAACAAGGAGAATATAATTATCGGTATATTTTGCAACGGTAGGCTGGTAAGGTGGCTTGCCCGGCTGGGAGTAGTCTTTCCGGAAATCCATCCCGAAATATGCAAGGTCCTCTATGATCACGACGTTATATTGGGTGGCCAGTTCCCCTATGATCCTGAGTTCTTTGTCGGTAAAACAGATCCAGGATGGATTGTTGGGATTGGAATACAGTATGGAATGGATTTTCCCTGTCGAGAAGTATGATTCCAGCTTGGCTCTCAGCTTGTCCCCCCGGTAATTGTAGACATCAAACGACTCGTACTTCAGTCCCATAACGAGTTGTTGCTGGCGGTGGACCGGAAAACCGGGATCGATAAAAAGTGAAGTATCCCTTTCCTTATATAGTTTTGAGAGTGTGAGGAAGGCAGCAAATCCCCCCTGCATTGATCCGACGGTTGGCACGCAATTCGCTTCATCCACGTCGATATCGAGAAAGAGTTTGGCAAATCGGGCCGCTTCCTTTTTCAGCGGGGGGATTCCCTCGATGTCGGGATAAACTGCAGCCACGCCATTTTTAAGGGCTTCTATCTCAGCCTGAACGCCTATTTCGACAGCAGGCAAGCCGGGAACGCCCATTTCCATACGGATGAATTTTTCGCCTGATTCATTTTCGATCCCGTTTATCAGCCTTTTTATCTCACGGATTGATGCAGTTCCTATATTCCTGATCTTGCTTTCCCTTATATGGCGGCTTACCACTTCCTGGCTTATGGGTGTTTCTTTCATCTTGAGCAGCGATGAGGTTGAAATTTATGGTTAGAGAATCAGCAAAAGTGATAAAATATTTCCAATCCAACAATGATTAAAATCATACGGAGCCTACAATTATAAGAAATTATCAACAGAGTCAGAATGGAGTTTCGCTTCCAATATAACAGGTAATACCCTTGTCTTCGAATGCTGTTTTGATTTCTTTAAGCTGGGTTTGGCTGACCAGGGATTGATGAGCCATTAAATAGGGAAGCCCGGCGAGTTTGAACTTTTCCCTGCCCAGGTGGTGGACGGGGAGGATATTGATCTCCCTGCGACCGGTTCCCGCAACGAAATTGGCGGTTGCAAGGATATTTTCCATATCATCGTTGAAACCCGGGATCAGGGGCATGCGAAAAACCAGTCTCCCGGGGAATACGTCTGCAAGTTTGCGTGCATTTTCCAGGATCAGCCGGTTAGAGGACGAGGTGTACATGCTGTGCTGCTCATCATCCATAAGCTTCAGGTCGAAGAAGATCCACTCAAGCCAGGGCAGGGATTGTTCGATGTCGGGCCATGGAACATCACCACACGTCTCAACTGCTGTATGGATATAGGAATTGAAGCAGAGGCTGAAAACCGATGCTGCAAATTCAGGCTGGGCGAAAGGTTCTCCGCCCGTCAGTGTAATCCCTCCGTTTTCCCCCCAGTACTGCCTGTCGCGCTGTATCTTTTCATATAACTCAACGGAGGTGATGTAGTTGCCTCCCTTGTTTAATGCTGAAGTGCAACATGCAGAGACACATTCAAATGTATTGCAGCGGCTGCACTTCTCTCGTTCAAACTCCAGGCCGGCATCTGAGCAGGCGGGAGAACCCTTCAGTTTAACAGCCCCGTATGGACAGGCATCGGCACATAACAGATCGAAGGTGCACTTTGAATGATTATAAAGAGGTTCGGGAAATGGCCTGATCCCTTCCGGGTTGGAGCACCACTGACACCGGAGGGGGCATCCCTTGAGAAAGATCAGCGTCCGGCAACCGGGACCGTCATGGACTGAAAATCCTTGGATGTCAAAGATATAGCCGCCAATCAGTTCTGCCTTGCCCATTCAAAGTCGGCACATTTTGCAGCTATCATATCAGGATATGCGAGCACACTCGTCATGCACTTCCCGAGGAACTCCAGTTCGGGAGTATATTTTGCACAGAACCTGCATTTGGCAATTTTTTCGGCATTTTCACAGAATTCACTTTCGGGAGTGAGATCTTTTTTACGGAGTTTGCACATCCCCCTGAATACATCCACGGGGAGGTAGTATTTGCAATCGGGACAGGTGTTCATTGTTGATATTTCAGACATTGTTAATTATCTTGGTAGGCATTAGGCCTAATGCCTATTGCCTATTACCTGATGCCCATTAAAGTTCCTCATATTCCGTCCTTGCAATGACCTCATCCTGGATCTGTTTTCCAAGTTCGACCCAGTACTGGGTAAAACCGGCGACCCGGACGAGAAGGCTGCGGAATTTATCAGGCTCTGCCTGGGCCTGTTTAAGCATCCTGGAATCGACTATATTGAACTGGACATGAAATCCGCCCTTGCGCATATATGCCCGGATCATTTCAAGGAATTTGCGTGAGCCTTCCCTTCCTTTGACTACGGAAGGGTGGATCTTCATATTCAGCTGTGAGTTTTGGGACTGCGAGTGATTCCAGCATGTTGCCGAATTGAATAAAGCGTACGGGCCGTTCCTGTCGGTACCCGGGTAAGCTGATACCGAACCGTCAGAAAATGTGGTTCCCGACAACCGGCCGTCGGCCGAAGCAAGTGTAACCGCTCCCATAGGTCCATGCGTCGAGACGCTGATCTGGCAGGCATACATGGGTTCATCGTAAAGCGAGCGGTAGTTATGCGTCATTTCACAGAACCAATCCTCCCATTGCTTGAAAATAGCATCCACGAAAGGATCATCGTTCCCGAATTTTGGGGCGCCCAGGCTCAGGCGGTGTATCTTTTTATACAGGTTATACTGCTCGTTCGGGACCTGGTCAACCAGTGAGTAAGAACCTGTTTCCTGGGCCGTATGATAGCCGAAGTTATCCAGGATAGCTTTCCTGTAATCATCCAGGGAGTAAAGTTTTTCTTCATAGATGTTCTTTTTCAGGGCAGCAAGGGAATTCACAAGAGTTGTATTCCCGCATGACTCCACGTTGAAGGTGGTATTGAACCTGGCGCCTTTCTGCCCGAGGTCTTTGCCTTTTTCAAGGCAGTCGGGCTTGAGCATCGAATTAACCAGTGAAGGGCTGATCTTGCGCCAGGCATCATGCTGTATGTTATTCGTCAATGTAAGCACTTCGACTGCACGGCTGAAATAATCCCGGAAACCCTGCCAGAGTTCATCGTAGTTCTCAAGTTTGTAACCGTGGCCGGGGAATATCCTCTGGCCGGTGCGCATATCCACCCCGTCAAAAATCACCACTTCCAGGATCTTCGGAAGGGAAAGGAAATGCACCCCAACGCTTGTTGCGGGCGCGGAGCCCCCCGGTATCCAGTGGATCTCGCCGTCGAGGTTCAGCGGCATCCAGCTTCCGGGGCTGCTTTCGAGGCAGCCGCCTATAGCCCAGGCCCTGGCCTCTTCCATCTGCATTCCTTCATGCCCGTAATTATTTAACAGGAATTCCATGGCCACCTGGTTGTTCACCCAGGCAGGGTAACCCGTACCTATCTTGGTGCACTCTATTCCTTTCAGAAGCAATTCTTCCGGCAGCTTTTCATCGTAAAGGACCGAGAGGGTAGGCTGTGGTGTATCCATCGTGATGCCTGCCTCAATGATCAGCATTTCAAGCTCATTGGCTGCAGAAGTGCCGTCTTTCTTTAATCCTCCCAGGCAAAGATTGTTGAATGTATTGCCGGAAAGGACCCCACCGACCACACCCATGGATGCAAAACAATCAATCTCTGTGAATTTGACCCTCATGCATTCCAGGAGCTCGAGTGTTCTTTCCCGGCTGATAAGCCCTTTTTCCATGTCTCTTTTCCAGAATGGATAGAGTACTTGTCCCAGGCGTCCGGGCGACAATCCCGAGATGGCATCCTCGTTCAGAACGGCTACGTGGAAGGTCCATGCAAGCTGCAGCGCATCATGAAAATCCCTCGGCGGATTTGATGCCAGGTGCTTCAGCCTTCCGGCCATTTCAAGGTATTCCTTTTTTTGCTTATCATCCTTTTCGATGGATGCAAGAAAACCGGCTTCCCCTGAATAATTCAGGATCCACGACCGTATGCCTTTCAATGTAATGACTACTGCATTGTAGAAATACAGGCGGTCCATTTCGGGGTGGCCGGCTGTTTCGTTCATTGCTTCTTCGCACTGACGGATGATCCCGTCAATTCCGAATTGCAGGGGATAGTAATAGTTCATCACTTCTCGTCCCTGGGGAAGCGTATAACCTGAATCGAACATACAGATGACCGAACGCATGATGGCTTCCTTTTCCTTGTAGCCAGGGACCAGTTGTTCGTACTTATGCCCGATATCATCCACCGATTTATCTTTCCATTTCTTCGCAATCTCAAGCATTACCGGCATTTCTTCCACCCTGAGGCCGAATTTACCTGCAATGGAAATAATTTTGCCAACTGATTTTGTGACGTTTCCACCACCCTGTCCGACCGTGGTGAAAGTATCCGCGGTGAGCTTCCCCGATTCGAGGGCTTCTTTATAGAGTTTATCTTCCGAAGCCATGAAAAATGCTTCCGACAGCCATGGCATGGGATAAGAACCCCTGAGATAGGCAGCTTTGCCCATCGCAAGCAGTTCCCCCGGGTAAATGACCGGCGTCAGGTGCCCGAAACCGGCTTTAAGGCTTTCCGCACGCCGGATCACGGGTATCTCACCGTCCAGTTCTTCCCATCGCCTGGTGTACCAGTAAGGAAATTCCATGGAGGCTGAGGACTTTGTACTGAAATACAGTTCACGGGCCTCGCTGGCCCTGACGGTCGGCTCTCGTTTCTTCTCACGGTCCCCGATATCCTGAGAAGGTTTATGCCCGTAATAATTAAGGGAGTCGGTGGGCCCCTGGCTTACGTCCCCGACCTCCCTGCCGGTATTCTTCATACATCTATATTTATAGATGCAAAAATATATAAAAAAAGGATCAGTTCATTCCCGGGTCGGAGGGATAGTTCGACCAGATCGCATAATCTTTTCCCATATGCTTCAGATAGGAGCTCCAGAGTTTTTCCGGGCGTTTCCCGATCACTTCTTCCACCGTGGTCTGCGAAAGCACCCAGGAATTCTCCCTGATCTCGCGTTCGAGCTGTTTGGGATGCCATCCGGCATACCCTGCAAAGAAACGGATCTGGCTTTCAGTAATCAGGCCCTTGAGTATGTGCGACCGGATCGTCTGAAGATCGCCTCCCCAGTAAAGTCCCTGCATGATACGCATGCTTCCTTTGACGTTGCCATGAGTATGGATGAAGAATATGCTGTCGGTCTTTACAGGTCCGCCGAGGAAAACTGGAAAATCAAACTCCTGCAGATCTTCAAAAATCTCAGGAAGCCTCATTTCAGTGGGTTTATTGATGATCACCCCAAAGGTCCCTTCAACCGAATGCTCAGCAAGCAGGACCACCGACTGACGGAAATAATAGTCCTGGAGTGAAGGCTCCGATATCAGGATTATGCCTTTATCCGGCTCCGGGGTCTGCTTCTCCATTATTCAAAGGATTCGGATACAAACCTATATTAAAATGATTAATTTTGCAAGTATCCCGAAAATTCAGATAAAAATATTAATAAGCTCAGCGGGCTTTGTTTTATAAATAAATTAAGCTGCCAATCAATTGCTGTTCCATGCCGAAGTCATTTAACCAGGAAAAACTGAATGCACTAAGAAGCGAATTCCCTTTCTTTATTTATGAAAATTACAGTTATTCCATGGATTCACAGGAACTTAAGATGCAGTTTCATTTCAACCTTGCTGACCGTTACCATTTTTTTCCTTCCCTGTCCTTTCCTTGCCTGGGATTGGCCGGCGGCAGGGAAACGGACGCCATGCTATCGCAACTGGTTTTTCACATCGGAATGGTTGAACTCCTAAGCTATTGGAAGGCGGCCTGTCCCGCCCGGGTGATCATTAAACCAGCAGGTTTGCTCCCGGCTCAGGTACAATGGTGGATGCAATTATACTACCAGGGGCTTGGGGAATTCATCTACCTGAATACGCTTAACCTGACCATGGATTCATTGATGACCATGGAAAGCAGCGGAGCGAGGCTTGAACGCTTTACGGCAAACAGCGATGCTGATTCGGTCATCATCCCGGTTGGCGGGGGTAAAGATTCCGCCGTGACGCTTGAAATTCTAAGGAGGGAGATGAAGGTCCTGCCGTTAGGACTGAATACCGGGAAAGCCATGTCGGAAGTGATCGCTGCCGCAGGCTTTTCAGAAGAAAGCTCCTTCCTGGTCAACAGGGTGCTTGATCCCCTGCTTTTGGAACTGAATTCAAAAGGATTCCTTAACGGGCATACCCCTTTTTCGGCCTTGCTAGGATTTATTTCATTGGCTGCAGCCGCAGTCACTGGTACCAGGTATATTGCGCTTTCAAATGAATCCAGCGCGAACGAACCGACCATCCCCGGGACTTCCGTAAACCACCAGTATTCAAAATCCCTGGAGTTCGAGATAGGTTTCCGCAGATATGTAAACACATATATTACTCCGGATATAGAATATTTCAGCTTTCTGCGTCCTCTCAGCGAGCTGCAGATTGCCAGGTTGTTCTCCGGGATGAAATCGTATCATAAGGTATTCAGGAGCTGCAATGCTGGCAGTAAAACAGGCAAGTGGTGCGGGGAGTGCGCAAAATGCTTGTTTACCTTTATCATCCTGTCTCCTTTCACAGGGATTAAGGGTGCTGAAGCAGTTTTCGGCAGGAACCTGCTCGATGATCCTGCGCTTGCAGGAATCATGCACCAGCTTACCGGTGCGGCTGAAGAAAAGCCGTTTGACTGTATCGGCACCGTCAATGAGGTCAACCTGGCTTTATGTGAGATCATCCGCAGGGAGGGAGACCGTGAATTGCCTTTTTTATTGCGGAGGTACAGGGATTCGAAGCAGTTCGGGGCTTCATGTAACCTTTCTTTCGGTGATTCCCTGGAACACTATATGCCGAATTGTCTTCCGGCCAGGTTTGAAATTATTCTGAAAAAGGCGTTGTATGGTTGAAAAGATCCGTCAGCAGCTTTCAGGGAAAAAAAAGGCCATCCTGGGATTCGGCAGGGAAGGGCAGGCTACCTATGCGCTGGTCAGGAAATTGTTCCCCGGAGAGGAATTGCTCATCGCCGACAAAAACCTGTCGGTGGCCGGGGATCCTTTCCTTAAAAACGACAGTCATATCCGGTTTTTTCTTGGTGATCATTACCTGGATGTTATCCATTCCTGCGACATCCTGGTAAAAAGCCCGGGCATCAGGCTGAACGACCTCGATCCCCCGCTGCCAGCGGAAAAGATCCTGACCCAAACCGGACTGTTCCTGCAGCATTATGCTTCCGGGGTCATCGGCATAACAGGTACCAAGGGCAAAAGCACGACTTCCAGCCTGATTTTCCATATCCTTCAGGTGGCGGGAAAAGAGACCTTCCTGGTCGGTAATATCGGGACCCCGGTATTTAATTTTATCGACAGGATAGGCAAAGAAACAATAATCGTGTTTGAGCTCTCATCTCACCAGCTGGAATATGTTCGTGCCTCTCCCCATATTGCAGTTTTCCTTAACCTTTTCCAGGAACACCTGGATGCATATTCCTCATATGAGGATTACCAGGAGGCCAAAGTGAATATTGCCAGGTTCCAGGGCAGGGCCGATTACCTGGTTTACAATTCCGGGGATGCACTTGTTGACCGGCATGTCAGGTCACTGGGAGGAGTGCAGCATTTGCTGCCGTTTACGATGCAGTGTGAACCACAGCCAGGTGTTTATATTTCGGACGGGCAGGTCTGTTTCAGCGACGGCATTTCCAAACGGCCCGTTTGGAAACTTGATCAAAAACGTTACCTCAAAGGTGAACATAACCTGAGAAACATCATGGCTGCTGCTGGGGCCTGCTGTATTTCGGGTATCCCTGATGAAGCAATCAGGGAAGGAATTCTCACCTTCAAAGGGCTGGAGCACCGGCTGGAATATATAGGCGAGTTCAGGAAGATCCATTTCTACAATGACAGCATAGCCACCATTCCTGAGGCAGCCATGGAAGCCGTGAAATCCGTTCCGAATACGGATACGATCATTCTCGGGGGGTTTGACAGGGGCGTAGATTACAAACCTCTGGCAGATTTCATTTCAGGCTCCGGGATCAGGAATATCATCCTTGCAGGAGTTGCAGGAAGACGTATTGGTGAATCGCTTGAGCCTTTCCAATCAAAGGAACAGAAAATATTTTACATCAGCCGTTTTGACCAGCTTAAAGATATTGTGTTCAGGGAGACCAGGCCGGGCCATGCCTGCTTGCTTTCGCCCGCTGCAGCAAGTTATGATGAGTTTCCCAATTTTGAAGAGAGGGGAAAGCGGTTCAGGGAGCTAATCCGGTCAAAAGAATGAGAAAATCCGTTTGTGTCGTTGCCTTGTTATCAGTACTTCTGAGCGCCCGCTGCCAGAATCCTTCCTATGATCTGCTGGTAAACCTGTACGTAAAGGCATTCAGCCCCATCGCGGTCAGGGAGATGAATCTTTACCATATTCCTGCCAGCATCACGCTGGCACAGGGGATCATTGAATCGGGGGCGGGCCAGAGCAGGCTTGCAAAGGAAGCCAACAATCATTTTGGTGTAAAATGCCATAAAGACTGGGCCGGGAAAACTTTTCACCAGGATGATGATAAACCGGATGAATGTTTCAGGAAATACGGGAACCCGGAGGACTCCTACCGAGACCACTCTTATTTTCTTGCCCAAAGGGATCGTTATAAGAGCCTGTTCAGTATCCCTTTGACGGATTACCGCGGATGGGCTGCCGGGCTGCAGGCTGCGGGCTATGCAACCAGCCAGCAGTACAGCGAAAAACTGATCGGTCTCATTGAAAAATACCAGCTGTATGTCTATGACAGTCCCGGCCCGCTGCCTGCACCCCTGAATGCGGATTCGGCCGGGGATTTTGCAAGGTACGGCTGGGTGAAGTCATTCAGGGAGGAAGGCTTTGCCAGGGACGGGCGAAAAATTTACCTTAACAACGGGAAGAAATGTGTTGTGGCAAGAAAATCTGATAACCTGAGAAAGCTTGCCGACCTGTTCGACATACCTCAGAACCGTCTGAAGAAGATCAACGACCTGCCATACTCCGGTTCCCTGGAGCCCGGACAGGTTCTGTACCTCGAAGCAAAACGGAGAAAGGCAGAGGTTAAAACGCATACTGTCGAAAAGGGGGAAACATTATACGAAATTTCACAAAGGTATGGGATCAAACTTAAGATACTTTGCAGGCTTAACGGAATGATCCCGGGGATAATGCCGTATACGGGCCAGGTGTTATCGCTCAGGTAAACGGTAGTTGCGGAGATATTTCCCTGCCCCGACAACCAGATTCATTGAATTCCCGTCATCGAGATGACCTATGTCGAAAGGCGTATTGCCGCTGATGCCCGGTTGCATGGGATAATATCCTTTGGAGTCAAACAAATAAAGTTCGCCCGTTTGCGGAACGGTAAGGCCTATCATCGTCAGCCGGTCTCTCTGGTCGTGCAAAACAAACGGTCCCGTACTGATCTCCCTTCGGAACATATAGGAATAAACGAGTTTGTAGGAACGGTTGTAATAAGATATCTTGTTCTTGTCGATGAAAATATATTCCGGCACGACGGTTCCCATGATATCCTCATTGAAGAACCAATGGTTGGGTGAGAATTTATCAAGGGCGATTTCTGCTGTTTTTCCGTTTTCCTGGATAAAGATCAGGCTCCCTGTAGGCCCGCTGGTTAAAAAAAGGCATTTCTGGGCAAGCCTGATGGGATAGAATGAAGAATGGCCTGCTGGTCTGAAAAGTGGCCCGACACTGATGCGTTGCTTCCCCTGCCGGTCGGTGATCATCAGGTGGCCATCCTTGTCCCTGATAAAAAAGAAATCCTTGTGATTGGATACGATATATTCAACGGGACTGGTTATTTCACTTTTCATCTGCGGCCTTTCCCACCTGGTTATGGAGGTGCCTCCCATATCGAACTGGTAAACGCGCTTGTCATTCAAAGCGACGAAAATCCTGTAGTCCCTCCGCCTGTCAAAATTCACGATGGTAAGACCGTTCGTGGCAGGGATGGGGAACCTTCTGGGATATCCTTTGGCAGGCTGGCCGTCGGACCTGAGAAGATAAAGATGCGAGTCGGTATTGAAAAAGTATAAAATACTGTCGGAGTCAGGGAGAGTGATTGGTTTGATACGTGAGAGCATCTTACCCATATAATGGATCTTCCAGCGAAGCAGTCCTTCGGGTCCGTACTGGTAAAGATTGTTTGAAGTATCTCTGACCACGATCACCGGATCCCCGCCGCTGAGGGAATTCAGGATCTGCGGGCTGCCCGTGATGGTCGTATCAAGCCTCGCCTGCCACTGCAGTGGCCCTTCACCCTCGAGGTTCGGCTTATATCCGATAAGGATGCTGGTGTAAAAAAGCTGGTTGAGGCTTGAATATTGTACCCCTATGGGATGGAATTTCTTCAGGCTGTCGGTGTATGGGTGGAGGGCCGAAAGCAGGGGGTCATCCAGCATATTGTGCAATGCCGACGAGGCTGCAGGCGTGTTGAAATAAATGAAAATATTCGACTTCGGCTGCATTTTTCCCTCAAATTCAATATAATCCTTGTTCTTGTCGAGCATATACCCTGAAATTTGCTCGTCGATGAGCAATTTCAGCGAAGCCTGGTCATTCCCGAACACCAACACTTTGTTGATAAAGACTGCATAAGCTTGACCGGCCTGTTCGAACAGTGAGCCAAACAGGTTCTCCAGCAGGCCGGTGAAGTGGAACCCAATGATCCTGAACCCTTTGTATTTCAGTGAATCGCGTTTCTGCCCCATGCGTTTTGAAAGGCTGTCAAGGAGTGAAACGGCGAGCAGCGAGTCCCTGACCTGGAAGGCCGCATACACCCTGTTTGCCTCTTCCTTTTTACCGGGTTCCTGGGCAAAAACAATAGCTTTTTTACCCATCCAAGGCAGGAAAAAATCAGAAAGGTTCAGCCGGTATCGCTGGTTTAACAGTGAGAGCCCCGATAACCTGCTGCCTTCTAGTTCATCCTGCTGGTCGCGGACCTCCATCTTTTCAAAATAGGTTGCAGGATCCTCCCATCCGTAGAAGGCGAAATAGGCAGCGTTTTCAGGCACCAGTTTCACCAGGTCGTTTACCTGGGCATTCTGGCCTGTGAACAGGTTAAGAAAATGGAGTGTCGTGTCTTCAGCCTGGGTATACCCGTTCAGGACCAGTTCATCGTTTTTGACAAAAACATCCAGCCCGCTCCATGAGGCGATATGTGCGAAACGGACGAGGGCGGCATGGTTTTCACTTCTGGAGACCTTTGATATGGCCAGCGCCAGCATCCGGTAATTGATATAAATATTGGCGTCTCCTTTTTTTCCGGAGGGGATTTCGACCTTCCGGAAACCTGAAGCCTGGAATGCAGGGGTATTGAATGTCAGGCGGTCGGTTGCCTTTTTGACCAGGTCGGCCAGAAAACTGCCGATATAAATCCCTTTTACTGATGTAAAATAGAAAGGTGGTGATTTCTCCGATACCTGCAGGCGGTGAATGCTTGTTGAAGCGTAAGGGGTTTGAATGATCCGGCAGGAGTCGCCGAACATCTCCTTTGCAAATTCATCTGCGGCTTTTCCCGTCTCGTCGCCTGGCGCAGGCAGGATATAAAGCGTCCCGAAACTGGTCCGGCCGCTCAGCGTAACGGTAATGATCAGGTTATTTCGTTGCAGGATTTTGATGATCCTGTCTTTTTTCCTGCTGATGGAATCAAACATGCGGAGTTCCGCCCTGATATTTTTAATTCCAGGATACTGACTCAGTGATTTCCAGAGCAGGTTCGAACGGTTCAGTTCATTCCATAAACTCCCGGGATTATTGATCCTGATGATAACGGCTGTGTTATCCGGTACGGCATCAAGGGGTGATACGGCCGCAGGCAGGAAAATCCCTGCCAGGCGGAAAAATATCAGGATGCCCAGGGTCAGCAGGAGAGCAACAGCGGCAGGTATCCAGATTCTCCTTGTGTTCATAATACCAGTTTAAGCTGTTCGTAAAGGCGGAAACTCCTGCGATGGTAAGGACTTATACCGTGCCGGTAAATCGCCTCCCTGTGCTTCCTGCACGGATAACCTTTATTGCTGGCCCATTCATAACACGGGAATTCCGTCCCGATTTGGGTCATGAATTCATCGCGGTAAGTTTTTGCCAGTATGGATGCAGCAGCGATCGACATGAATTTTGCATCTCCCTTGACGATACACTGATGCCGCAGACCATCCAGGGGTTTGAAACGGTTCCCGTCGATAAGCAGCAGCTCTGGTTTTGGATCAAGCTTCAGGATGGCATTATGCATTGCCCGGATGGAAGCATTCAGAATATTGATCTCATCGATTGTCTTTTCACTTTCACTGGCAACAGCCCAGGCAACAGCCTGCTCCTCTATCCTGCTCCTCAGTTTTTCCCGCATCTTTGCCGTAAGCTGTTTCGAGTCGTTCATCTCCTTATCCCTGAACCCTTTTGGAAAGATGACTGCTGCTGCAAAGACAGGCCCCGCAAGGCATCCTCTTCCCGCTTCATCCACTCCTGCTTCGAGCAGCCCGTCAGTATATGAGGATTGCAGCATCAGTTCATCTGGTTAAACCGGGTTATAGAAGTATGAATTAACAAGGATAAGCAGAAAATAAATAAGGAAGATGATCTCAGCCCATCTTTTTTTCCGGATCCCGAGAAAAGTCGACGTCAGCATCAGGGTCACCGACGGGAAGATCAGCTGCTGGTGATACTGGACAAGTGTCGTGGAGAAAGTGACGGATAAGATAATGATCAGGATAAGCCAGAGAAAAATATAGGTCTTGGCCCTGATCTCAGCGGTTTTTTCCATCGGGCCCCGAAGCATATAATACAGCCCCCAAATTGAAAGTATGGTTGTAAATATTCCCAGGATATAATCGTCGTAATGAAGGTAGATGGGATAAAGCAAAAAACCTGAAACCATTTTCCTGTAAACCTGGATTTCGGTCATCAGCCTGTCGGACACAAAATTGTAAACGGCCAGAAAAAGGAAAGGCGTAAGGAAGCCGATTAAACCGGCAGCCCATTCCCTCCACTTGCTTGAACGGAAGAGGATCACGGTAACAGGAATGATGGCAAACAGGATCATGAAGGGAAAATAAAACAGGGATCCGATGGCGACGAAGAACCCTGAAGCATAGACCAGGTCAAGGGCCTCAGTCCTGCTGTAGGTTTTCATCAGGTTTTGCAGCACGGTAAGGAGTATAAGGATGCTTATATTCAGGGGCTGGAGGGTAAGGTAAAGCGGATCGGAGCTTAGAAGGATGAGAAAAACCAGGGCAGCGAGGGATGAATTCTTCAACACCAGTTCTTGTTCATTGAGGATCACATTAAGCCACCAGGCTTCGAAGAGCACTAGGAGAAAGCCGAGCACGGAAGCGAGATGGGGAAGCTCATGCAGCAGGTTGAACAGCAGGCTGTAAAAAGGAACGGACCCTTCGGGAGCAGGCATTGGCGGGGATATGAAGAATGCCTTGCCCCAAAGCAGGAGCCCTATAAACCCGATCACAAGGTACTGGACCGGGAAACTCGAACGGAAGAACTTTATGAACATCAGAGAATGTTAAATGCGTGACCGGCAGTTGTTGATATTCCATTTCAGCAAAGCCCGGCAATCTCCTGCTCTCTACAGATCAAACCCTATATCTTTCCTGAAATATTTTCCTTCAAAATCTGTCTTTTCCGTATTCAGGTAAGCCAGGTCCAGGGCTTCCTTCATGGAGCCGCCCAAGGAAGTCACGGCCAGGACCCTTCCCCCGCTTGTCAGTACCGAACTCCCGTCAGGCCCCATCGTTGTCCCGGCATGGAAAAACATGGAATCCCCTGCAGGCGGCCGGATCGTCATCCGCCTGCCTTTCTCGTAATTTCCGGGGTAGCCTTTCGACACAAGCATGACCGTGGCACAGCTTCGCGGGTCGGTTTGCAGGATGACCTCATGAAGGCGTCTTTCGGAAGTGGCTTTCATCAATTCCAGGAAATCATTTTGTATCCTGGGGATGACCGATTCGGTTTCCGGGTCGCCAAGCCTGCAATTGTATTCGATGACATAAGGATCGCCCCGGACATTCATCAACCCGAAGAAAATAAAACCAGTATAATCGAGCCCGTCTTTTACCAGGCCTTTCATGGTCGGTTCAATGATTTTTTCCTCCACCTTCCTGCGGAAAGCTTCATCTGCAAAGGAAACCGGGGACACGGAGCCCATGCCGCCGGTATTCGGGCCGGTATCGCCTTCACCAATCCTTTTATAATCCTTGGCTTCAGGAAGAACCACGTACGACCTTCCGTCAGTAAGGATAAAACAGGAACATTCAATGCCCTGCAGGAATTCTTCGATGACCACTTTACTGGAAGCGGAACCGAATCTTGCATCCACTATCATCGTTTCCAGTTCATGCACGGCTTCAGCGAAGCCTGAACAGATGACGACACCTTTACCTGCAGCCAGTCCGTCGGCTTTCAGCACATAAGGTGCTTTCAGCGAACGGAGGAACTCAACACCTTCGCTTATGTTCGAAGCGTCGAATGTCCTGAACGCGGCCGTGGGGATGCCATGCCTGATCATAAACTGTTTTGCAAAATCCTTGCTGCCTTCCAGCATGGCAGAAGCTGATTTCGGGCCAATGACATGAATGTTCCTCAGGTCCGGATCGGCCAGGAAAAAATCATGTATTCCCCTGACCAGGGGATCCTCAGGGCCCACGATAAGCATGGTGATCTTCTTTTCCAGTGCAAAATTCCTGATGCCTTCAAAATCGGTGACGGATAAGGGGATGTTTTCACCGCAACTTGAGGTTCCTGCATTTCCCGGTGCAATGTAAAGTTTTCCCAGGATGGGACTTTGTGCTATTTTCCAGGCCAGGGCATGTTCCCTTCCGCCTGAACCGATAAGGAGGATTCGCATAGGTAATCAGGATTTAAGCGCTTTTTCAATGGACTCCCAAAGGAGGTCGGCAGTTCTTTGCCAATTGTAGATATCTTTCCTTTTCCGCCCCCTGGAGATAAGGTCCAGCCTCAGGCTATCATAATTGGCGATCTTATACAAGCCTTCAGCAATACTTTCCGGGCTGAACGGATCGACCAGCAAAGCTGCATCTCCGGCTACTTCCGGCATGCTGGTGACGTTAGAGGTGATGACCGGGACATCGCAGCGGAAAGCTTCAATTACAGGGATGCCGAAGCCTTCAAAATAGGAAACATAGGTGAGTGCAAGTGCGGAGCCCAGGATCAGGACCAGCTCGTCTATCTCCAGCCTTCCGATAAAGACCACGTCATCTGAAAAGACCATATCCTGGAAAGCTACATCGATATCGCTGGTCCACCACTTTTTTGCACCAACGATTAGTAGCTTGATTTCGGAAGGGTTTGATTTTTTGAAAAGGTCGAATGCACGGAAAAGGTTGGCCAGGTTTTTCCTCGGATGCAGCGATCCGATAAATACAAAGTAGGGGCAACCGTCGGAATATTCCTGCTTGGCCTGCGTCTTTTCCGCCTCGCTGAGAGGATGGTAAGCTTCATTGTACCCGTCATATACTACGTCGATTTTTTGGGGGTCGACCCGGTATTGCTTTACTATATCAGCCTTTGAATAGCCTGAGACTGTAGCGATCCTGCAGGCCCTGGCGGCATATTTCGGGAAGTAATAACGGTAGTACCTGCGTGTCCAGAACGGCAGGTCATGCGGATAATGCTCAAAATTCAGATCATGAAAAACAGTCATCGACCTGACGTCCGTCTTAAGTGAAATATAGCCGTCGGGCGAAAGAAACAGGTCAGGCTTCAGTTTCTTAAGCAAGGCAGGAAGGGTCAGTTCAAACCACCAGTAATATAAAAACGGATGGCGGGCCTGCGGAAACTGGATGACGGGAGTGATGTTATCGGAGAAAAGAAATGCAGGGTCGTATTCACGGTCGAAAATGAAATAAAAATGATGCTCGGGATGCTGTGTTGTGATCCTCTTGAGTGACTCAAATGTGAACCATCCTATGCCCTCAAGCCGGTTCTTTATCAAAAGGCGGGTATTGACAGCAATATTCATTAATTGTTTAACTTTGTCACAAATATCATAATATTTTTCAATGATTGTTCGGGCGCTTAATCCCGCAGGATCAGGAAAAGTGGTTTAAGATGCAACGGAAATTCCTGACAAATCTCAGTTTGCTGTTATTCCTTAATCTGCTTATTAAGCCTTTTTGGGTATTTGGGATAGACCGGACCGTGCAAAACGTTGTGGGAGTAGAGGCTTTCGGCTTTTACTATATTCTTTTCAATTTTTCATTTCTTTTCAACATTTTGCTGGATCTGGGCATTACCAACTTCAATAACAGGAACATTGCGCAAAACCATCATTTACTCAGCAAGCATTTTTCGGGTATTCTTCTGATGAAGTTGCTCCTGGCCTTCCTTTACCTCGGGGTGACTTTTTTTATCGCCATCTGGAAATACAACCCAGATCAGCTGAAACTCTTGTCGGTTCTGGCCATTAACCAGTTCCTTATCTCCTTTGTCCTGTACCTCAGGTCCAATATTTCAGGCTTACTGATGTTCAAGACCGACAGCTTCCTTTCGGTCCTCGACAGAGCTTTGATGATCCTTTTTTGCGGCATCCTGTTATGGGGGCATGTGACTTCCACACCTTTCAGGATAGAGTGGTTCGTTTATTCGCAGACAGCCGCTTACCTGTTTACCGCCCTCACCGCATTCCTGATCGTTATGAAAAAAGCAGCCTTCAAAAGGCTTAACTGGAACTGGCCGTTTTTCCTGATGATCATGAAGCAGAGTGCACCTTTCGCATTGCTCGTGCTGTTCATGACATCATACAACCGCCTTGACACGGTGATGCTCGGGTTTCTCCTGGACAAGACCAAAGGTAACCAGCAGGCCGGAATTTACGCTTCAGGCTTCCGCCTGTTTGATGCTGTTAACATGATCGCCTATCTTTTTTCCGTTTTGCTTATCCCGGTTTTCTCAAGGATGATAAAGCATAAAGATAACATCGAGAGGATGGTGAAATTGTCATTTACCATGATCATCACTCCTGCCATCCTGGTTGCCCTGGGGTCCTTTTTTTACAGCAGTGAGATGATGGCATTGCTTTATAATGCCCATATTCAGGATTCGGCCAGTGTTTTCCGTTTACTTATGTTAGGGTTCGTCGCGGTATCCACGACTTATATTTTCGGAACCCTTCTGACTGCCAACGGGAACCTTAAAGAGCTGAACATTATTGCCTGTTTCGGGTTGTTCATCAGTTTCTTCTTCAACTTTTTCCTGATCCCGAAATTCCTGGCGGTGGGCTCGGCTTATGCCAGCCTGGCTACGCAATTCACTACTGCCATTGTCCAGGTTATCATTGCTGTAAAGGTATTTAAGATGAAACCCAATTACCGGTATATTATCACGCTTCTTATTTTCATAACAGGAGTTGTGCTGCTGAATATCCTTTCGAAAGCTTTCCCGGTTCATATCCCGTTTATTCCCGGGCATCTCGGCTGGATGGGCGGCTTCCTCCTGATGGTCACAGCTTCCGTATTGCTGGCTGTTGCCTTAAGGCTGTGGAGCGTGAGCGCACTGATGAGGATTTTACGCAGCGAACATTAAACTTGCATCAATCCGCTGATCCTTCTTGGTCGTTCGGTAAATTTCCCTAACTTTGAAGCAAATTTCATACCCGATCTCTATGGACGGTAAAGAAAAGGACAGGGAAGAATTCAATTCTTCCAACCTTGTAATTTTTCTCTATAAATGGAGGAAACCCCTGTTGATTGTTATGGTTGCAGCCCTGGCCGGTTCGTGGTTTTTTTCACTGCCATGGTTTATCACACCAAAGTTCAAATCAACAGTTGTAATGTTTCCGGCGAGCACCGGATCAATCTCGAAAGCCTTGCTGAGTGAACAATATGCCAAAGGCCAGGGTCTCGTGGAGATCGGTGAACAGGAACAGGCAGAACAGCTTTTACAGATCCTGAACTCAACCCGGATCCGGGAAAGGGTGATAAAGAAATTCAACCTGATGGAGCATTATGGGATAGACACTTCATCAAAATACAAGTATTCAAAACTTTACAAAAGATACGAGGATAATATCAGTTTCCGCCGTACCGAATTCATGGCTGTTCAGATCACCGTTTTCGATGAAGACCCCCAGGTTGCTGCCGACATCGCAAACGGGATATCTTCGCTGCTTGATACGGTAAAGAATGAGATGCAGCGCCAGAGGTCGGTTAAAGGCCTGCATATCGTGGAACAGGAATACAACCAGTTGCAGAAAGAACTGAACCAGATCGTGGATTCACTCGTGAAGGTCGGCGAACTTGGCGTCAATGAAGTGGATTACCAGTCACAGGTTCTCAACCAGCAAATGGCCATTGTCATTTCAAACGGGAACAGGAACGCCCAGTTAGCTCTCCAGAAGAGGCTGGATGTGCTCGGGAAATACGGCGGAGTATATATGTCACTGAAAAATGCACTGGAATACAAGACCGAGCAGCTGACTCTGTTGCAGACCAAGTATAAACAGGCAAAAGTCGATGCTGAAGAAAGCCTGCCCGTCAAATTCGTTGTCAGCGATGCCTATAAGGCCGAAAGGAATTCCTACCCCATCCGCTGGCTGATTATGATGGTTTCTACGATCTCTGCCTTATTCCTCGCCGTGATCGTGATCATGATCATGGAAAAGATTGATACGTATAATACCCAGAAGAATTTTCAGCTGGGCCAATCATAAAAAATCATCAACCCGTTCCGATAAAATCATAGAATATGGATAGTTTCTTCAATAATGTCAGGTTGCTGGATATCATCATCAAGTGGAAGTACCATCTTCTGGCAGTTGCAATCGCGGCAATCCTGCTTTCGGTATTGTTCTCCAGCCCGATCTTTATCACACCGCTGTATAAGTCCTATGCCCTGCTGTATCCATCGAACATCTCACCATATTCAACTGAGAATGAAACGGAACAGATGATGCAGATGTTGCAGTCGAGGGACATCCGCGACAGCGTGATCCATAAGTTCAACCTGTCAAAACATTGGGGCGTCGACTCAACTTACAAATACTTCGTGAGCACCATGGTGTGGTTCTGGGAACAGAGAGTTAAGGTCGGGAAAACACCCAATGAAGCGGTTGAAGTTGAAGTCCTGGATCCTGATCCGCAGGTGGCATGCGACATGGTTTCCGCCATCATCGACTATTACAATATCAAAGTCAGGGGCCTGCATAAGGAAAAATTCGGCGAGGTTGTTGACAATTACAACTTTATCATGGCTAAGAAACAGCAGTACATGGACTCCCTTGGCAAACAGGCCGAAGATCTAGGCACGAAATTCGGGATACTCGAGTACGAGGCCCAGACGAGGGAGGTGATGAGGGCATATTTTCAGAACAGGGGGAACAGCGAAGTGCTTAAATACAAGCACAACCTTGAAGAGCATGGGGGAGAGATGCAGAAGCTTAGTGAAATGATGCGTTCCGAATCGGAAGCTCTCGCAACGCTTAAACTGGACGCCGACAGGGCCTTGCTTGATTTCCACCGGCACTATACCCATGCAAATGTGCTCAGCAAACCGTTTGCTTCCGATAAAAAATCTTTCCCGGTCCGCTGGCTTATCGTGGTCATGTCGACACTGGCAGCCATTTTTCTTTCGGTTATTGTTGCAGGAATCATAGAAAACAGGAATCAGCGCCGTTTACATGCAGCCAACCAGGGATAAGATCCGGGAGATCAGATCGTACCTTACAGGCGAAAATGTCAGGTTCACCCTGTTCTACGTCGTCAGCGGGATATTCATACTGCTGAATGCCTATATGGTATACAGGGATATATACTTTTCACTTTTACTGCCTTTCGCCCTGGTTATCCTTTATCTTTTCTTTTACCGGATTGACATCATCCTGTTTATCATCACCTTCTTTACCCCGCTAGCCGTTAACATCACCCAGTTTGAGTTCAATGTCGGCATGTCCATCCCGACCGAACCGCTGATGGTTGGGGTCCTGCTGGTTTTTATCCTGAAGCTGTTTTACGAGAATAATTTTGACAGGAAGGTCTGGGCCCATCCCCTGACGATCATTATCGGGTTCCAGTTTCTCTGGATATTGATCACCACCATAACAAGCGAGCTCCCCATTGTTTCACTGAAGTTCATGATAGCCAGGTTCTGGTTCGTAGTCCCCTTTTATATTTTCGCCATCCATCTCTTTAAGAAAAGGAGTAATATCCGCCTGTTCTTGTGGCTTTACGGCATACCCCTTGTGATCGTCATCATCTATACGACATACCAGCACTCCCTCTGGGGCTTTGAAGAGAATGCAGGGCACTGGGTCATGACCCCGTTCTATAATGACCATACAGCTTATGGTGCAATTCTTGCGATGTTTATCCCGGTATTCACCGCCTTAACTTTTACGAGGTCATATTCGAGGCTTTCCAGACTTTGCGCCCTGGCTGTCCTTGCTTTTCTTTTTCTCGGGTTATACCTTTCCTATTGCCGTGCCGCCTGGATCAGCCTTGTTTTTGCCCTGGTGTTTTACATTATTATTGTTTTCAGGATCAAATTCAAATATATTATCGTAACCCTGATGATCGGGGGGCTGGTCTTTTATATTTTCCAATTCGAGATCCTGGATTCGCTGTCAAAGAACAAGCAGGGAACTTCGGCGAATTTTATGGAACACGTTCAGTCGATGTCGAACATTACAACGGATGCCAGCAACCTGGAGAGGCTTAACAGGTGGTCATCCGCCATCCGCATGTTCAGGGACAGGCCTGTGTTCGGCTACGGACCGGGGACATACCAGTTTGAGTATGCGCCTTACCAGAGTTCGGAGGAGGAAACAGTCATCAGCACGAATGCAGGAGACCGGGGTAATGCCCACAGTGAATATATAGGGCCTTTGTCGGAGCAGGGCCTTATGGGGATGCTCCTGGTTATTGCAGTATTCGTTTATTCACTTGTAACTGCCATGAGGGTCTACCGGCGGTCAACCGATAAGGAGGTCAGGATTCTGACGCTTGCCGCCATGCTGGGACTCATCACGTATTATTTTCACGGGCTGATGAATAACTTTATGGATTCCGACAAGGCCTCCGTGCCGGTATGGGGTTTTATGGCAATCCTTGTTGCCTTTGATTTATTTTACACTCCTGAAAGGAAGAAGCGGGAGCTTACCTGAGCTTCCTGATGAGATCGGGAAGTTGTCTTAATGCAGCAATTTCTCTCCAGGCTTTCCTGGCTTCTTCAGCCGGAAGACCATAATATACTTTTCCACCTTCAAGTGATCTCTCTGTTGCCGTATTAGCCAGAAGAATCGCTTTTTTACCGATGGTAATGTCTTTATTTATCATTACCCTTGCCCAGAGGATCACGTCGTCCTCTATCCTTGTTACTCCTGCGATCGCAGAGAAAGCGCCGATCAGGCAGTTCCGTCCCACAAAGGTATCATGACCGATTTGAACATGGTTGTCCATTTTCGTTCCGAAAGAAATGATTGTGTCGCCTGAAACCCCTTTGTCGATAGAGCATGCAGCCCCGATCTCAACCTTGTCTTCAATGATCGTGCGGCCGCATGACTCCAGTTTCTTCCAGCCTTCGGGCCTTCTCTGGAAATAATAGGCGTCGGCGCCTATAACTGCGCCGGAATGAATAATGACATCATTTCCGATGATGCAATGATCGTAGATGCTGACGTTTGCATGAATGATACAGTTGTTCCCGATCTTCACATGATTCCCGATAAAAGCTCCCGGCTGAACTACTGTGTTCGCGCCTATTTCGGCCGAAGGGCTGACCATCGACCGGCAGGGTTCAAAAGGGCGGAAATGCCTCACCAGGGATACATAGGCATCGAAGGGCTTGTCATGGACCAGCAGGGCCTTACCAACAGGGCATTCGACTTCTTTATTGATCAGGATGACGGTAGCTGCCGAATTCAGGGCTTTACTATAGTATTTCAGATGGTCCACGAACGTGAGGTCACCGGGTTCCACCATATGGATCTCATTGATCCCGCTGACAGGGAATTCAGGATCCCCGATCATCCGGGCGCCTGTCAGACCCGCGATCCCGGAAAGCGTTTGAGGAGATGGGAATTTCATATCATTTGGTTATCTGCAGCGTTTATCCCTTCACCCTTTCGGAGTATTCACCCGTCCTTGTATCAACTTTGATGATCTCGCCTGTGTCAACAAACAAAGGGATCCTGACTTTTGCACCGGTTTCAACGGTTGCATCCTTCAGGGTGTTTGTTGCCGTATTGCCTCTCAGCCCCGGTTCGGTATAAGTTATTTTAAGTATTACAAAAGGAGGAAGGTCGCATGACAGAGGAGTCTCGGTATCGGCATGAAAAACAATCTCCACCTCCTGGCCTTCTTTCAGGAACTGAGGAGCGTTAATAAGCTCTTCACTAATGAAAGTCTGCTCATAGGTCTCCAGGTGCATAAAATGATACCCTGAATGATCCTTGAACAGATACTGGTATTTCCGGCGTTCAACGCGGGCAATATCAATCTTCACACCGGAATCAAATGTATTGGCAATGACCCTTCCGGTCTTCAGGCTCTTAAGCTTGGTCCGGATAAAAGCAGGTCCTTTTCCCGGTTTGACATGCTGAAATTCGACGATCGTGTATAAATCGTTGTTATAATCGATCACCAGGCCGTTCCTGATATCTGCCGTTGTTGCCATAAGTTGAAATTAATTAGATTGAACTTTTTAAAGGGCTGCAAAGGTAGGAAAATCTTTGAAAATAGTGAAATCGTTTAATGAAGAAGCAGCGAAATACCCTGTTCCCGGGGTTTCAGAACAGGCAAATTCCCGATTTTAATAATACGGGGCCTGAAATCTCAGGTTTGTTTAAAATCTTCAATTTTCAGGATTTTCCCGGCGAATACCGACTCCTGGTTATGCTGGTTAGAACAGATGATAATAGTCCTGTTGCCGCCGAAATCCCTGATCAGCCCCTGGTACCATTCAACTCCGGCCTTGTCAAGGTTCATGGCAGGTTCATCCAGGAGGAGCAGGGGGACATCGCTGAACACAGCCAGGGCGATCTTCACCCTCTGCTTCATCCCCGAAGAAAACTGTTTAATGGTTTTATGCTTCCTGGTGTTAAGCGAAAGGATATCTTTGATCCGGGCGACATCCAGCCCCGGAAGACATGATTTGAAAGCAAAGTGGAATTTCAGCATCTCGTCAAGCGTAAACTCTTCAATGATCTCAAGGTAGGGTGCCACCAGGGCCAGGTGACGAAACACCTGGCTGTCTTCAACCATTTTATTTTCCAGGCTGTATGTGATTTTTCCTTCCGTCGGATGAATACTCCCCGCAATAAGCTGCAGCAGGGTTGATTTGCCCGAGCCGTTCCTTCCAAGGATGGCACAACATACACCTGGGGAAAGTTCCAGTGAAATATTACGGAATATCCATTCCGTATTGAATTTTTTCCCTATGCCATCAAGGTAAATATTCATGGAACGGAGGAGCGGTCAGTCGGATTTGCGTCTGACAAGTCCTTTCATAATGCCTCTTGAGGAATTAGCAATGAATGAAAGAATCTCATCCCGTTCGGGAGTAGCCGGCATTTCGGCTTCGATGATGGCAACTGCACGGCTGACATTGTGCCCCTTAATGAAGATGATACGATAAATGTCCTGGATATGGTTGATAATTTCCGAACTGTAGCCCCGGCGGCGAAGACCGATGGAGTTGACCCCGACATACGACAGTGGCTCCCTTGCTGCCTTTGAATAAGGAGGGACGTCTTTACTGACTCCTGAACCTCCGCCGATAAAAGCATGAGCCCCTATGTGCACGAATTGATGCACTGCAACCACACCTCCGAGTATCGCCCAGTCATCAATTGTGATGTGGCCGGCCAGTGCGGAATAGCCTCCCATGATAACGTTGTTGCCGACTACGCAGTCATGGGCAATATGGACATACCCCATCAGCAGGCAGTTGTCCCCGATCACCGTTTCATAGCTTGCTTTCGTACCACGGTTTACAGTCACATATTCACGGATGGTGACGTTATTTCCGATTCTTACGATGGTTTCTTCCCCTCCGAATTTAAGATCCTGGGGGACGGCCGAAATAACCGCCCCGGGGAAGATCTTACAGTTTTTACCTATCCTTGCTCCTTCCATGATCGTAACATTGGGCCCGATCCAGGTCCCCTCGTCAATGACCACGTTTTTATCGATGGTCACGAAGGGTTCGATCACCACGTTAGGAGCTATTTTTGCCTGGGGGTTTACGTATGCAAGAGGTTGATTCATAAATCTTTATTTTCTTGTAATTTGAGCCATCATATCAGCTTCCATAACGATCTTGTTCCCGACATATGCGATGCCCTGCATGCTGATCAGACCTCTCCGGATGGGGGCGCTCAGCTTGTTGTAAAATACCACGGTATCGCCCGGGACAACCTTGTTCCTGAACTTTACATTTTCGATCTTGACGAACAGGGTGGTATAATTATGGGGGTCCTCTACGGTGCTCAGGGCCAGGATACCCCCGGTCTGTGCCATGGCCTCGATCTGCAGGACGCCGGGCATGACAGGTTCTTCAGGGAAATGACCGACGAAAAACAGTTCGTTCATCGTCACGTTCTTCATCCCGACAACGTAATCGCTGCCCATCTCGATGATCCGGTCAATTAAAAGGAAAGGGGGGCGGTGGGGAAGTATCCTCTGTATCTGCTTGATGTCATACAGGGTCTTGGTAAGATCGAATTTATGCCCCTCGTGGGTCTTCTTCTCTTTCCGGATTTGTTTTTTAATCAGCTTGGCGAACTGGACATTGGAATAATGTCCTGGACGGGTTGCTATGATATGCGCCTTGAGCGGCATTCCAATCAGCCTAAGATCCCCTATAACATCGAGAAGCTTATGCCTGGCGGGTTCATTGGGGAACTGCAGGTCCAGGTTGTTCAGGATCCCTTCGCGGGGCAGGACTTCCATCTTGGGCTTGTTGAAGATTTTGGCAAGGTGGTCAAGTTCTTCGATGGAAACTGAACGGTTGACAAAAACGATCGCGTTGCTGAGGTCACCGCCTTTGATCAGGTTGTTGTTCACAAGGTACTCGAGTTCATGAAGGAAGACGAATGTGCGGCAGGTGGCTATATCATCCTTGAACCTGCGGATATCGTTCAAAGTGGCATTCTGGCTTTGCAGCACCATCGATTCATAATCAATCATCACCGAGACCCTGAAATCTTTTGAAGGAATGGCAATCATTTCAACCTTCTTTTCCGGGTTGGTGTATGTGATGATCTGGTTCAGCTCGAAATATTTCCTTGGGGCTTTTTGCTCCACAGTCCCAGCCTTCGATAAAGCTTCGACATAATAGCGGGCGCTGCCGTCGAGGATTGGGGTTTCCGACTGGTTCATCTCCACCAGGACATTGTCTATTTCAAGTCCTGAAAGGGATGCCATCACATGTTCAATAGTATCAAAGCGCGTACCATTCATTTCTATGCTGGTCCCCCTCGATGTATCCACGACAAGATCACAGTCGGCATCAACCACGACATTATTATTCAGGTCGGTACGCTTGAATTTGATGCCGTGGTTCTCAGGCGCCGGATTAAATGTCAGGGTCACATCCTTCCCGGTATGCAATCCGACACCTGAAACGCTGACAGGAGTTTTTATCGTTCTTTGTTTCTCACTCATGGATACAGGATCAGTTTTTCTCTTTTACTATTTTCTCCAGATGATTGAGCCGTTTGACGATCTCATCCAGGTTCGAAAGATGGATGTAATTTTTTCTTGACTTCCTGAAATCGATGGCCGGGGAGCCCAGGAGTATGGCACCATCCTCCGTGATATTGCTGCCGACACCCGACTGGGCGCCTAATTTCACATTATCGGCGACAGTGAGGTGGCCTGCAAGACCCACCTGCCCGGCCATCATGCAGTTCTTCCCCACCTTGGTGGAACCGGAAATGCCTGTCTGTGCTGCGATTACCGTATTTTCACCTATCTCGCAATTATGGGCGACCTGGATGAGGTTATCCAGCTTTACCCCCTTACGGATGATGGTCGACCCAAGCGTGGCGCGGTCGATTGTCGTATTGGCGCCGATTTCCACGAAATCTTCGAGAATAACATTACCGATCTGGGGGATCTTCTGGTAATTGTTATCCGACTGGGGAGCAAATCCGAAGCCATCCGACCCGATAACAGCCCCGGAATGCAGCGTACAGTCGTTGCCTATCACGCAGTCACGGTAGATCTTCACCCCCGGGTAGAAAGTGCAGTTGTTCCCCACCCTGACGTTTTCACCGATATAAACCTGGGGATATACTGTGACATTGTCGCCCAAAACTGCATGATCGGCGATGAAAGTGAACGCCCCGACGGAGATGTCTTTACCGGTCACGGCATCGGGAGAAATGAAGGCAAGGCCGGAAACCTCCTTTTTGGCCGCCTTCATGCTGTTGAACATTTCGAGCAGCCTGGCAAAGCTCTGGTAAGGATCGTCAACCCTGACCAGGGTACATTTTAACTCCTGGGAAGGAATAAAATCCTTACCGACGACTACGATTGAAGCCCCGGTTGAATAAATGAAATGAGTATATTTCGGATTCGCCAGGAAGGTCATTGTCCCGGGCTTTCCCTCCTCAATTTTCGACAGGTTGGATACTTTGATGTCAGGATTCCCTTCAACTGTACCGTTGAGGAGCCCGGCAATTTGCTGAGCATTGAATTCCATGGGATTACATTATTGGGGCGCAAATTTACCAATTTTTTTTGAAATGAATTTAAGTAATTTTATAAAGGACATTAAATCAGACCTTTATATCCTTGGGATATCCCAGCAAATATTTGCTGACCGTTGTTGAAAGAACTGCGATATCAAGCTGTTCTGAAGCGGTGGCAATATCGATGAGCTGGCAGTCGGCATTGCGTATCAGTATCTTATCATGCCTTGGATTATAAGCATGGTTCTGGACTTTATCGGTATTTACAAAATATTCGGTTTCATCCGGGCTGATTGAATACTTCAGGGCTGCAGCCTTCCGGATCTTTTCAACATATCCCGGGTCGAACGGTTCATTCTTTATTTCCATCCTGAAAAGGTTTCGCAGGATCAGGCTGCGGCAGAGCAGGGAGAGTATCCTGTCGGGATGGTCCATCCATAGTTTGATGGAAGTGATGATGTCATAATCATCAAGCAGAGCGAATTTTTCAAGCCATTCGGGTTCATTGATGAACATGTCCCTGCTGACCGGGTTGACCAGGAAAAGCCGTAAGGCTGGTGTAGACACGATATCCTTTTCGGTTTCGCCGATATACTTGGCCCTGCGGAGGATATTCACAAGCATCTGGTCGGCTGCGAGGACAGCTTTGTGAAGGTATACCTGCCAGTACATCAGCCTGCGTGCAATGATGAATTTCTCAACGGAATAAATCCCCTTGGCTTCAACAACAAGCTCATCATCGCAAACCGTCAGCATGTTGATGATCCTGTCGGTATTAATGGTGCCTTCGGCAACACCGGTAAAGAAGCTGTCGCGTGAAAGGTAATCAAGCCGGTCCATATCCAGCTGGCTGGAAACAAGCTGGTGCAGGAACTTCTTTTCGTATGTCCCCCTGAATATCTTCCCTGCCAGTTCCAGTCTGCCGTCAAACTGACGGTTCAGTTCAGCAATAAACAGGTCTGAAATCTCCTCATGCGACAGGCCTTTTACGATCGACTGTTCCAGGGTATGGGAGAAGGGCCCGTGCCCGATATCGTGCAGCAGGATAGCAAGGCAAAGCCCCTGGGATTCCTCGTGGCTCACTTCAATACCCTTTGACCGCAACACGCTGACTGCCTGCCGCATAAGGTGCATTGCACCAAGTGCATGCTGGAACCGGGTATGATGTGCCGAGGGGTAGACATAATTGGTCAGCCCGAGCTGTTTGATCCTTCGGAGCCTCTGGAAAAAAGGATGCTCCATGATGTCAAAAACCAGCTCAGAAGGGATTGTAATGAACCCGTAAACAGGGTCGTTTATGGTTTTTATCTTATTGGTTGCCCGGAAATTCACTTAATTTTGTTAAAGATTGATAAAATCCATAGGGAATTACAATAAAAGCAAACTTACGACATTTATATTGAATACAGATTTAAAATGGATAAAGTAAGTATTTTGTGGGTTGATGATGAAATCGACCTTCTAAAGCCGCATATTATTTTTTTGCAGGAGAAAGGTTATGACGTGGCGACGGTGAACAGCGGCTTCGATGCACTCGAGCTCATAAAGACCAAACCCTTTGACATTGTTTTCCTGGATGAGCAGATGCCCGGTTTATCGGGAATCGAGACACTGATGAAGATCAAAGCCCAAAAGCCAGGGCTTCCGGTGGTCATGATCACCAAAAGCGAAGAAGAAGTTATCATGGAGGATGCCATTGGCTCGAATATAGCCGATTACCTGATCAAGCCCGTCAAACCCAACCAGATCCTGCTTTCGCTGAAAAAGAACCTTGAAAATAAAAAGATAGTCAGTGAAAAGACAAATTTCCAGTACCAGCAGGAATTCCGCAATATAGGGATGGAAATCGGCAACCGCCTGGGTTATGAAGAATGGGTCGAGGTCTATAAGAAGATAGTCTACTGGGAGCTGAAACTTGAGAAATCTGCCGATGAAGGGATGCAGCAGGTCCTTCAACTCCAGAAGAATGAAGCAAACCAGGTTTTCTGCCGTTTCGTTGAAAGGAATTACATTGACTGGATCAGCGGGAAAGCTGCATCAAGACCAGTAATGTCTCATAACTTACTGAAAGATAGAGTATTTCCTGTCCTCGAGGAAAACAGGCCATTGTTCGTCATCCTTATTGATAACCTGAGGTTTGACCAGTGGAAAGTTCTGCAGCCTTTTTTTGAGGAACAATTCAGGGTTGAAAAAGAAGAGATTTATTACAGCATTCTGCCTACTGTAACGCAATATGCAAGGAATGCAATGTTTGCCGGGCTGCCTCCCTCTGAAATTGAACGCAAGTATCCGAAATTCTGGGTGAATGAAGATGAAGAAGGGACCAAGAACAATTTTGAAGCGGAGCTCCTGGGGGAACTGCTGAAACGATACGGTAAGGATTACAAATATTCATATTACAAAGTACTGAACCAGACCTATGGGCGTAAACTGGTTGAATTGCTGCCCAACCTCATGGTAAATAAGCTGAATTTCATCGTTTACAATTTTGTGGATATGCTTTCGCATGCCCGCACTGAGATGGAGATCATCAGGGAACTGGCCGACGATGAGAAAGCCTATCGTTCCATTACGGTAAGCTGGTTCCAGCATTCCCCGCTTTATGAGATCATCAAATGGCTGGGCGAAAAGGATGTGAATGTTATTATCACGACCGACCACGGCTCCATCAAGGTGACGAACCCCGTAAAGGTTCTTGGCGACCGCAATACCAATACCAACCTAAGGTATAAAACCGGGAAGGCCCTCAAGTTTGAAAAAAACGAGGCATTTGAAGTTAAAAACCCCAGTGATGCCTACCTGCCCAGGATGAACGTCAGTTCCTCATACGTATTCTGCCGGAGTGACGGTTTCTTCGCATATCCGAACAATTACAATTATTACGTAAATTACTATAAAAACACATTCCAGCATGGAGGCATTTCCCTGGAAGAAATGCTGGTGCCGTTTGTGCATCTGAAAAGGAAATGAATATCGGATATCTGATATTCCTTATACCGATGATAATCACCTGCCATAATCCCGAGGCCCTCCCGTCTGTTGCAAAGCAGATTTTATCGGCTTTCCCCTCTTCCAGGGTCTTTGCATTATATGGAAGGATGGGAGCCGGCAAGACGACGCTGGTGAGGGAACTCTGCAGGGTACTGGGAGTTACCGATGAAGTGCAAAGCCCGACATTCTCCATCATCAACGAATACAAGACCCTCGCCGGTGAATCAATTTATCATTTCGATTTTTACCGGATCAATAAAAGAGAGGAAGTTTTCGATATCGGTTATGAGGAATATATATATTCCGGGTCATTTTGTTTTATAGAATGGCCTGAACTTATCGGGGGACTTCTGCCCGATGATTCGGTAAGGCTTGAAATATCCGGTGAAAACGAAAGGGTGATCAGGTTCTGATCACCCTTTCGTTTTCACCGGCTGGCCGGATCGGGACCGGCATGTGCCATGCTGTTGAATTTCAGTTTCTAATGGCGCAATGAAGCAGCTCCTGGACCATCCTTTTATTTCTGGATCGTAACGAGGTTTTGGAACAATGCTTTTTCCGAATTGATCTTGTCGGCATTCCCATACACGCAGAATTCATTTTTGTCGATGACATCCTGCATCATTTTCGAAAACCTTCGTATATCGGATACCTTCGTATTGATGATGCATGCCCTGTCGAACTGTATGGCCTCCTCGGTCCGTTTATTGAAGTAAAAACCGACAGCCTGGTCGCCTTTCTGGGAAGGTGTAAGCGGACGGTCAAGGGAAGAAATCGTTCCCAGGATATACCTGGTCATTGTTTTCTCATCCGCTTCGAAGTTCTTCAGGTATTCAGGAATGCCTTTAAAATTATCAAGGGTTTGTTTCAGGTTGGGATCCCTGTAGGAATTCATGGTGACCGTGCCGAGAGGTGAAATACTGCTCCACCCGCCGTAAGCGCCCCCCATGACACGTACCCTGGTTTGCAGGTAATCGGTCGAAAGGATCTGGTTCATGACCCGCATACTCCCGTCCCAGTTGTACCCAAGCTGTTTGAAATCATAGCCTTCAATGACATACTGTACTTTGCTGGGCGTGAGAAAACCTTCGTTCTTTGGTTTCGGATCAAGAGTCCAGTCATTCAGCACGGCTGGTTTATCAGGTAATGAAACCACCAGTTTGCCGATCCGGGGGAAAAAAGATTCCAGGGTTCCCTGATCTGCAGTTACGGCCGAAACCAGGTTCCCGCGCGTAAACAATAAGGCGGATGCGGTTTTCAGGTTTTTAATAATCACGGCTGAATTGTTATCAAAGTCTTTCATCAGTCCTGCCACAAACCAATAATAATCCAGCCCGCCTGTCATTTCATTATACAAGCCGGTCTTAGTAAAATAGGAAGGGAAACGTCCGCTTGCAACGGCATATCCATCCTGCTTTGTGCTGGCTTCCAGTTGCGAAAGATGACGGGTAAGCACGTTCTTCAGGCGTTCCGTGTCATCAAATTTGGTCCTGGCAAGGATTTCAAGCGTGAGATCGGTCATCTTGTCTGTTTTGTCGGCCATAGCCTTGGAAGTGACGCAGAATTTCGGCATCATCTTATTGTCTTCCAGATCCTGCTGGAAGGTTACCAGGCTGGTATGAAATCCTCCCGTGTTGATGTTCAGCAGCTTGTTCAGGTCGCCGAACGAGTGTGCTTCGGTACTCATTAGCGAAAGCACGTTCGAAAGCAGGGAGGCATAAGGGATGAGCTCCTGCGGCAATGTCCTGACGTCAAAGTACAGGTTCATATACACCACCCCGTTCGTGAACTCATTATGATAAAGCAGCTGGGTTCCGGCAATATTCTTCTCCTCAACGCTGTAAAATTGTGACTTGGGACTGATGTCTTTCAGGCTTAGCAGGGGAATTGTTGCCAGGGCTTCAGGTGTGTCCTCCGATTTCTGGTATTCCAGGAGATCTTTGGTTTCCCTGACCAGCTTATCCAGCTCATCAGGCTTCAGGCTTGCCTTATAATCCTTCAGCTCGGCAAGGACCTTTGCATTTTTCTCATCATCCGCCCCGACTTTCGGGGCCAGTGTAAACAGGAGCGTGTGGGGATTGTCCAGGAAATCCTTCCTGATGATATCTTCAAGATATTTGGTAGTCAGTGATTTTTTAACTTCCGACAAGGGCTTTTCGTATTCCAGCCCGAGAAATGGATCATCGGCAAAGAAACTCGTAGGCTGGGACCTGAAAAAGCAGTAAAGGCCTTTTTGTGCATCATTCCCTTCACGAAGCTGGAATTCCATGCGGTTGATGACCCCTTCCACGACCTCCTTGTCCAGGCCTTTGTCAATGGCATCCTGCATGCATTTTCTCACGATCGTGTTGAATTTGTCCTTGTCGGCCGGGTTGGCATTCTGAACGATGATCTGGAACACGTTCTGTTTGTAATTATTTGACGCGGCGCTGACGTCCTGGCCGATTCCTGCTTCCTCGAGCGCCAGGCGTACCGGGGCGGATTCCTGGTTTACCAGAACCTCGCTCAGGATATCCAGGGCCATTACCAGTGCCTGGTCGGTATTATGCCCGATCACGTAATTCAGCGACAGGTATGCCTGGTTATTGACATCATCTCCCTTCATGACCGGATAAAAACCCGTGATATCCTTCGTTTTTTCAAAGGGTTTCTGGTCGGCAATCGTCACTTTGACTGTCGGTCGTGAGTAATGCGACAGGTATTCCTTGTCGATCAGCGCGAGCTCCTTGTCGAGCGGGGCATTTCCGTATAGGAAGATGTATGAGTTCCCCGGATGATAATATTTCCTGTGGAAATCCAGGAACTTTTCATAAGTGAGCCGTGGGATGGCATACGGATAACCGCCCGATTCAAATCCATAGGCATTATCCGGGAACAGGTTCTTAAACACCTGGTAGCTCAGTTCTCCTTCCCTGGGATCCGAATAAGCCCCTTTCATTTCATTATAAACAACACCTTTGTAAGTAATGGCGCTGTCCTTGTCAAGCAGTTCATAATGCCATCCTTCCTGCTTGAAGATACGGGGGTCGGAGTAGATCAGGGGATTGAAGACAGCGTCCAGGTAAACATGAATCAGGTTGAAATAATCCTTATCGTTCATGCTCGCAACCGGGTATGCAGTGAAATCCTTTGAAGTGAAGGCGTTCATGAAGGTCTTAAGCGAGCCTTTCATAAGCACGTCAAACGGGCTTTTTACCGGGTAATTTTTGCTTCCGTTCAGCACCGTATGTTCGATGATGTGTGGTGCCCCGTAATCATTATCAGGGAACGTTTTAAATGCGATCGCAAACGTCTTGTTAGGGTCATCTGTCACGAACTTTACAATTTTTGCACCGCTTTTTATATGTTCGAGGAAGATCACATCAGCATTCAGTTCCTTTACAAACCGTTTTTCAATCAGCTTGTAACCTGGGTAATTTACATCTTCAGTTGCACTCATAAGTAATGTCATTAATATTACAGGGATTAAAAGATTCAGGAAGGCGAATAATATCCTTCCTGATTTTAAAAATTTGAATTGCATAGGACAAGCTTTAAATTTTTTGCAAGGATACGGCAAATTTTGCTGATATAAAAGGCTTTCCGGGGATAACCCGGCAAGTGCAGGAAAGCTGCACAGACGGCAATTTTAAAAGAGCGTACAGGAAATCCTTTTTCTTTCGTAACTTCGTATGAAAATTACATCTCATGGAAGATTTGCATTCCGATTTCAGCAAGATGACGACTGCTGAACGCCTGATGCCGCAGGAAGAGATGCTTGAAGTGGCCAGCAGGAAAAGCAGTCTGACAATTGGTGTGCCCAGGGAGGTCTCCAGCGTGGAGAACAGGGTTTCGCTGATCCCCGATGGAGTAGGGTTACTGGTGAGGAATGGTCACAATGTACTGGTTGAAAAGGGTGCCGGCCTGACTGCCCATTTCCCTGATCATGAGTACAGTGAAGCGGGCGCGCAGATAGTAGGCACTCCCAACGAGGTCTATATGGCTGATGTGATATTGAAAGTTGGGCCCTTAACCAGGGAAGAGATAAACTTCCTGCGGCCGAAGCAGACATTGATATCGGCCCTTCAGATCGCGATGCAGTGCGGGGAATATTTCAGGGACCTGTGCCACCGAAAAGTTACGGCCCTGGCTTTTGAGCTGATACGCGACAAGACAAACCAGATGCCGGTGATCAGGACCATGAGCGAGATCGCCGGCAGCACATCGGTATTCATTGCCGCGGAATACCTTTCACACCCGGATTTCGGCAGGGGCAAGATGTTCGGCGGCTTTACCGGGATTGCGCCATCCGAAGTCACGATCATAGGGGCGGGAACTGTCGGCGAATTCGCCGCCCGGTCGGCTATTGGCCTTGGGGCGTTTGTGAAAGTATTCGATAATTCCGTTTACAGGTTGCGCCGCATTCAGGATAACCTGGGACGCCGCATTTACACTTCCCTTCTGCACCCGAAAGCAATTACCCAGGCAATGCTCACTGCCGATGTGGTGATTGGCGCGGTGCATTCGCCCGAAGGAAAGACGCCATGCCTGATCCCGGAAGAGACCGTAAGCCGCATGAAAGACGGCTCAGTGATCATCGATGTAAGCATAGACCAGGGTGGTTGTTTTGAAACCTCCAGGCCGACAACGCTCAAGGATCCCGTTTATAAAATGCATGGCGTCACGCATTACTGTGTCCCCAACATCCCGTCGAAAGTTCCGCATACCGCCTCCCAGGCATTGAATAACATCATGGTGCCGATCATCCTTGACTTTGGCATTGCAGGTGGTGTTGACCCGCTGCTCAAACGTGATTATGGAGTAAGGCAGGGTGTGTATATTTACAACGGCACAATCACGAACCTGGCAATCAGCAGGAACTTTAACCTGCCTTTCCAGGACATGGACCTGCTGATGGCGGCCTTCCATTAATTTTTTACGCATGATGATCTCAGGCAGGGTTGTTGAGGTGGGCAGGACCAGGGTCGTTTATGGTACCCATGCGCTTTCATCCTTACAGAAAATGATTTCCGGGCCCTCTTTCAGGAAGAGCAAGGCCTTTATCCTGGCCGATAATAACACCAGGCTTCACTGTCTTCCCCTGCTCATTGATGCCTGCCCGGCTTTGTCCGGCGCCGCCGTGCTGGAAATTGAAGGCGGGGAACACTCAAAAACCCTTTCTAGCGCCGAAAGACTGTGGACGGAGCTTGTTGTCCACAGGGCAGGCCGCGACAGTTTCCTGGTCAACCTCGGGGGAGGCGTCGTTTCCGATCTCGGCGGATTTGTCGCCGCAGGGTTCAAACGCGGCATCAGGTACATTAATGTCCCTACCAGCCTGACGGGTATGGTCGATGCTGCGATAGGAGGGAAAACCGGTATCAACCTTCAGCAGATAAAGAACCAGGTCGGGTTCTTCTACCCCTGCGAAGGAATATTTATTGACAGGGTATTCCTGGCAACACTGCCCGGAGCCCAACTGAAGTCAGGGCTCGCGGAAGTGATCAAATCGGCACTGCTTGGAGACCCCGTGTTGTGGAGAAAGATCAGGAAGCATGGAATCAGCGGTATCTTAAACCAGGGCCCGGATGGGAAATTTATGGACGAGCTCATCATGAAGACAGTGGTTTTCAAAAACAGGGTCAGTTCCCGGGACTTCAGGGAGAAAAAGCTGAGAAAGATCCTGAATTTCGGGCATACCTTCGGGCATGCTCTGGAAGCTTTTTCTTTACTGCGACAGGGAAACATTCAGGCAGACCCGCAGCCGGGCATCAAGGATATACCCGCATTCCTTCTTCACGGCGATGCCGTTGCACTCGGCATGATCGCCGAAACCGGTCTTTCGGTCATGAAAACCGGGTTCAATGCAGATGAGGCCGGTGATGTTGTCTCGTTTCTGAAACATGAATATTCCGTTCAAATTGACAACATCAGGAATGAACTGGCATATGTGGGACCCGGCCGGGAACTGTTATTTGAGCTGATGACACGGGATAAAAAGAATAAGGCAGACCAGGTTATTTTCACCTTATTGCAGTCACCGGGCAAGCCGAAAATAAACATCCCCGTGAGTCCCGGTGAAATAATGACCGCCCTGGATACTCTTTTTACCTGATCCCCGTTCATACTTCCGGAGGGATTATGAAATCAATTCTCGTTACCAAAACCGATAAGCAGCTGAACGGAGTGATCCGCCTCCCTTCATCAAAAAGCATCAGTAACCGTTTACTGATCATCAGGGCTTTGTCGGGAGGGAATTTCCTCATAAACAATCTTTCGGGAGCCGGCGATACAGTTTTACTTGGCAAACTGCTGAATTCCATTTCCGGGGTGACTCGTGCGGGTGAAACGCCCACGCTGGATTGCGAAAATGCCGGCACCGTCCTGCGTTTTCTCATTTCCTTCACTGCATTAAAAAAGGGCAGGTGGATGCTGACAGGATCAGAACGGATGAAACTACGGCCGGTCGGTGGGCTGGTGGAGAACCTTAAGTTGCTGGGTGCGGGGATTGAATACCTTGGAAATACCGGATTCCCGCCCTTGCTGGTCAAAGGAGGCGGCCTTGGATCGGCCCGGCTCAGCATGAACGCCGACGTGAGCAGCCAGTTTATTTCGTCGCTCCTGCTCATAGCCCCTTATCTTCCTGAAGGTCTTGTAATAGACATGAAAGGGGAAACTGTCTCCGAACCCTATATTGACATGACCATCAGGCTGATGAAGGACTCAGGTATCGATATCAGGAAATGGAAGCACAGGATAAAAGTGGAACCGGGGAAGTACCAGGCAAAGGAATTCACGGTCGAATCCGACTGGTCCGCCGCTTCCTTCTGGTTCCTGGCCGCATCCCTGGCCGAGGATGTTGATCTCACTCTCACAGGCCTCACAGAGAACAGCATGCAGGGTGATTCGGTATTGCAATCGGTCTTCAGTGTATTGGGAGTCAGGCCGGAATTTCTCAATTATAACCCGGATGCCCTTCGCGCCGATGATCTGCTTTCCGCACCCAGTCCCCACGATTTGCATTCTGCCCTAGGGCTTTCGAAAAAAAATACAAAACCCGAGGATTTTTATTATGACTTCACACGATACCCTGATATTGCCCTGCCGGTGATAGCAGCCTGCGCTGCTTCAGGCATAAGGGGAAGGTTCGAAGGACTTAGAAGCCTTGGCATAAAGGAATCGGACAGGGTCGGGGCCCTCTCTGAAGAACTCGTTAAACTGGGTTGCAGGGTTATCGTATCCGGGGACGGCGAACCTGTTATTGAACTTGGGCCGTCAAAGATGAAAGTAAGCCCCGGAACCATTATCGACACTTATCGCGATCACAGGATGGCGATGACGTTTGCCATGCTTGCGATGAAAACAGGCAGCATCAGGATTGCCGATCCGGATGTGGCGGTAAAATCTTACCCCGGCTTCTGGGAGGATCTTGCAAAAGCCGGATTCGTGATCGGCAGGTGAGGGCTTTTTCCTTAATTATACACACCAGGCATTGATCTTTAGAGGAATTGTTTATTTTTGAACTCAGGTTTTAAAATTCCTGAATGGTAGTCGACATTTTTATTCCCTGCTTCATTGACCAGGTCTACCCGGAGACGGGTATGAATATGGTCAAACTCCTTGAAAAACTGGGAGTTGATGTGTTCTATAATCCCAACCAGACCTGCTGCGGGCAGATGACCTTCAACAGCGGGGCATGGGATGAGACAAAGAAAATGGGGGAGAAGTTCATGAAGGATTTCCCTAATGACAGGTACATAGTCGGCGCTTCTGCATCCTGCATCGGGTTTATCAGGAATTATTATCCATGGCTTTTCCACAATACCGGGCTTCATTATGAATACAAGCAGGTAAAGAAAAACATCTATGAGATCACCGATTTCCTAGTGAATGTTTTAAATACGGAAGATTTGGGAGCAAGCTTCGAACATGTGGTCACGTATCATGATTCCTGCGCTGCCCTTAGGGAATACGGGCTGAAGGATGAACCGAGGAAGCTGCTCGCGAAGGTGAAAGGGCTTGAGCTCAGGGAGATGAAGGACAATGATGTCTGCTGCGGATTCGGGGGCACTTTTTCAGCCAAATTCGAACCGATTTCCACGGCCATGGGGGAACAGAAGATCATGAATGCGCTGGAAACAGGCGCTGAATATATCGTGTCGACCGATTCATCATGCCTCCTGCATCAGCAGGCATACATCGACAAGCACAAGCTCCCCATTAAAACCATCCATATCGTGGATGTACTTAGCTCGGGCTGGTAAAATCAGGATTGAACATTGAATTTTAATCTTTTTTGATTCCATGGATATTGAAAAATATGCCATTTTAATTTCATCGGAACTGGGCGTTCCCAGGTCCTCGGTGTTCAACACTCTGACCCTTCTTGAAAGCGGGGCTACCATTCCCTTTATTGCCCGGTACCGCAAGGAAATGACAGGCAGTATGGATGAGGTCATGATCGGCAGGGTCAGGGACCGCATGATCCAGCTGAAGGACCTGGACGCGAGACGTGAAACCATACTTCACAGCCTGAGGGAACAGGAAAAACTCACTCCCGAACTTGAGGCAGCCGTAATGAAAGCCGCTGCCATGGCCGAGCTGGAAGATATTTATTTGCCATATAAGCCCAAACGTAAAACAAGGGCTTCGATAGCAAGGGAAAAAGGCCTTGAACCTTTGGCCAGGATCATTATGTCGCAAAAATACGATGACCCGGAAAACAGGGCCGAACATTTCATCGATGTGGAAAAGGGAGTAAATTCCGCGAAGGAGGCTGTAAAGGGAGCCGAGGACATTATTGCGGAATGGGTGAATGAACATGCTTACGGACGAAAACGCATCCGCCAGCTGTTCCAGAAGGAGGCCCTGATCATTTCCAGGGTAAGCAAGGGAAAAGAAGAGGAAGGAGCCAATTACAAGATATACTACGATTACCACGAGCCCCTTTCAAAAGCTCCGTCGCACAGGGTTCTCGCCATGCTCCGGGGAGAGAATGAAGGCTTCCTGAAACTCTTGGTTGAGGTGGAAAATGAAAAAGCGGAGGAAATACTTGACGGCATTTTCATCAGATCGGATAATGCCTCGGCCGGGCTGGTAAGGGAGGCGATCAGGGACGGCTGTAAACGACTCCTGCTGCCTTCCATGGAAACCGAAGCCCGGCAATGGGCAAAAGAAAAATCCGATGCGGAAGCTATCAGGGTTTTTACTGAAAACCTCAGGCAGCTGTTGCTGGCTCCTCCACTGGGACAGAAGAATGTATTGGCCATTGACCCGGGCTTCCGCTCGGGCTGCAAGCTGGTTTGCCTTGGCAGGCAGGGGGAACTTCTTCATAATGAGACTATTTACCCTCATCCGCCCCAGAACGACGTAAAGGAGGCGGTGCACAAGATCAAAAGCCTGGTCAATGCTTATAAGATCGAAGCCATTGCGATCGGGAACGGCACGGCCGGCCGTGAAACGGAACGCCTCATACATTCAATCCCCTTCGAACGGGACCTGATCGCACTGGTCGTGAATGAAAGCGGGGCATCGGTTTATTCAGCTTCAGCCATCGCCCGCAAGGAATTCCCCGATTATGACGTGACGGTAAGGGGAGCCGTTTCAATCGGGCGCAGGCTTATGGATCCGCTGGCTGAACTGGTAAAGATAGATCCCAAGTCAATAGGGGTGGGGCAATACCAGCATGACGTGGATCAGCCGGCGCTCCAGAAAAGCCTGGAAGAAACCGTAATGAGCTGCGTGAATATGGTAGGTGTGGAAGTGAATACGGCAAGCGAGGAACTGCTGACCTATGTTTCGGGTGTAGGGCAGGTCCTTGCAAAAAACATTATCAGTTTCAGGAACCAGAACGGGCCGTTCAGATCAAGGGAGCAGTTCCGGGAGGTCACAAGGTTCGGTGAAAAAGCATTTGAACAGGCAGCCGGCTTTCTCCGGATAAGGAATGCCGGCAATCCGCTCGATTCCAGCGCAGTCCACCCCGAAAGCTACAAGGTGGTCGACCGGATGGCCCATAAGCTGCAATGCTCGGTGAATGAACTTATCAGCAGCGAGAGCCTCAGGTCGAAACTCAAGCTGGAAGAATTCACGGATGAAAAGACCGGTCTGCCTACGCTGCAGGATATCTTCCAGGAACTTGCAAAACCGGGCAGGGACCCCAGGCAGAAGTTTGAACTGTTCGAATTCTCGAAGGAGGTTCATAATATTGATGACCTGAGGACGGGGATGAAACTCCCCGGGATAGTGACCAACATCACCAATTTCGGGGCTTTTGTCGATATCGGTGTCCACCAGGACGGGCTGGTCCATGTAAGCCAGCTGGCCGACAGGTTCGTAAAGGACCCGAACGAGATCGTCCGCCTTAACCAGAAAGTCATGGTGGAGGTGGTTGACATTGATATCCCGAGGAAACGGATCCAGCTGTCCATGAAGTCCAAAAATAAAACGGGTAACTGAACGTTCTGTATTAACCTGGCTTTGTCAGCCTGAAACATCCTGCTTCGCTGAAATGAAAAAGAAAATTTTACTCCCTGCTCTTGTCGTTCTGTTGTTTCTTGGTTTCCGTAATGCCCAGGCCCAGAGGATCCTTGGCGGTATCTCTCTGGGGATGAACCTTACCCAGGTCGACGGAGACCAGTTTTACGGCTTTAATAAAGTGGGAGTAACCTTTGGCCCGATGGCCATTATCCCCTTCGGGAAGGATCAAAACTGGTCGGTAAGCATGGAACTGCTGTATTCCCAGAAAGGGAGCTACCACAGGGGAAGCACCGATTCTACATACTACCGTCTCAACCTGGATTATATTGACGTACCCGTCATGATCCATTTTACCGATAAAAGGGTGATTTCCGCTGGCATCGGGATCTGCTATGGCCAACTTATAAACCACAAGGAATCTTACCTTTTTATAACGCCTGATTCCTTAAAAACTACTATGAAACCCTATGATCTTTCAGCTGTGGGTGAAATATCTGTAAGATTATGGCATGGGTTCTGGTTCAATGCACGATACCAGTATTCCATGCTGAGTTTGCGATCCGTGACTTTTATAGACCCGACCAACAATAAAAACATCTGGGAAAGAAAACAGTATAACAACGTTATCAGCATCCGTTTGACCTATGTCTTCAAACAGCCGCTCCCCGATAAGAAAAAGAAACCCAAAAACAATGACCAGGAGGAATAGTGTAAACCCTGGTGATTTTCACTGCCTCCCACCATACTGCCTCAGATCACTCTCCTGATCATATGAAGTGTATGCGTGTAATCATGGAGTTCATTCTGGAAGATGCCTTTCTGATCAATAATGTCAACCCTTACTTTCCCGGAGCTGTGAAGGATTTTCTGCCTGTCGAGCAGGATCCCCACATGGCAGATTTTCCCCTCCCCGTCAGCGAAAAACGCGAGGTCGGCAGGCTCGGCCTCCTCCAGTGAATTCACGGGGATTCCCTGCAGGGACTGCTGGGCTGCATCTCTCGGCAAAGGGATGTTCTTGAGTTTAAAGGCCATCTGGACCAGCCCTGAGCAGTCAATTCCAAAGAGGGAACGACCTCCCCAAAGATATGGTGCACCCTGGAACTGAAGTGCGTCATGGACAAGCTCATGCTTGAGTTCCATCAGGTCCTCAGGTCCGCCGCCATCCTCCTCGTCCTCAAAATCGGAAAGAACCGAAACCTGCCCGTCATATATATAGGTACTTCCTGCCAGCTGCATCCTGAATTCCTCGATGCCGGGAAGTGAACTCCCGTATAATACTGGCATCGCACTCTTATCCGACTCATTGGCCATGATCTGCACAAGGTCCATCGAGCATCGTGTATCGGCATTGAGAATTCTCTCAAACTCGTCTTCCCCGATTGGTTTATGGCTCAGCTGATGGATCCATCCTTCGTATTCATCGTAAACAAGCCTGACCTTCAGCCAGTTGTTATCCGTTTGGAGAACACTGTATAATTCCCCGAAAAGAAGCTGTGTGCACATCTCAGACTTATGCGATGGTTCGCTTCGAACCGGGACAAGGCTTTGAAGACAAATTCCATAGTCCATAATGATCACTTTTGGATTGCAAAGATATGCTTTTCCTTTCAGGATCAGGCTTTCCTTTGCTTTAATTCATGGAGGGCGCATCCTGACGTGATGGCAGAACAACCCTCACATTTGCCGACAGGCTTTTTGATGGACCTGACAAACCGGTATATTGCGCCGAGTACTGCCGAAGCGATGATGAATCCGACGATGATATACTGAACAGTCATATTGAGATGAGTAAGGAGCCTAGCTGGTAAAATGCAAAGGATAATGACCAGGCCAGCACGGTTGTGTAAAGCATGAGGAACAGGGCCCATTTCCATTGGCCCGCTTCACGTCTTACTGCAGCGATCACGGCCACGCAGGGCATGTAAACCAGGATGAATAAAATAAATGAGAACCCGGAAAGGGGGGTGAAAATCTTTTGGCCCTTCAGGTGACCGCTATCATAAGTGGCTGACTGAAGCCTGGATGAAAGGTCGGCCCTTGCCTTGCCCTTATCCGGCATATTACCACCAAATAATACGCCCATGGTGCTTACCACCACTTCCTTTGCTGCAGCCCCCGTGATGAGGCTCACACCCATCCGCCAGTCGAAACCCAGGGGTTCGATAGCAGGCTCGACCAGTTTCCCGATCTTCCCGATGTACGACTGCTGAAGCCTTTGAGCCGGGCTTACCCTGGCGCCTCCGGGGAAATATTCAAGGGCCCAGATAATGATCACTGCAACCAGGATCACACCTCCCATTTTCCTGAGATATTGCTGGGCTTTCTCCCACATATGGCGGAGGATGACGCGGAAAGTAGGCATGCGGTATGGCGGGAGTTCCATCACGAAAGGGGCTTCATTGCTTTTGAAAAGAAGCTTCTTGAAGATAACCGAAACGAGGACAGCCAGCAATATACCAGTCATGTAAATCAGGAAGATAATGGTACCTGCATGTTGAGGGAAAAGGGCGCCGGTAATCAGCAGGTAAACAGGCAGGCGTGCGCTGCACGACATGAAGGGATTGATGAGCATGGTGAGCAGGCGGTCATTCCGGTCCTTCAGCGTGCGTGTGACCATGATCGCGGGAACATTGCAGCCAAACCCCATGATCAGGGGGATGAACGACTGCCCGTGAAGGCCCATCTTGTGCATCAGCTTGTCCATAATGAAAGCGGCTCTGGCCATATACCCCGAATCTTCCATCAGTGAAATGAAAAAGAAAAGAATCAGGATATTCGGAAGAAAGACGATAACACTGCCCACACCGTTAATAATTCCGTCGGAGAAGAGGTCCCTGACCGGCCCGGCAGGCAAAACCCGGCCTGCAGCTCCCCCTATCCAGGTCACCCCGAGATCAATCCAGTGCTTGGGGTAATTCCCTAATGAAAAGGTCGACTGGAACATCACCCAAAGGAAAAAAATAAATGCCGGGAATCCCAGTACCCTGTTGGTAAGAATTGAATCTATCTTTTCACTTAAGGTTTTTCCCGTGATGGCCGACTGACCGGTGTCAAGGGTTTCTTTCAGGGCACCCGAGATGAACCCGTAACGGGCATCGGTTATCAGTGTTGCTGAGTCTTCCATGAAGGATTCCTCGAGCCGCCTGGTCTCTTTCTCTGCTGTGGAAATGATCGCTTTAAAGTAGTCTGAATGGGCAAGGCTGGCACGTGTATCTTCATCCTTTTCCAGCAATTTAATGCTGGCATACCGGGTGGAGATCCTGTCGCTCAGGGCAACGTCCTTCCTGATGAATTCCTGTATCCTGCGGATGGAACGCTCGATCTCGTCACCGTAATTGATATGAACATGCCTCACCACCGGGTCCCTGTCTTCAAACACCCTGATTATCCTGTCGAACAACTCAGTGATCCCTTCCCCCCTTGAACTGACGGTCGGAATGATCGGGATGCCCAGGAGTTTTCCCAGGGAATTATAATCGAGCGTATGCCCTTTTTTTTCAAATTCATCGAACATGTTCAGCGCGATCACCACCCGGATATCCATGTCGATCAACTGGGTGGTAAGATACAGGTTCCTCTCGATGTTGGATGAATCAATAATGTTGACTACTATATCGGGTATGCCTTCAGTGATATGCCGGCGCACAAACAGCTCCTCGGGCGAATAGGCCGAAAGTGAATAGGTCCCAGGCAGGTCGGTGATGTTGAACGTATATCCGTTTTGCCTGAACCTGGCTGTTTTGCTGTCAACCGTCACCCCGCCGAAATTCCCAACCCGCTCATGGGAGCCTGATGCAAAATTGAACAGGGTGGTTTTCCCGCAGTTAGGATTGCCGACCAGGGCAATGTCAATACTTTTTCCACGTTCCGACGGCTCATCCCTGGGTACCGATTCCTCGAAAGTTCCCTTGTACTCCGGAAGAGGATCACCCGCTGACGACCTTGAAGAATCACCGTTCAGGGGAATGACTTCAATGAGCCTGGCCTCACCCTGGCGGAGCGAAACATTATAGCCCATGATCTTATACTCAACCGGATCCTGCAATGGCGCAGATTTGATCACGGTGACTTCCTTCCCGCGGACGAATCCCATTTCGGTAATTCTTTTCCTGAAAGCCCCCCTGCCCCTGACCTTAGTTATCAGGCCGCATTCACCTTCCCCGAGATCAAAAAGAGTCGACAATTTATTTAGATTAAATTAACACAAAGATACGAATAATTCCTGTAACGACAGCAAAATATAATGAAAGAATTGAAGATTCGTATTGCCTTATGCACCCAGGTATGCTTCTGCTTCCGGCCCGAGATTAAAGATCAGGTCGAGGATGCTGAGATTTGATATGAACCCGTGCCTTTCCGAAAAAGTCTGGGAGTAAGGTGGAAAGCCAGGTTCATTATGCTTGGAAGCCAGGTCGGAGCGGTGATCGGTGAGACCCGCCGGCGATTTGACATAGGATTTCGTCATTTGCGGTTCCATGCAAATTTGCAGAAGGCCGAGAATTGCCTTGAGTATATCAGAATTCAGATCGGTAAGAAAATCATACCGTGCCGAAAAAAAAGGACTGAAGATATCCCTGTAATGAAAAAAGAAAGGTGAATTATTATAGGCAGCTTCGACTGAGCGCCGGTGGTTTTGCTGCCAGGGGAGATCATACCTGATCCTGATGTCCCTGGTCAGAGTATGATTCCCGTTTGGCTTGCTCACCGGGATGCTCAGCGTCTGCTTCCCGTTCGGACCGTATATGCAAAAATGATTTCTGCAGGTCTGCTTGGGATATGTTTCATACATCTCGATAAACACATCCTTTGCACTGTGTAATTCCCTGATGTAACCCACAGGTGGGAAATATGAAGTGGAAACGATAATACTTTCAGATCCCATCCTCCTTTTTGATCAGTTCGATGTTTTCTTCAGAAGGACTTCATCAATAGCCTGGATCAGCGAATTTTTCGGGAGAGCACCGACGGCCATCTGCGGTTGCCCGTCAACAGGGCAAAAAAGCATTGATGGAATGCTCCTGATGCCGAAGGCACCGGCAACTTCCTGCTCGGCTTCCGTATCCACTTTATAAATATTGATCTTCCCTTCATATTCCTTTGAAAGCTCTTCAAGAATGGGGGCCACCATCTTGCACGGGCCGCACCAGTCGGCATAAAAGTCAATGATGCAGGGAAGCGTCCCTTCAAATTTCCACTCATGGTTTTTTTCGAAGTCGAAGACTTTTTCCGTAAAACCAGGTTTTGTCAAATGTTCTATCATGTGTTTTTGTGTTAATTTATTCAATTACCAGGATGATGCCCTGTGACCGGAAACCGGGTCATTTCCCATTCTTCAGCAGCATATCCCGGATCATCTGCTCCAGTTTATCCTTCGGAAGAGAGCCAAGGGAGAAAGATGGCTTGCCCGATTTCGGTACGAAAAGAAGGGCGGGTATCGAGCTTATCCCCATGAGTCCGGAAAGCTCACGGTTCTCGTCGGTATTGATCTTATAAATACGGATCTTTCCTTTAAATTCAAGAGCAAGCTCGTCCATGGTCGGAGCCAGGGCCCTGCATGGCCGGCACCAGTCGGCATAAAAATCAACGATCACCGGGATGTCGCCTACGAAACTCCAGTCAGCCTGGTCCTTTTTATAATCCCACACAACCTGCCTGAAGATTTCCTGGTTCAGGTGTACTACTTTCCCTTCCTTTGACTGGTCAAGTGCAGCTTGTTTTGAATCTGCATTTTCACCTCCTCTTGCGGAAGTACTGCTGCAGGCATTGAAACTTATCGCGGTCAGGAGAGCGAAGAAGATGATGACTTTTCTCATTCAGGGTTCTTTTTATATTGATTTTATTTTAATACCTTGTCAATAATTCCGGGAATTACATTCCCGATGCAAAATTAAAAAATATTTTCATATAAATCGCATAAGTATCACTATTTTCATTAATTTTGTTAATTATTTCGGAAAGAGAAGTATTAATATTGATATTCATTGGTTTATAGATGAATGAAAAAACAACAATCTGCGTTGCCTGGATTCTGCCTGAGCCCCGGAGGGACAACCGGGTGCCTTTAAATTGATCTGAGAGATGTTGGAGATAAAAGCATTGGATCCTGACCAGTTCGAAACTCTTTTCGCGACCGAGGAGAGTTGCCTCAGGTTCATTGCAGAACAAAAATGGCAGGATGGATTCAAGTGTAAAAAATGCGGCCATACGAATTTCTGCAAGGGCAAATCGCAATTCTCAAGGCGCTGTACCCGGTGCAAGAGTGAAGAATCTGTTACTGCAAACACCATCTTTCACCGCTGCCATATCCCGATTACCGAAGCCTTCCGCATGGTATACCTGGTCTGTAGCGACCCGGGTATCTCATCCTATGAGCTTTCGCGACAGCTTGAAAAAAGGCAGATGACCTGCTGGAAGCTGAAGTCAAGGTTGATGGAATGTATCGGGAAAAAGGGTGAGATCGACCTGATGTTCAGGGAGCCATGAGTAAATAGGCATTAGGCATTGGGCATTAGGAATGAGTGATGAGTGATGAGCCATGAGTGATGAGAGTTAAGATTTTCAGTCAGGAATCACTGCCGTTCGATGATAACTTTTCTTACCAGTGTCTCGTTTCCGCTTGTGATCCTCATAAAGTAAACGCCTGGTGAGAGACCTGAAACATTAAGCTTAACGCTGTTGCCGGTAACTGCCAGGTTTTCGTGCAGCACAATATCCCCTTTGACGTCGCTGACTTCGATTTTTATGGTCCCGGCAGTGGTCTGGCCCGTCTGGATTGTAAGAACATCCGATACAGGGTTTGGAAAGACCTTCATCGGGACCGGCGAAGGTAAATTGTTACAGCCAAGCGCGGCAGAATATCTTGCTTCCCATCCCTCATCGGTGACCGAAGCGTCGGTTGCAAAAAGGATGAACATTTGTCCGCTTGTTGCCGTGACAGGCGGCGGAAGGTTGGGGCTGGAATAATCCCCGGAATAATCGGCAAGCTGTTCCCCCGTATTATAATCATAAATCTTTACAAAGTCGTGGCCTCTCTGGGTTCTGAACGAGGTGAACGACAATGTTATCGGGCCGCTCCCTTCAGGAAATATTTTCCACCGGCATGTCATTGAATTATGATAATTAAAATGCATGCTCCCGTCGCTGACAGTCCCGTTGGTATCGGTGATTGTGAGGGCATCCTGGCACCAATCTATAGACTTTCCGCTGTAGGAAATGAACCAGCCATCGGCTGTCCCGGCCGAACCGGACGTAAATGTTACCAGCGCCTTAGCCCCTGCTACCGTTACCGGAGAAGGGAGAGTGCTGCCTGAAAATTCCGCGAGCAGAGAATCATTTTCAGTGATGCCCTTGTAAACTTTAATAATACCGTCGCCGGGAATGGTGTTCATGGTATTAAAGGTAATGGTGATGTTCTGCACCGAATCTTCAATGCTCTGAGGCTCCAGCAGCCATGAGCAGTTGCTGTTACTCCTGTAGTTAAGGGCGGGGCTGCTGCCATCGGTAAAGCTTCCCATGACTGATTTCAGCAAATGGTTTGAATTGCAGGGATAGGGATATGTATTTGTAACGGTATCCGGGAAGAGGTTGATAATTGCGCCTTCTCCTGTTGAAAAATTATCTCCGTCGGGATTGAGGTTGTCCAGGTAATAGTACCCGTTAGCCGTGCCGCTCCATCCCCAGTTGAAATGAAAGTAGTTGCTTCCCTGGTACCCATCGCAGTTAAAGGCATGCCCGCCGGTTCCATAGCCGTCATAATACAATGGCATCTTACGGTCAAGGCAGGAACGTATGAGGCTGTCCCAAACCTCCGGCTGATAATCGTCCCTTTGGATATAGGATGCATTGGAGCTGAACCGGAAGTTATTGACAAGGGAATTCCTGGCATCTTCTGAATAAGCTCCCGACCCGCTGGCGCTGTACATCATATTCACGGAGACCCCGGCATGCCATAACAGAAGGGCAATGGCCGAGTCATTCTGAAGCCTTGCCCCGGTGAGGGAATTCAACATGCTATTCCAGTCATAGGTCGTAGCACCGAAATCGGCGCACTGCTGCGCATAACCCGAGGGCGTATAACAATGCTGGCCCTGTCCTGTGAGCGGGAACCGGTAATAAAACATCACCTGGCACATGGCGGTGGCAACGCAACCGGCATACGGGTGGCCGCCTGGTCCTGAAGGGTCCTGAGGACAAAGGATGTTATAAGGATAACCCTGGTCCCAGGTGTGGATGATAAGAGGGGCAACTCCTGAAAGTAAATGCGGATCCATCGGCCGTTGAGGATCAGGTTTACTGTATTCCTCCCATGTTGAACTGATCCCGCTGGTTGCGGGGATACTTTTGCTTACGACGGCTTCGATCTGCCTGGAATACTTTCCCATCCAGGATATGAACTGGGGAGGCAGCGAAGAATTGTCGAGGTTGCTGTCGAATGAATAAGCGAGGACAGGCACAACGGCATCATCGGCTGCCACGACGATCCAGCCCGCGGGGGCCATGTTCAGGGTGTAATAAACAATGCGGCCGTGATACTCAGAGGGAGTCATGTCCTTAATCCCGATGGAATTATAATTAAGACTGGTGCTGACACCGGCATGCTGATAGTAAAAATTGATGGCCACTTTCCTTATGACCGACTGATCGGCCTGTCTGGCAAAGGAAACCACGCTTGCTGCAAGGAGCAGGGTTAAAAATAAAGTCTTTCGCATGAAGATCCGGTTATTTGTTTCTCTTTCAGAAATACGGTTTTCCTTTTAAATCCTCGATTTTATTTTGTTATAATGAGCTTGGACGCTGCCGAACTGATATTCCCTTTCAGGCTTACAAAATATAATCCGGCACTGAGGCCTTCCAGGTTTAGCCTGAACTCATTTTCTCCCTGCACTGCATTTACAGGCAGCCTTATCATCTGCCTCCCGTCGGGGGATGCCAGAATGATCTCCCCGCTTTCCGGCTGATTTGAAGTTATCCGTATTGTGACAAATTCTCTTGCCGGGTTAGGGAATAGATTAAGGGGAGAGTTTGCCCTTGTTTCATTTATTCCTGTGTTTCTCTTCGGATAATAAATCTCCCAGCCCTTGCCGGTAACGGTGCTGTTTGTCGTAAAGATGAGGAACATCTTCCCGCTCGGGGATGTCACCGGGGCCGGCATGCCGGTGGAATCATAACGGCCTGATATGGTGTCGAGAGGCAAGCCGCTGCCAAGGTCATAAATGGTCAGCGCATCTTTCCCGGCTTCAGTATCGAAGCGCTTGAAATAGATCGTCAGGGGGAGGGTGTCATTGCGTTCAATCCTCCATCTGCAGTTCGTATTATTCGCATAATCGAAACCGAAGCTTCCGTTGGTGAAATCGGCAGTATCTGCCTGTATGACCTGGGTCCCGGAACACCAGACAGGCAAAGCGGAGGAGAAATTGGCCTGGAAGCCTTTACCCGCAATACCCCCGTTTGCCTTGAAACGGACCAGGACTTTGTTGGATGTGGAATTCAGTGATGGGGGAAGGCTGCTGCCCGAGTAGCTGCCCAACAGGGGCGATGTTTCCGTTGGTCCGTTGTAGATTTTTACAAAATCCGATGGATTGGTGTCGAAATAATCAAAGGATATGTTTATCCCGCTTACCGAATCCTGGCTGGTCTGCGGATCGATCAGCCAGCTGCAGTCGGCTGCCGGTGAATATGTCTTTACAGGCCCGCTGCCATCCGAAAGGCTTCCGTCGAAAAAGTTCAGTGTCAAAGATCCCTGGCATCCCACAGGGTAGGTGTAATTTATCGTATCGGGGAAGCAATTCATGATGATCTCCTGGGCCAGCCTGAAGTTGTTCCCCCCCGGGGTAAGGTTGTTGGTATAATAGTACCCGTTGTACGAGGCACTCCATCCCCAGTTAAAATGAAAATAAGTGGTATCCTGGTATCCGTCGCAGACAAATGCGTGGCCGTCGATGTTCGGGACGCTCCATCCGGCATAGTATAAGGGCATGCTGCGGTTAAGGTGGGCTACAAGTATGCTGTCCCATCGGAGGCTGGTGCTGTCGCGGAAAAGATATTGGGTTTGGGGGGAATATTTGAAATAAGTCCGGAAAGAATAGGCAGCCTTGTGGTTGTACATCCCCGACCCGCTTGCACCGTAAACCAGGTCGCAGGAAACGCCCAGGTGGTAAAGAAGCTGGGCAACCGCGTCATTCTGCCGGGTCAGTGCGTCAGGCATGTTTTCCCAGTTGTAAGTGGTGGCGCCGAAGTCGGCCGACTGCAAGCCGTATTTCGCATCGGTATAGGAATACGAGCCGGTGCCGGTCCTTGGCCAGCGATAGTAATACATGATCTGCCCCATCGCAGTAGGAACGCATCCGGCCCAGGTATGGCCGCCCGGCCCGGCCGGATCGGCAGGGCACATCCCGTCGTAATACATGCCCTGGTCCCAGTTGGAACTGATCAGGGGAGCAACGGAAGATAAAGGCTTTTGAAGATGTCTGGCCGGGTAATTGTCGTCAAGCAGACTGTTCCATGCCTCAGCCGCCTCCCTTGACGGCTTGGCAGGGTGTTTTGCCAGGTCAAGCAGTGCCAGTTGGTATTGCTTCATCCAGGCGGTAAACTGGGGGGGGAAATTCTTACCGGTATAACTTCCTTCAAATGAATATCCTATGACCGGCCATGCCCCGTCATCAGCGCTGATTGCGATCCACCCTCCGGGAAGCATGTTGAAGATGTAATAGAGGATAAATCCTTCCCTGCTGTAGACGATGGTTTCAGTGATGGAAGCAGTCGCTCCCGCTTTCAGGCCGGGCCCGGGATAATGAGCCGTGAAAAAGCCTGCGGCGGCTTTTTGTGCAATATGGACGGGAACCTGGCCGGCATGTGAAAAACAGCCGGCGAATATCATTGCAATCCACAGAAGTATCCTCTTTTTCATAGAAAACCTTTTGTTGATCCTTATCAGCATCAAAGATATTGAAAATTTCTTAACTTCGTGAGCGCTGTAAGGCATCCCGTGCTGAATTTTAACCATGGGATCGGATTTTCCGTTGGTTTTATTTGGTGAATAAATTCCGGTATATGACATTGCTGATAAAAAACATCCGTGAACTCGTGCAGGTCGGAGACAAACCGAAGCTCAGAGTTTGCGGCAAAGAGATGTCCAGGCTTAAAACGATCAAAGATGCATGGCTGCTGATCGAGGGCGACAGTATCATGGATTTTGGGAAGATGAGCGGAATGCCTGATATAAGCAAAGCCTGGGGACGGAAGATGAAAGTCATCGATGCCACGGGCCGGATGGTTTTTCCTTCCTTCTGCGATTCCCATACCCATCTTGTGTATGCCGGAAGCAGGGAAATAGAGTATATCGATAAGATCAGAGGGCTTACGTACGAGGAAATTGCAAACAGGGGAGGGGGGATCCTGAATTCCGCCCTCAGGCTTCATGAAGCTTCGGAAGATGAACTGGTTGAACAGGCCCTGCCGCGGCTCAGGGAGATCATGATGCTGGGCACGGGAGCCGTGGAGATCAAAAGCGGGTACGGACTGAATGTAGAAGATGAGCTTAAGATGCTGAGAGTGATACGGAAGCTTCAATCCCTGGTGCCGTTGAAAATCGTCCCGACTTTCCTGGGCGCCCATGCCGTGCCCCCGGAATATAAAGGGAACCAGACGGAATTTGTGGATATGGTTATAAATGAGATGATCCCACAGGTCGCTTCGGAAGAACTGTCCGATTATATCGATGTATTCTGTGACAGGGGATTTTTCACAGTTGAAGATACCGAACGCATTCTAACGGCTGGAATGAAATTCGGGTTGAAACCGAAGATCCATGCCAATGAACTGGACTATTCGGGAGGGATACAGACCGGTGTGAAGTATAATGCACTTTCGGTTGATCACCTGGAGTTCACGGGTGATGAAGAAATAGAATGCCTTCTGGCTTCGGAAACCATGCCAACCATCCTGCCCGGTGCAGCCTTTTTCCTGGGCATGAATTATGCTCCCGCCAGGAATATGATAGATTCCGGGTTGCCCGTTGCCATGGCCAGTGATTTCAACCCGGGCTCATCTCCGTCGGGCAATATGCAATTCATCCTTTCCATGGCCTGCATCAAATACCGCCTGCTGCCCGAAGAAGCCATTCATGCTGTTACCCTGAACTCGGCCTATGCCATGGGGTTGAGCGAAGAATACGGCAGTATCGCGATCGGGAAAAAAGCTAACGTTTTCATCACCATTCCCATTCCTTCCTATGAATATATGCCTTACGCCTATGGATCCAATAAAGTGGAGACGGTGATATTGAATGGTGAAATTGTGAGTTTGTAAGTTCTTTTCGCTCCCTCGCTACCTGGTTTCCTTCAGAGCCCTGTCCATGACATCCAGTATCGGTTTTTTTATCAGTGGCCTGCCGAAAATTCATAATTTTGCCGGACAATAATTCACCGGCTATGAATCAACTGATCGAATGTGTTCCGAACTTTTCCGAAGGATGCGATATGCACCTGATCAAGACCATCACTGATGAAATCGAGAAAATAGAAGGGGTCAGGTTGCTGGATGTCGATCCCGGTAAGGCAACCAACCGGACGGTGGTGACTTTCGTAGGGCATCCGGAAGCGGTGCTTGAAGCTGCTTTCAAGGCAATAAAGAAGGCCTCCGAGGTCATTGATATGAGCCGCCATAAGGGAGAGCACCCGAGATTCGGGGGAACAGATGTTTGTCCCCTTGTGCCTGTTTCAGATATCAGTATGGACGAAACGGCTGCTCTTGCCCGTAAACTGGCCGAACGTGTAGGAAATGAACTGGAGATCCCGGTGTATTGTTATGAGAACGCTGCATTTTCGGAAGAAAGGCGTAACCTGGCGAACTGCCGGGCCGGGGAATATGAAGGCTTGCCCAGGAAGCTTGCCGATCCGCACTGGAAGCCTGATTTCGGGCCATCCCGTTTCAATCCCCGCACAGGGGCCATTGCCATCGGGGCCAGGGACTTCCTGGTCGCCTATAATGTCAACCTGAATACTACCTCAACACGCAGGGCAAATGCCGTTGCATTTGATATCCGGGAAAAAGGCAGGCCGGTCCGTGAAGGAAACCCGTTCACGGGAAAAATAAAGAAAGATGAAAAGGGGAACGAGATATGGGTCCCCGGCGCACTGAAAGCCTGCAAGGCCATTGGCTGGTTTATAGAGGAATACGGGATTGCACAGGTGTCGATCAACCTGACAAACATCAGCATTACTTCCGTTCATGAAGCTTTCGAGGCGGCCTGTCAAAAGGCGCAGGAGAGAGGCCTGAGGGTTACAGGGAGCGAACTTGTCGGGCTGATCCCCAAGCGTGCCATGATAGCTGCAGGTAAGTATTTCCTGAGGAAGCAGCAGCGCTCGGTCGGAGTATCAGAAGAAGAGATCATTAAAATCGCTGTTAAATCTCTCGGACTGGATGACCTTAAACCTTTCAACCCGAAAGAAAAGATTATTGAATATATACTGGAGAATAAAAAGGATAAAATGCTCGTCAGTATGACGGCCGAAGGCTTTGCCAGCGAAACCGCCTCAGAGTCACCGGCTCCCGGCGGCGGATCTGTATCGGCTTATATAGGGGCTTTGGGCATTGCACTTGGAACCATGGTGGCGAACCTCTCCTCGCATAAACCAGGCTGGGATGATAAATGGGAGGTCTTTAGCAACTGGGCTGAGAAGGGCCAAAGGCTGAAGGAGGAACTTCTGTTTCTGGTGGATGAGGATACACGGGCATTCAACAAAATCATGGATGCATTCGGCCTGCCCAAAGGGACGGATGAAGAGAAAAAGAGAAGGTCCCAGGCCATCAGTGAGGCTACTAAATACGCCATTGAAGTTCCTTTCAGAACCATGAAAAGAGGATATGAATCATTTGACATTATCGAAGCCATGGTTGAAACAGGAAACCCGAATTCCGTTTCGGATGCGGGAGTGGGAGCGCTTTGCATCCGTTCCGCCGTCATCGGGGCATGGCTTAACGTCAGGATCAATGCAGCAGGGCTGAAAGACGAGGCATTCCTGGAAAAAATAATGAAAGAGGCCGGAGAGATAGTTGCTGCAACGAAAACCAGGGAAGAAAAAATCCTTCTGGCGGTTGATACGAAAATAAAATAGCTTGGGAAAAGCTGTGGATTGCTAGAATTTTGAATCCAAAACTACAGGGAAGAAAGGGATGCTAAAACTGAAACGGCTGCCCGCTCCTTCGATGCTCTCAACCCAGATCCTGCCCCCCAGTTTCGTGACAACATCATTGCAAAGCACCAGCCCGAGCCCGCTTCCCTTTTCCTTTTCCGTCCCCTCCTGCCTGAACTGATGCTCAAAACGGAATAATTTTTCGATATTCCCTGCAACAATTCCGATACCGGTGTCGGCCACGGTGATCATCAGCATTTGGCCCGTGGGAATGGCGCTGACGGTTACCAATCCGCCTTTGCCGGTGAATTTGATTGCATTGCTGATGAGGTTCCTCAGGATAAGAACGATTGCATCCGTATCGGACCAGGCAGTCGTTCCCGGGATGACCTCCGAAATCATCCTGATCCTTTTAAGTTCTGCCTTTTCAGCAAACATCAGGAAAATGTCCTGTACAAGGCGGAAGATATCAAGTTTCACCGGGCTTAACTTCATTTTTCCATTCTGGACCCTGGACCATTCAAGTATTCTTTCCAGCAGGTCAAAAGTATTCCGGGAGGTCATCTTAATATTCTGGAGGAAGGTTTTTTTCTCAACATCGCTGAGTTCATCCCATTCATCTGTGAGAATATCGGAAAACCCCAGGATCGCGTTGAACGGACTGCGCAGATCATGGGAGATAATGGAAAAAAATTTATCCCGGGACATGCACAATTCCTGGACATGCTCCTTGTTCTTTTTTGTTTGCTTCTGGAGATGGGTAACCAGGTTCTGAAGCCGGTGAACCGTGGAAACAGCATCATTGCCATCCAAACCCTGTGAAGAAAGATTTTTCACAAGGGACCCTGCTTCTTCCAGGTTCCCTTGTGAGATTACTTCCAGGATCGTATTTACCTGTATCAGAAATGATGAAATTTCCCCTGACATGAACTCTTGCTGAAAAACCTTATCATGAGGGTCTCCTGAGGCCTGAACCAGGGGCTCCGGTGACCTTTCAATAATTGGCTGATATTATTTTTTAGGCGGATTGGTCTGTTTGTTTCCGTTTGTCCCCTGGGCCGGAGTGATCTTGTACTGCCTGAAAGTCTCGATATCGCCTTTTTTCACGAACTTTCCCTTGTCATCAAAGCAAAGGACGTATTTCGCCTGGTCGGCAGCCATGAACATGGCCACATAAGTGATCTCCTTATTCGGGTCAACCACTTTGGCAGCTTTCCCTATCGTTGAGCCCGGGAAATTCTTGGTGATATAATCCGTGGTCACCTTCGGAAGTGCAGATGGTTTGATTTCCTGCCCTGTTTGGGCAGATAAGGCTGCCGAAAACAGGCAAAGCAACAGAATTGCAAATAGTTTCTTCATTGTTAAGTATTTAGGGAAAGCCGGGCAGGTGAACCTGTATAGCGGAATGCCGGGCTTTCGGGTTTATTATTCCGGATCAGAAGGCAGATATAGTATTAAATCATATAAAATTTTAACAAAGATATGGAAATGTAATGAGCCTGAAACAAGTTTCGGAAATTATTGTTTCTACCGGAGGGTATTCAGTCCTTTATGCATCTGACCTGGAATGCGTTGGCCCGGCTGGAAGAATACAGGGAGACGCTCGGGCAGAAGCTGTTCATACCCCTGGCAAAAGCTGTCGCAGACCCGTTCATGGTGGATGTCCAGTACATCGTTGCGCTGAGGCTGTTCCCCTGAAGGAATTCCCAGGCAGTATTCAGATACAGCATACCGTAAAGAGTGGCCGAGAATGGCACATCCTTTAAATAGCCGCCGGCCAGCCCGTTGCCGGAGTTCGATGGATCGTCGATCAGCATCTGCCATTCAGCCATGGAAGGAATATGCCAGCCCGGAGGGCATAAACCCTGCATTCCTTCCGGTGTATTGTATTGCATCAATTCATCCCATTGATAAAATCCCCCGCTGAGGACGCAGGCAGGATCACCGAGGGGACAGAACTTCTCAGGCTGGCAGTTATCAGTCTGGGGCGACTGGGTGGTAAGGGCAGTTCCATAGTCCAAATCCTGGGTCATCCAGCAACGGTTTCCTCTCCACACGGTTGAATAGGTGCGGTTGGGCGTGGTACGGACATCCCTGAGCGGCATCATCGCATTCCCGCATTGGAAAACGGGAGAGCTGACCACCTGTATGCTTTTTGTGTCGGCGGATGGGCATCCGTATGTATTGGTATAATTATAGGTTATTATTACCGTCTTCGGAAACGGGCCGGATACGGAAGAAGGTTCGAATTCATAGGCATTACCGTTCAGGCTGACGCCTTCGCCGGAATAGATCCCACCTGTGCCAATGGGAACACCTCCCCGTAATATGAAAGGTTTTGCCGCGGGAATGGTCACCGGGTCAAAACAGCTCGTAAATGTCACATTGGGCCTTGGGTTCACGGTAAAGCTGACCTGGTTCAAGGCAGAGCAGCCGAAATTATTCAGACCTGTCACACTGACCACGGCAGCCGGGGCGGGAGCAGACCAGGAATAGACGGCCGAGGGCTGGCCCTGGGGGCTGGTAAGAATGCCGGCGGTCGGGGGAACAAGCGACCATGTAAAGCCTGAATTCGGATCGGAGGGCACACTGAACGCAGATGTCAGTCCCTGGCAGGCAACGGCAGGCAACGGACCGCTCAGCGTCACATCCGGAAGGGGGTTGACGTTAAAACTCACGGATCCCGGGACCAGGCCGGGGCATCCGTCGGCTAAATTGTAATTGACCGATACGGTCTTCGCACCGGTGGTGATCCATTGTACAGCCAGATTTCCGGCCGACTGGCTGAGTATGGTTCCTCCCGGCGATATCGTCCATATATAATTTGTCATTCCCGCCTGGGACTGGTAATGCCCGGTCATCTGAAGGCAGATACCGTTGCTCAGGCTGTAGTCGACTGTGATCGTGGGAGATGGACGGGAAAGAATGGATAATGTCTTGCTGTCAGTCGCCTGGCATACCGGGTTTGTTGATGCCGTGCTCTCCACCACGGTAAGTGTGCCGGAGCCGCTGCTTCCCCAGTCAACGGTTATGGCAGGCAGGTTGCTTGCTGAAGTGATCGTGCCTCCGCTTACAGTCCAGGAGTAATTGTGGCCGGCGACGGATGCAGTGGAATATGTCATTCCCTGCGTGAATTCACATACCGGCTGTACATTCTGTATATTCGGCGTGGGCAGGGGATTTGTTTGGATGATGTAACTGGTCACAGCCCCGTAACATGTTACTGAGTTCAGGCTGATTGAAGGAGTAATGGCATAGGTGACGGTTCCGGCTGAATTTGAAGGATCTGTGAGGGTTTGCACAGGGAGATAAGGAATGGTCTGGGAACCGGTGGTATAACCGGTAATGCTTGCCGGGGAAGCTGTGGCAAACCACTGGTATGATGTAGCGTATGCCACGCTGGAAGTGAAGTCCACCCTGGTTGATGAGCTGCCAAGGCATACTCCCTGGCTGAGGGGTGAATTCGCCAGGGAGGGCTTTGGATTCACTTCAACCGTGAACTGGGCGCTGCTGCCGGGACAATTGTCAAATGTGGTGTTTACGGTATATGTGACAGTCTCCTGGACCGTTCCTGAATTGGTAAAGGTCACGGAAGGGACAGGGTTTGAGGATCCTGAACCGCCGGCCGGGCTGATATCGGCAGGTCCCGCGAACGTCCAGCTATAGGAAACTCCGGCGGCAGGGACTGAAGTAAGGCTGACCGTGGACCCGGAGGTTTGCGAACAAATGACCTGTGAAACGGGCGAAGCCGAAACCGTAGCTACCGGGTTCACCTGGATGGTATATGGGAACTGGCCCGATACACATCCGCCGGCAGTGGCTGTTACTTCGAATAATACGGGTTCCACATTGCCCCCTGAGTTGGTAAAGGCCTGGCTGATATTCCCGCTTCCATTGGTTATGGACGAGGGATTTATCGTCGCGTTTGCGCTGGCTGTCCAGTTGAATACAGCGCCCGGTACCGTTGAGCCCAGGTTTATGATGACCGGGTCGGCCGAACACCACCTGAGATCCGGATGGGAAGGAGTGAAAATCACATCCGGTAAGGGGTTGATGATGAAGTTCCCGCTTGCCGATGCCTGGCATCCTGCGCCACTGGTGTATGAATATATAATGGTATTTGACCCTATGTTTGCCTGCGCGGGGTTGAAATAAAAGACGTCTGCATTGCTGGTCACGCCGGGTCCTGAATAGGAGCCGCCTGACGGGAGACCGTTGGTCAGGGGGAAGGCCGGGGTATTCGGGCAATATGTACCTGCCGGGGGAGTGAACGTAACCACCGGGGTTGGGTTGACTGTCACGGCAAAGGGGACAGAGGTTCCCTGGCATCCGTGGATGTCGGTGTAGCTTACCAGGACCTGTTTCGTACCGGAAGTATTCCATGTAATAAAGACTTCCTGGGGCCCGGATCCCTGGAGCAAGGTGCCTCCGACGGGGTTCCATAAATACCCGCTCATTCCCGGCTCGGTTGTGAACGGCCCGAGCTGGATGCCCTGGCATCCGGCCACAGGTCCGTTCAGACCCGGGAGAGGAAGGGCGTGGATCGTAACTGACAGGCCGGGATTTGAGGGTGAAGATGAACAGCCGGTGGCCGGATCCTGGTATACCACTCTTATCCATTGCGCCCCTGATGAATTCCAGCTTACGCTGCAGGTATTGCCCGCAGGGATAACGGTATTTCCCGGTGAAACCGTCCAGTTGTAATTGCTCATCCCGCTTTCAGTCGTATAGATAACACCAGTGCTCCCTGCACAAAGTTCCTGGCTGCCGCTGATTGTGGGTATGGGAAGGGAAGAAACGGAGATTGTGAGCTGGGTGGGTGTTACGGCCTGGCAATGGTTGACATCGGAATAATTCACTGTGACCTGGCCGGTCCCTCCTGTTGTCCAGTTCAGTGTCATGGTATTATCGGTACTGCTTCCGCCTGAAACCAGTGTTGCATTGGCAGTGGTATAAGTCCAGGTGTAGGCAGACATCCCGGCATCCGTGGTATAGGTGACCGGAATGCCCACACAGGTGCTGGTTTGCGAAGCCTGCAGGGAAGGCACCGGTCTTGGATAAAGAACAACCGGGAGGGTGGATGAAGTCCCTTGCCCGCATTGGTTGACCCCGTAAACGATGATGTTCCCCGATGCGGCGCCCGGTCCGAAATCAAGTGTCACATCATTAGGGGAGGGATTTGCAGGAGCCGGGACACCTGCAGGCGTCCTCCACACATAACCATTTGCGCCGGTGACAGGATCAATGTGATAAGGAACACTATACAGGGGCTGGCAGATCGCAGACGGTCCCGAGACAGGGCCAGCCTGCCCGGGGAGGGTCGTGATGGACAAAGTTGTACTGGCATAGGTCGTGTCGGCACAGATATCCGTGACCATGACGGTCACCACCGGGCTCCCCGCCGAAGCGATGACATTCGCCGGATTCGTTGTAACGCCACCCGGCCAGCTATATGCATAGGCAGGATACCCCCCAGCCACCGTCGCGCTTAAGCTGACCATGCTCCCGTCACAGATGAGGCCAGGCGGAGGCGGGATAACGGTGACTACAAGCGGAGGCTTGTCCTTGAAAACAATACTTACCTGGGTCGAGCTCGTGTTTCCGCAGATCGTATGGGAAGCCCTGAGGATAAGAGTCTCCATTCCCCCCGGCTGGCTGATGTTGATAGGGGTGATAATGAGCGGAGGCGACTGCGACTGTCCTGCCGGTATAGTGACTGAAGTGGGAAGTGGATTGGGAAGGAAATCCGATTGGGGAGCTGTGCTCCCGGGATCTATCGCCAGGTCGATAACATAATCGGTGGTTACCGGGTTCGGAAGCTGGAACTGGAGTATGGCATTGCTGCAGTTCACTATGGCATTTTGTCCTCCCAGAGGGTTTGAAAACGAAGTGTTGATGGTAATATCATTGCTGGAGAAAGAGTTCTGCTCAAGGAAAACTCCTGAATCATAAATACGGTCCCCTACATCGCAGAGGGCCAGTTTAATATGGTAAGTTTGCTGGCAGGTCACAGAATATGTTGCGGTAAAGACATATGTGTATCTGTTGTAGCTTATATCCCTTTTTGGATTGCTGGGATCATTCCACCAGGAATACAGGGGTTTGTTGGCACATATATTATGAATGGTGACCGGGTTGTTGCTGTTCGGAAGGAGTGCGATATTTACCGCATCATTTGTGTATCCCATCCCTCCTGAAATTCCGGGTCCGCTCAGGAAGAACCCGAAGGCGTCGTTATATTGTGCGTTACAATACGCGTCGAACTCCTCCGATCCGAATATATACCGGAAGTTCAGGACATCCGTCTGAGGTACAAAATCAAATTCAAGAATCGTTTGGTCCAGGACATTTGCCGAGGTGGTCCCAGCAATCTTTGCCAGGTCCGGATCTCCGGTCGGACCATTCATTGCAGTACTAGCAAAGACAGGAGGATCGGGGGTGTCGGTTGCCTTGCCGGATGAAAGGATCACTCCTCCTGCAAAAGTCAGTTCATTTCTTGTGGTCCCACTGGTGGTAAAATTACCAATTTGCTGATTCTCGATGGAGTTTGGTACGGTCTGTATGGTGTTGATAGGCGCCGATGACCCGTTAAATGTCGCATTGGAGATGGTTACACCTGTTCCGACCAGGTAAGTCTGAATGAACTCCTGGGGGGTCATGGTAATGACATTTCCCCCGGTTACCGTCAATTGGGCCTGAACTGTCTGCAGCCCGGAAAGAAAGAAAAAAAGTAAGAAAGATGAATATTTAGTAAATTTTATCACTCATTTTATATCAGTCTTTTACGCATCTGACCGGGAATGCGTTGGAGCGACCGGATACATATTTCGAAACGCTGGGTTCGTAAATATTCAGTCCCCTTGCCACGGCCTTGGTCGTCCCGCTGGTTGTTGATGTCCAGAACATCGTGGCGGTGAGATTCCCCGAAGTGAAATCCCAGAAGGTGTTCTGGTAATAGATCCCGAGCAGCAGGGCCTTGAAGCCGAAGGCTGTCACCTGGTCCTTGAGATCTCCCCCGGCAGTTCCGTTCCCAGCATTGATCTGGGAGTCGATGAGGAGCTGCCATTCAGCCTGGGTGGGAACGTGCCATTCGGGAGGGCAAAGGCCCTGGAGCAGGACCCCTGCGGAAGGAACCTGGTATTGCATGAGTTCGTCCCACTGGTAGAGCCCCCCGTAGGTGGTGCAGGAGGGGTCGGTGGAGAGGCAG
>Ga0182027_10000143_pt1 | contig 113993 bp, 81 predicted proteins | sample 712E1DmetaG_FD_121300 | JGI IMG/M metagenome (GOLD analysis project Ga0182027, IMG submission 121300) | Permafrost microbial communities from Stordalen Mire, Sweden - 712E1D metaG (Illumina Assembly) | ecosystem: Environmental > Terrestrial > Soil > Wetlands > Permafrost | place: Sweden...
GACTCCGCCAGAGGTCCCGGCTCATTTTGCGTGTACACATGCAGACCAAACAGGTTGAAGCGCATGCGCAGCATGGCCGCGAAGTATGCCTTGAAATCTTCGTCGTTATAAACGCTAATGCAATTGAGAAAATCGGGCCAGGGTAGAAGTCCGCGCACAGCGAAACGAGGCGAAGCGGTCCAGGGTTGGCCTTGTCTGGGCAGATTCAATCCGGCAGGACGATCGATCGGCACCGTCGTGCCATCGATACCGAAGACAAGACCCTGCCGCTCCAGAAAGTCGAAGACTCCATAAAGCAGCGCCCGTTCGCTGGCAGCGCGAAGGACAGCGCCCTGCCCTGACGCGGCGATTTCATAATCTTCCGTCTTCTTGAAGCGTGACGCATCGAGCGCAAGTGTCAGTAGCGTTGCACCTGCAACGGCATCGTCTTTGGTCCGCGCGACTTCGGTCTGTGTCACTTCGGTCGCGGAGAGCAGAGTACGCAGCCCGCTCAACAGCTCTCGTGTTGCCAGCCGCGTCTTTAAGCTCTCTCGTGCTTGCGTGCGAATAGCGATTCGCTTCGGCGACATCAATTGCGCTGAAGCATAGTTGCGGTTGACCCAGCTGCCGGCCGAGGCCAGCGCACTCGTCTTCAGAAAGTCCCTGCGATTCATCGATGAGATCCTGGTTGAGTGGAGTTTCCTTCTTGACCTCGTGAACCTCGACTCTGGGTGGGCATTGGCTTGCGCCCAATCGGGCGAAAGAGAATCCCACCGCTGATGGCAATTTCAAGTTATCATTTCACCGGGACTGGCGCTGGTACCGCTGACTACGATCTCGGGAACCTTGACAGATCACTTGGGGGAAGGATGGCCATCAAATTTGTGCAGACACGTGACGGAAGCGACGACTCCATTCGCTTGCAACCCATGGAGCGCCTGAAAGTATATTTGTTTGGGGTGACTATATTGTTCGCATCGTTTGGGATGGGGGAAGCGGTCTATAAACTCTTGTTTTCAGAGTTTGACGGCGCCACCGATCGTATTCCGGTTGAGGTGCTGTTTGGTTTGGTTTTTGCGTGGCTCGCCACTAAGTTTATCGGCGGCGTTTATAGAAATCGCAAAGAGAGACGCGCAAGACTCAACTTCATTTGGGCTCGCAATCATCAAATACGGGGCGCTGTGGAAGGAATCGCTACGGTGGCCCACCCATTGAAAAACCAGCAGTCGATCAGAGTGATCCGCGAAGAAACCGATAGGATTGAGTGGGCGCTTAAGGAGATCTTGCCGAGCTAAGGATGTTCTGATTATGTCGCTGGGGGCCTCCGTGCACCCCTGCGTACCCTGTGGTTTATGCTTTCTGCCGACACTTGATCGGAGTTTCCCTAAGCTTCTCGGGCGAGCAGGTCGCTCCATGCGTGGCTTCGCATTCATCGAGAAACTGGCTTTCCGGGTTGGCGCATTGATTTTCCTTGCCTGCCCGTGCCTTCCCCAAACTCATCCCGCTCTGCCCACCTCTTCCCATAAATTCGAAATCATCGTCACCGACGAAAACGGCGTCGCCGTTCGCTCCGCCTTAGTACTTCTCATCGCCGCCCCGCAAGCCAGTCCGCTGCATTGCGAAACCGACTTCGCCGGACGCTGCACCTTCACCGGCCTGCCCACTGCCACTTTTCAGCTTCGGGTCGAAAAGCAGGGCTTCTATGCCGCCGTCCTGCCTTCCGTTCAGCCGGAGGTTACCGCCGCTGTTGACGTCACTCTTTCCCATCTCGAGGAAGTCCGCTCCGTCGTCAACGTGAACGAGTCTCCCCCAGTAATCGACGCCGCACAGATTTCCTCCAAGGAACAAATCTCCGGGCTGGACATCATTGATATCCCCTACCCGGCGACCCACGACTACCGCGAGGTACTGAATTTCATTCCCGGCGTCGTGCGCGATACCTCCGGCCAGCCTCATGTTGCCGGCGCCGAGACCTATCAAACTCTCACCCTGCTCGATGGCTTCAACGTCACCCAACCCGCCAACGGCCTTCTGCTCGTCCGCGTCAGCACTGACGCTTTCCGATCCGTCGAGGTCGAGCCCAGTCGCGAGTCCGCCGAATATGGCAAAGGTTCAGGCGGCGTCATCGCCTTGAACACCGGTATCGGTGACGATCATTTTCGCATCCTCGCCACCAATTTCATTCCGTCGGTGCAGGATAAGAACGGCATTGCCCTCGACCAATGGGTGCCGCGCTTCACGTTTTCCGGTCCGATTCACACCCACAAGATGTGGTTCTTCGACGCGCTCGAGGGCGAATATGACAACAGCATCATCACCCAATTACCGTCCAACGCCGACGCGGACCACTTTTGGCAAGCTGGCAATCTCGCTAAGGTCCAGACCAACCTCACCTCGCGCAACATCCTGACCACCAGTTTTCTTTTCAACTATCTTAACGACCAGCACTCCGGCCTTTCGCCCTTGCAGCCCGTCTCCACCACTCCAACCGACGCCGAATCCGCTTACGTCGGCACCGTCAAGGACCAGCATTACTTCAGCGGCGGCGAACTCCTCGAGACGGGATTCAACGTCTCCCAATACAACCTAGCGCTGACCCCGCTCGGCACCCAGCCCTACGTCATCACTTACGATAGCGCCGGCGGCAACTACTATCTCGATTCGCGTACCAACGCCCGCCGATGGCAAGGATTGTCGAACCTGTACTTGCCCCCGCACTATGCCCACGGCCGTCACGACATCAAGCTCGGCGTCGACCTCGACCGCATCGACTACGACGCCCGCTTCCTGCGGCAGCCGATTTCTTTCTGGCCCGCAACCACGGCCAGCGGCCCATGTCCCATCAATGCCAGCGGAGTTCCGATCGCGCCCTCGCCCTGTGCGCTCTACTCTGCATTTTCCGGCGGCAACTATTCCACCACCTACAATTTTGAAACCAGCGCTTACGTGGAAGATCGCTGGCTCCTCACGAACCGCTTCCTCCTCGAACCCGGCCTGCGCCTAGATTGGGATGAAATCGTCCGCCGCCCGTTGCTCTCCCCTCGTCTCGCCGGTACTTACGTTCTGGACGACTCCGGCAACACCAAGCTCTCCGCAGGCGTGGGCCTTGCCTATGACGCTACCGACCTCATCCTCATCGCGCGCCCCCAGGCCGGAGGACGGCAAGATTACTTCTTCTCGGGCGGCCAACCCACGGATCTCAGCGGCACTCCCATCGCAACCCCAACTCCGGTCGTCTCCACTTTTTCCGTCAACCGGCAAGGCCTGCAGTCGCCGCGCTTCCTGAATTGGAGTCTCGCACTCGAAAAGAAACTCCCCGCGTCCTTATTCCTGAAGGCCGAATTCATGCAGCGCCGCGGCACGCACGACTTTGTTTACGACACGCCCAACAACCTGCCCGGCGGCAACTTCATCCTGCAAAACACGCGCGACGACCGCTACAACGCCTTCCAACTGAATCTGCGCCGCAGTTTCCGCCAGCGCTACATGGTGATGGGCTCCTACACCCGCTCCAGTACGCACTCCAATCAGGCGCTCGATTTCAATGTGGACGCCCCCATCCTCGCTCGCGTCCTCACCGGAACCTCCACCATCGTCGGCCCGCAGGCTCCTGGCCCCGCTCTTTGGGACGCGCCGAACCGTTTTCTCTCCTGGGGATTTCTGCCGTTCTTCCGCCTGCCCATCATCCACGAACTGGATCTCGCCTACTCCGCCGAGGCACGCACCGGATTCCCCTTCAACGTCTTCACCGATCAGCAACTACTGGCCGCGGCGCCCGGCTCCTATCGCTTCCCAACTTATTTCACTTTGAATTTGCATCTGGAGAAGCGTTTCCACCTCTTCGGCTACTACTGGGCTCTGCGCGGCGGCTTCGACGACATCACGGGCGGCTCCAATCCGGTTGTCGTCAACGCCGACGTCGACGCCGGCAGCCAGTTTCTGACTTTCAGCGGCTACAATCGCCGCGCCTTCACTTCCCGCATCCGCTTCCTCGGCAGAAAGTAGCTAAATTACATACACGGATGCCGACGCTCCGCAAGCTCACGCGAGGCGAAAGCAGGCCACTGCACCATCCTGCCGGGGAAGCTCGGGCCAGTTATATCGTGAAGGCGCGCATGTAGTCGGCGTCGATCTTCAGCGCCTCCATCGCGGGCATGTCAAACTCTTCCTGCTCCACAAACGCGTGTGCGATGTGGGCTTTCTTTGCCGCTTCGAAGATCGGATGATAATCAATCGTGCCGCGACCCATCTCCGTCGAAGGCGGAGCCTCAGAGCCCGCCGTCCAGCCGCTCATCTTGAAATCCTTCACATGCAGCATAGAAAATCGCGTGGGGTAACGCGCGAGGTAGTCTGCGGGATTCTTGCCGCCGACCACGACCCAGCCGCAATCCATCTCGAATGTTACTTTCGCCGGATCGGTCGCGCGCAATAGTTCGTCATAGAACACGACGCCCTTTTCTGCGCGGAACTCCGCCGTGTGGTTGTGGTAAGCGAACCCGATGCCTGCCGCATTGACGCGCTCTCCGATGCGATTGAACTGTTCCGCATTCCACCGCCAATCGTCGAGCGTCATCGCGTCCCTGGCCGCGCGCGACCCAGCGTCCTTCACGCTCGACGGATCCTTCAGCCACGGCGACGCGCAGACGATGTATTTGAGCCCCAAATCCTTACCAAACTGAATCACTTCATCCACCTTCGGCAGCAGATCCTTCAGCGGATAGTGCGCGCTCACACAGCTCAATCCCACGCGAACCATGGCCTGCTTCACTTCGCTGGAGCTATGACCGAAAAAGCCCGCAGCCTCCACTTCGCGATAGCCCATCGCACCCAACTGCTGCAGCGTGCCTTCATAGTCCTTGGGCAGAAGATCGCGCACGGAGTAGAGCTGCAACCCAACCGGCAGCCCTAGAGGATTGGCCATCAACCGCGGAGCGCTGTTCCATAGTGCCGCGCCGGCGGCCGAGGCGGAGGCTGTCTTTAGAAATGCCCTTCTTGAAATCCGATGCATAGTCATAAGACCTCAATTCTGAATGATTTCTTCGTGCTACAAATCGGTCTGGGGCGCTATCCCCGAATCGTCTTCGCGTTCGCATCCCAGGTCGCAATCCTGTTCTTGAAATAGGCGTAGTTGGCCAGGTGGCAGCCAATCGCCGCATGGTTGCCAAACTCCTCGTTCTCCACGGTTGGCTTGCGGGTGCGAACCGCGTTGAAGAAGTTTGCCTCGTGGGCCGACACGTCGCTGTATCCTTCCGGAGCTGTAAAAGTCTCGCCTTCGGCCGCCTGGTAGTCGAGCGGCCCCGGCTGCGGATGTTCCGCGGTCCACTGCGCCAGATACTCCTTGCGCAGCCGCGCCGGCCATCCCTTGGTCGAATATGTTTCCGGCTTTGGGCTCACGTCCTGCGGCGTGAAGGTCAGGGTTTGCCCAATAATCTCCATGGTGCCTTTGGTGCCGTGGAACTTGATCGGTTCACCGCCGGCATTGTTCAGATTGCAGCGCAGCACCACGCGGAAATTTGGATAGTCATAAAGCGTCTCGATCAGATCCGGGAAGTCGCGCCCGTCCTTCCAGCGAAACAGTCCGCCGCTCGATTGCGCTCGCTTCGCCGCCTCATTGGTTCCGGAGATGAAATGAATCCCCGAGAGCAGATGCACGAACAGATCGCCCGCCAGCCCCTCGCCGTAGTCGGAGAAGCAGCGCCAGCGGAAGAAGCGCGCCGCGTCAAACGGCCGCTTGGGCGCGCCTTCCAGAAACGCATTCCAGTCAATGGTCTGCTCGCTCGCGTCCGGAGGAATCGGATACACCCAGGCGCCGCTGGGCGAGTTGCGATCCGACGAGCCTTCGATGAAGAACACATCGCCGAGCGCTCCGGAGGCGTAGAGTTCGCGCGCCTTCTCATAGACGATGGAGCTCACGCGCTGGCTGCCCACCTGCAGGATGCGATTTCCCTTCCGCACCGCGTCCACCATGGCGAAGCCGTCTTCCACCGTATGCGACATCGGCTTTTCGCAGTACACATCCTTGCCCGCCGCACACGCATCCACCACGACCCTGCGATGCTGGTGGTCGGCGACGGCCACAATCACCGCGTCCACATCGTTGCGGTCCAGGATCTCCCGATAGTTGCGCGTCGCCGGAACCTGCTTCTGCACCGCCTCCTGCGCCGCCTCGTGCCGGCTGTCATAGAGATCGCACACCGCAACACACTCTATGCCCGGTATCGCGAGCGACGCCGCCAGCAGTTCGCATCCGCGCGTGCCCGTTCCGATCGCGGCAAACCGCACTCGATCGCTCGGAGCCACTGCACGGTCCGCGCCCCACAGCGCGGCCGGTTCCAGCAGAGTAATCTTCGTTGCGGCTCCGGCCACCACGGAGCCCGCGCCGATCCGCATGAAATTGCGACGTGTCAAAGAACGCATTCTGTCCTTCCTCTCACCTCGTTGCCGTGCGCTTACGCAACCGGTAGCCTGGCTCTTGAACTATGGCGCACTCACCACACTCGGCAAGCGTTTTCAGCGACCATTGGCTGTCCCACTTTGCATCCAAAGGCTTCCTGGAATGCGGCTGAGTTCTGCACTGCGCCATTCACACGCCAGCGTCCTGGGGAATGCGGATCGGTCAGCACGCGTTTGCGGGCTTCCTGATCCGTCACGTTCTGGCACCAGATCTGCCCAAATGACAGAAAAAAGCGCTGCGGAGGAGTGTATCCATCGATGAGTTTCACCGGCGTCTTGCCAATGACGTCGGTCAGCGCCATGTAAGCCAGTTTCAGGCCTCCATTGTCGGCGGTGTTTTCACCCAGCGTCAGCCTGCCATTGAGCTTCACCTCACCCTTGTCGTCCTTCACAGAGACAAAGCTCGAATACTCCTTGGCGGTGCAATCGACGCGCTGCTCAAATTCCTTGCCGTCCTCCGGCGTCCACCAGTCGCGGAAGTTGCCTTGTGCATCGTACTTCCGGCCCTGGTCGTCGAAGCCATGCGTGAGTTCATGCCCGATCACCACCCCGATGCCGCCATAGTTCACGGCGTCATCCATCAGGGTGCCGTAAAACGGCGGCTGCAAAATGCCCGCGGGAAAGTTGATATCGTTCATCGGAGGACGGTAATAGGCATTGACCGTCGGCGGAGTCATGCTCCAATCCTTGCGGTCCGTGGGCCGGTCGATCTTCTTGTACAGACGCTGCACCTCGAACCCGCCGGCGCGCACCGCATTGCCCGCGTAATCGTCGGACTTGATCGCCACGCTGCTGTAATCGCGCCACGTGTCGGGATAGCCAATGTTGTTGACGATGGTGCTCAGCTTCTCATAGGCCTTCTGCTTCGTCGTGTCCGTCATCCACGACAGCTGCGTGAGATCCTGATGCATTGCGTTTTCGATGGCCTGCACCAACTTCAGGGTGCGCTCTTTGCCTTCGGCGCCGAACGTGCGATCTACATAGAGCTGGCCCAGCGCCATGCCCAAATTGGCGTCGGTGGACTTCACGCAGCGCTTCCAGCGCGGCTCCATCTCTTTCTGTCCCGACATGTACTTGCCGTTGAACTCGAAATCCTCTTCAACGAAGGCATTCGTCAGGACTGGAGCGTACTCGTTGATCGTCTTCCAGCGCAGATATACCTTCCAGTCTTCGAGCGACACTGCGTTGAGCTGGTCGTTGACTTGCTTGAAGAAATCGGGATTGCCCACGTTGAGAGAAGTGAACTTGGGCGATCCATTATCGGCAAAGTAGACGGTGAGGTCGAAATTCGGGGCTGCGGCAGCGATTTCCGCGACGGTCATCTTATGGTCGCGCGTTTTGGGATCGCGGCGAAGAGTACGGTCCATTGAGGACTGAGCCAGCCCGGTCTCGATCGCTAACACGGTTTTGGCCTCAGCCGCCGCCACTTCTGGCTTGTCGCCAGCGAGTTCGAACATCTTTTGCACGTGCTCCTGATATTTCTGCCGCGTCTCCACCGACTTGGGATCGTCTTTCACGTAGTAGTCGCGATCAGGCAGCGTGAACCCGCCCTGGTCGAGGTAAGCAATGGTCTGGGTCGAATCGTGCATGTCGGGCTGGGGGTAGAAAGCAAACAGCGCCGGCGTGGAATTGCGGTGCATGTACGCAACCTGCCGGATGAGATCCGCTTTCGTCTTGATACCGTGAATACGTTCTAACTCCGGCGCCAGAGGAGTATTCCCCTTTTTCTCGATCGTGCTCTCGTCCATGCAGGAGCCGTAATAAGCACCCACCATGGTTTCCGTCGCCGTGTGTTTGCCCGGAGCCTGAGCCTCGGTCAGTATGTCGCGCAAGATATAGAGATTGCGTTCGTAAAGCTCGTCGAATCGGCCCCAGCGCGCCTTGTCGGGAGGAATGGGATTGTTCTTCATCCAGGTTCCACAGGCGTATTGGTAGAAGTCGACACAGGGATCGATGCTCTTATCGATGGCGGTGACGTCGAAGCTGGGGATTTCCTTTGGAACGGCGGAGGAAGACGGGCTGGTTTGGGCCGAACAGAGTACGGCGGTCAGCAGCATGGAAAAAACAAAGAGAATGCGAGTCGGCATACTTACCTCGAGTTGTGATTATCGCTTTGAAACTTATCGCTGGGTGCCCACTTCCTTACGGAGAAGACATTTTCTATCCCTAGATAACTCCGATTAAGTCGTTTAACGGAGAGCCTTGAAAAGGCGTGGCTTCAGCCATGCCGATAGAACCGGCTACACAAGCGGCTTTAGCCGCTGAGGGTTGCGCTTTCGGCGCATCCCGTCTCGCCCGCGTGAACTTAATCAGAGTCTCCTTGATTTCGGTGGTCCTGAAAAAAAATGACTTCTTCGCCAGACACGCCACCACTATACCAACAACTTCCCAGGACCCGATCACGCGATTCAGAAGTGATCGTCCACGGCTCGTCCCGGATGTTCCAGCGCTCGCGCCTGAATCGCGCGGTCCCACGGTCCGCTCTGCCAGTTATCTTTCTTGCGGTCCGTGCCGATCCACGGCGGCAACGTCATCCAGAGCCGGCGGCTGAGCGCGTGCAGATACGGTTCGTAGAGGACCCGCAGTTCCGCCAGCCGTTCGGCTGCGTCCACACCCTTATCAAGAGTCACGCCATGCGCGGCGAGTTCCGCACGCAGTTGGGTCAAGTCTGACGCTGCGAGCCGATCGACATCATGGGGACTGTAATCCGCATTCACCACCTGGGCAAGATCGACGGCGGCATGCCGCGCCATGGCAAAGGTGAGTTTCGCCTGATCCGGGTGGATTCCTTTCACGCCGGTCGTGATCAGCGACGTGACATCGAGCATGACGGTCAGCGCCCCCAACCAGGATTGATTGCTATGCTGCGACCGGAAGAAGACCAGCACCGGATAGGAAATATGACTCGACAGCAGATCGGAGCACCAGCGCTCCCAGTCGCGAAAAATTTGGTCGAGCACCGTTTGCTCGGGACAGCAGCCCAGCCGGCCCAGAAACTCAGCCGCGCTCGGCGGGGACCCGGCGCGCGCATCCAGCAACGAAATCTCAATCTCGCGTGCGGCAAACGAATTGTAGACAACCGGCAGATATCCGATCACGACACCGAGAAACGCGAATCCCATACCCGCTTCCATCACGGCGAGGGCGCGGGCAGCGGCGTTATTGGGCGTGATGTCTCCGTAGCCCAGCGTGAAGAAAGTTTCGCCACTAAGATAGACGACTTTCCCGAACGTGATTTTTTCATTGCCCAGCGACAGATGTTCGCCCAGTCCGTACTGCACGCAGGCGAATCCAAAAATCAGGCCGAGCGCCCAAAAACCCATCAGTGGAATCAGCGACAGCGGCCCAAAGTACGCCAGAAAGCCTTCGCGCCGGTTGGCGGACTTGATATGCCGCCCCCCCCGGGCCCAGAGGCCCCAGCTATTCCGGTAGAACCACCCCGTGATGCGAAAACTGCGTTTGATGCGCCGCGGTAAGACAACGGTCTCAAATGCATCCATCAGGATGATGAAGATAAGAACGATGCCGGCAATCGATGCCCACCAGTGCATACGCGATGGATTTCAGATGACGCGGGAATGGTAGCAGATTCAGGGAATGACTCTACGGTGTCACGTGCGCCGTGTCCAGCGCCCTCTTCACCGCCTGCAATTCTTTCAGCAACCCGCGCAGGTTGCGTGTGTCGAGTGCGTTCGCGCCGTCGCTCTTCGCTTCTTTCGGATTGTCGTGGACTTCCATGAACACACCGTCCACACCCGCCGCCACCGCCGCGCGCGAAAGCACGGGGATAAATTCAGGCTGGCCTCCGCTCACCGCGGGCTGATCTTCATCGCCCTGCGAAGCCGACGGCAACTGCACCGAATGCGTGGCGTCAAACACCACCGGCGCGAACTTCCGCATGATGGCCAGCGAGCGCATGTCCACAACCAGATTGTTGTAGCCGAAACTCGATCCGCGCTCGGTCACAAACACCTGGCTGTTCCCCGCATCGCGGCACTTCGCGACGGCGTGCTTCATATCCCAAGGCGAAACGAACTGCCCCTTCTTGATGTTCACGGGACGCCCGCTCAGCGCCGCCGCCACAATCAGATCGGTCTGGCGGCAGAGAAACGCCGGAATCTGCAGCACGTCCACCACCTCGGCAACAGCGGCCACGTCAGCCGCCTGGTGAACGTCGGTGAGCACGGGTATGTGCACTTCATCTTTGACTTTTTTCAGAATACGCAGGCCTTCCTTCAATCCCGGCCCGCGATAGCTGCGGATCGAAGTGCGGTTCGCCTTGTCGTACGAAGCTTTAAAGATGAACGGAAAATTAAGCGAACGCGCGACGCCCTTGACGATCTCCGCCATGCGCAGGGCATGCTCTTCACTCTCAATCACACAGGGCCCGGCAATGAGGAACAGATCGCCAGAGCCGACGCGAACGTTATCGATTTGGAAAGATAGGGTCAAAGTTTTTGCTTCACCACGGAGGCACGGAGACACGGAGAAAGGCAACAAAAGGTTTTCTCCGCGTCTCCGTGCCTCCGTGGTGAATATGTCTATCTCCGTCCCACTTTTTCCGGCCGCAGAAACATTTCGACCTCGGCCGCGTCTTTCTGCTCTTTTCTCTTCTGCCCGTATTCATACGCCGCGCCGGTGAACGCCTTGAACAGCGGATGCGGCTCCAGCGGCTTCGACTTGAATTCCGGATGGAATTGGCATCCGATGAAGAACGGATGACCGGGAATCTCCACCATCTCGACATAAGTGCCATCCGGAGTCGAGCCAGAAATACGCAACCCGGCCGCCACCATCGGCTCTTCATACTCGCGGTTGAACTCATAGCGATGCCGGTGGCGCTCGCTGATCTCGGTCTGCCCATACACTTTGTACGCCAGCGTTCCCGGCTCGATCTTGCACGGCCACGCCCCCAGCCGCATGGTGCCGCCCAGTTCCTCCACGCCGCGCAACTCGCGCAGCTTGTAAATCACGCGATGCGGGGTCGCCGGATCGAACTCGCTCGAGTTGGCATCCGCCAACCCGCAGACATTGCGCGCATATTCAATGCAAGCCGTCTGCATACCTAGACAGATTCCGAAGTACGGCACGTGCTTCTCGCGCGCGTACTGGATCGCCTTCAACATGCCTTCAATGCCGCGTTTGCCGAATCCGCCGGGCACGAGCAATCCGTCGTACTCTTCCAACTGCGCTTCATAACTCTTATCGGCTTCGTCCGCGGTTTCCAGACCCTCGGCTTCAATCCAATTCAATTCCAGCTTCAGGTTGTGCGACAACGCGCCGTGCACCAGCGCCTCTTTCAGCGACTTATAGGAATCCTCATACTCCACGTACTTGCCGACAATGCCGATTCTGACCACATCCTTCGGGTTGTAGACGCGGTGCACCAGGTCGTTCCACTTCGAAAGATCACGATCCTTGGCCTCGAGTTTCAGACGGCGCAGCACCAGCGTATCCACCTCTTCATGCGCGAAACACACCGGCACCTCGTAAATGGATGCGACGTCCTTCGCCGTGATCACCGCCTCTTCTTCAACGTTACAGAACAACGCGATCTTCGCCTTGATCTCTTTCGAAAGAAAGCGATCGGTGCGGCACAGCAGAATGTCCGGCTGAATTCCGGCGCTGAGCAGCTCTTTGACGGAGTGCTGGGTCGGCTTGGTCTTCAATTCCTGCGCCGCGGCGATAAACGGCACCAGCGTCACGTGGACGAACAAAGTGTTATCGCGCCCCAGTTCCTGCCGCATCTGGCGGATCGCCTCGATGAACGGCAGTGACTCGATATCGCCAACCGTGCCGCCGATTTCAATCAGCGCCACGTCCACGTCTTGCGCGACTTTCTTCGCCGCCGCCTTGATCTCGTTGGTGACGTGCGGAATCACCTGCACCGTCTTGCCCAGGTAATCGCCCCGCCGCTCTTTGGCGATGATCTGCTCGTAGAGGCGCCCGGTGGTCCAATTGTTATCGCGAGAAAGTTTGGCGTGAGTAAAGCGTTCGTAGTGACCGAGATCGAGATCGGTTTCCGCGCCGTCATCGGTGACGAACACTTCGCCATGCTGAAACGGCGACATCGTCCCCGGATCCACGTTCAGGTAAGGATCGAACTTCATCAGGTTGACTTTGAGGCCGCGGCTTTCCAGCAGACAGCCAATCGAAGCCGCCGCCAGTCCCTTGCCCAATGAAGACACCACACCGCCGGTTACAAAAATGTACTTGGCCGACATCGCTTCCTCGCTTTAGTTTTGTCTGGAAAATTGTGCAGGCTGGGGTGCACGATCAATTATGGCAGAGATCGTTCCGGAAGGGAATGTGGAAAAACAGCTCTCAGCTGTCGGCTGTCAGTTGTCAGTGAACACATTTGTCGACAGTTGATAAACCGCGGGTGCCCCACGTTTCGGGTTTTTCGAAACGTGGGATGCCGGACTGCCGACTCACTAGGCTTGGCATCCGGTAGCAACTCGGCGTCGACCCAGCTCTCGACATTTCGCTGGCCAGCTTTGACAATCTCTCGGAGGGGATATCGATGTCCGATCTGGCACTCGCCCCGGAACTCATCGCCCGATACCTCGCCGTACTCGGTGTGGCGCACCAAGAACCCACGCTGGACGCTCTTCGCGAGCTGGTGACCGCCCATCTCACCCACATCCCCTTCGAAAACATCTCCAAGCTCCACAACCGGAAGCACCACGGACTGACTGGTCTGCCCTCCATCCAGCTCTATCTCGACGGCATCGAGCGCCACCATTTCGGCGGAACCTGCTATGCCAACAATTTCCACTTCTACTCCCTGCTGGCGTTTCTGGGATATGACGTCAAGCTGTGTGCCGCGGACATGGCGAATCCCGACGTTCACGTCGTGATCATGGTAACTGTGGACGGCCGCGAGTATCTGGTAGACGGTGGCTACGGTGCACCGTTCCTCTCGCCCATGCCTCGCGATCTGACGACTGACTACGTCGTTGCGCTGGGACGGGACCGCTACGTCCTCACCCCGCAAGATGCCAAAGGCCAATCGCGTCTGGAGATGTATCGCGATGGCCAGCAGAAACACGGCTACGTCGCCAAGCCAGCGCCCAGGAGGATCGAGGAGTTTCGCCAAGTGATTGCCAAGTCCTTTCGGCCGGACGCAACTTTCATGAACTCTGTGCTGCTGACGCGCTTCTATTCGGATCGTGCGGTGATGATCCACAATTTGATGCTGGTCGAATCGCGCGGAAGCGAATCCATAGTTCGGCCGCTAGCGAGTCGCGACCAACTCGCCGCCACGGTGGAGGAGTACTTCGACATGCCGCGGGCCATTGTGGCCGAGGTCGTCGGCGAACTCGGAGACCTGGAGGACCCGTGGAGCTGAGATTCGATGCCAAATGATTCTCTTCACGGTCTGCCCTATCGCGCAGTTCGCATCGAAACTCTTACGGAACTCCGAAAAAGCGCGGATAATGCTGCCTAACATGAATTCGCGTATTGGCAGAGCGGATGCCCGATGGATACTGGTTCTCGGCCTTACGGTGTTCTGTCTTTTCTCGGACGCACCCACCCAGACTCAAGCCCGCCGCCTCATCCTGAAAGACGGCTCCTACCAGTCCGTCACCAAGTATGAGACTCACGGAGACCGCGTACGCTATTTCAGCGCCGAGCGCGGCGAATGGGAAGAAGTCCCCACATCGTTGATCGACTGGGACGCGACCGACAAGTTTGAGCAAGGCCGGCTGCAGGGCGCTCCCGCTCCGGAAGCGGTCGAACTCGACCAGGAACTGGAAGCCGAACGGAAGGCCGAACAAGCCCGTTCCCCTCAGGTCGCGCCCGGTTTGCGGCTTCCCGACGAAGGCGGTATCTTCCTCCTCGATACCTACCAGAATCAGCCGCAGTTGTCCGAACTGCAGCAATCGGGCAGCGATCTGGATAAGAACACCAAATCGAATATTCTGCGGGCGGCGATCAATCCGTTGGGCGGCGCCAAGCAGACCATCAACCTCCCCGATGCGCATGCCAAGATTCAGGCGCACACCACCGTGCCCTCGGTGTACATCAACATCGATTTGAACAAAAACGATGCGAATCAAGGCGCGCCCGCAACCGCGCCGGCCGGCGGCGAGCCTGCGCCCCTGCCGTCCACCGAGCGCTTCAAGATCATTCGCGTCGAGGTCAAAGGTGGCAAACGTGTGGCCGGCGCAGTCAAGACAGCAGTCACCGGAAAGACAAAAACCGACGAACGGTTTGTCGCGGCCACGGTTAGCGCCATGACCGGAGGCTGGGTCAAGCTCACGCCTACCGAGCCTCTCGCAACCGGCGAATACGCCGTCGCCGAGATGCTGGGAAAAGAAGGAATGAACCTTTACGTGTGGGACTTCGGCGTAAACCCTTCCGCGCCCGCCAACGCGTTCACGTGGAAACCGGACCCGGCCGAAGCACGGCCGAAAACCGACCAGCCCGCGGAGTTGCAGAAGCGAGAAAAGCAGTAGAAAAACCGCGTAGGGCGCTGAGGCCTGCTGTCCTTAGGCAGTGGTGCGCTTTCCCTGAGACCTGTTCCGTTACGGATCCAGCAGCCCGCGCGAGGCGACGCCGATATTATCGCGGGTCGAGTTCTTCACCACATACATCATTTCGTCCGCCTGGCGGATGATGTCGTGCGGCGTCTGCGCATCGTGCGGAAAAGTCGCCAGTCCCATGCTGGCGCGCAGTTTGAGATTCAAACCCTGCTCGGTGCAGAAGGTTCCCGAGCGCAGGGAATCCTGTAAACGTTTGGCGACCACTACCGCCTGGTCTTTACTGGTTTGCGGTAGCAGCACCACGAACTCGTCCCCCCCATAGCGGAAGGCAAAATCGATCAGACGCAACTGCGCCTTAATCAGGTATCCGACCTCGGCCAGCAACCGGCTTCCCACCAGATGTCCATGGGTGTCGTTGACCGCCTTGAAGTGGTCGAGGTCGATGAAGATGACGCTGAACTGGTAGCCGAAGCGCGCCGAGCGGTAGACTTCGGTTTCCAGTGTCTTATGAAGATGGCGCGCGTTGAACAGGCCGGTGCAATCGTCGGTGATAGTCAGTTCCTGAATCTTCTCGACCGCTCGCGCATTCTCGATCGAAATCGCGGCGTAATCGCACAAGGCCTGCAGAAAGAACATCTCCTGTTCGGTCAGGCCCACGTTGGCGTTGACCAGTTGAATCACGCCCAGCACGCGGTGTTTCGAGCGCAACGGCACGCAGATGACGGAGTGCGTCTGCAACCGCGTCATCTCGTCCAGCCGGGATGAGAAACGCGCATCATTCTGCACGTCGGGCACGATCAACGCCTGCCCGTACTTGGCCACCCAACCGGCAATTCCCTCCCCCACCTTCAAACGCGCCTTCGCCAGAACCTCAGCCGCAGCCCCGACCGCGATAGCGAAATAGAGCTCGTCTTTTTCTTCATCCACCATCAGCAGCGACCAGGTATCCGGGCGAAAATATTCCGCCATTTTTTCCATGATGGTCTGCAGGATCGAATCGAGGTTGAGCGACGATGTCAGCGCTTTGGCGACATCGTGAAAGATGGTCAGCTCTTGCGACAGGCGAATTGGGGACGTGCCCGTTGCCTCCGACATGAACTCCTCGTTCGCGTGGTGGGATACGAGATTATAGGTTTGGCCACACCGCTCGGGCAATGAACGTAGGTAACCGGTACCCGTCCCGCCAACCTACCGCTCCCGCCATAAATCTCGCGCCCATGCTCCTCATGTGCCAGTGTATCTGAAATGACCTATGATCTTGCTTCTCGACAGACTATGATCTTACTTCTCGGCAGAGTAAAATTTCGTCCGGCGAAAGCGGGAGACTGGGTTGCCGTCCTTTGGCGAAAAACTGAAGCTGGAGCGCGAGAAACGCAAGATCACACTGGAGCAGATATCCGCCTCGACCAAGATCGGGACCCGCATGTTGCAAGCGCTGGAAGAGGATAAGTTCAACCAGTTGCCGGGAGGCATCTTCAACAAGGGCTTCGTCCGCGCCTATTCCCGCGCGGTGGGCCTCGACGAAGATCAAACCGTTGCCGACTATCTGCAAGCTTCCGGGGATGCGCCTCCCGTTTCGACGGAGATTGCTTCTCGTGAGCCCGGGGGGCGCGAAGACGAAGCACGCGAAGATGCGGAGAGAAGCAGCCGCCTGGAGACCATCTCCGCCACCCCGCCTCGCCAACTGCCCTGGGGCGTGTTCGCCGCGGTTCTACTCGTAGTCGCGCTTGCACTCTCCATCTGGAGCCATCGCCAGCGGGAACACGCGAGACAGTCCGTTCGCCCGACTCCAGCCACGGCCACGACGCAGGAGCCAGCGGCGCAGTCATCAACCGGAGCGACCGGCGGACCGGCGGGCGAAGCCGCAGTCGGACTCTCCGGGGAAAATGGGGGCGCGGGTTCGCCCAGCTCTAGCTCGGCGATCGCCGGTTCGCCAACCACTAGCTCACCGACCGTTGGCACGCAGACTATGGGTTCGGCCGGCGCATCCAACACAAAGACTTCTTCCGTGATGCCCAAGACGGCTCAGAACTTGGCCACTCAGGAGTCAGCGGCTGCCGTTCCCGCCGCAACTCAGGGCGAATTCACGGTCGTCATTGAGGCCCGTGAAGAATCGTGGATCTCGATCACCGCCGACGGCACCGCGTCCGCGTCCGAAATTTTGACCGCCGGCAGTGCGCGCGCGGTCCGTGGCCGGAAGGAAATCATCGTCAAGGCCGGAAACGCCGGCGGCGTCGACTTTCGATTCAATGGAAAGAAGCTCGACCTCGGAGGCGAATTCGGAGAGGTCAAGACCGTCACTTTTGGTCCTCAAGGCATCCTGCCAAATGCCCCGGCGCCCCCTTCGACGCCTTAAGTTGTCTCTTTCTTTTCTTCCATTTACCACGCGCACCCCACCGTTTAATGCCAATTGGCTTCCACTCAATGTCAGCACCCTCCGGCACCGGCCAATTCCATTGCGCTTAGCGGGTCATCTCTGATACCGTTTTAATGAAGAGTAAGCCAAAGCCCGGTCAAGAGCCCGCGGCTTCAGAAGCCCCCCTTATCGGAAGCAAAGGCTCGAATTTACCTTGAGGAGATACCAGCTTGCCAGCAAAGAACCGTTTTCTGTTTACCTCGGAATCCGTAACCGAGGGACATCCGGACAAGATCGCCGACCAGATTTCCGATGCCATTCTCGACGCCTGCCTTCGTGAGGATCCGAACAGCCGCGTCGCCTGTGAAACCTTGACCTGCACCGGCTTGGTCGTAATCGCCGGCGAGATCACCACCAAGGCCTACGTCGACTTCCAGAACCTCGTCCGCGGCGTGGTGCAATCCATCGGCTACGACAACGCGGTCTACGGCTTCGACTCGAACACTTGCGCCGTAATTTCCAGCATCAACAAGCAGTCCGGCGATATCGCCATGGGAGTGGATACCGGCGGCGCTGGCGACCAGGGCATGATGTTCGGCTTCGCCTGCAACGAGACTCCCGAACTGATGCCGCTTCCCATTTCACTCGCCCACAAGCTCTGCCTGAAGCTTTCCGAAGTTCGCAAGAATGGCACCTGCCCCTACCTGCGGCCCGATGGAAAATCACAAGTCACGGTCGAATACGACGCACTGGGCAAAGTGAAGCGCGTGGATGCGGTGGTCGTGTCCACCCAGCATTCCGAAAGCGTGGGCAACGACGAACTGCGCGCCGACATTTTGAAGCACGTCATCCAGGCCGTCATTCCCGCCCACCTGCTCGATGAGGACACCAAGTACCACATCAATCCCACCGGACGTTTCGTCATCGGCGGCCCCATGGGCGATTCCGGACTGACCGGACGCAAGATCATCGTGGATACCTATGGTGGCATGGGACGGCACGGCGGCGGCGCGTTCAGTGGCAAGGATCCGACCAAGGTCGATCGGTCCGCCGCCTACATGGCGCGCTACATTGCGAAGAACATCGTGGCCGCCGGCTTAGCCGATCGCTGCGAAGTGCAACTCGCCTACGCCATCGGGGTTGCCGATCCCGTCAGCGTCCTTGTGGATACTTTCGGAACCGAGAAGATTGATGCGAATCTGATTCCAGATCTGGTGCGGGCAAACTTCAAGCTCAAACCGCGCGAGATCATCGACACGCTCAAACTGCGCCGCCCGATTTACCGGAAGACCGCGGCGTACGGACACTTCGGCCGCAGCGACCCCGATTTCACCTGGGAAGCAACCGACAAAGCCGCCAAACTGGCGTCTGATGCCGGCTTGAAGCGGGAGCCGGTAGGAGCGAGAAAATAGTTCTCACCACGAAGGCACAGAGACACGGAGAAAAGCAATTCTTGGTTTTCCTGTTTTTAGGTTTTCTTTGTGACTCCGTGCCTCCGTGGTGAATTCTTCTTCGGCGGCATACAAACCGCATAGATTCACTTCGTCATTATCGTGGGGGATAGGGAGAAAAATGGCAACGACATCGATTAGCAGCGACGTTAAAGGATTTGAACTGGCCGATCTGGGCAAGAAACGCATCGAGTGGGCGAACCAATCGATGAAAGTACTGCAGATCATCCGCAAGGAATTCATCAAGAACCAGCCGCTCAAAGGCATCCGCGTTTCGGCTTGCCTGCACGTGACGGCCGAGACCGCAAATTTAATGATTGCCTTGCGCGACGGCGGCGCGGACGTGGCCCTCTGCGCCTCGAACCCGCTCTCAACTCAGGATGATGTGGCCGCCAGTCTGGTGCGCGACTATAGCATTCCCGTCTTCGCCATCAAGGGCGAGGACAACGACTCCTACTACGCGCACATCATGGCGGCGCTCGACCACAAGCCGCAGATCACCATGGACGACGGCGCCGACCTGGTCTCCGTGCTGCACACCAAGCGCACGAAAGAGCTCGAGAATGTGATTGGCGGAACCGAGGAGACGACCACTGGCGTGATTCGTCTGCGCGCCATGGCCAAGGAAGGCGTGCTGCGCTATCCCATCGTGGCCGTCAACGACGCAGACACCAAGCATTTGTTCGACAATCGTTACGGCACCGGGCAATCCACGATCGACGGCATCATCCGCGCCACCAATTTCCTGCTGGCAGGGTCGAAGTTCGTGGTCGCCGGCTACGGCTGGTGCGGACGGGGCCTGGCTTCGCGTGCCCGCGGCACGGGAGCGGAGGTCATCGTGACCGAAATCGATCCGACCAAAGCGCTCGAAGCGGTCATGGACGGTTTCCGCGTGATGAGCATGGAAGAGGCCTCTAAAATCGGCGATGTTTTCTGCACCGTCACCGGCAACAAGAACGTGCTCGCCAAGCAACACTTCGGACTCATGAAAGACGGCGCCATCATCTCGAACTCGGGGCACTTCAACGTCGAAATCGACATCCCGGCGCTCGAAAAGTTGTCGTCCTCCAAGCGCACCACGCGCACCTTCGTCGACGAGTACACGATGAAGGATGGCCGCCGCATCAACCTGCTGGGAGAAGGCCGCCTCATCAACCTGGCCGCCGCCGAAGGGCATCCGGCGTCCGTGATGGACATGAGTTTTGCCGACCAATCGCTTTCCTGCGAGTACATGGTGAAGAACCATGCCTCCCTTGAAAACAAGGTCTATACGGTTCCGGTGGAACTCGACAAGCGCGTGGCCAAACTCAAGCTGGAGTCGCTCGGCATCAAGATCGACCGCTTGACTTCGGAGCAGGAAGAGTATCTGGCCAGCTGGTCGGAGGGCACGTAGAACCGTCGTTAGTCGTTGTATCCGTGGTGGAGCGACGGGCGCCCTCGCCCGTCAATTCAGAATTGAATAGGTAGGGGCGGGTGCCTTCACCTGCCCCCATTCCCGTATATAGCCGTGGCCACTGCCAAGGCCATGTGATCACAATCCTTGACAGTCCCCCCTCTGAGCAGCACAATTCGTACACATTTTTGCGCGCCCCCTGGAATCGCGCCTTTTCGGGGACATCCGCAAAAAAGGGGGGAGAGCAAGTGGAACGTTTGAAAGGCACCGTCAAGTGGTTCAACAATGCCAAAGGATACGGCTTCCTCGGCCGCGACGATGGACCGGATGTATTCATTCACTACAGCTCAATCACCACCGAAGGTTATAAGAGTCTGCAGGAGGGCGACAAGGTGGAGTTTGAGATCGTCCAAGGACAGAAAGGGCCGCAAGCGGCCAATGTAACCAAGACTCCCTGAGCGGAGGTTGCTTCAATCAGGCCGGGTTTTCCCGACCGAGGTAACTGTGCTTCGACGCCCGCGCTGGTTGTGTCCTCCGGCGTCTGTCGGCTCCCTGCCGCTTTCTTCAGCGTTACAATCTCTCTCGGGTTAATCACTCCGAATGGACAACAAAGCTATCGCCGGACTTCTCTACGAGACTGCCGATCTGCTGGAGATCGACGGGCAAGACTCGTTTCGCGTGCGCTCCTATCGCAACGCGGCGGCCGCCATTGAAGCGTTGCCGCAACAGATTGCGGACCTGATCGAGGAGCCGAAGAAGCTTCTCGAAATCCAGGGCATTGGCAAAGGGATGCTGGCCAATCTGCAGATGCTTTTCAAAGATGGCTGCATCGAAGCGCACAGCGAGCTGTTGAAAAAATACCGCCCCTCGATGCTCGAACTGCTCAAGATTCAGGGTCTCGGGCCGAAGACGATTGCTTTGATCTGGAGCGCATATCAGGTCAGCGATCTCGAGGGCGTGGAGAAACTGGCGCGCGAAGGCAAGATCCGCACCCTGCCGCGCATGGGCGAAAAGCACGAGCAGAAACTGCTCAAGGCGATCGAAGACTATCGCCGCATCGCCGGACGATTCCTCCTCGACACGGCCGAAGAGCTGGCCGAAAAACTGGTGGGGCATCTGTTAACAGCTCCGGGCGTCGAAAAAGTCACGCCTGCCGGGTCGCTGCGCCGCGGCCGCGAAACCGTCGGCGACCTCGACATCCTGGTCACGGGCAAAGGCTGCATCGAGGCGGAACCGCGGCAGAAAATCATCGAGCACCTGCTCCGCTTTCCGGGCCTGATGGACGTCATCGCGCAAGGAGAGAACAAGGTCAGCTTCCGGCATCGCAACGGCATGCAGGTGGACGTGCGCCTGCTGCCTCCGGAATCCTTCGGAGCGGCCATGCAATACTTCACCGGCTCCAAGGCGCACAACGTGGCCTTGCGCCAGCGCGCGCTCAAGATGGGTTTCACGCTCAACGAATACAGTCTGGCGAATGTTGAGGACAATAAGCCGGTCGCGCGGAAAACGGAAGAGAAAATCTACGCCAAGCTCGGGCTCGACTTCATTCCTCCCGAACTGCGCGAGAATCTGGGAGAAATCGAAGCCGCCGCTGCCCACACGCTGCCCGTGCTGCTTGAGCTCTCCGATATTCGCGGCGACGTGCACATGCACACCGTCGAAACCGACGGGCGCAACACTATTGAAGAGATGGCCGAAGCGGCGCGGGAACGCGGCTACCAGTACATGGCCATCACCGATCACTCGAAGAATCTCGCCTTCGCCAACGGCCTCACTGACGAACGCGCGCTGGCGCACATCGAGAGAATCCGGGCGGTCGAAAAGAAGATGAAGGGCATCCGCATTTTCGCCGGAATCGAAGTCGACATTCTGGGCGATGGCGCGCTCGACCTCTCCGATTCAGTGCTTGAGCAAATGGACATCGTTATCGCCAGCGTGCACTCGCAGTTCAATCAGGACCGCGCCACCATGACTGACCGGCTGCTGACGGCCGTCGCCAATCCCAATACTTCGATGATCGGGCATCCCACCGGACGCCTGCTGCTGCGCCGCGACGCTTACCCGTTCGATCTCGACGCCGTTCTCAAAGCAGCGGCCAAACACAAAGTGGCGATGGAACTAAATTCCTATCCCGATCGGCTCGACCTCAATGACGTGCATCTTCGTCTCGCGAAACAGCATGGCGTGAAAATCGTGATCAACACCGATTCCCACCACACTTCGCACATGGAAAAGCTGCGTTATGGGGTCATTCAGGCCCGGCGCGCCTGGCTCACCAGGGACGACGTGCTGAACACGCTGCCGGCGCAAAGATTTGCCCGCGCGATGAAGCACGCGTGGTAGCGAAACAGATTCCCCATAAATACGCTTGTCCCGACAATCTCGCCAAGTCGCATTTTCATCACGCAGACAACGGCCTAGCAGAATCAATGAGTTACGGGTGGATTGCGCGGCCCGCTCTGGACTCCCAGTTGCACTCCAAGGGTACCTAACCATCCCGGAGTTGATTCAGATTGGCGGACCCTTTACAAACCACTGATACTATTTATCTTTGTTTACCGCTCTGGGTCTGCGCTCCGGAACCGGCGACCAAGGGTAGAGGGACTCCGGCGGATTAGGCCGGGACAGGTTTTCAACGGGCATGCGAACCATCTATGAATACGAACGACCCTATGAATAAGATCTACGTTGGCGGAGGACAATTTAGAAGCAGCGTATTTCAGAAGCTCGAGGAGTGGGAGTCCTGCAAGCGGGCGATCGTGGCCGAGATCGATCCCGTCACGAAGACTTCGCGCAACTGCGTCGAGTACGAATCTCCCAAAGAAGCCGCCGCGGATGAATTGCCGGCCATCCTGTTCAAAACCCCCACGCTGCGCGACAACAAGCTCTATACGTGCACGTCCACGGAAGTCTTGGTCTATGACCTCCCGTCCTTTCGCCTCACCAACTATATTTCTCTTCCCATTTTCAACGATCTTCATCACGTTTACCCAACTCCGCAGGGCACGCTGCTGATTGCGGTCACCGGCCTCGATATCGTGGCCGAAGTCTCGCTCGACGGAAAGCTATTGCGGCAGTGGGACGTGCTGGGCCAGGATACCTGGAGCATTTATTCCAAGGACATCGATTACCGCAAGGTTCCGACGACCAAACCGCACCGCGCCCACGGCAACCATGTTTTTCAGTTGGGAGATGAAATCTGGGTCACGCGATGCCATCAGCGCGATGCCATCAGCCTGCAAGATCCGGGGCGGAGGATCGATATCGGGGCAAAGACTTCCGTGCACGAGGGCTTGCTCTTCAACGGCTCGTTGTATTTTACCGCCGTCGACGGCCACATCATTCTGGTGAATCCTCAAACGCTCCAGGTCGAGCGTGTCTACGATTTGAACAAAATGAGCGGTCCGGGCGAGGAGAGTCTGGGCTATTGCCGCGGAGTTCTTCTGGTGGACGAGCGCTTTGTGTGGGTTGGCTTCTCGCGCCTTCGTCCCACCAAGTTCCGGCAAAACCTGAATTGGGTGCGGCATCCCAAGCGGAACCATCGCCCCAGTCATCTCGCGCTATACGATCTCCAGAGCGGCACTTGTCTGCAAGAGATCGAGACCGAGCCCCACGGCATTGGCGTGGTTTTCAGTATTTTCCAGTGCCCCTAGCCGGAGAGAGAAGAAGAGCCAAGCAATAAGAGCGAAGAACAACCATGACGAGCACGCAGGCACTTAACAGCTGCCATCATTCATGCTGAAGCTTGAAAAAAGACAGATTCTGAAGAACGTCGGCTCGAGCTGGTTCGCGCTCGCCATCAACGTGATCGTCGGAATTTTCCTTTCCCCGTTCATCCTGCATCACCTGGGCGACGCCGCGTTCGGAGTCTGGGTGCTGATCTTCTCGGTGACCGGCTACTACGGCCTGTTCGATCTCGGCATCCGCTCTTCCATCATTCGCTACGTTTCCAAGTACGCTGCCACTGACGATCGCGAAAAGCTCACGCAGTTCGTCAACACCGCGCTGTTCAGCTACGCCGGCATTGGCGTGGTGAGCATGGTGTTGACCACGCTGTTGAGTTCGTCCGTTGAAAAGCTGTTTCGCATTCCGGCCGGAATGCACACCGACGCGCGCCTGCTGCTGTTGATCGTCGGCGCCTCGATCAGCATCAGCTTCCCGCTGGGTGTTTTCGGCGGCATGCTCGAAGGGTTGCAGCGCTTCTACATTCTGAACTGGACCAGCATCGGCGCCACCCTCGCCCGCGCCGCTTTGATCGTTTATTTTCTGCACCGCGGATACGGCCTGCTCACCGTCGCCCTGATCACGGTGATCATGCCGATTTTTTCCTCGATTCTCCGTGGCATCGTGGTATTCCGTTTGTGTCCCGTGCCCCTTGGTCCTAAGTATGTGGATCGCGACTCCTTCCGCCACATGGCCAATTACGGCGGCACCACTTTCCTGGTGATCATCTCCATGAACCTGCGCTTCCGCAGCGACGAACTTGTGCTCGGAGCCATGATGTCCACCGTTGCCATCACCTACTTCAACATCGGCGCACGCATCGTCGACTACGCGTCCCAACTCATCGGTAGCATGGCCCAGGTTTTTGTGCCCATGTCGAGCCAGTCGGAAGCCACCGGCAACCTCGATCGTGTGCGGAAGATTTATATCACCGGCAACCGCGCGTGCGCGTTCCTGATTCTTCCCATCACCGCGATCCTGATCATCCTCGGCAAGCACATCATCCGCATCTGGGTAGGTGCGCGCTACATTCCGCACAGCTACCCGGTGCTGGTGGTGATGATCATTCCTTTCGCGCTCATGCTGTCGCAGGCGGCTTCCGGGCGCGTTTTGTTCGGCATGGGCAAGCACCAGACCTGGGCGGCCATCACAGTGATCGAGGGCGTCGCCAACATCATTCTCAGCATCGCGCTCGTCCCCACGCTTGGAATTGTGGGTGACGCCCTAGGCACCGCCATCCCGCTCAGCTTCACTTGTATTGCGTTCCTGCCTCGCCACTTGAAGAAGCAGATCGGCGTTCCCGTCGGGACCTTCCTGCGCGAAGCGTACACCCTGCCCATTCTTCTGACCCTCCCCTTGGTCGGAGTGCTGTGGCTGGCCAACCGATTTTTTTATCCCCGCCACCTGATCCAGTTAGTGCTCGAAGTCCTGGTGGCGAGTTCGATCTACGGGGTCGGGCTGCTCTGGGCCTATCGCACCAACCGGGCATTTCATGTCGCCGAGATTGCTGGCTTGACCAAGCCGTTGCCTCTCGAGCAACCGCCCGAATCAGTGATTGCGGTGGAATATCAGGGCGAGCAGTGAGTCTATGAATGCAAACAATCTTATGGCGAACAATCCTATGAAGAAGATTTACGTTGCCGGAGGGCAGTTTAGACGCAGCGTCTTTCAAAAGCTTGAGGAGTGGGAATCCTGCAAGCAGGCGATGGTGGCCGAGATCGATCCTGTCAGCAAGACTTCGCGCACCTGCGTCGAATACGAATCTCCCAAAGAAGCCGCCGCGGACGAATTGCCGGCCATCCTGTTCAAAGCCACAACGCTGCGCGACAACAAGCTTCACATCTGCACCTCTACTGAAGTCATGATCTATGACGTCCCGTCTTTTCGTCTGGCGACCTATATTTCTCTTCCCTTCTTTAATGACCTTCATCACGTCTACCCGACTCCGCAGGGCACGCTGCTGGTGATGGTCACCGGCCTCGATATGGTGGCCGAAGTCTCGCTTGATGGAAAGCTACTGCGGTACTGGGACGTGATGGGCGAAGATACCTGGAGCATTTTTTCGAGAGACATCGATTACCGCAAAGTTCCGACTACTAAGCCGCACCGCGCCCATGCCAACCATATTTTTCAGTTGGGCGATGAAATCTTTGTCACGCGATTCCATCAGCGCGATGCCATCAGCCTGCAGGACCCCACCCGCAAGATCGAGATCGCGATTCAACGGCCGCACGACGGTTTTCTCTTCAACGGCTTGCTCTATTTCACGACCGTCGACGGGCACGTCGTGGTTGCGAATCCTCGAACGCTCCAGGTCGAGCGCACTCACGATCTGAACAAAATGAGCGGTCCCAGTGGCGAAAACCTGGGCTGGTGCCGTGGGCTGCTTCCGGTGGACGAGCGCTTCGTGTGGGTTGGCTTTTCGCGCGTTCGTCCCACCAAGTTTCGGGAGAACTTGAACTGGATACGGCAGAAAAAGCAGACCCATCGCCCCAGCCACATCGCTCTCTACGATCTCCAGAGCGGCACCTGTGTCGAAGATATCGAAACCGAACCCCATGGCATTGGCGTGGTTTTCTCGCTTTTTTAAACCTGGGCGGAGCGCGCCGGAACTCACCACCTCCGATTAATCCGGTCTCTCTAAGGTGCGGCCAAAGTGCACTTTAATTCCCCACGTTGGGGCGCAAGGTTGCAATCTGTTTCCTACCCGCCCTCCAGGCTGGGTCCTTTTGAGGTAAAATGCTGACTGGCTATTGTTTCTAATGGTTTACAAGTGGGCCATCGAACGGCTTTCGGAGGGCGGATTGCTCCTTCCCCTTGTTCCATTGACTTCGAGGCCGGGTTTCACGCCGGCACCGGTCCTAATTCGCGGCTCTGCTTATGTTCCGGCGGTTACCTGCTAGCCCCAGCAAGTAGCTTGAGGAGCCACGGCAAGCGGGGCGAACTCAGATAGAGATCCCCCCTAGTGATTTTGATATCAGCATAAATCTTGTGAGAATATCCGGGAGGAATACTGCTTTGAACGCAATGACCAGTCATCTTATCGCTCCCCACGGGGGAGAACTTGTTCAGCTGCAAGTGCCGGCCGCGCGCGCCGCGGAGCTAAAAGCGCATTCGAAGGACTGGCCCTCATGGGACCTGACGGCCCGGCAGCTCTGTGATCTGGAACTGCTGATGAGCGGCGGGTTCTCGCCGCTGCGCGGGTTTATGAACCGTGCCGATTACGAGGGCGTCTGCCACAACATGCGGCTGGCCAACGGCACCCTGTGGCCCATGCCGATCACGCTCGACGTGAGTGAGGAATTCGCCAAGAAGCTTACGCCGGGTTCGAGCAAGATCGCGCTGCGCGATCCCGAAGGCGTGATGCTCGCCGTGCTCCACGTGGAAGATGTTTGGCAGCCGGACCGCAAAGCCGAAGCGCTGGCCGTTTTCAATTCCACCAGCGCCGCGCACCCCGGCGCCGACTATGCCATCAACAGGTCGAATCCGTGGTACGTGGGCGGAAAAGTCGAAGAGTTCCAGCCCCCATCGCACTACGATTTCCGCTCGTTGCGCCTGACGCCCGCCGACCTGCGCGCCGAATTCGGCCGCTTGGGCTGGACTACTGTGGTGGCCTTCCAGACGCGCAATCCCATGCATCGCGCTCACGTCGAACTGACCATGCGCGCCGCCAAGCAAGTCGAAGCGAATCTGCTGATCCATCCCTCGGTCGGAATGACCAAGCCGGGCGACGTGGATTATTTCGTCCGCACCCGTTGCTACCAATTGTTGCTCTCGAAGTACCCGCACGGCACGGTCAAGCTGTCGATGCTGCCGCTGGCGATGCGTCTGGGCGGACCGCGCGAGGCGGTCTGGCACGGGCTGATTCGCAAGAATCATGGCTGCACTCATTTCATCGTCGGACGCGATCACGCCGGCCCCGGAAAAGATACCGACGGCAAGCCCTTCTACGGCCCTTACGACGCCCAGGAACTATTCAAGAAGCATGAGGTGGAAATAGGCGTAAAGATGGTCCCGTTCCAAATGATGGTGTATTTGCAGAACGAAGACCGCTACATTCCATCCGATGAAGTGAAGAAGGGAGCGAAGGTACTCGACATCTCGGGCACGGAATTGCGCCAGCGGCTCAACGAAGGCCGCGACATTCCGGCGTGGTTTACTTATCCCGAGGTCGTGCAGGAGTTGCGCCGCAGTTATCCGCCACGGCACAAGCAGGGTGTCACCATCTTCTTCACCGGGCTTTCCGGTTCGGGCAAATCGACCATCGCCAATGCGCTGATCACCAAGTTCCTCGAAATGGGCGGACGGCCGGTCACGCTGCTCGATGGCGATCTGGTGCGAAAGCACCTGTCGAGCGAGCTCGGATTCTCCAAGGAACATCGCGACATCAACATACGGCGCATCGGCTATGTCGCCTCCGAAATCACCAAGAATGGCGGCATCGCGGTGTGCGCCCCCATTGCTCCTTATGAGGCGACGCGCAAAGCGGTGCGGCAGATGATTGAACCCTTCGGCGGATTTGTCCTGGTGCACGCAGCCACCTCGCTCGAAGTGTGTGAACAGCGCGACCGCAAAGGCCTGTACGCCAAGGCTCGCGCCGGCATCGTCAAGGAATTCACCGGGATCTCGGATCCGTACGAAGCGCCAACCGATGCCGAAGTCGTGATTGACACTGCCTTGCTGAGCCCCGAGGAAGCGGCGCAAACTATCCTTCTGCACCTCGAGCGCGAGGGCTTCGTCGGCGCCAACGGCAACGGATAAAGAGGTTGTCGCTTCTCAGTTCTCATTGTTTCGACTGGATTTTGCTTTGCTGAGAACTGAGAACTAAGAAAGACGGCATGGAATTCTTGCTCCTCAAGGTGCTGATCGGCTTCATCGTAGGAACGCTGATCGGGTTGACGGGTCTGGGCGGCGGCGTATTGCTGCTGCCCATGCTCATTTTCGGGCTGCGCGTGCCCGCCATCATTGCCGTCGGCACCGACGCGCTGTTCAACTTTTTCACCAAGATTCCCGCCAGCATCATGCACTTCCGCAAAGGCACGGTGCGGAAAAAAGTCGTTTTGGCGTTGGCGTCTGGCAGCATTCCGGGCTCTTACCTCGGCGTCACTTTTCTGGTTCACCTGCGCCACGTCTATGGCGCCGGTGTCAACGACTTCATCAAGTCCGCCGTGGGACTGCTGCTGGTGTTGATCCCGACTTTGCTTCTATTCCAGGGCCGCATTGAAGAACATCTCGCCAAACGCCAGCCCACCATGAAATCTTTCGCCTTCATGAGCGTCATTGGACTGGTCGGCGGCTTTCTGGTTGGCATCACTTCGGTCGGGTCGGGCAGCATCATCATGATGATGTTGCTCCTGTTCTATTCGTTTGTACCTAAAGTCATGGTCGGCACCGACATTGCCCATGCTGTGATTCTGACCGGCGTCACCAGCCTGTTGCACTGGCGGGCAGGCAACGTCGATCCCCACTTGGTCGGTTCCCTGCTAATCGGCTCGGTCCCCGGCGGAATACTCGGCTCGCATCTGAGCACGCGCGTTCCCATACTCTGGCTACGCCGAATTCTGTGCACGGTTTTACTGATGACGGGAGCAAGAATGCTGTGGGCGTGAAAGGCATGGAATCATTGAGTTTGAGACATTGCTTTAATGACTCAATACCTCAATGACTCAATGCCCCACTGCCCGCTATTGGGTACTTATTCAGGAGCAAAATTGACTTCATACTCGTCCCAAGACACGCTCGAACGCATTCACGCCGCCCTCGAAGCGGCGCGGACCGTGCTCAACCGCTTCACTCCCGGCGCCACGGAAGCCGAATACAAGTCTGGACACGATCCGGTCACTGAGGCCGACCGCGCCGTCGACCGCATTCTGCGCCAGACGCTGCTCCGCGACGGCGAAGGCTGGCTCTCGGAAGAGACCGTCGACGACTTCACCCGACTCGGCAAACAGCGCGTCTGGGTCGTCGATCCGCTCGACGGCACGCGCGAGTTCGTGCAGGGTATCCCCGAGTTCTGCGTCTCGATCGCCATGGTGGAAAATGGAATTCCCGTCGCCGGCGGAATTTGCAATCCGGCAACCGGCGAACTCATTCTTGGATCGCGCGAGACCGGCGTGACCTACAACGGCAAGCCGGCTCAACCGAGCCAGCGCAAGGATCTGCACGGCGCGCTCGTGCTCGCCAGCCGCAGTGAAGTGAAGCGCGGCGAATGGAAGCAGTTCGAGTCCGCCGAGTTCAACATTCGTCCCATGGGATCGGTCGCCTATAAACTCGGACTGGTCGCCGCCGGGCGCGCCGATCTTACCTTCACGCTGGTTCCGAAAAATGAATGGGACGTTGCTGCCGGCGCGGCGCTGGTCGAAAGCGCCGGAGGCTGGGTGCTGAAGCTCGACAATTCGCCGCTGCGCTGCAACCAGAAAAATCCGCTGATCTCCGGCCTGCTGGCAGGCGGCCCGTTTCTACGCGATCCGCTGCTCGCCATGCTCGACCGGCACTCGCAAACGGTGGGCACCGACAAGCATCCTGAGCACCCGAGGTGAGGTTTTTGAATTTCGATCACCCGATGGCCCGATGATCCGATCACCCGATTAGGCTCGGGTTGAGAAAGTCTGTCGAGAGATACCATGTCCTCCGCGCACATTGTGTTTTTGATGTACCACGAGCTGGAGCTCGCTGGCCGCAAGCTCTGCCAGTCCGAACCCGGCTACGTGCGCTACATTCTGCCGCTCGAAACTTTCCGCAGCCAGATGGCTTGGATCAAGGAATCCGGCTGGCGTGGCTTGAATGCCGGCGAAGCGATTCGCTATCCTGCCGGGCCGAGCGTCTGTATCACCTTTGACGATGGCTGCGAGACTGACCTTATCGCCGCCGCGCCCGTGCTCCGCCAGTTCGGCTGCAACGCAACCTTCTACCTCACCGCTGGATTCCTCGGCACTCCCGGTTACCTCAGTGCCAGCCAGGTGCGCGACCTCGACGCACAAGGTTTCGAGATCGGATGCCATTCGATGACGCATCCCTATCTCTCCGATCTGACGGAGCCGGAACTAAAGCGCGAGATTGTGGATGCGAAGCTGCAGATCGAAACCATCGTCGGACACCCAATCGAACACTTCTCCTGCCCCGGAGGACGCTACGACCGGCGCACGCTGCGGATGGCGCGTCAGGCCGGATTTGCAACCGTTGCCAACAGCCAGTTTCATGCGAACTCATCCCGCACCAGCCCCTACGAACTCGGCCGCGTAGCCATGCTGCGCGACCTCACCATCGACGAGTTCAACGCCCTATGCCATGGCCGAGGGTTGTGGAAGAAACGGCTTCAGCATCAGGCCCGCCGCGGCGTGCAACGCCTGCTCGGCAACCGCGCCTACGATCGCTTGCGCGCGGTCCTCCTGGGGGAACCCCGCCAGTAACCTGCCGCTGGTTATTTTAGTTCTCCCGCTCTTAACCTGATTTCCATGGCCTGCGGCCATCCCCGCATCGCCAAACCGTCCGTCCAACGCCTGTTTTCATTAACTTCACAGCAACAAAACCGCTGTACACTCGCGCCTGCGAATCGGTACATGCCGCACCCTCGGGTACTGGTGTGTTTCCGATGCACTTCTGATATCTGGGAACCCTTGACGCATCCCGATAGATTCAGCAGAGGACAAATCGACTAGTCCCCCATTTTGTAGGGTCGAGGGCTCACAATGTTCGAAGCTGAAGTTACTTTTCTAAACGGTCATTGCCGTCATTATCGTCATTCTAGATTTTCGCGGACGCTGGCGCAGCGCCTTAGCGTTTTGGTCCTGCTATTGGCGGTCGCCATCATAACCACGTCGTGCGGCACGGCGGCACAAGCCGCGGGTGCGCAGAACTTGAATCTGTCGGGGAATCTTCCCGGCGCCACGGTCAATGAGTCTTACAACGCGGTGCTCGCAGTAGGTGGCGGAAACTCCCCCTACCATTTCTCGGTGACCACCGGCGCCCTGCCCGTGGGTATCAGTTTGAACTCCGCCACGGGCACGTTCTCGGGGAAGCCTGCGGCCGCAGGCAACTTCTCGTTCGAAGTGATTGTGACCGATTCCACGAACCTCAATCAGGGGAACAAGACGTTCGTCATTGACGTCGGTGACAGCACCGGCGGAAATATCAAGGTCAGTGTGTCTCCGGCTAGCGCGACTTTGTTTTCGAAGCAGAAGCAGCAGTTCACTGCCACCGTCAGCGGAACCTCCAACACCGGGGTGACTTGGTCTGCCACGGCAGGCTCGGTCGATGCCAGCGGTCTTTACGTTGCTCCAGCAGTGAACGTGCAAACCAGCGTGGTGGTTACCGCGACCAGCAAGGCTGACTCGTCAAAGTCAGCTAGCGCCGCAGCCACCGTCGAAGCCAACTCTGGTCCAGCGCTCACGATCACAACGAAAAGCGTACCCGAGGGCACGACAGGTACGACCTACACAGCAACAGTTACCGGAAGTGGTGGGAGTCAGCCCTATGATTGGAGCGTCGTCTCCGGTTCGCTGCCTGCGGGGCTGCAACTGGGCGCGCAGACGGGAACGATCTCCGGTCTCACAACCAAAAGCGGCAGCTACGTGTTTTCGGTGAAAATCACGGATGCGAGCGGCAATACCACGACCGAGGCACTTACGCTGACCATGAATACTCAGCAGAGCGGCAACTGTGGTCCGCCTCTCTATTCATGTTCGCGGAGTGACCTGGACGTGATCGTCCCAACTTCCCCGCCCGTGCTCAGTGCGAATCCTGCATATTACGGCGGTCATCTAGGGGCTGGGTTGGTCGCTGTCGATCCCGCCTACAACAACCGGATTCTGCGCGTCACCGACGGCGAAACCGATTCGACACGGCCGGGAGAGAGCTACTCAACCGGATCCTCAGCGGAGAAAAATGTCACTTCCTTCGATGAGAGCCTCTTCTTCGTGCACAACGAAACCGGGGAAATCTGCCTGTTTCAATTCGAGCCGTCCAGTTTTAGCGCCAAGTTTCACGGGTGCTTTCGCAACATTGGAAGCGGCTTCGATTTCGGGTACACCGCGGCCGATGCTCACGCCTTTTACAGTTACTACCGTGAAAAGCTCTACCGCTTCGTGATCGACACCACCAATTGGACAATCGTGCCCGATCCGGCGTTCAACAACGGAGTCGGCTTTTTCGATCCGGACAACGCCAACTGCCTGAATGGGCAAATCGCCAAGAACCATTGGTATGTCGGCGACAGCGCTCTCTCTTCCGATGACAGCACTCTGATTGCAGCCGTCGGTCCGCAGCAGAACGCGGACCCGTATTTCGTAGTGTGGAGCGCCACCAAAGGCTGCCAATGGATGAACGTCGAAACCTGGCAGGTGAGCCGGGGCTGGAACACTGGCCTGAGTAATCCAGTCGCCATATCGTGGAAAAGCGGAAACACTCCTACGAAGCCGGGCGGAATCCACAACGCCCAGATCGACCGCAGCGGCGCCTTCGGCGTTCTGACGGTCCACCAGGTTCCGTCTCTTGTGCACAAGCTGTTCTGGACCATCGGAACCAACCAGGTCGACGACACCTGTACCCACTGCATGTCGCACTGGGCCTCCGACTTCGGCGTGTCGTTCTGGGATATGGGATATAAAGCGAATACCGGGTACAACCTGGTGAGCCAGCAAATCGGCACGCTTTCACCCGTTCCGAACACGGATACCTCCGCCGTGCAGGGCCAGTGGGGCAACGACGTACACATGTCGCATGCCAACGCCGAGCAGGGACAGAAGCTGATTTATCTGGCCTCCTACCAGCCAGGCAAAGGTGGAGCTGTCGTCACCCAAGTGTGGGAAGATGAGATCGTGGGAGCCAACTGGGATGGCACGCAGCGCACGATTCGCTTTAACAAGAATTGGGCCACCGCTTATGGCGGGTTCAACTCAACCGCTCGCTGCTCAATTTCACGCCAAGGGACCTACGCTATCTGTGGTTCCGACTATCAGATGTATAACCTGGACCGGGGGTTTGGCAACGGGGAAAACCACGACACCTGTGACCACAAGCTTTCGTCCGGGCACAAAGGCACAAACGGTTGTCGCATCGACGTGCTGCTCTTCGAATTGCGTTAGCGACGCGTCATCCGACCGCGCGGCGAGACGATCAGGGTTCCGCAACCGCGTGATTGCTACTGCTGTCGATCCAGTGGTTGGTGGAGGGTCCGGGCGTCCCCGTCCGGCTCTCCACCGCACAACTCCTCCTGCGGTCTCAATGGTAGATCCGCCCATTTGCCGATCAAAAGTGCGGCATCGGTCCCACCGCGCCACGGTCGCGACCCCGAAGATGCAAATGTGTGTGTAGAATAACGGGGCGACAACTACTGGATCGACCTGGAAGGTTATGCCGATAGACCCCGCGAATCACAGTACCTCGCCTTACACTCGCCCCGCGTTTGCTTTGCTGTTCTTGGGTGCCATCCTCCGAGTTGCGTCCTACTTCTTTTCCCAGAATTCCGGTGGGGACGCTGCCGAACGCCTTACTCTCACCGCCCGCTGGTTGCAGCATCCGGGCTTCAATCTCATCTTTCACTTGTATCCTCCAGGTCACTTTTGGCTGATGGCGGCGCTGGCAACCGTTACTCCAAACGTGGTGGTTGCCGGACGGCTGTTGAGTCTGTTACTGGGGATTGCATCGGTGTTTGTGGTGTGGAGGCTGGCTCGCCTTCTCTATGGCGAAGCTGCCGGCATGCTCTCGCTTGCCGTGTTTGCTTTCTATAGCATGCAGATTGGGTACAGCACCACCTCCTCGTCGGAAGTGCCCTGCGTCTTCTTCCTGCTGGTGGCGCTGTTTTTCTTCTTTTTCTATTTTCATGAGGGATCGGACCGGCTCCGTTACCTGGCAGTCTCCGGAATCGCCTTGTCAATATCGGGTGCGATTCGAGTGGAAGCCTGGATCGTATTTGGGGAGCTGTTCTTGCTCTTGGCGTGGTTGTTGCTCCGCGCCCCGGTCAAACCCAGCTTGCGGTCGATTTTCCCTCCGCTGCTCGTTTTCGGTGTGACCGGCGGAGCTTGGCCGGCGGTGCTGATGACGTATTGCTGGCGCGCGTTTGGGGATCCGATATATTTGGTCACGCAAAACCACCTCCGCGTGCTCAAAACGTTGAGCATGGTCCCGGCTCCCTGGACCGCGCGACTGGCGCATATTCCAGGGGTTCTGCTGCTGGCTCTGTCGCCGCTCGCATTCGTGGCTGCGATCTATGGCCTCGTAAAATCGCGCCGCCTTCCGCTGGCCGCCGGCTTTGCGGGAGTGGCTTTCTTTTTCTGGGCAATCCAGAGCTACGAGATCCTGCGCGGCGGGTTGCTGGGCTTGGCGCGATACACTCTCATCCTGGGCACCATGCTCGCCGTAATTTCGGGGTACGGGCTGGAGCAGATCTGTGCCCGCTGGTTCCCCCGCAAAGTGGCGTTGGCTCAAACGGTAGCGATTTTGTTGCTGTTCGTGAGTCTGGTTGGGGTTCTGGTGCTCAGCGAAACGCACAATCACTTCGCGGATACCTTTGCTCCCATTTCGCCACGGCTCCGGCACGCCGGGCGCGTTTCCAGTGTGGCGACATACTTGCGGGCTCATATGGGGCCCCAGGACGCGGTCGTCGTCGATAACTATAACGTTGAATCGAACATCATCATCGATGCCGCAGGTCTGCCCCTCCTGTATGGCAAGCGGGCGTACCTGGAGAGTGCGAGCAACGACATTGAGGTGCGGGAATACATCCGCACCGAGCATCCTCGTTTCCTGGTGTATTCGGACCAGGGAACCTTGCGCGAGACGTTTGCCTTGCCCCGCGACTGCAGCCAGGCGGCCGACATCGATGGGATTCATTTCCAATGCGGCTTCGCCAACCAGATTTACCGCGTGTATGAGCTCAGCTATCCCTAGCGGGCGCCGGTACGCTAGAATCGCAATGCCTGCACTACTGCGCTGCTTCAAGAAGGAAAAATGCTTCGAATTTCCTCGGCTTGCCTGCTTGCCTGTACCCTTCTGTTGAACTGGTCGGCCTCGGCGCAATCCCCGGCAGCCGACAAACCGAACGCTCCAGCAGGTTCTTCTGCAAGTTGCAGCCCTGCGCGTTATTGCGCGGAAAGCGGCCGCCAGTTGAAACCCGAAACTCCCATGGCGGCTCCCAAGGTGAACCAGGTTTTTCGCGATCCGGATTTCGGGTCGCGCATGGTCCGCGTCACCGACGAAAGCGGAGTCGGCGGCGAACTGGCCGGCTTCAGTTTCGGCAGCAACTCTTCGGCGGAGACCAATGAATGGGGAAGGTTCAATCCGTCATTGGGTCCGAACGGCGGCTATTTCTTTTATCTGATGACCGGTGGTGGCGGGGCTGTTCTGTTCTCCATGGACGCCGTCACCATGCAAATCACTCCCCACTGCGGTTCGCTTCGAATGTGCCGATTGTCCAAGGGCGGCACTTTCAGTTACGTCGATCCCAACATTCTTTACGGTCAATTCGACTCCAATGGTTCGATCGACGCCTACAACGTTGCCACGGGCAAACAAACCACGATTTACGACTTCAGTAAATGCCCGAACCTTCCCCAGGACCTTTCGGGCTACCCAGGAGCCATCTCCAACAGCGGCGACGATACCAGGTTCTCCGGCTATGCGGGGAGCAAGGCACAGGGAGGTGGAACTCAGGTGACTTTCTACGATCGCTCGACCGATCGCTGCTATTGGTACGACACTGCCACCGGCAGGGTTGGCGGTTCGGGAATGGCCGCAGCGCAACTAAAGGCGGGCCTGCTGGCTCCGCCTGCCATTCCCAAACTGAGCAGCACCTCGGGAAGTCTTCCCGCCGGCGATTACTACGTGCAATTGACGGCAGGTACGCGTAAGCACCCCGATCGAGGCGAGACGCTGCCTTCGCCGGAAGCTCACATTCGTTTGAATTCGGCCGGCGGAATTGCCATCGCAGCGCCGGAGCTCGACAACCCTTACAACATGGTTCTCGACGGATACAACGTCTACATCGGCATCGCTCCCGGTCAGGAGACGCGGCAAGCCTCCGTCGCTCAGGTGCAGAGTCCCTACACGCAATCCGCTGCCCTGGCGAAGGGCGCGAACCCGCCCAAGGCGAGCACTGCGGGATACAACGTGCATAATGCGCGCTTGAGCCGAGACGGCAAGGTGGTAAAGATTACGCCGCAAAATGGCGCGGTCCTGTACTTCTGGATGCCGGGCACGACCAATGTTTCCGTTTGCTCCACCAATGGCCAGAGCCACAGTCCAGACGTGGCCAGCTTCTGTGGAGGCCATACGGTGCTGGGTCACACGCATTTGATCAATCCGGGAGGCCTCGGATCCAATACGAGCGCCCTCATACGCCCGTTATCCGACCTCAACAACATCACGCAGCGGATTCCCGATGACATCTCGGTTCCGAGAAGTGACGATGTGCACTGGTCCTGGAACAATGTCGATCCTTCCGATACCGAGCCCGTATGCGGCGCCTACACGCGCAGCAACCCTAGGCTGCAAGGAGACGGAACCCTCAATCCCGCCACGAATCCCGTACTCTCCATTCAGCAGGCATGGGACCGCGAGATCGTTTGCGTGGCCACCTCTGGACCTCCGAAGGTCTGGCGGTTTGCCCATCACCGCGCCACGGGAGCCTGCAACGCAAACGGCAAAGGTGGCTCGTGTTTCTCCGCGATTGCAATCGGCAACGTTTCTCAGGATGGCAAGTTCTTCTTGTTCAACAGCGATTGGGACTGGAGCCTCGGGAACGACCGTCATTTCCCTGGATGCCCAACCAGTGGCCGCTGCCGTGTGGACGGATTCATCGTGGAGTTGAAATAAGTGGAGCTGAAATAATACGAATCCGGCGGCATTCCCTATCCATCGTTTCCCGCCGACACGGCGATGGCAATCGCGGGTGTCGAACCGGGCTGGGTGACCTCTGTAACCCCTGTTTTAACAATGGTTTCAAACGGAAGACGGGCTCACCATGGTAAGATTTTCCCTAGGTTGCCGACACCAATTTCAAGCGATCGCCAGCACTCTCCTGTCTTCGTGATGGGGTGCCATCGCTCTGGAACAAACCTCCTTTACGACATGTTACTGTCCTCAGGAGGCTTTGCCATCTACCGCGGTTTTCTGCCGATTTACAAGATTTTGATTCCCCGCTTCGGCTCCATGAAAAGCCGCGCCCATCGCGAAAGAATTCTCGAGACCTGGCTCCACAGCAAGGGTTTCCGGCGCACTGGCCTCGATGCCGGACAGCTGTCGGCGAGCATCCTGAACCAATGCCGCACCGGGGGAGACTTCATTCGCGTGGTCATGGGCGCGGTGGCCCAGAGCCAGCAAGCGCAGCGCTGGGCGATGTACGATCCTGACAACGTGCTGCACGTCGAACGCGTGAAGCGCGAGATACCCAACGCGCTGTTTGTGCACATCATCCGCGATGGCCGTGACATTGCGCTCTCGCTCAAAAAGATGGGAGGATTCACTCCCCTGCCCTGGGACCGCGACCAAACCGGAAGCCTGGTGGCGACTGCGCTGTACTGGGAGTGGATGGTTCATCAGGGCCGCGCCCATGGCCGCAAGTTCCCTGCCGACTACATCGAGATTCACTTCGAAGACCTGATCGGCAACCCACACGAAACGCTCGACAAACTCGGCGGCTTCCTCGATCACGATCTGGATTACGACCGGATTCAGCGTGCCGGCTTGGGCCGCCTGTCGGAAACGAACTCTTCATTTCGCGAAGAAGGCGCGAAGGAGAAGATCAACCCGCTCGGCCGCTGGAAAGAGCGCATGGCGCACGCCGATGTCGCCGCCATCGAAGCAACCGTGGGCGAGTGCCTGCAGGAGAATGGCTACGAACTGTCTCTGCCCGCTGCCGAGCGCCGTCCAAGCTTGCGCCACTCCTGGATGCGCGGAATCTATCCCGCCTTTCTCGGTGGCAAGCTGTGGCTGAAGTTGCATACGCCCGTCGGCCGGCTCGCCGATATGTCGGCGCTCGAACTCGAAGAAGAACCGGTGCCGATGGCCGAGTCGGTCCGGTCCTGAGGATCGTCGGAGACCGGAGTTTCACCACGGACTCCCAACCATGAATGCAATTTCTCTAACTTGGCAGCCCGAAGGCGCGTTTCACCACGTGGGCTTCGTCGTGGCTTCGATTCCAAATTCCGTGCGGGGCTTCGCCAGCATGCTGCAGGCGGATTGGGACGAGCACGTTTTTCACGATCCCAACCAGGGCGTTCGCGTCACGTTCCTGAAGAGCCAGCGCGCGGGCGATCCGCTCTGGGAACTGGTGGAACCAGCCGACGAACAATCGCCAGTGCACGCGTTCGCCGCCACTGGAGGCGGACTGCATCACGTTTGTTACGTCGTGGAGAATCTGGAGCAGGCGCTTGCCGATGCGCGCTCGCTAGGAGCAATCATCACGCGGCAGCCTATGCCGGCCGTAGCCTTCGGGGGCCGGCGCATCGCCTGGATCTACAGCAGAAATCGTCTGCTGATCGAGTATCTGGAACGCTGAATTCGTTTCTAATTATTTGGCTGTCTATTTAGATGTCCGATTCGATCTCCAATCCGGCGCCTGCTGAACAGAACCCGTCGAACCTGCGGGTGGAAGTCGACGACCTGATCGCCCAAGGCGCCTTCGATCTTGCCGCGCGGCGGCTGGCCGGGCTTTGGCGGCGCGATCCCGCGCCCGGTACGGCGAACTTCGTGACTTCGCGGCTCGACGAGTTGCGCGAAAAGCCCGGCAACAAACTCGCTCTTACGAAATTTAGACTGGCGATTCTGCGCTCGTTCACCGTCGAGCCTATCGTGCCGCTGTTGCGGGCCGAAGCATTCGTCTACGGTATCGATCTCGAAGTGCATGTCGGCGATTTCAACACCTACGTTCAGGACATGCTCGACGGCCAGAGCTCGCTCTATCGCTTCGCGCCGCATGCAGTCGTGCTGGCAGTGCGCAGCGGCGAGGCCGCTCCGGAGCTGTGGCGTGACTTCGCCGATCTGGCGCCGGAGGCGGCGCGGCAAGCCGCCGAGCGCGTGGTCCAAGGCTATGAGCAGTGGATCGGCGCGTTTCGCAAACACAGCCAGGCAGCGCTGATTGTTCATTCCCTCGAGCGCCCGTCATCCCCGAGTCTCGGGATTCTCGACAGCCAATCCGAGGCGAGACAGTCCGGCCTCATCCGCCAGATCAATCGTGAACTGTTGCGCATTGCGGAAGGATTTCACGGAGTGTACGGGCTCGACTACGACGCGCTAGTGGCGCGTCACGGCAGCGAGCACTGGCACGACGAGCGCAAGTGGCTGACGGCGCGCCTTCCCATCGCGGCCGGTTATCTTCTTCAGATGGCGCGCGAGTGGATGCGTTTCGTTGTCCCAATCAGCGCCCCGCTCAGCGGCCGTACCGCCAAAGTTTTGGTCGTCGACCTCGACAACACGTTGTGGGGCGGAGTGATCGGCGAAGATGGCATGGCCGGAATTAAAGTTGGCCCCGAATATCCGGGCGCCGCATATCAGGCCTTGCAGCGCGTCCTGCTCGATCTGTCGCGCAAGGGAATTCTGCTCGCCGTGTGCAGTAAGAATAATCTCGACGACGCCATGGAGGCGCTAGAGAAGCATCCCGGAATGCTGGTGCGCGCGAAACACTTCGCGGCGCTGCGTATTAATTGGACCGACAAGTCGCAGAATCTCCGCGAGATCGCGCAGGAACTGAACGTCGGCATCGATGCGCTCGCCTTCCTCGACGACAATCCGTTTGAGCGCGAGCAGGTGCGCGCCGCGCTGCCTGAGATCACTGTCATCGATCTTCCGCGAAATCCGCTGGAGTACGCTTCCGCGGTCAGGAATTGTGCTGCGTTCGAGCGACTCACCCTTTCGTCCGAGGATCAGCAGCGCACCGAGATGTATGCGGCCCAGAAGCAGCGCGCCGGCGCCGAACAGAACTTTCAATCGAAGGAAGATTTCTTTCGCTTCCTCGAGCAGGAAGCCGAACTGGAACCCGTGTCGGAGCTGACGTTGGCGCGGGTCGCACAACTGACGCAGAAAACCAACCAGTTCAACCTGACCACCCGGCGCTACACCGAACCGCAGATCGCGGGGATGGCGAAACAACCGGACTGGCACATATTTTCGATCAAGGTGCGCGACCGTTTCGGCGACCACGGGCTGGTCGGGGTCGCGATCGCGCACGACCAAGGCGAGCAGTGCGAGGTGGATACCTTCCTGCTGAGCTGCCGCGTCATCGGAAGAACAGTCGAAACCGCGCTTCTCGCCCATCTCGCCGAAAGCGCTCGCCGGCGCGGCCGCAAGCGCCTGGTGGGCTGGTTTCTGGCGACGAAGAAAAATGCGCCGGCGCGCGATTTCTACGAGCAGCACGGTTTCGAGCGGCAGAAGACGGATGGCGCGGGCTCCCTGTGGGCGCTCGATCTGGAGAGTTCTACTCTGCAGTGCCCCGATTGGATTAAGCTGAAGGTGACGACGGAAACCAAACCCGGAGGAATGAATTGACAGCCAGTACATTGGAGCAAGTGCGAAACGTCGCCAGCGATATTCTCGGAATTCCGGCGGACAAGATCACCGCGGAATCTTCGCCGGAAACGATCGAGAATTGGGATTCCATGCAGCATCTTAATCTGGTTCTCGCCATCGAAGAAAAGTTCGGAATACAGCTCGAGCCCGAAGACATTGAACAGATGAAGAACATCGGCGCGGTCGCGGCGGTGGTCGAGAGGCTGCAGTCCGCCGCGCCCTAGGTTTCGTATCGGGGCATCGCTTTAGCGATGCAGTAAGTTCGTCGAAATTAGACGCCCCTTCAGGGGCTGGGCGGTCGCGACGCTCACCCCTATCATTCATGGCCATCGTCATCCAGCCTTATCGTCCTGAGCACGAACCCGCGGTGGCGGAGTTCAACCGCCGCCTGCGGCAAGCGGGCGCGGACGAGAATATGGTGTTCTATCGCTGGGCCGAGCCGCGCTGGCTGCCGCGCACGGCGGAGTCCCGCATCTACAACGAATTTTTCGTCGCCGTCGATGGCGGCACCGTGCGCGGCGGTTACGCACTCAAAACTCAGGAATTCTTTTTCCCCGACGGCGAGATTCGCTCCCTCGGCTACTATCACCATCCCCTGTCCGAGGGCATCGTCAACAAGGCTCATGCCATCGTCGGCACGTTGCTGCTGCGCGACGCGATGCAGCGCGCGCCGCTGCTCTACTGTCTCGGCATGGGCGGATATGACCGACCGTTGCCGCGGATGCTGGTTCGTCTAGGATGGGCGCATTGCCTGGTACCGTTCTTCTTTCGTGTCGTCAATCCCTCGCGCTTTCTAAGAAATATGCAGACCCTGCGCTCGTCGCCGTCGCGGAAGTTCTTGATGGACCTGGCGGCCTACAGCGGCGCCGCATGGGCCGGCTCGAAGCTGTTCCAGGGTTATCGCGTTCTGCGAGCGCCACATTTGCCCGCCGCCGAATGCCGCGAAGTCGCGAGTTTCGAAGCCAGCTTCGGACAAAATGAGTCCGCCGGGAGCATGCAGTCTCTTTGGGAGGAAGCGCGGCCGAGTTGCTCGTTCACGGCAGTGCGCGATGCCGAAGTTTTGCGCATCTTGTATCCTCCGGCGGAAACGCACCTCACGCGCCTGGTCATGAAGCGCAATGGCGCCGCAATCGGATGGTCAGTGGTCGGCGAGCGCCGCAAGGACGAAAAATACGGCAACCTGCGCGTCGGGTCGGTCGTCGACTGCTTCGCGCCTCCCGGAGAATTATTCTCAGTTGTACGCGGCGCTACCGAGACACTGGAGCGCCAGGGCTTCGACCTGATTCTCAGCAATCAGAGTCACCAGGACTGGGGCGAGGCGTTCAAGGCCGCGGGCTATCTGGCGGGACCGTCGAATTTTCTTTTCGCCGCTTCCAAGAAGCTGGCGGAGTTGCTGGCTCCATTTGAACAGATACGTCCGCGAATGCATCTGACGCGCGCCGACGGAGACGGACTGCCGGCAAATTTCTAGAGTAGCTGTTAGCTCTCTTACCGTCGTTCTCAGGCGCATCATCTTCACTGCGCCACGTGGACTATTTCCGCCGCTTCTTCTTTCGTTTCGGTGGCGAGTTTGTAACCTAGTTGTTTCATGAGCGGGCCCCAGTGGGCTTCCATGTAAGCGACAGTCTCTTCCGGGAGAACGTCTCGCCATCCGCCGGAAGACGCTTCGCGGATGTAGGGTTTATCGGAGCGGGTGCGGGAAGTGGCTACCCATTTCTTGCCCTGCGTCTCTTCCATTTTGCGCATGTTGGCGGCGGAACTTCGCTCGATGGCTTGGTTGATGCGCTCCGGGTCGGGGTCCAGCAACAGGAATTCGGCTACACGCGCCAGTTCGCGCTGCTGATTTTCGTGTATATCTTCGTAGCGCATAAAAAGGAAGCCGTCGTGTCCCAGGCGCGTTGCCAGCCAACTGTTGACGCTGTCGGCCCAGGACCCGACACGAGGCCAAGAACTGCCGTCCATCCAACCCGGAACCCATTCCTCAATCGGGCAGCCTTCGCGAATCGAACGCATCTTCAGCTCCCAGTGATAGTTGGAAATGGCCACGTCGCGCGGATCGCGCACAATGTAGATGACCCGGGGGTAACGGGCGTCGAAGGCCTCATGGCTTTTGATCAAGCGCGGACGAGGGAGGCGGCGCAGCACCCAGTCGGCGTTCTTGTACATGTCGGGAACAAGACGCTCCACGTTGAGGAAAGTAATGGGCTCATTCGGGTTGACGAAATTGCCGACCAAAAAACGCATCCAGGTGGTGCCGGAACGCGTATAGGACGTGATGAAAACGTCGTCGTCGAAAATGGTGATTTCACGCTCGATCAGGGTACGGCGAGACAGCACGTCATAAACTCGGGATAGATGCCGAAATGCTCTGTTGAAAAATAACGCCAATCGGGGCTCCTTGGAATGTTTGCATTCTCCGTCCCAGCTCTTCGTCTTAAGGTCCTTGCCCTATTCGCCGGCCGGGCTGGTCTCGGCGACCGCGGCACCCTGCGCGATCACATCGCCAAAGTGCGATTGTGGAATGAAAGAAAGCCATCGCCTTATTATACAATTGTGTCTATAATGTTACTAGACATTATCGACAGGCCAAGCGACTAGCAGGAGTGGGAAGAACATGCCCAGACCACCCTTCAAAAAGAGACTTATGCGCGATGTCTTTCGCTGCATTTCGCTTTTGAATGCGCCGGTCTATCTTTGGCCTTACTTTTCCCGCGAAGCCGGGGCTGAGTATGGCGTTGGTTTTTTCCGCAAAGCGCACTTGCTCTGGTCGATGTTCCGGAACCGCTTCCGCATCGTAACCGCTTCCGGCTTTCTCGACCACGTAGTGATGGTCACCGAGATCCTCAAGATCCCCCGGGACGTGAAAGGGGTGGTGGTCGAGTGCGGGAGTTACCAAGGCGGGAGCATGGTCAACTTTTCGCTGGTTTGCGCGATGGTTGGCCGTGAATTGCATGTCTTCGACTCCTTTGCCGGCCTGCCCGAACCCTCGGAGGCGGAAAAACTCCACAAGGTGCTCTCGATACGTAATATCAGCACGTTTCAAAAGGGCGACTGGTGTGGGACCATCGAAGTTGTGACGGAGAACATTCGGCGCTACGGCAGTTTATCGGTCTGCCGTTTTCATCAGGGGTACTTCGACCAAACCTTGCCTCAGTTCAGGGAACCAGTGGTGTTCGTCTTCTGCGACGTGGACCTGCGGACCTCCCTGGAACCGTGTGTCGAAAACCTGTGGCCGCTTTTGCAGGACCACCGCATGCTGTTCACTCACGAAGCCCATCACATGGAAATCGCCGGTTTGTTCTTCGAGCCGGAATGGTGGCAGTCACGAAATCTGGAAAAGACCCCGCCCGGACTCGTCGGCGGCGGCTCGGGAATTGGCTTATACGTCTCCGACAAGGGCCGATTCCAGAGCGCGCTTGGCTTTGCCGTTAAGAATCTTCAGGTGACAGACTTGGCATCCAGTGGCCCCGAGGCCGCTCCGTGGCCCGTGGTAGTGCGTCCTATCCTTACTCGAGAGGAGCACTTCGACAATTCAGGCACTCTCGATGGCCCGCCCTCTGTAACGGTGTCGGCTGCGTCAAGCAACACGTAGCGGATCGACAGGCCGGCTGATTCCAACTCCAGGAAGTGCTGTCTTCACTTCGCCGCGTGGGTTATTTCCGGAGTTTCTATTTCCATTTCTTTGGACAGCTTATAGCCGAGTTGCTTCATGATCGAGCCCCAGCGCGCTTCCATGTAGGCGACGGTCTTTTCGGGAAGGACGACTCGCCATCCGCCGGACGACGCTTTACGGACGAAGGGCTTGTCGGAGCGGGTGTGGAATGTAGCGACCCATTTCTTGCCCTGCGTCTCCTCCATTTTGCGCATGTTCGCGGCGGAACTTCGTTCGATGGCTTGGTTGATGCTCTCCGGATCGAGATTGAGGCCCATAAACCGGGCTACTCGCGTTAGTTCGCGCTGCTGATTCGCCTGCAAATCTTCATAGCGCATCAGGAGGAAGCTATCGTGCCCCTGGCGCGTCGCCAGCCAACTGTTGACATGGTCGGCCCAGGAACCGATGCGCCGCCAAAACTTGGCGTCCATCCACAGCGGAACGAATTCTTCAATCGGACAACCCTCCGGAATCGAGCGCAGCTTCATTTCCCAGTGATAGTTGGAAATGGCCACATCGCGCGGATCGCGCACAATGTAGATGACCCGGCGATAGCGGGCATCGAAGCACTCGTGGCTCTTGAGCACGCGTGGGCGGGGACGGCGGCGCAAGACCCAGTCGGCGGTTTTGTACATGTCGGGAACGAGGCGCTCAACGTTGAGGAAGGTGACAGGCTCGTCTGGATTCACGAAGTTGCCGACGAGGAAGCGCGTCCAGGTGTTGCCGGAACGCGGATAAGATGTGAGAAAAATGTCGTCGTCGAAGATGGTGATTTCGCGCTCGATCAGCGTGCGGCGAAACAGCACGTCGTGAACCCGCGATAGATGCCGGAATGCTCTGCGAACCAGTAACGCCATTGGTGTTTCCCTCAGTGTTTCTAGTCTTCGTCTTCGTCTTGATGCTTCGCCTTATTCTTCAGCCGGGCTGCTTTCGGAGGTGGACCGGTTGTCTTGCAGCCATCCGAGAAATTTTTGCTTGCGCGCAAACATATTGCGAGCCTCGTTGCGTAACGCGCCTACGATCCGATAACGAGACTTCGTGAACCAGGGCACGCGGTGCGGCGTGCCTCCATATTTTTCTTTGTAAGTGCCTTCCCCGCCCCAGTCGAAAATCGAGACGCCCCGCTTTTTCCAATAGCGCATGGCGTACCAGTGGCAGGCTTCATTAGGACGCAGGCTCTGATAGGCGCGGAAACTGGCGTTGCCCCAGAACTCGGCGATCTGGTTGAAGCCGGGATAAATTCCAGTGGCGATGCACTTCCCTTCCGTATCGCGCGCACGAACCAGCAAGATATTGCCGCTCGGCTCGAGGTTGCGAACCAGGGCGCGAACGCGCTCCACGGAATAGGTGGGGACGAGAGACTGTTTGGCGAAAACGTCCTGGAGTTGCTCGTAATATTCGTCGGCGAAAGCCAGGTCGTGTGCCTCTTCAGTCTTAAGGCCGCTCTTTTCCCCCTTGCGAATGCAGCGGCGGCAGGCGCTTTCCATGCCGTTGAACAACTCTTCTTCGGAGCGGGCCAGATCGGTGCGATACGAAGCGTAGTATTCCGTTTTAAATCCCGCAGCCTCGCCGTCTTCGAATGTGAAGTTCGGATCGGAAACTTCCAGATGCAGGCACTTGAGATCGTCCCACGCGAACTTTTCGACGGCTTCGAGCGCGGCACGGCGCGGGACGCCAGGATTCAGATTGAAACCGATGTAAGGAGTCGTCCAGCCGGGAAAAGAGGAGCCTAGAACCTTCATGCCGAATTTTGAAAACGTGAGCCCGCTAAAGTATCCGAGCACATCGCCCGATTCGCGCAGTTCGGCCAGCACAGGCAGTGCATTCTGCGACTCGGCGACGAATTGCAGCCATTCTCGCGTCTGGAAGACGGTGCGGTCGGCGAAACCGTTGAGGCGCTTCCAGTCTGCGGATTTGATGTCGATGGGATAGAACTTCATGCTGCTTCCAGTCGCATCGCTAACGGCAGATTTCTACCAGCAAATTCCCTCATACGTCCAACCGCCTTCCGGACGCCGCGCCTTGTCCAGGTGGATGAGGTCAATCACGATCTGTTCGGGCCGAAGATACTTGGCAAGTTGATCTTTACTCGCCGATTTGTTGCCGAGGATCACGACTTCGGCGGTGCGCAGCACGCTTTCGAGATCGGCAGAAAGCACCGATCCAATATGCGGGATGACCTCTTCGATGTACTGGCGATTCGCGCCGGCGATGCGGCCCATGGAGACATCCTCGTCCCAGACTTTGACGTCGAGACCCTCGCCCATGAGGCGCTTGATCAACTGCACATGCGGGCTTTCGCGCAGATCGTCAGTGCCGGCTTTAAAGCTCAGGCCAAGCTGCGCAATTTTCTTTTTGCCCGTGCTCAGCACCATTTCCACGGCGCGATCGACGTGTTCGGCGTTGCTCGGCATAAGAGATTCGAGCAGCGGAAGCTTGAGATCGAGTTCTTTGGCTTTGTAGGTGATGGCTCGCAGATCTTTCGGAAGACAGGAACCGCCGAAGGCGAAGCCCGGAGAAAGATATGCCGGAGAAATATTCAGCTTAGTGTCGGAGGTGAAGATCTTAGTGACTGCCTGCGCGTCCACGCCGAGATGCTTGCACATGGTTCCCATTTCGTTGGCGAAGCCGACTTTCAGCGCGTGATAACAGTTGGAATAATACTTGACCATTTCGGCGACTGGAATCGTCGTCTCGTAAACAGTGCCCGGAGTGTTTTTGTATAGTTCGCGCAGCGGCGCGAGGTGCCGCGTGTCGCTGGCTCCGAGAATCGTGTAAGGAGGGTTGAGGAAGTCGGCGACCGCGCTGCCTTCGCGCATGAACTCAGGGTTATAGCAAACGGTGAAATCCTCCCCGCACTTCTTGCCGCTTTCTTTTTCAAGGATGGGGACCACAACCGTTTCCGTGGTTCCGGCCAGCACCGTGCTGCGTAGAACAAAAACGTGCGGCGACGTTTTCTGCCGGATGGCGGCGCCTATTTCACGGGCAACGTGCTCGATATGGCCGAGGTCGAGCTTGCCATTTTTCAGGCTGGGCGTTCCGACGCAGACGAACGAAACTTCGGAATTCAGCACGGCTGCCGTGGCGTCCGTGGTCGCGTGCAACAGGCCGGCGCGCTTCGCCTCGGCGACGAGTTCAGCCATGCGCGCTTCGATGATCGGCGTGCGGCCCGAGTCCATCGTCTCAACTTTGGCACGGTTCACATCGACGCCGATAACTTTGTGCCCCATGGAAGCAAAGCAAGCGGCCGAGACGGAGCCGACGTATCCCAATCCAAAAATGCTAACGGACAAGCCCAAGCAAGTTCTCCTGCCAATCGAGTATCGGGGGGCTGCTGTGCGGCACTATGAACTATACCAACCCCTGGTTAAGCAGTAGCAAATAACTCTCCATCGGGGCGCTGAACCTCCTCAGGCGCAAACTGCAACGTGCATATTTTCAATATGTTACAGAATATCGTTAACATTCATCCAAGCCCCGTCCGCTGGCGGGGCAAAAAGTGGACAACTTTTTCCACCGGCTGGGAATTCCGCCGGGTCGAATTGCCATACGCTCAATCGTACTGCGGCCGGCCCCGGCACGGATTGGGCGAGGGTACCAAGGGGTAACGAGTGGTTCTTGAGCCGCCTTTTCAGCATGTAAGATAAGGAAATCTGAATGGCTTCTGTATGGCACCGCAAACTGGCGCGCGTATCCCGTATGGACTGGGAAGAGGTACGGGTGCGCCTAGGGCAGGAATTTCACAAGCAGACCGACCTGCTCATCTCCCGCCTCGGCGTGCGCAGTGGGGCGATTCACCTAAACGCGGATCCCACGGTACGGCAGGGACAATTCTTTTTTTCTCTTACTGAAACTTCAGAGCGCGCGGAATTATTGCGCAAGCACCTGCCTGACGAAGCAACCGAAATTCTGCGCGAGGCCGATGAGATCTGCGGCCATCGTTTTCGATTGCTCGGCTACGAGAATCTTGCCTTCGCTCTCGACCGTGGCACTAGCCGAGACATCGATTGGCATCTCGATCCGGTGCATGGCAAGCGCGCGCCGCTCGATCCCTGGTTCAAGATTCCTTTTCTGGATTTCGCGGTGGCCGGCGACCACAAGGTCACGTGGGAACTGAATCGGCACCAGCACTTGGTGACGCTGGCCAAGGCGCGGCTGCTGAGCGGCGACGAAAAGTATGCTTACGAACTGACGGCGCAATGGCGCAGCTGGATCAAGGCGAATCCATATCCGTTGGGCATCAACTGGGGCAGCACTCTGGAGGTTGCCTTCCGCAGTTTGTCGTGGATATGGGTGGACCAATTGCTGGCGGGAGCATCGGAGCAGGCGGAGTTTCGCGCGGGGCTTTCTTCGGAGTTTCGCTCTGAACTATTGCCGGCGCTCGCTTTTCACGGGCGTTATATTGAGTGCTATCTATCTACTTACTTTTCTCCGAACACGCACCTGTTGGGGGAAGCGGTAGCGCTGTTCTTTCTGGGCACGCTGTACCCGCAAATGCCGGGGGCCGCGCGCTGGAAAAAATCGGGTTGGCAGATTGTGCTGCGCGAGGCAGAGCGGCAAGTGCGTCCGGACGGCGTTTACTTCGAGCAATCTCTGTACTACCACGTTTATGCGCTCGACTTCTTTCTCTATGCGCGGTTTCTCGCGGTCCGGAATGGAATGGAAATTCCACAGGCTTTTGACGCGGTGCTGCGACGAATGCTGGATGTAGTCGCGGCGCTGGCGCAGGCTGGACCGGCGGAAGGCTTCGGAGACGACGACGGCGGGCGACTGTGGAATCCGCGGCGCAACCGGACTCAGCAAATGGTGGATCCGCTGGCGCTCGGTGCGGTGATTTATTCCACGGAATTTCCCGCGGCCAGGCTGACGGAGGAAGCGATTTGGTTGTTTGGCGATCAAGCCGTCGAAAGGCTTTCGACCACACCAACAATCCCGGCCGCGCATTCGATCGCTTTTCCCTATGGCGGCCTTTACGTGTTGGCGGATTCTCAACCGTACGCGCAGGCGATTGTGGTGGATGCCGGTCCGCAAGGCGTGGGCCGCTCGGGACACGGACATGCCGACGCTCTCAGCCTGCGTCTCTCCATGCACGGACGGCGCTGGCTCGTGGACTCAGGCACCGGTGTCTACATTTCGAAAGATCCCGCGGACCGCAACACGTTTCGCGGGACGGGCGCTCACAACACAATGCGCGTGGATGGAATGGACCAGGCGGTTGCGGATGAGCCTTTCTCCTGGACTCACATTCCGACCACGCAAGCGGAAAACTGGATCGCCGGAAAAACCTTCACCTACTTTGTGGGCAGTCATAATGGATATGCGCGGCTCGCGGATCCGGTCGTGCATCGGCGGCACGTGCTAAATCTAAAGATCGCGGGTGGTCTGTGGCTGGTGCGCGACGTCGCGCTCGGCCGAGCGGAACACGAACTCGAGTTGCGATGGCACTTCGCGCCCGATCTCGAAGTTCGGAGCGCCTACCCGGGACGAGTGGAAATATCGAAAGCGGGCGCTGCGTCGGGTGAACCGGCGCTTAGTTTAATCGTTCAGGAAGAAACGGTCTGGCACACGGCGACGGAAGTTAGCAGGACTCTGCTCTCGCCCGCTTATGGCGCACTCCAGCCCGCCCCATTGGTGCGATGCCACGCTCGAGTAACGCTGCCGGCAGAGACGGCAACAGTATTCGTGGCGCGCTCTGTCGCCATCTGGCAGAAGGATGAATCCCCTGTCGAACAACAGTTCGAGCCACGCCTGGCCAGCATGGCGCAGGCGGCGGTGCAGGTCTACGAACTCGACTATTATGACGAGAGCCACGGATTCTTTTTTGCGCTCGGCGACAGCCCGTGGAGTTTCGGTCCGTGGTCTTCGGACGCAAGAGTGCTGTATTGCCGCATTGAAAAAGAGAAGCTCGCGCACCTGGTCGTGATCGGCGGAACCTACGTCGCGTGGCAAGGAAAGCCGCTGCTGAAAGTGGCCGGGCCATCCGGATTCTTCGAGTGGCGCAGGCAGGATGCTGTAATGAACGCAGCGGACGGGTGTTCCGTTACGGCATTGTTCGAAGCGCTAACGTCCGAAAGCCTCATAGGCGGCTCGGCTTCGCCACCGGCGGACTTGGATCATAACTCGTCGAATCAAGGATCGCTTAATCGCAGTTCGTCACCCTACGCGGAGAAACACTAAATGTGCGGGATCGCTGGAATTTTTGAATTCGGACGAGACGCGCGGGCAAGCGCCGCGGCCCTGCGCGAAATGTGCCGCGTGATCACCCATCGCGGGCCCGATGACGAAGGCTTTTATACGGACGGCGCGGTGGGCATCGGCATGAGGCGGCTCAGCATTGTCGACGTGGCGGGCGGGCATCAGCCAATCACCAACGAAGACGGCACGCTCTGGATCGTGTTCAATGGCGAGATCTACAACCATCTCGCGTTACGCGAGCCACTCATCGCGCGCGGCCATCGTTACGTAACGCACAGCGATACCGAAACCATCATTCATCTTTACGAGGAGTACGGCGCGGACTGTGTGCGGCACCTGCGGGGCATGTTCGCGTTCGCCATCTGGAATCGCGCTACGAAAACGCTTTTCATCGCGCGCGACCGGCTGGGCATCAAGCCCCTGTACTACCAATTGACGCCGGAACGGCTGCTGTTCGGATCGGAAATCAAAGCGGTGCTGGCGCATGGCGGGATTCGTCCCGAGTTCAATCGGGCGGCGCTGCCCGAGTATTTGGCCTTTGGATATTTGTCGGGAGAGGAAAGTTTCTACTCCGGAATTCGCAAGCTGATGCCGGGGCACACAATGACGATCGATCCAGATGGTAAAGCGGAAATCCGGCAGTACTGGGATCTGGATACATCGAAGGCGCACGAATCGCGCGATGAAAGTTACTACGTCCAGAGCTACCGCGAGTTACTGGAAGGCGCCGTCCAGAGCCACCTGATGAGCGACGTGCCGCTGGGCGTGTTTCTCAGCGGCGGCGTGGATTCAAGCGCTGTCGCCGCGTTGATGACGAAACTGCGGCGCGAGCCGGTCGAGACTTTTTCCGTCGGCTACACCGAGCACACCTACAGCGAGCTGCCGTTTGCCCGCACAGTATCGGATCACATCCATTCGCGGCACCATGAAGTATTGGTCAGCGAGCACGATTTCTTTCCTTCGCTACCGCATTTGATCTGGCATGAAGATGAGCCGATCGTGTGGCCCTCAAGCGTCTCCCTTTACTTTGTCGCCAGGCTCGCCCGCGAGAGAGTTACTGTCGTCCTCACCGGAGAGGGCGCGGATGAAACTCTGGCCGGCTACACGCGCTACGCCTTCACCTTGAAAAATGCGGCCATGGATCGAGCATATCGTAGTGTCGTTCCGGGTTTCTTGCGGCGCGGATTGCGCAATACCGTTGCCACATCTTCCATGCTGGGAGCGACCCTGCGCCGGAAACTGGAACACACCTTTCTGGGCAAGGATGGAAATTCCTGGGCTTCTTTTTACTTCGATAATTTCTTTTCGGCTTTCGGCGAAGCGGAGCAGAGCGGATTGCTGACCAGTGAGTTCGCGCGGGAAGCCGCGCCCAGCACGGCATATAAGAATGTCCTCAATGATTGGGACCACTCCTCGGGCGAATTGCTGCAACGGCTGCTCTACACCGACATCAAGACTTACCTGGTGGAACTGCTCATGAAGCAGGACAACATGAGCATGGCCGCGTCCATCGAAAGCCGCGTGCCATTTCTCGATCACGTGCTGGTGGAGTTCGCGACCCGAATCCCGCGTGAAGTTCAGATCAAGGGATTGGCCGGCAAACGGATCCTGAAAAAGGCGGTGGAAGATCTGCTGCCGCACGAGATTCTGTACCGGCCGAAGCTGGGATTTCCGACTCCGTGGAGCGGATGGCTGGCCGGACCGCGGCTGGAAACGATTCGCGAGATGCTGCTTGAACCGCGCAGCCTCAATCGCGGATATTTCCGGCGTGAAGCAATCGAGAAGCTATTCGCCGAACATCGCGCTCAACACCGCGACAACTATGATCGCATCTGGCGACTGCTCAATCTTGAGTTATGGCATCGCGTTTGTCTCGAAGGCGAATCGCACGATGAAGTTGGCGAGCCCGCCATGAAGATGGAGTCGACGCGGTAGGGAGGTTCCCCGCCCCGCAGTCTCCGTTAATTCGCACGCAGGTTTGGCTTGTGCGGCTACAGATTTGCGAGACACAGCACCAGTGCTATCCTCGTTACTTTATGCGCAGCCTCCGCCTGATCTGCTACTTCGTCGCATTCACTACGCTCTGTGCTTCTGGCCAGCAACCGTTCCTTAACGCTCTTCAATGGGCGGCGCTGCGAGAAGAGTCGAGCGGCGCTGCTGCTTATGAAAACCTGCGCTACTTGACGGGCTTGCATCGTGTCCCCGCAACTCCAGCGTATGACCAGGCGGCGCAATTCGTTTTGCAACGCGCTCACGAATACGGCCTTGCCGATGCTCATAGCGAGCAGTTCGCGATTGATGGAACGAGGCAGTACGGCCTCATGCGCTCATATCTGGCGTGGACGGTCGAAGAGGCGCGGCTGTGGGAGATTCGTCCCGAGCATCTTCTGCTCGGAGATTGGAACACGGACCCAATCCACCTCGCGGACTACAGTCACAGCGCCGACGTGGAAACGCAACTGGTCGATGTCGGCAACGGCGCCAGCGAGGACGACTACTCGGGGAAGGACGTGCGCAGCAAGATCGTACTCGCCGACGGCGTTCTGGCGCGAGTGCAGGAATTAGCAATCGCAAAGCATGGCGCGGCAGGCATTGTCAGCGACATGCCCAACCAGACCACCGCCTGGTCTGGTCTGGACCCAACGATTGTCCGCTGGGGGCACTTGAATGCGCGTCAACCCTCAGGCTTCGCCTTCATGGTTTCCCGCCAGACGGCCGACGCGCTGCGGTCGCGCTTACGAAGCGGCGAATCTGTCGTTCTAAATGCCCAGGTCAAAGCGACTGTCGGCCCCGGCCACTGGACGGTCGTGACCGCTACCATTCCCGGCGCTGACCCGGCGGCCGGAGAAATCGTCTATAGCTGCCACCTCGATCACGAGCGTCCCGGAGCAAACGACAACGGAAGCGGATGCGTCACCATTCTTGAATCCGCCCGCATGCTGGCGCGCTTAATCGATTCTGGCCAGTTGCCTCGTCCGAAACGCACTCTTCGCTTTATCTGGGGGCCGGAGGTCGAGGGCACCATGGCGTTTCTCGCCACCCATCCCGAGATCAAGCAGCGGTTGCGTGCCAACATCCACATGGATATGGTGGGTGGCGACCCTTTCAAGAACAAGTCGGTGTTCCACGTCAGCGGCACGCCGTGGTCGCTGCCAAGTTTTGTCACCGATGTGGGCGCCGTGTTTCTCGACGCGATCCGCACCGCCGCCAGCGCATATGCCGCGGGCGAGACGTCGGCGGACATGGGCATTGTCGAAACCCGTGCTGGCGGACAAGGCACGCGCAATGAACTGTTCGCGGACGTGACGCCCTATTCGAGCGGCAGCGATCACGATGACTACGATTCCTCCACCGTCGCGGTCCCATCGCTGTATCTTCGCGATTGGCCAGACATATACATCCACACCGACCATGACAGCCTCGATCAGATCGATGCCACGAAGTTGCGCCGTGTGGCGCTACTGGGAGCGGCCTCGGGATACGTCTACGCGAACATCACTGCACAGCAGCTTCCAACGTTACTCCCGTTCCTCACAGCTCAGGCCATAACCCGACTCGCCCAAGCCTTTGGATTAGCGCAGCAGTTAGTGGACGATCCTCAACTCGACGCCGGCGTCGCTTGGTACGAAGCGCGCAATGTTGTGAATCAAACCTTACAGCGTGAACGTGCAACGCTGCACTCCATACTCGAATTCACCGGCGGCGCTGCGGAGTCCGACGCAGACGGAGCGAAAGTTCTCGCGGATCAAGCCACAGTTTTCCAACGTTGGCTCGACGCGCAGGCGAAGCTGCGCGGAGCAAAAGGACCGGCGCCCAGCGTACCCTGGACCGGCGATCCCGATGCGAAGCGCGTGCCCATCCGCATAGGGGAATTCGGTCCTCTGACTTATCAGAACGACAACGTGCTGCTGGCGCGTCTGGGCAAAGAGCGCTACGCGAAAATCAAGCTGATCAACAGCGGAGCCACACAGCTACTCAACGTGCGCGACCAATCCGAGCTCTATGCTTATGAGATCGTGAACTTCGTAAATGGCAAGCGAACCGTGGGTGAGATACGCGACGCGGTGTCGGCCGAATACGGGCCTTTGCCGGTCAATCTTGTGACCGACTATCTCGACGCCTGCGCTGAAGCCAGGGTCGTCCGGTGGAAGTAAGGCGCTTGATCGGACGTCACATAACGCTGCACACACCTGCGGCGGGCACATTGGAAACATCAAGTACGGCTCGCCAAGAAAGATCAGTTGCAAAGCTGGCGCGGGCACACTAGAGTACGTCCAATACGGACTCGCTGCTGGGGTGACGGGCGTGGCGCAGCGGCCGGCAATCGCGGAAGTCAGTCGGAAAGGACACCAGATTGAAAATCTCCCAGAAAGGCCTTTACGCGCTGCAGGCCATAACGACCCTTGGCCGCCGATACGGGACCGAGACTGTCAAAATCCGTGACATTGCCATGGACAGCGATCTGCCGGAAAAATTTCTTGAGTTGATTCTGCTGGAACTCAAGAACGCGCGCATCGTGGAAAGCGTTCGGGGCGCAAAGGGCGGCTATCGGCTGCGGCGCGCGCCCGAGGAGATCAAACTCAGCGAGATCGTTCGTCTGGTTGACGGCCCGCTCGCACCCTTTGGGGACGCGGACCAACTGCGAGGCCTCATCATCACCGATCCTGACCATCGCGCGCTCTACAGCGTCTTTCTGGAGGTGCGAGATGCCGCGGCCAAGATACTCGAGAGCACCAGCGTCGCTGACATCATCGGTCGTTCTTCCAAATCCCAGAAACCATCGAGCACAAAGAAGAAGGCGAAGAAGAGCCCGCCTCTGTCGATCGTTCACAAGGGTGCGGGGAGTAAGTAGCGGTTCCGCTAATGCTGCCAGAAAAGCAGGTCCTTCGCTCCGCTCAGGATGACAATTTACTTGGGGTTAACTGTGCCCCTGTCAGGCGAGAACAGCCTCGTACTCGCCATACGCGCCCTTGAAGTCTGTAATCTCGTGGTTGCCGTCGAAGTGCCATATCCTGGTCGCGACTTCATCAATCAGATCCTCGTCATGCGTCACCAGCAGCACCGTTCCCGGATAGCGCTGCAGCGAAATATTGAGGGCGTTGATCGATTCGAGGTCCAGATGGTTGGTCGGCTCGTCGAGCACGAGCAGGTTCGGCTTTTGCAGCATCAGCTTGCAGAAGATCAGCCGCGCCGCCTCTCCGCCGGAAAGCACGTCGGTGCGCTTCTCGGCGTCGTCGCGAGGAAACAGCATTTGGCCCAGCAAGCCGCGAATCTCTTCGGTCGAAGCGGCAGGATCCCACTGATGCAGCCACTCCAGAACCTTGATGCCGGGCTCGATTAGCGCCTTGTGATCCTGGGCGAAATATCCGACTGCCGCTTCGTGACCCCAGATAACTTTTCCGTCGTCCACAAAGGGGCCGTCGTAGCCGCTCGTCTTTCTCAACTCCGACTCCGGAACCGTCGGCGAGTTCGCGAGCAACGCGTTCACTAGAGTGGTTTTGCCGGAGCCGTTCCGCCCCATGAGCGCGATCTTTTCCCCGCGAAGCACGCTCGCCGTGAAGCCGGAAATCACTTTCGCTTCTCCGTACGATTTATTGATGCCTTCGATTTCTAGAATGTGTTTGCCGGACGGCCGCTTCTGTTCGAACTTCAGGTACGGACGCTGGATGTTGGACCTCGCCAGCTCCGTTACCTGCAGGCGCTCGACTTCTTTACGCCGTGATTGCACCTGGCTGGAGCGGGTCCCAGCGGCGAAGCGGGCGATGAATTCGTTCAACTGCGCAATCTTCTTCTCACGCTGAGCGTTTTGCCCTTCGATCTGCGAGCGAACCTGCGTCTTCGCAATCACCATGTCGTCGTACGTGCCGGTGTAAGTAATGATGGTCTCGTAATCGATGTCGGCAATGTGGGTGCAAATGCCGTTGAGGAAGTGACGATCATGCGAGATCACGATCAGCACGCCCTCATATTGATTCAGAAAAGTCTTCAGCCAGTGGATCGAATCGAGATCAAGGTGGTTCGTGGGCTCGTCGAGCAACAGCGCCTGCGGATGCCCGAATAAAGCCTGCGCCAGCAATACGCGCATTTTCTGTCCGCCCGGAATCTCCGACATCTTCCGTTCGTGCATTTCGTCTGGAATGTCGAGCCCCTGCAGCAGAATCGCGGCATCGCTCTCGGCGGTGTAGCCATCTTCCTCGCCGACGATGCCTTCGAGTTCGCCGAGTTTCATACCGTCCGCATCGGTCATCTCATGCTTCGCATAGATGATCTCGCGCTCTTCGAGTGCGGCCCACAAACGCCGGTTGCCCATGATGACGGCGTCGATGACGCGATATTTATCGAAGGCAAATTGATCCTGGCTCAAAACGCCAAGCTTGCGCGGCCGGACGACGGTTCCCTTCTGCGGGTCGAGTTCGCCGGTCAGAAGCTTCATGAACGTGGATTTCCCCGCGCCGTTGGGACCGGTGAGGCCGTAGCGCTTCCCCGGAATGAATCCGGTGGAAACTTCGTCAAACAGAACTTTGGCGCCGTAGCGCATGGACACATTGCTGACTGAAATCATGATGTTTAGGGAACTGCGGGAATCGATCCAATCGGAGGAAGACGCAGCTACTGTTACAAGAATACCACGAGGGGACACGGAAGCACACGAAGGAAACCGGGAATTCATGTTAGCCTTTTGAGCGTGATGAACGATACTCGTCCTTCTTCTCTCGATCTTCAGGCAATTGCGCGGCAGGTGATGGTCGCGCAAGGTTTCGAGCCGGATTTCCCGCCCGCGACGCGACAACAACTGGCGGATATCAGCGCCCATCCGCCACAACTTGCGCCTTCCGATAAAGTGCGCGATCTGCGCGGACTGCTCTGGTCTTCGATCGATAATGACACCTCCAAAGATCTCGACCAGATCGAAGTGGCGGAGCGCCTGCCCAATGGCGACATAAAGGTGATGATCGGCATCGCCGATGTGGATGCGTTTGTCGCTAAGGACACTCCCATCGACCAGCATGCGGCGAAGGAGACGACTTCTGTCTACACCGGCGTGACCATTTTTCCGATGTTGCCGAACGAGCTCTCGACCGGCGCGTCGTCGCTGCTCCCAGACGTGGACAGGCCGGCGGTGGTGACCGAATTCGTGGTCAATGCCAGCGGAGTGCTCAATGCCAGCAACGTCTATCGCGCCCTCGTCCGCAACAAGGCGCAACTCACCTACAACGCGATCGGAGCATGGCTCGAAGGCAGAGCCGCTGCTCCGCCGCAAGTAGCCGCGTCTGCAGAACTGCAGGCGCAGCTCAAGCTGCAGGACGAAGTCGCCCAGGCGCTGAAGAAACTGCGCTTCGAGAATGGCGCGCTGAACATCGACACCGCCGAAACGGTTCCGCTGCTGCTCAACCACGAGGTAACCGGTGTCGCGACGGTAGAGAAAAATCGCGCCACCGAGTTGATTGAGGACTTCATGATCGCCGCCAACGGCGTGGTGGCGCGGCTGCTGGAAAAAGTTTCCTCTTTGCGCCGCATCGTGAAGACTCCCGCGCATTGGGATGGCCTCGTGCGGCTGGCTGCGGCGCAGGGTGTGACGCTGCCCGCGCAGGCTGATTCCAAGGCGCTCAATGATTTTCTGCTGAAGCGCAAGGCCGCCGACCCCGATCACTTCGCCGACTTGTCGCTGGCGGTCATCAAGCTGATTGGGCCGGGCGAATATGTTCTGGAGCGTCCGGGCGATCCCGAGCAGGGCCACTTCGGACTCGCCGTCCAGGACTACACGCACTCGACCGCGCCCAACCGGCGCTTTGCCGATGTGGTCACGCAAAGGCTGATCAAGGCCTTGCTCGATGGAAAACCCAACCCCTATTCTGACGACGAACTCACTAGCATCGCCGCCAACTGCACCCAAAAAGGCGATGCGGCGCGAAAAGTGGAGCGGGAAATGTCGAAGCGGTTGGCTGCCGTGGCCATGAGCCATCGGGTGGGTGAAACGTTCGACGCCATCGTCACCGGAGTCACTCCAAAGGGAACGTTTGTTCGCGTTCTGCAACCGCACATTGAAGGATTGCTGGCACAGGGAGCGCAAGGGTTACACGTGGGCGACAAAATTCGGGCGAAGCTGACGCGGACCGATGCGCAGCGTGGGTTTATTGATTTTGTTCGATCCTAGGGCATAGCCTTTTGCCTATTGTCGCCTATTGTTCTCTGTTCACTCATGGGTTACTAAGAGGGCGTAGTATCTAAAAAAAATAATTGTCGCATCTTTAGAATCATAGTTTTAGCGGAAATATCCCGCCAAATCTTTGAGTTTAAATGGGTTCTATGTAAGATATTCCGGAATAAGGGCTTAGGTGGGATATTTTTGGGCTTTGGCAAGGAGTTTGGCGGATGGCTTACTCCTTTTCCTCGCCTCGGATTTCGATGGTCGAGCGGGCGTTAGCTCTTGACAGGTGGGGACCTGAAAACGACCGGTCTGTGCTTGGAGTAGTCTGTGGCGACGGTCAAAAACGGACTCCTAAAAAGTGTGGTGGTACGCGCACCCACACATTCGCAAAGGGCGCGAATGTGTGGGGCACCCGGCGCTCAGCGCTCACTATCTCCTCCGATTTAGAATGAGCGGGTGAAGATCACGAGTCGTCCGATAGCAGCGAAGAGTGCTAAAGAATTTCTTGTATATAACTCCCTTCTTCCCTCTATACGCGAGAAGTACGGCCCCAGCTTTGATTTCTTAGAAATTCCGGAGGTGTTAGGCTTTGATGCACAAGCCTGCCAATTCGGGATCATCTGTACCCGCTACTACGACGGCGAAACGTACAACTGGAGAGAGGAGAACGGTGGCGCTGGCCTAGGAACTCAGCTCTCTTTGGAGATGGTCCGGCTTATCCAAGATTTTCGACGTATTGATATCGCTTGGCTTCTACAACATCCGGCGGGCAGTTGGATGCGAGAATTCGATCTCCAAGCATGGCTTCAGCAGTTTCGCAACAACAGAACACGCGGGCATGAATTAGGCATCTCAGAGGGGGAGATTAAGCGTGCGGAGGAGATCATCGGCACTGGGTTCGAGCTCAATGATCAGATTTTTAGTAATGGGGATTTTTATCCTCGCAATCTAGTGAAGCTGCCTCAACACACAGTAGTCATCGATTGGGAACATCGTCCGGGTTTTCGCGCCTGCTTCATCGATTATCTACCGAACGTCCTAGCCTTTGCATTTGTGCATATGTTTAACAATGATCCTTGGCTAGCCGAATTTCTTCGTCACTCGCATGGTGTCTTTAAGGTTGGTACCGTTGATCTGAGGAAAGCGATCATGATTAAAGCGTTCGAACAAGGATCATTCTGGTACGATTGCAAACGCTCAGACTTGTTCCCTCATCAGACAAAGCTCTTTAGGATGGCTCTAAACGACCAGCTTCCAATCTAGTGCCGGCGTAACGTCGCCATTACACTCACTGACTAGATGAACGGGGTTTTGAGCGCCTGGTTACGGCAACTGACCCCTGCCCGTCTCGCGAAGAGGGGCCTGATACAATCATCCAAATCCGGCGCCGCAGAAGGGAGCCAGGGACCTATGAAATACATGGCGTGTATCTTCATGCTCGGGACGTTTCTTTGTTACCCGGCGGCCGCGGCACAAATGAAACTCGGGGATTTATATAAATTGTGCACGTCCTCCAATGAGGGCGATAAGAATGCATGCAGGTTTTATATTTTGGGCGTGTTCGAGGCGGCACAGATGGTAGGTGAGACGGAGCAGGATAAGTCCGGCATCCTTCAAGAGGCCAAAGACAAACGCTTCTGTGTGCCGGAAGGTCTCACCAGTGCGGCTATGGAACTCACCGTCAAAATGAAGATGGGAGAGGACCTTGCTGCGTTCCCCGAGGATCGCGATATGCCTGCGGTCTCCTTTGTAACGGCAGTGATTTTCAAACAATTTCCCTGTCAGAAGACAAAATAGGGCTGGGCATGATAGCTCATCCATGTACGTAGTTGTTGTAACATCTCTATTACACTCGTAGCCTCATTGGCTTGCCGGGGATCTCAACCGTTCTTCTGTTCCAGCTCAGCCCATCGCGTGTAGAGGACATCGAGCGCTTGTTGAGCTGCGTCCAGCGCGGCTTGCGCGGCTACTAAGCGCGGAGCATCCATCGCGTTGGCTGGATCTTCCAATTCTGCGCGTTTCGCTTGCACCAACCGCTCGGCTTCTTCCACTCGCTGCTCGATAGTCGCGTAGTCGCGTGCTTCCAGGTAGGAAAGCTTCTTTTTCGATGGAGCTGACTGCCCACTTATTCGCACAGAACGCGAATGAGTGGGGCACCCGGCCGAATCTGGCTCTGTCTGCTGCGACTGCCATTGCTCCCATTGCGCGTAGTCGGCGAAGGTGTCGGCTCCGCCTTTTCCGTTCAGTCCTAGTACGATGCTGGATACGCGGTCGAGCATGTAGCGGTCGTGCGTCACCAGCACTAACGAGCCGGGGAAATCGATCAGGCTTTCTTCCAGAATTTCCAGCGTGGGAATATCCAGGTCGTTGGTGGGTTCATCGAGCAGGAGAATGTCGGCGGGCTGGAGCATAAGTTGCGCGATCAGGACGCGTGCGCGTTCGCCTCCGGAAAGGCGCCCGACGGGCTGGCTTAGTTGCTCACCGGTAAATAGAAATCTTGCAGCCCATCCGGCAACGTGAATTACGCGATCGCGATAGACGACCGAGTCGCCGTCGGGCGCTAGGGCTCGGCGCAGAGTTACGTCTGGATCGAGAGTGCGGGTCTGGTCGAAGTAGACGATGCGCAGCCAATCGGCGCGGCGAATCTCGCCGCCGGTCGGAGCCAGATCTCCTTGCAACAAACGGAGCAGGGTGGTCTTGCCGCTGCCATTCGGGCCCACGAGGCCTACGCGCATTCCGGCGGTTAGGATGAAGTTGAGGCCGTCGAATAGTTCGCGAGCTCCCATGGTGCAAGTTATGTCTTGCAATTCAATTAGTCGTTTGGTCTTGCGGTCGGTGGCCGAAAAATCGATTTGGGCTGTGGCGCTGCGGGTACGCGAATTCAGGTCGGCCAACTCTCCCATGAGTTCGCCGGCCTTGCTGATGCGGGCTTTCGACTTGCGGGTGCGGGCTTTCGCTCCGCGCCGGAGCCACTCGATTTCTCCGTGAACCAGATTTTCGAGCGCTTCCTGACGACGGGACTGCGCGTGCAGGAATTCTTCTTTCTTCTCCAAAAACTGGCTGTAGTTGCCGTGGACGCGGAGCGAGCCATCGGGATAAATGCGATTGAGCTCGACCATGTCGGTCGTGACATTCTCCAGAAAGTAGCGGTCGTGGCTCACGATTACGCTGGCGAATGCAGCCGCCTCAAGCAAGTCTTCGAGCCACGTGATTCCGGGAAGATCGAGATGGTTGGTGGGCTCGTCGAGCAGCAGGATGTCGGGATGCTGCACCAGGGCTTCGACAATGGCTAGACGCTTCTGCCATCCGCCGGATAACTCGGTCGCCGGCGCTTCCAGATCCTCGAAACCGGCGCGTCCTAGCGTTTCGGCAAAACGGGCGCCGCGTTCGGTTCCGGAGACGCCGCAAAGATCGAGGGCGCTTGCGATCACGGAGCGCGCCGTGGCTCCGGGGATGAAGCGCGAGTCTTGCTCGACACAGGCGAGGCGAGTGCGCTTGCGAAACGACACTTCCCCGCTGTCGGCAGCAATCTCGCCGGCCAGAATTCTTAGCAGCGTGGATTTGCCGGATCCGTTCGGACCAATCAGGCCGATGCGGTCTCCTTCAGAAATGGTGAACGAAACATTCTGGAAGAGCGGGTTCGCTCCGAAGGCTTTCGTAATTTCCTGCGCGTTGACAATGGGCGGCAATGAGGTGCGGTCTCCTGGTATGTGGGTGTATTCAGAGTATCAGGGGACAGCGGGCGAGGACGTCCGCCGGACAGTTGCCGGGACGGCGGCGCTACACTCCAGCACTCAGATCCGGCGCTACGATGCTACTGGGCAATCACGTTTTGCTCTAGATCGAGGGCGGCTTGAGCTAGATTCTCCGGTTTGCCTAGGTCGCGCCAGTAATAATCATCGGCGCGGAAGGCGAGGACCTTTTCTCCTTGGGCCGCGAGACGCAAATAAGAGGTGATGATGGAGAACGCGCCTTCTTCGGTCATCATCGTTAGAAAACGCGGAGAAATTACGTGGATGCCGGAAAAAGCTAGCGCGTGCGTTTGCTCGGAAGACCGAGGACGTGAAGGTCGGACAAGGTCGGGCTCTTGATCGCTTCCGGATCGGCGGCCCCAAAGCTGAAGGTGGTCGTCAAACAACAGGTAGCGAGAGGTCTTGCGGTCCTGCACCGCCAAGGTCGCTAGAGCTTGATGTTGATCGTGGAATTGCACCATGCGCTGGAGATCGATCGTGCTGAGGACGTCGACGTTGTGCACGATGAAGGGCTCCTCAGGATGGCGGGAATTCTTAGCTAGGAAATAAGCGGCTTTTTTCAAGCCGCCGCCGGTGTCGAGCAAGACATCCTCGCGCGAGATCTCAATGGTCATGCCGAAGTTCTCGTTCTTCTTCAGGTAGTCGACCACCATGTCGCCGAAGTGATGGAGGTTGACGATGACCTCGTGAACTCCGAAAGTGCGCAAGCGGGAGAGCGTGATTTCGAGCAGCGTGCGGCCGTTGATTTCGACCAGCGCCTTCGGGCGATCGTCGGTGAGCGGACGCAAGCGCGTGCCGAGACCGGCGGCGAGAATCATCGCCTTCATTGATTTAATTGCTCCTGCTCGCGATGACGGACGATCACTTCCACTCCATCGCTAGCTTTGCCGCGCAAATGTTTCGCTAGTTGCTCGGCCAGATAGACCGAGCGATGCTGGCCGCCGGTGCAGCCGAACGACACCATCAGGTGCTTGAAGCCGCGACGCTGATAGGCGCTCACGCTGGCGTCGACCAGCGACATGACGCTCGCTAGAAACTGATGCACGCTCTCCTGCTGATTGAGATAGTCGATGACTGGCGCGTCTTTGCCGGTGAGGGTTGTGAAGCGCTCTTCGCGCCCGGGATTGGGGAGGCTGCGGCCATCGAAAACGAATCCGCCGCCATTGCCGGTCTCGTCCTGCGGCAGGCCTCGGTGAAATGAAAAGCTGAAAATCCGCACGGTCAACTTTTCCGGTTCGGAAGTCAGGCCCTGCAACTTCTCCGAGGCCACCATGCTCTTGAAGGCTTCCATCAGGGCCGGCAGCGCGATGGGCAACTCCACATTGTGCAGCAGCCAGCGCAAGTTTTTCAGCGCGTAGGGCACGCTTTGCAAAAAATGCTCTTTGCGCTCGTAAAAGCCGCGAAAGCCATACGCGCCCATGGCCTGCATAATGCGCACGTAAACGTAGGCGTAGTAAAACTGCATGAACACGGCGCGATCGAGATCGAGGAAACCGGCCAGGTTGTCGAGATAATGATCGAGCAATTGCTGGCGCAGATCCGGAGGCAGGTCGGCTTTGGCATCGTACAAAAGAGAGGCAATATCGTATTGCAGCGCGCCTTTGCGGCCGCCTTGATAGTCGAGAAAAAACGGCTGGTCTTCACCGAGCACTTTGCGCAGCATGATGTTGCGCGACTGGAAATCGCGATAGAGAAAATAATCGCGGCTGGCGCTTAGCAGGAATTTTGTCAGGTGGCTGAAATCGTGCTCCAGCGCCTGCTCGTTGAAAGGGATGCCGGCGAGCCTTAGAAAATAGTATTTGAAATAATTCAAATCCCACGCGATCGACTGGCGATCGAAGCTCGAGCGCGGATAGCACACCTTGTAGTTCAAGTCGCGGCCGGCTTCGACCTGGAAGCGCGGCAGCACGGCTACGACCTTGCGATAGGCCGCGACCGCCTCGGGAGCGATGATGGGGCCGTCGCGATGGTCGGAAAGAGATTCAAAAAGCGTGGTGTTGCCCAGGTCTTCTTCGAGATAAGCGTTGTGGCTTAAGTCCTCGGCATAAATCTCCGGCACCGGTAGACCGTGGCGGCGGAAGTGCCTGGAGAATTCAAGGAAGGCAACATTCTCTTCGCGCACGTCATACAGAATGCCAATCGCGCTGACGCTTTCGCTGGCAAGCCGGATGATCTTGCGCCCCGAACCGCCGAGTTGGCCCTGCAGCGGCTGCACCCGCTCGACCGGCGAATGAAAATGCTCCGCAAAAAGTCTCTTCAAAACTTCCATGAGTTAAGACTTCCACCGCTTCAGTTTTAACAGCTAAAGAACACCCTTGCTCTTCGGCATGGGCAACCTGGGCTCGTCGTCACTGCCGCCATAAAGATACCATCGCCACCCACGATCGAACTGTGGGATTGTATCCCGTCTTCTCCCGCTGCCGGCGCGGTGACGTTGTCGCATTGATCGGTGATGTTCGTCACTGCGATCCCGCAGGTGAACTCTTACAATTCAATAGGTAAGTAAGTATCGATACGGATTTATCGGAAGCTGCCTATGAAGGGAATCTCAGGATTGTCGATCCCGGAGCCGAGCCTGCGAAGGCTGCCGCAATACCACCACTACCTGGCAGAACTCCAATCCAGGGGAGTCAGCCTGGTTTCATGCAGCACCATTGGCCGTGATTTGAAGTACATTCCGGTCCAGGTGCGTAAGGATCTGCAGTTTACAGGGATTATTGGGAAGCCCAAGGTGGGTTATTCGGTCGCCGAGTTGGTCCTGGCGATCGAAGCTTTCCTGGGCTGGAACAGCGTGAACGAAGCCTTACTGGTGGGCGCTGGCAATCTGGGAACGGCGATGCTCGGCCACGAACGGTTTTCCCGGTTTGGGCTGCAAGTCGTAGCCGCTTTCGACGTCGATCCCAGCAAGATCGGCCAATACATCTATGGCAAGGCTGTCCTGCCGCTCGACGAGATGGCCGACTTGGTCCAGCGGATGAACATACACCTGGGAATCATCACAACTCCGGCAGAGGTCGCTCAGACCGTGGCTGATGAGATGGTGAAAGCGGGCATCCAGGCAATCTGGAATTTTGCTCCGGTCAAGCTGAACGTCCCGGAGTACATGATTGTGCATAACGAGGACCTTTATTCCTCGCTGGCCTCGCTATCCTGCAAGCTGGCCAAACGTTTTCGAGCTCCACTGCAAGAGAATTTGAGGCTAAATTGACGGCCTCGCTGCCAACCGAGATGCCACTGATCCTGGGCTCTCCACTGTGGGAAATTGACTGCGTGTTTCGGGATGCCCATCCGCACAAGATCGGAACTGATGGACTATGATTTCAATAAGGAGTTTTACAAATGCCCCGCGTGATTGAGATTACCGAACTTGCGCTCAGAGATGCTCACCAGAGTTTGTTCGCCACCCGGATGTCGATGGATGACATGATCCCGGCCTGCGAAGACATCGACAATGCCGGCTACTGGTCGGTGGAATGCTGGGGAGGCGCAACCTTCGATTCCTGCATTCGCTTTTTGAATGAGGATCCATGGGAACGGCTGCGTATGTTCCGCAAACTGCTTCCGAAGAGTCGGCTGCAGATGCTGCTTCGCGGCCAGAACCTGCTGGGATACCGTCACTATGAAGATGGAGTCGTGCAGCGCTTTGTGGAGAAGGCTGCCACCAATGGAATGGACGTGTTCCGCGTTTTCGACGCGCTCAACGATGTGCGGAATCTTAAGACCAGCGTTGAGGCGGTGAAAAAGACGGGCAAGCACGCGCAGGGCACCATTTGTTACACCATCAGCCCGCTGCACACGGTTGCGGCCTTTGTCCAAATGGCGGAGCAACTGCAGGAAATGAAATGCGATTCAATTTGCATCAAGGACATGGCCGGACTGCTGAAGCCGCAGCCCGCGTATGACCTGGTCAAGGGCATCAAGGAGAAGTGCGGTAAGGACATGCTGGTGCACGTTCACACGCACGCCACGACCGGTGTCACCCTGGTTTCTCTGATGAAGGCGATCGAGGCGGGGTGCGACATTGTCGATACCGCAATCAGTTCCCTGTCGTTAGGGCCCGGACACAACCCGACGGAGAGTCTGGTCGAGATGCTGGAAGGGACCGGGTATGAGACTCGCCTCGACAAGGCACGGGTTCTGCGCGTGAATCAGTACTTCACTAACATCCGCCCGCGCTACCGCGAGTTCTTCAGCGAGTTCACCGGCGTGGATACAGAAATCTTCAAGAGCCAGATTCCCGGTGGAATGATCTCCAACATGGAAAGCCAGCTCAAAGGGCAGGGCGCGGCCGACCGGCTGCAGGAAGTTCTCCTCGAGGTACCGAATGTTCGCAAGGATGCTGGCTATCCGCCGCTGGTCACGCCATCGAGCCAGATCGTGGGCTCGCAGGCGGTGTTTAACGTCTTGATGGGAAAGTACAAAGTGATGACCGGAGAATTTGCCGATCTGATGCTGGGCTACTACGGAAGTACGCTGGGTGAAAAGAATCCTGAGGTCCTGAAAAAGGCTGAGGCGCAGGCGAAGAAGCCGGCGATTACGTGTCGTCCCGCCGACCTGCTCAAGCCGGAGTGGGAACAACTGAGCACAGCGGCGCATGCCTTAGAAGGCAACAACGGCAGCGATGAGGACGTACTGACGTACGCCATGTTCCCGCAGGTCGCTCCAAAGTTCTTTAAGACGCGCGCCGAGGGCCGCAAGAACCTTGGCAAGGATCCCGTCAAGAAAGCAGCGGAGCCGAAGGCAGCGAAAGCGGCGGGAGCGCCGGCGAACGGCGGACAGGCACTCGAAGCAACCGTGAACTATGTCATCACGCTGAATGGCAAGGAGCATCGGGTAAGCGTGGCTCCGGAAAAATAAATTTCGAATTCATAATCTACTCACTGATTCAGGAGCATGAATGGCTAAGCAAGCAACGAGTCCCAAATTAAAGACGATGGCCGACAAGGTTGCTGTCCTTCGCGCCAAGCGCGCCGAGGTCGAACTCGGTGGCGGCCACGCTCGCATCGACAAACAACATGCGGCGGGCAAGATGACGGCGCGGGAACGAATCGCAGGGCTGGTGGACAAAAGCAGCTTCCAGGAGATTGGGCTGTTTGCGCGCCATCGGCAGACTTATTTCGGGATGGCCGACAAGGAAATGCCCGCGGATGGAGTGGTGACGGGATGCGCCACCATCGACGGACGTTTGGTGCATCTTGCGAGCCAGGATTTCACGGTGGCGGGCGGAGCTGCCGGCGAGGTTCACAGCGACAAGATTGCCGACATGATGCGTCTCTCGCTCAAAACCGGAAGCCCGTTCGTTTTCATCAACGACTCCGGCGGCGCGCGCGTTCAGGAAGGCATTGACAGTCTGGCCGCATACGGCCGCGTCTTTTACAACAATGTCATGCTCTCCGGAACGGTGCCGCAGATTTCCCTGATTTGTGGACCGTGCGCGGGCGGCGCTGCCTACAGTCCCGCGCTCACCGACTTTATCGTGCAAACCCTGCAAGCGCAAATGTTCATCACCGGACCGCAGGTCATCAAACAGGTCACCGGAGAAGTGGTTACGGCTGAGGAGTTGGGTGGCCCGCAGTCGCAGATGAACAAATCGGGAGTGGTTCACCTCATCGCCAAGAACGATGAGGAAGCGCTGCAACTTTGCCGGCGGTTGCTCAGTTTCATGCCTTCCAACAATCTGGAAGATCCGCCCCGCATGCCGTACAACTTGCCGATCGATTCCGATGCGGAAATGAACGGGATCATTCCGATTGAGAACAAGCTCGCCTACGATGTCCGTGGCATCATCACACGGGTGGTGGACTATCAGGACTTTCTCGAGATCCAGACTGGGTTCGCGCCGAACCTGGTCATCGGTTTCGGGCGGCTGCAAGGCCGGCCGGTGGGTATTGTTGCGAACCAGCCGAATGTTCTGGCCGGCGCGCTTGACATCAATGCTTCCGATAAAGCATCACGCTTTATCCGCTTCTGCAATGCCTTCAACATTCCCCTGATCACTCTCGTGGATGTGCCCGGCTTCCTGCCCGGAGTCGAGCAGGAACACGGTGGCATCATCCGTCATGGCGCCAAGATGCTGTTTGCCTACTCGGCCTCGACCGTGCCGAAAATCACACTGGTATTGCGCAAGGCCTATGGCGGCGCGTACTTGGCCATGTGCGGCAAGGATCTGGGCGCGGACCGGGTTGTGGCCTGGCCCTCAGCTGAGATCGCAGTCATGGGGGCCGAGGGCGCGGCCGAGATTGTGTTCCGGCGTGAGATCGATGCGGCGCCGGACAAAGCCGTCCGCCGTAAGGAACTGATCACGGAATACAGGGAGACCTTCGCGACCCCATATTTTTCGGCGGGCCGGCGCTTGGTGGATGACATCATTGAGCCGGCGGAGACCAGGAAGTACCTAGCGGCGGCGCTGGAATCGTTGCACGCCAAGCGGGAGCTTCGTCCTCCCAAGAAGCATGGATTGATTCCATTATGATGAGAATGAAGAGGAGCGGCGCGTGGCATTGAATGGCATGGATGTAGATGTAGTCAGTGCGGTGGTCGTGGTCGCAGTGGGCTGTGGGCTGACTTATGTCAGCTTGCAGAGCGCGTTCCGACGCGCCGTTACCGAGTTGCGACAGGAGACGGAACGCCAACTGAATGCGCTCACCAGCACACTGAAGGCTCTGGAGACGCGAGTTGCGGAGCTAAGTCCGGCGGCAACGATTCGGCCGGCAGCCGTGCCAGCGTCCGCGCCGGTTGCCAAAGCGGAAGCCACGGCTCCCGCTGCGAAGGCAGCGGTTCAGCAGAAGGCGGAGGAAGTCACGCCTGAAATGCTGGTCGTGATCGCTGCGGCCGTAACTGCGTTCATGGGCAAGAAAGTCCGGATACGGTCGGCCAAGATGCTGCAATCACCATACGAAATTGTCAATCCCTGGTCACAGCAGGGGCGGGTATTTGTCCAGGCATCTCATAATTTACGATCGAGGTAAGGGAGCGGGAAATTCACCTCGACGGAAGGAACTCATAACTTGAAACTCCAGATCGGAATTGATGGAAAGAAGTACGAAGTCGAAATCGAAGTTGTGGAAGACGATGCGACTCCACGGATGCCGAACTATGGACCTTATCCAATAGTTCCCGCAACCGTTCAGTCGGCGCCGGTTCCGTCCGCGCCATCTGCGTCCGCAGTGGCTGAGGAGAATGTTGACGAAGAGAAAGTGTGCCGCAGCCCGGTTGCTGGCGTGGTCATCAAAGTGAGCGTCGAGCCTGGACAAGCGATCCAAGCCAACGATCTGATGATGGTCCTTGAAGCCATGAAGATGGAAACCAACGTCACCGCGCCCGGTCCGGGAAAGGTGAAAAGTGTAAAGGTGGCCACGGGAGATCCTGTGAAAGTGAATCAGATTGTCGTCGAGTTCGAATGAGCGGCCGAAGCTGATTGAGAGAAAAGGAGACGGATGAGCAGCGTGCATGAGGATGTGAAGCAGGTGCCAGGTATTGAGTTTGTCGATCACGTAGCGATCGCTGTGAAACAGGGTGAACTGGACGGGCAGGTCAAGGCCTACGAGATGCTGGGCTTCCGCGAAGTGCACCGCGAAGAAGTGCTGGGGACCGATCAGGTGCGCGAGGTTTTGCTGCAGGTTGGCAATGGTCCCAATCTGATTCAACTGCTGGAGCCTTTGACGGCCGACTCTCCGGTGCAAAAGCTGATCGAGAGGAACGGCGGGCGAGGTGGGTTGGCGCACGTCGCGTTCCGCGTGAAGAGCGCGCAGCAAGCTTTGGATGCGATGAAGGCGAGTGGATTTCAGCTCATCGACAAGGCTCCCCGCAAGGGTTCGCGAGGGACCACGGTCTTCTTCGTTCATCCCAAATCGCGAACCGACAATCCTTTCGGATTGCTCATCGAGATCGTCGAAGATCCTGAAAGCAAGCAAAAGTAAGTGAGGAAAGATGTCCGCTGACAAGCTGTTGCAGGAGTTCCCTCCCGTAAGCACCCAGTCGTGGGAAGAAGTCATTACCAAGGATCTGAAAGGCGCCGACTACGCCAAGAGGCTGATTTGGCAGAGCGAAGACGGGCTGGCGGTCAAGCCCTACTACCGGGCTGAAGATATTGCAGGGTTGGAGTATCTGGATGCGGCGCCGGGAAATTTCCCTTATGCGCGCAGTGACCGTTCGACGGGCGACTGGCGTATTCGCGAAGAAATCGACGCGGTCGATCCTGCAAAAGCAAATCAAGCGGCGCTTACTGCGGTGGTTGCGGGAGCGGAAGAGATCGCATTCCGCGACGTTCGGGTCAAGAGTGTTTCCGATCTGGCAACACTTCTGGCAAACCTGCAGGAGATTCCCGTCCATTTTCAAAATGCGGATGAGTCCCTCATTCGTCTTCTAATCGGTCGTTTAATCGAAGGGCAGAAGCCATCGCCGGTAGCAATGTCGACCGACTGGGATCCGCTCACCAACGTGGATTTTGCGGCGGAAGTCGTTGCGGGTGCTCCTTCCGCGCTCGTGCCCTTTACCATTCATGGCGACGGATTTGAAGAATCGGGAGCGACGGCCGTCGAGGAAGTTGGATTCACGCTGGCGGCGGCAATCGATTTCCTGGCGGAAATGCAATCCCGCAATGTGGATATCAATCGCGCCGCGGCTTCCATCGCGTTCTCCTTTGCGATTGGCGCAGACTATTTCTTTCAGATTGCCAAACTGCGCGCCTTTCGTCTGTTGTGGGCGCGAGCCGTCGAGAGCTTTGGTGGAACGCGGGAAAGCGCGAAGGCCCGAATTCATGCCCGCACCTCCCGCTGGAACGAGACTATCTACGATCCTCACGTCAACATCTTGCGCGGCACCACTGAGGCGATGTCCGCGGTGCTCGGCAGCGCGGACTCAATTTCGGTCGCGCCGTTTGATGAATGTTACAAGGCGCCGGATGACGCCAGCCGCCGGCTTGCCCGCAATACTCAAATTCTTCTCAAGCAAGAGGCGCTGTTGTCGCGAGTCGCCGATCCGGGTGGCGGGTCGTATTGCATCGAGGTCATTACCGATTTCATTGCCCGCGAGGGTTGGAAAGCGATGCAGGCGATTGAAGCCGCCGGTGGCTATCGGAAGGCTCAAGCGCAGATTACGCGAGCGCTGGAGCAATCGCTGGCGGCCAGAGAAAAGGCTGTATTGTCCCGCCGCCGCATTTTTACCGGGACGAACCAACACGCCAACCTCTCCGAAAAGGCACTGGATCGCATTGATGTTTCGCGCCTGGCTGGTGAAAAGCGCGGCGCACAGATGTATGAAGAGCTTCGTCTGCGCACCGAACGCCACGCGGCTCAGACCGGAAAATCTCCGCGCGTTTTGCTGGCCGAAATCGGGGACGTCAAGATGCGTTCGGCTCGCTCCGGCTTCGCCGCCAACTTCTTTGGCTGCGCGGGCTTTACTATCGTCACGAAGCGATTTGACGGCACCGCTGAAATCGCCGCGAGCGATGCCGACCTTATCGTGCTCTGCAGCTCCGATCCAGAGTATCCCGCGCTGGCGGCGGAATTGATCGCCAAGCTGAAAGCACTGGGGCATAAGACGCCAGTAATCGTTGCGGGCTATCCCGATTCTGCCGAGCAACTGAAAGCGGCCGGAGTCGCGGATTTTGTTCATATCCGAAGCAATCCCATTGAAGTTCTTACGAAGTGGCAGCAACAGTTGGGAATTAAGGACTAGATATGCGTCCAGATTTTTCAAAGATCGAGTACCCGCCTGAGGTGGAACCAGCGAAGGCGCGAGAGAAACAGGCGCCAGAGAGCAGCGAATGGCTCTCGCCGGAGCACATCCCGGTCAAGAGCTTCTACACGCGCGAAGATCTGCAGGGACTCGAGCATCTTCAATATGCCGCGGGAATTCCGCCGTATTTGCGCGGGCCGTACAGCGCGATGTATGTCATGCAGCCCTGGACGATCCGGCAATATGCAGGGTTCTCCACCGCGGAAGAGTCGAACGCGTTCTATCGCCGCAACCTGGCGGCTGGACAAAAGGGCCTATCGGTTGCGTTCGATCTGGCCACGCATCGAGGATACGACTCCGACCACGAGCGCGTGACCGGCGATGTCGGCAAGGCTGGCGTGGCAATCGACTCGATCCTCGATATGAAGATTTTGTTCGACCAGATTCCGCTTGGCCAGATGTCGGTGTCGATGACCATGAACGGCGCCGTGCTCCCAATCATGGCGTTTTACATTGTGGCCGCCGAAGAGCAAGGAGTGAAACCGCAACAACTGAGCGGCACCATTCAGAACGACATCCTGAAAGAATTCATGGTCCGCAATACCTATATTTATCCGCCCGATGGTTCCATGCGGATCGTCGGCGACATTTTCCGCTACTGCTCGGAGAAAATGCCGAAGTTCAACTGCATCAGTGTGAGCGGATACCATATGCAGGAAGCCGGAGCCACCGCGGATATCGAACTCGCTTACACGCTGGCGGACGGTCTGGAGTACCTGCGCACCGGAGTGAAGGCGGGTCTCGACGTGGACAACTTTGCGCCTCGCATTTCTTTTTTCTGGGGCATTGGTATGAACCACTTCATGGAGATTGCCAAGATGCGCGCGGCGCGCATGTTATGGGCGAAGCTGGTCAAGACCTTCAACCCGAAAAATCCGAAATCGCTGGCCTTGCGGACGCACTCGCAGACTTCGGGCTGGAGCCTCACGGCGCAGGATCCATACGACAACGTCGTGCGCACGTGCGTCGAGGCACTGGCTGCGGCTTTCGGACACACGCAGTCTCTGCACACCAATGCGCTGGATGAAGCGTTGGCGCTGCCCACCGATTTTTCCGCCCGCATCGCGCGCAATACCCAAATTTATTTGCAGGGAGAAACCAACATCACGCGCATCGTGGATCCGTGGGCTGGCTCTTACTATGTCGAGCGGCTCACGCACGAACTGATGCATGCGGCCTGGACGCTGATTGAAGAGGTCGAAGAACTCGGCGGCATGGCCAAGGCGATTGAAACCGGCGTTCCCAAGATGCGCATCGAAGAGGCGGCGGCGCGCAAGCAGGCCCGCATCGACTCGGGCCGGGACATCATCGTGGGCGTGAACGCTTATCCTTCGCCGGAGGAACCGCTGATCCCAGTGCTCGATATCGACAATGCCGCGGTTCGCGAATCGCAATTGAAACGGCTGGACCAGTTGAAGCGCGAACGCGACAATGGCGCTGTGCGACAATCGCTCGAACAACTGGAGCAATGTGCGGCCACCGGCAAGGGCAATCTGCTGGAGTGCGCGGTGGATGCCGCACGCAAGCGTGCGACCTTGGGCGAGATTTCCGCGGCTCTCGAAAAGGTCTGGGGCCGCTATCAGGCCACCACGCGCGCCATCGCGGGCGTTTACTCCGCCGAGAGCGGTAACGCCGAAGAGTTCAAGAAAGCGCAGCAAATGGTCGTGGATTTTGAGAAAGCGGAAGGTCGCCGGCCTCGCATCTTAGTCGCGAAGATGGGACAGGACGGCCACGACCGCGGCTCGAAAGTCATCGCCACCGCCTTCGCGGATGTCGGTTTCGACGTTGATATCGGCCCGCTATTCCAGACTCCGCGCGAGGTCGCGCGGCATGCGGTCGAGAACGACGTCCATGTCGTCGGTGTGTCCTCGCTGGCCGCCGGCCACAAGACTCTGGTTCCTCAGTTGATCGACGAGTTGAAGAAGCTCGGACGGGATGACATTCTAGTGGTCGTAGGGGGCGTCATTCCTCCGCAGGACTACGAATTCCTGTACCAGGCCGGGGCGGTTGGCATCTTCGGGCCGGGGACGGTAATTCCGGTGGCGGCGCAAAAGATTTTGGAGATTCTGAGCGGCAATCTGGTTGGAGGCCGTTCCTGATTGACCGACCCTAAAGAGAGTGCGCTGCGGGTTCGCCCCGGGCGCGCGGCAACGGAGCCGCCGCAGGAATTGCTGGCGCGCGTTGCGAAGCGCCGCCGCTCTCTTTCCCACCAGCAGTACGTCGATGGCATCCTCAAAGGTCAGCGCACCATTCTGGCGCAGGCCATCACTCTGATCGAAAGCTCGCGCGCGGCTGACCGCGAGTTGGCTGAGCGCATCCTCGAAGACTGCCTTCCCCACAGTGGCAATTCCATTCGCGTCGGCATCACGGGCGTTCCTGGCGCGGGCAAGAGCAGTTTGATCGAAGTGCTCGGCACATCTTTGATTCGCGACCATGGGCAAAAGGTCGCGGTGCTCGCGATCGATCCCAGCAGCCAGCTTTCGGGCGGAAGCATTCTTGGCGACAAAACCCGCATGAAATCTCTCGCCACCAGCGACCTGGCGTTTGTCCGGCCTTCTCCCTCGCGCGGATCTCTCGGAGGAGTGGCGCAGCACACGCGCGAGGCGATGCTGCTGTGTGAAGCGGCGGGATACCAGAACATCATCGTCGAAACGGTCGGGGTCGGACAGTCCGAAACCGCGGTTTACGACATGGTCGACTTCTTCCTGCTCATCATGCTGACCGGAGCCGGCGACGAACTGCAAGGTATGAAGCGCGGGGTCATGGAGTTGGCGGAGGTCGTAGTGATTAACAAAGCTGACGGTGCCAATCGCGCCGCTGCGGAAAGAGCGCGGATCGAGGCGCAGACCGCATTGCACTATTTCCCAGTTTCCCTCTCCGGCTGGACGCCGCGCGCCCTTACTTGTTCGGCGCAGACGGGCATGGGCATCTCCGAACTTTGGAACTGCGTCCTGGAACACACGGTGGTAACCAAAGCCAACGGCTGGTTCGGCCAGGCTCGGCGCAACCAGACACGGAAATGGATGCACGAGATTATCCAGCAGGGATTAATGCAACAATTCGAGTCTCATCCCGCCATTCGGAAGCGCCTGGAGGCGATTGAGCAAGACGTGCTGGAAGGACGAACTACATCTTTTCGAGCCGCACGCACACTGCTCGACATCTATGCGGGCTCAAAACACTGATGCAGCCCCGTCAGTCGCCGCGATTGTACGTGCTAATGCGAGAAATGCTCTAATGCAGGGACGGCCGGATCCATCCCAGCGATATCCACGCGAAAACTAACCGTGTTCGCGGTTGGAAAAGTGGCCGGCACTTTCTGCGTTACCCTGCCCGTGGCGGCCCATTCTGTCCCTCGTTGATACGTGGTCATGAATCCAACACAACTTAGCGCCGCCACATCGTGTCCCATCGTCGTATGGAAAACTCTTCCCTTTCCATAACGCAGAACCATGAGCATCGGCTCGTCGCGACCGGTGCCCTTGTTCTCCGAGTCCGAGCGGGCCGTTGCCAGCACGGTCATATTCTCGCCGGGTCCACGAAGAGTGGCATAGAGTTCGTCGGCGGCGTGCATCCAGGCAGCCGGCAGTCCTTTCATGATCGGATGTTCGGGATCGCGGCTCACGACCAGGAAAGGAATGCGAGCCCCATGGGAACCTGCGGATCCGGCAGACGTGTCGGACACCAGCTTGCCGTCCTTGAAATACCAAAGGGGGCCGGACTTTTCGGATCGATTCCTCCAGCCTCCGATCCCGATCATCTGGTTGTAGGCCGGCCAATCGGGAAACGCGTTGTCGGCAGCATGAACGATGACCAGCCCCCCGCCATCCCTGACATATTCCTCCAGTTGCAGGCGCAGATCCGCAGGCCAGTTGGGAGCGTCATAGTTCCACACGATCGCTTTGTACTCGCTGAACTTCGGCTTAAAGTGGCTGAAGTCGCCGCCAAACTCAGGGGAGGTTGCGACAGTGACTTGAAACAGTCCCGTGTCCTCCAGTTCCTTTTTCAGTGCAGGCGTAGTCAGTTTCCAAGCGTGATATGGGCCGCCGCTTTGTCCATCAACCAACAGTACGGGTATCGATCTCTCGGCCGCAGTCGCGAGGACCGGGAGAAGGATTGTGCTCAAGATGGCGGCGCTCAAGAGAGCGATCCAAAAGGTGGCAGCGAGGCTCTCGTCATGGTTTCTCTCCTCTTTTTTCTCCTTCCCGGAGCGGTTCCGACAATTCGACAAACCTGCAGCCGGAGGGGTGGTTAACGTTCCAGGAAATTCGCGTGCTAGAATTGCGCGTGTTTCCTGAGGTGTAATCGTGAGCCATTTTTCTCGAGTCTTCATTGCTTCAGTTTTGTCCTTGTTTGTAATCGCCGTTGCAGGCGCGCAGCAACAGGTCACGCGGCCGGCGATCACGGGAATTGCGAGCGTCGAAATTGTCGTCACCAATGTTGCGAACGCTCGGGACTTCTATCAGAATACGCTGCGTCTTGCACCCGCCGCATCCGGATGCAGTACGGAAGTGGCCGCTTGCCTGGTGGTCAACGACCATCAACAAGTCCAACTCGTCGCTGCACCATCTCCAGCGCCATCGAACCTGGTCGCAAAGATTGCGTTGGCCACCGCGGACATCGCACAATTGCGGAGGTATCTGGTCTCCAAGGGCCTCGCGCCCGATCCCGTTTCCGCAGATGCCAATCACGTTCAGCACTTCGACCTTAAGGACCCCGAAGGCCATGTCATCTCCTTCGTGCAACTGCCGGCATCCCACGCGTATGGCAAGGTTCCCGGCCAGCCCAGCGCGAGCTTGATTCATGCGGGCATCATCGTCCGCGATCGTCAAGCGGAAGACCGCTTTTACAAAGATATCCTCGGCTTTCACCTTTACTGGCAGGGTGGCATGACGGACAGTGAAACCAGTTGGGTCGCCATGCAAGTGCCCGACGGTACCGACTGGCTCGAATACATGCTCAATATCCCGCCCGACGCCAGCCACCGCATCATCGGTGTCATGAATCACATTTCTCTTGGCGTCAGTGACATTCATGCGGCCAAGGAGCAACTTATCAAGAACGGCTGGAAGCCGGCCGAAGAACCGAAAATCGGACGCGACGGCAAATGGCAGCTGAATCTCTACGATCCCGACGATACCCGAGTCGAGTTCATGGAATTCAAGCCGGTTGAAAAACCTTGCTGCTCGGAATTCACCGGACGACAACCAGCGCCCTAAAATGTGGAGCTTGATATAACGACAAAAAGCGGCCTGGGTCAGGATGCCAGCCACCGACACCATACGCTTATGTTCTCTTCACCTGGAGTTTCGCGCAGGAAATTCATGCAGTCGGCTTCGCTGGTGACGGCGGGGATTGCGATTCCTGGCCGTTGGCTCCCAGGGACGCTCGCGGCCCTGGCCCCGCAGCCGCTTGAGCAATTTGATTATGGCGATGTGGTGCTGACGAGTGATCCTCATGAAAAGCAACTTGAACAGACTCACTCCGTACTCATGGGGTTGAGCGACGACAGCCTGCTGAAACCGTTCCGCCAGATGAGCGGCCAACCGGCCCCCGGCGACGATCTGGGTGGCTGGTACCATTACAATCCCGATTACAAGTGGGGCAAAGATGAAGACGGTTTCGCTCCCAGCTGTACTTTTGGACAATGGGTCTCAGCGCTGGCGCGCATATATGCCATCCGGCGGGACCAACCTACGCGGGACAAAGTGCTGCGCTTGAACCGCTTGTATGCGCAGACGATGTCAGGCGATTACTACGAGAAGAATCGCTTCCCCACGTATTGCTACGACAAGCTGGTCTGTGGGTTGATCGATTCGCACCGGTACGCCGGCGATCCCGATGCTTTCTCGATTCTCGAACGCACCACCAATACTGCGCTGCCTCATTTTCCGAAGCATGCTGTAGAGCATGGAAAGAATTGGCGTCCAAATAAAGACCAGAGTTGGACTTGGGACGAGTCCTACACAATCTCAGAGAATCTCTTTCTCGCCTATCAGCGTGGCGCCGGAGACCGGTATCGTGAGCTGGGCCTGCAGTATCTCGACGATGAATATTACAATCCGCTGGCTGAGGGCCGCAACGTGCTCGCCGGCAGACATGCCTACAGCTACGTAAATTCGTTGAGCTCAGCGATGCAGGCGTATCTGACTCTAGGCAGTGAGAAACATCTGCGCGCCGCGCAAAATGCTTTTGCGATGCTCTCGAAGCAGAGCTTTGCCACTGGGGGCTGGGGGCCCGATGAGACGCTGCGCGCTCCTGACAGTCCAGACGTGAACGCCAGCCTGACCGAAAGCCATAGCAGTTTTGAAACTCCCTGTGGCTCGTACGCGCATTTCAAGCTGACGCGCTACCTGCTGCGCGTGACCCGCGACTCCCGCTACGGAGACAGTATGGAGCGGGTCATGTACAACACGGTGTTGGGAGCAAAGCCGCTCATGGCCGACGGAAGAACTTTTTATTATTCCGATTACAATTTCCAGGGGCATAAAGTCTACCGGGACACGCAGCACTGGGCTTGCTGTTCGGGCACGTTGTCGCAGGTCGCAGCCGACTATCGCATCAACACTTACTTCCGCGATCCGCAAGGCGTATGGGTGAATTTGTATATCCCTTCCACACTGCGATGGACCGAAGACGGAGCTGAGGTCGCGCTGACGCAAGCAAGCCGGTATCCGTTTGACAGCCTGGTGCAATTTGATGTGAAGACATCGAAAGCCAGCGATTTCACTTTGAGTTTCCGGATTCCAGCGTGGACAAACGGGGCCTCGATTTCGGTAAACGGCCGCCGCGTGCAGACACCCGCAATTGCCGGAAGTTTCGCGGCGATTCATCGCCAATGGAGTACGGGCGACCGCGTCGAACTGGATTTGCCAATGACAATGCGGCTCGAGCCCGTCGACCCACAGCATCCGCGGACCGTTGCGTTAGTATTCGGGCCGCTCGTGCTGTTTGCGATTACTGACCATCAGCCCGTGCTGACCCGTGCGGACTTGCTGGCAGCCAAGAGGATCGACCAGCGCAGCTGGCAAGTAAACACTCCCGGCGCACCAATCAAGATGCTGCCGTTCACCGATATTGGAGACGAGCGGTATTCGACTTACCTGCGCGTCACGTAGATTCCCTCCCATCCGAACAAAACGCTGTCAAAATATCAGCTTCAAGCCGAGCTGCAGGACTCGCGCCGTGTGGGCGCCGTTCGGGAAGAGGAAATAGTCCGAGCCTATAGAGTTGTTCACCCCCGACCATTGCGTATGGTTGAAGACATTGAACCCTTCAAGGCGGAATTGCGTATCCAACTTCTCCATAGGTTTAAAGACCTTGTAAACCGACATGTCGAAGTCTGTGCGAAAAGGTATGTTGAGACTATTGCGCCCGGAGTCGCCAAAGGTCAAGCCTTGGGTCTGCACATAGGCATTGGGATTGAAGAGCAACGGCCCCTTGATGGCGGGGTCGGGAGAAAATTGGTGGGGAGCCACGTTATGAGGGTCACCGACTATGTCGGCGTACGATCCGGTTCCCACGCCATTGGCAACGCCGGCGCTGTCGCCATACACACCATTGAGCACCGAAAAAGGTTCGCCGCTTTGCGCGGTCATGATGCCGGCATACTGCCATCCGCCCAAAAGGCTGTGAGCCAGACCTGCGGTGCGGAAGAAAGGTAGATCGTAGACCCAGGCTACCGTCAAGACATGTCGTTGATCGAAGTTAGAGCTGGCATAACTCCCTTTTACGTTATAGGAATTGACGAAGTTACTGTCAAACTTGTCGGAAGAGTTATCCAGCGAGTGACTAAAAGTGTAAGCCACGTCCAAGGTCAGCGGCCCACTGGTCCTGCGCAGGGAGAACTGCAATGCGTTGTAATTCGAGTTGGCTTCGGGCGATACCCCTTCCGTGGAACCGAGGCCATAATAGGGTCGATACGGGTTTGGATCGTTGCCGCAAGCGACTGCCAGGTTAATCGCCGGCTGGCCTGTCACTACGTGCTTATTGATTTTGAAAATTGGCGCCTTGACGGTGCCGTATTGTGTGCCACAAATGTCGTCGGTGATGGGCTGGCCTGGCTGGAAGGGATTCTCCGAAGCCGGGACTGGAACCAACTGGTTGAGTTCGTGGATCAAAGTCAGGTGGGTTCCCTTGCTGCCCACATAGGAAATTGTGGCAACGGTGTTCTTGAGTAGATCACGCTGAATATCCACGTGCCACTGCTGCACATAGGGCCAGATCACCTGAGTGGGGATCGAGATGGCAGACAAGGGGAAAAGCAATCCTAATCCGCCGACATTGTTGTAACCAACGACATTGAACTGAGTTGGCTCTTGCACCAGCGGTGGAGTTCCCTCCAGGTTTTCGGCATTCGCTTCCTCGCCGTTGGTATGGTCGAAGAAAATTCCATAACCCGCGCGAATGGCGGTTGTCCCTTTGCCAAAAGGATCCCAGGCAACCCCGAGTCGAGGAGCGGGGTTGAAAACCTTCCCCAATTCACAGCCCCGGGGTATACCGGGCGCACCACACTGCACCATACCGTTGAATGGATTCCCCGTTCCGGCGATGAGCGCTCCCTCCTGCCCAGTTTTGCTGCCAGTCAGATCAATCTTGGGAATCTGGGTGGGGTCGAACGCGGAGGGCTCCCAGTTGTAGACCTGGTGTGCCTGCTCGTAGAAAGTGCCGAAGAAGCTGAGGCGCAGTCCTAGATTCAAGGTCAGATTTTTCGAAATATGATAGTCATCCTGAATAAAGGGTTCGAACATGCGATAGTGGATGTGATACTTGGGCTCGGCGCTGTCCTGGGAATAGGATGCGACGTTCCCCATCAGCAGATCGGCAAAAGCGTTCCCTGTCGAAACTGGAGAAGTGCTGTCGAAACTCATATCCCCTTCGACATCGGTATACGCTCTCTCATTCTTCTGAGCCGTGACATAGTAGCCGCCAAACTGCAGATTGTGTTTGCCCCAGCTCTTGGTGACATTATCACGCACGGTATAAGTCGGATTCGAGTTATTCCACGGGAAGGCGGACGGCCCCTCGCAGAAGCCGTTGCCATAAGCCCCAGAGGTGGATACGCATATGTCGGGTAACTCGCCGTTATTGTCGGGAAACAATCCAGGCATGGTGAAGGTGCTGGGACGCTGCCACACTTGAGGATTGGTATTGATCTGCTGGATGTGGTCTGTCGTATAACTGGACACGAATTCGTTGAGCAGCGTGGGGGAGACTGTCGCTGTCAGTTTGGCAACCACACTTACGCCTGGCCCAATAAAGTGCGTGCCAATGGTTGGAAAACTCTCGCCCGCCCAGGTGACGGTGGAGTTCACGATGTCCCAGGAATCGTGGATGTAGCGGAAGGTGGCTCGCAGCTTGGGATTGAAATCGTGATCGACACGCAGCAACTCTTCCCGCCAATGCATGGGCTGGGGAGCGGAAGCAAGGAAGAGCGAATCGGCGCCGGAGCCCGTCGTCGGCTCGGGTATCATGCCCAGGAAGGCTTGCCCATTGGGATCGATGAAGGGCAATTGATCGTTGGGAAATTCGTTTCCGTTCTGGTCAACGGGGCAGTCAGTGGGATTGGGGACGCTGCAAACGTCGCTGAAATCACCCTGGCGATTCGCCAGGGAAGGAACGAAGTTATAAAAATTCGTAGGGACGTTTTCGCGACGCCATTCCTGCGACCAGAAAAAGAAAGTATGGTTCTTCCAGACCGGGCCTCCCAGAGTATAGCCAAAATCATTTTTTCTATATTTCGGCTTAGGAGCCCCGGGGGCGGTGAAGTAGTTTTGCGCATTGAGCCATTCGTTGCGGAAGAACTCGTAGGCGTCGCCGTGAAAACGGTTAGTGCCTGACTTGGTCTCGGCTTCGATCGTGCCCGAGGCGTTGCGGCCGTACTGTGCCCCGTAGTTGGAAGTCAGCACGCGCACTTCGGCAAGCGAATCGATACTGGGGTAGACATTCAAGGTCTCGTTACTGCCGTTATCCATGGTGTCGCCGCCATCGATCTCCCAGTTGTTGTTTTCAACCCGGCCACCGTTGATGCTGTAGTTGACGTTTCCCTGCGCTCCCACCACCCCTTCATCCTGTCCCGTTTGATTGCTCACACCGGGCACAAGCGTTACCAGTTGGGTAAAGTTCCGCCCATTCAACTGGAGCTGAGTTATCTCTTTTCCAGTAATCGTTCCGCCCATCTCGGAGGACTGTGTATTTACCTGGGCCAAGCCTTCGCCCTTCACGGTCACTTCTTCCTGGACGTTGCCCACTTGCAGGGCAATATCGATGCGGGCATCCTGGGCCACACGGAGGGTGACACCTTCGGCTTGATATCTGCGGAATCCAGGGACGGTAACCGTGATGTTGTATTGTCCCGGAGCCAGGGCCGCAGCCAGGTATTCGCCGTCGGAGTTGGTCACAAGGTTGCGCGTCGTTCCCTGAGCGACATTCTTAATCACGACGCTCGCTTTGGGCAGGACTGCTCCAGTCGCGTCCCGCACCGTCCCGGTGAGAGATGCGGTATCTTGTGCCGCGGCAAAATGAACAAGAAATAGAACCAACCCCAGAACAGCAGGAATCCCAACGCGACGCAGCATGGCATTTCCCCCAGGGAACAAAGACGCACAAAAAAGGAGACGCCGAAACAGCCGGCGCCGAGCGCTCCATGCGCCCGACGCCGTCCCCTCGGCTCGCGGTCAACCCTTAATGGTCTTGCTTGCCTCATCCCAATGCACGGTCTGTTGACGGAAATGCGATTCGTTGGCCATGTGGCAAGCCAAGGCCGCGTGATGGCTGAACACGGCGTCCTCGACGACAGGCTTGCGCGAGCGCACAGCCTCAAAGAAGTTCCACAGATGTGGCTTCACGTCGTCGTAATCCGGCCCCTTGAACGAAACTGTTTCCGGCATCGGCTCCTGCCCGAGTTTGGGATCGTTCTCCTCGTGCCATTTCTTCTCGTACTCCTCGCGCATGGCGTGCGGAAAACTGGAGTCGTAATAACTGGGTGCCGAATCCTTGCCGCTTTGCGGAGTGAAGCTCAGTCCGAACTCGGTCATTTCCAGTATGCCCTTCGATCCCTGGAAACGATAAGTCTCCGGCATGTCGGTACCCAGGTTCAGCCGCATGTAAACGGGGATGTCGCCGTATTGAAACACGGCGGCCTGAACGTCCGGCATGTTGCGTCCATCTTTCCAGCGCAGAATTCCTCCCACCGCCATCACCCGCTTGGGAGCCTCGTTCCAGCCGAGGACAAACATCATGCCGCTGACCAGGTGTACCAGCAGATCACCGGCCACGCCCGTGCCATATTCTTTCCAGCACCGCCAACGCGCAAAGATTTCAGGATTAAACGGCCGCTTCGGCACCGTCCCCTGCCACGTATCCCAGTCGAGGTTCTGTGGCGAAAGATCGGACGGCGGCGGATACTCCCATGCTCCCGTCGGATCGTTACGGCCGAGCCAGCCTTCCACCAGCATGAGATCGCCAAGCATCCCCCGATCGACAATCTCCTTTGCCTTTTTGCAGATCAGGGAACTCACGCGTTGCGACCCAATCTGAATGATGCGGCCGGTGCGCTTTTGCGCATCCACCATCTCCACGCCCTCGGCGGCCGTATGCGACATGGGTTTCTCGCAGTAGATGTCCTTGCCGGCCGAAACCGCATCTACCACGATCTGCTTGTGCCAGTGATCGGGAACCGCCGCGATGATGCAATCAATGTCCTTGTCGGCGAGGAGTTCCTGGTAACGGCGAGTCACCGGCAAGCCCGGTTTGTTGGTGATCTCCCGGGCCAGCGTGTGGCGTCCGTCGTATAGATCGCAGGCCTTCACACACTCCACGCCCGGCAACTCGATGGCGCTGCTCAGCAGCCAATTGCCTTGCATGCCAATCCCGACGATTCCGAAACGAAGACGATCGCTCGGCGACGCGGAAAGAGTCGAGGCAAAAAGGGGCTCGGGAGCGAGGAAGATCGTTTTCGCTGCCAGTGAAGCGCCAGCCGCGGCAGCGGTGACTCCAAGAAACTGACGGCGTGAAAAAGAACTGTTCTTCATAAAACCTCCTGGGACAGCATAGTTTTTAAAAACGCCTACTGATTCCTATTTTGTGCGCCGAGTGTTGCCCGCGGAAATTGCTGTTACTCCACATTCTTTCGAGCTACCTCCGCTCCGATCAGCCCGTACTCGTCCTCGACGATGTACGAGCAAATGCGGAACGAATCACAATCTACTCCTGCAAGCCGCGCCAGATGTTCCGCTGCCAGTTGTGCAGGCAGGATGTCAATCACGAACTGCCATTCTGCGGGCACATGCGGAAGCTGAAACACCAGATCGCCCGCATCCGGTAGAAGCTCCTGGCCGATCAGGACGACCGAGGCTCCCAGATATCTGAGGTCGCGAGCCATCGACAAATCTTGATCGCGACTGCGTTGCCCGTCGACCCACATGGCGAAGCGAGATCCCTGGACGACCATCTCTTGTGGGCCGTGTTTGAAGGAACCTGTCCCCAACGCTGCGGCCTCGGACTTTGCGCCTTCCTCCCACAAAAGCGTGGCCTCGTAACAACTCCCCAAGCTGCCGCCGCGGGCCAGAAAATGGACAAGCTTGCCGGGCGCAAACCAGCTATTGCCGCCAATCTGCTCCTGCCAACTCGGAATTTTGCGTTTGGTCTCGGCGACTGAACTGCTCAGCGAGGCTGCGAGCTTGTCGTCAAACGCATCGACCGCCGCCGATGCAAGCGCTGCCGCCGCCAGGGCCAGAGTGGAATAGGTGTTCACCGAGATCGCGTGATCCCGCAGAGTTGGAACCAGGATTGAGAGCTGCGCTTCCTGCGCGAGCACGCCGTCGGCTGAACTCGTAATGCCGATGACGGTGGCCTCGCTGTCGCGGGCTTTGGCCAGCAAGTTCACTATTTCCACGCTACGGCCGCTGCGGGAGATTGCGATGATGACCGAACCAGCCGGAAAAGCGGCGAACTGCACCAGTTCCCCCGCGTCTTGCATATATACGGGTCGCCCGGCGCGGGAAAAGATTGCGCCCGCCCCGAACGCCGCGTGCCAACTGCTGCCGATCCCGGTCAAATACACATGGCGAGCTTTTTGGATCGTGCCAGCCGCAGCCTGCAAGGTATCTCGGCCCGCGCCGGAGAGGTAGCTGATGGATCGCTCCAACTCTTGCGGTTGCCGGAGTATGTCTTGAAGAAAGTGAGTCATTCACAACCTTCGAAAGTCAGCGGTAGCCACCTACTACTTTGCCGGAGTGATCACGATGTTCCGAAAAGCGACGTGGCTGTTCTCGCTGCCCTGGAGATAGATCGGTCCAGGAAGTTCTTCGTGGCTGTCCAGAGCTCCACCTGTGATTCCCGGGATTTCCTTCTGATCGATAATTGTTTTCCCGTTCTGTACGACGGTGACGGTTCGTCCGATTAGAGTGATATCGAAGGTTTGCCACTCTCCCGTCTTGCGGGGCAACTCTGGTGAGGGCGCCAGGAAGCCATAGACTCCGCCGGTGTGATGGCTCGGCGGTTCTTGGATGGAATCGACTTCGATCTGGACTTCGTAGCGGCCGCGCAGATAGACGCCGCTGTTTGAATTGGGCGAGCAATTGAACTCGATGTGAAGCTTGAAATCCTGGAACTTCTTCTCGTTGATGATCTCCGGCCCGTGTCCCGGGCTAATCAGCGTCCCATTCTCGACCGTCCAAACCGCCGTGGCATTCGGGTCGCTCATCTTCCACCCAGTCAAATCCTTCCCGTTGAACAGTGACACCGGCTTCCCCCACTCGGGTGTGGTCTTTCTCTGGAGAAGTGGCGCCGGTCGGCCGGACCATGTCCACGGACCATCTTTTGGTCCGGTGACAGATCCGGAGAGAGTGTTTTCGTTCACCTTCCCGGCAAAGACCCAGTCGGCGGGCGAATCTTCTTCTTCCTTAGGCGAAACGAAAGTGATTTGGCCGTCGGAAATTTCAACCTTGGGGAGTGGGCGCGCATTCCCCCAGCGACCGACCATCTGCGCCGCCAGCTTTCCATCCTCCACCCGAATCTCCAGCCATGAGGGATGCTCGCCGTCGGGAGCCTTCAGGGTCAGATCCCAGCGACCGAGGAAGGGTTTGGCGGCAGCAGCACCTGGAGCGGAGCCGTTGAGAGCAAGTGGCCGCTTCGCGAAAGTGGTATAGCCTGAGCCGAGGACGGCAACGAAGATGGCAGTGCAGAAAAGGGCTTGCAAGCGCCTCAGAGTCATGGTTTTCCTCGCGATGCAACCGGTTTCTGTAACCGGTTTCCAACTCCTTCTATGCCGCTGCCCCAGCTTTGTCAAGTATTTTTTCGCGCCTCTTTCGCAGCCCCAGTTGTTCCGGCTAGGAATGTGGACTGGCCGTTTCCTTTGCCGCCAATCCGTGGTAGGTTCAGATGCGTGTAATCGGTTTCAGAAACCGCTTTCATCGTTTTCGCCAATGGCTCGATTGCACGCCCGCTCGGCAACCGACTCGCAGCACCGCCGTTCTGGGTTTCTCGGGCCGGGAGAGTTCCAATGTCTGGAAGGGGGCGCTTGCCATGAGCCACACCATGAGCGAAGTGGCCACGCGAGCCGGAGTTTCCAAGGCGACGGTCTCGCGCGTACTCAACCGCACTCACACCATCGCGCCGGAAACCGAGCGCCGCGTCCTCGAAGTCGTGCGCCAGTTGAAGTATCACAAAAATGTTCATGCGCGCCGTCTGGCCACTGGTCGCAGCGATCTGTTCGGATTGGTCATATCGGAGATCATTAACCCTTACTTCCCGGAGCTGATTCGCGGTTTCCAGGCGGAAGCGTGGGATCGCGGTTTCGACGTCCTCCTCTGCAACACCGAGTACAACTCGCAGCGGAGAGTGTCGGTCATTCAAAAGCTGATCGAGGGCGACGTTCGCGGAGTGGCGATCATGACTGCCTCCCTCGACAGGAGTGGGACCTCCGAATTGACCGCGGCCGGAATTGGGGTTGTCTTCTGCAACCTTGGTCCCGCCGAAAGGCTGGTCAGCAATATCTCCATCGACTACCAGCGTGGAATCGCGCAGGCCATCGAGCATGTTGTGCAACTCGGCCATCGCCACGCTGCCGTCATCGCCGGCCCCGAGGACAACCGCACTGCCGTGATCATCAAGCAGGCGCTGGTCGCCGGACTCAACGAGCGCAAACTCATTCTTTCCGCCGTCGTCAACAGCAACTACCGCGTGGATGCCGGCGCTTCCGCCGTGCGCGCTCTCGTCGCCGCGCCCGAGCTGCCGACCGTTATTTTTTGTGGAAACGACCTGATTGCCATGGGAGCGATGAACGCTCTGGAAGAGGCGGGAGTGCGAATTCCCGAGGATGTCTCGGTCATCGGCATCGACGACATCTCCTTCGCTTTTCTGGCCCGCCCGCCTCTTACCACGATCCGTGTGCCACGCGAGCGTTTGGGCACGATTGCATTTCAAGCGCTGGACAAAATGCTGCAGCTGAAACGCCGCAAAGGGGTCGACTACTATCTGGAAACCGATTTAGTAATTCGCCGGTCCACCGCTCCGCCCCGAAGTCGCGAACTGGGCAGCGCCGGCCTCTTGCTGGAGCGTGCTCGTTAGAACTCTTAGCTTCCTCCAGCCTGATGCGCTGTCTTCGGAGCGCGCCAGTTGGGCCAGGTGCGTCGCCATCGCCGAGCGGTATCCTTTACTTTGCCCGTGCGGCGAGCGTAAGCTCGGCACGGCGCTTTCTCCTTGCGCCGAGACCGAATTTATGGATGCCCAGCACAGAATCGCTCCTCTTTTTTTGATCTCCGTCGTAGTCCTCACGATCGGCATACCCGCGCTGCTCGCACAGCCCCCTGCGGAGGCGCGCAGCTCCGACATCATTCAGATCGATGCCTCCGCTCCCGCTCATCCTTTTCCCCACTTCTGGGAGAAGATGTTTGGTTCCGGGCGCGCCATCCTGTCTTTGCGCGAGAGCTACCGCCGCGACCTCCGCGACGTTAAGCAGATTACCGGCTTCGAATACGTCCGCTTCCACGCCATTTTCCACGATGAAGTTGGCATCTACGACGAGGACGCCGACGGGCATCCGCAGTACAACTTTTCCTACGCGGATCAGATCTATGACGGCTTGCTGGCCAACGGTGTGCGCCCGTTGATCGAAGTGAGCTTCATGCCTAAGAAGCTGGCGGCAAGGGACGCCCTGCACGCCTTTTGGTACAAGCAGAATGTCTCCCCACCCAAAGACTGGAATAAGTGGGACGATCTCATCACCCAGTTCACCAGGCACCTTGTGGACCGTTACGGCATCGACGAAGTTTCACAGTGGTACTTCGAAGTCTGGAACGAACCGAATATCGATTTTTGGGCGGGCGAACCGAAACAGGCAACCTACTGGGAGCTTTACGATCACACCGCGCGCTCCATTAAGCAGGTGAGCCCGCGCCTGCGCGTCGGTGGACCCGCCACCGCACAAGCCGCGTGGGCGGATGTTTTCATTCGACACTGCGCCGACAATAAGGTTCCCGTTGATTTTGTTTCCACTCACGTTTACGGGAACGACCGCGCCCAAGACGTCTTTGGCACCGACGAGAAAATTCCTCGCGACCAGATGGTGTGCCGCGCGGTGAAGAAAGTCCACGACCAGATCCAGTCGTCCAGTATGCCGAATTTGCCGTTGATCTGGACCGAGTACAACGCCAGTTACTCCAACGAGCCTGCTATCACCGACTCGATCTACATGGGTCCGTGGCTGGCTGACACCATCCGCCAATGCGACGGCCTGGCGAATGTAATGTCCTACTGGACATTTTCCGATGTTTTCGAAGAACAAGGCGTCGTGAAACAGCCGTTCTACGGCGGTTTTGGCCTGATCGCCGCCGGCGATATTCCCAAACCGTCTTACAACGCATTCAAGCTGCTGCACCGACTGGGCGACGAACGAATTTCGGTGGACTCCGGCTCGGTGCTGGCGACGCGCCAGAAAGACGGTTCGCTGGTCGTCGCGGCGTGGAACCTGGTTCCTCCAGATCAGAGTGGCGTGTCAAAGACCGGACTGAGGAAGACAATTCATCTGCGCTTCGAACATCTGGGCGGAAGCCGGCGGGCCTACATCTCCATCGTTGACCGCGACCATGGAGACGCGCATCCGGCGTACGAAAAGATGGGACAACCGCGCTACCCGACCGAGGAACAGCTCAAGGCGTTGCGTCAAGGCGCGCAATTGCCACCCGATGAAATCCGCGAGCTTACGACGGGCGACTTGACTCTCGATCTCGCTCCGGATGGTCTGGCGGTCATTGAGGTAAAGTAGCGACAGCCGCGTGGCCACGTCTCAGCCCAAGCGTGCCGCATAGGTTTCAATTCTCTGTATCAGGGTGAGTAATGGGTGAAGACAAAGTCCCGAGCTTTGGCAGACTCGTGGCAAGGAGAGCAGGTTTTGTGTACGGCCTCGTCGGCAGGTTTGCCGTCTTTAAATTGAGCGAACCCCCAGCCGCCCGTCGCGGCGTATCTTCTTGAGTCCTTGACCATCAACTGAACGTTAATGGGGGCGCCGGCCACGAAAGATTGGGCACGGCCAAACACTTTGTTGTTTTCCTCCGACGCGATGTAACTCCAGGCCAGCCGGACAATAATTGTGCCGTCCGGGAACGGCAGCTTTTCTTCCCGATAGGCCCTGATCGCTACATCGTTGCCCAGAATGGCGCGAAAATCGTTGAGGTCACCTGCCTCGTGGGCCACGGAGATCAACCTCCAGTCGCGGTATCCGGGGGGAATTGTGACTCCGAAGATCGGGGCAGCCTGTCCATCGGCGTGTCCCGATGCGGGGGCCATGCAGACGACCACGCCGGTCAGCACTACAACCGCACTCAACCAGTAAGCGATCCCTCTCATACGGTGTCCTCCTTCCAATATGGCTTACTTAACCCTCTCCTTGAAGTCGCTTCACCGTGCTCTGTCAACGCTTCACTGATGCTGTTCGGCCGCAATCTTTTCTGGAATGACAAATGTGACTGTGCCTTTGTCGAGGGTGTGGTGGTTCGCGTCCTCCAGTTCAATCAACACTTTGTGCGGACCGGGGGGAAGACCCATCAGGATGATTGGGTTACCGCTCGCATCTGCCCACACCCATGAGGCATCGTCGAGTCTCACATGAACGTGTCCGACGCGCGGCGAGACCGCCTGAGCATTGGCGCCAAACACCGGCGCAATGTGCACGTTCTCGGCACAATATTGGATAATCGCCACTCCCCGGGAGGCGAGCGGCCCGGCTAGCGGAGGATCGATGACGATCTTCGCTGGGGGCTCACTGCCGGTGAGCGGGATAACCTGGGCGGGTCGACAATTGTCCGTTGCGCTTTGCGCCACAGCGGTCACTGCGTACAACACGATGGCCGCGACCGATAGCAGAGACGTGCCTTTCAAGCTTGTATCCTTCAGATTTGCCATGCTCTTTCCTCCTATGCAGCGGCTAGTATCTTCCTCGGAGTCAAAACAGGAGAGCCTCCGCCATCGAAGCTCTCCCGCTGCCTTACAAATAGTTAGTTAGCTGGCTTTGGCCAAGATCACATCCGACTCAGCGTCTGACCGCAGTGATCGGAAGCCCGCGCGAATCTCTTCTGAAAGAAGTTGGGGCTGCTCAAACGCCGCAAAGTGTCCGCCTTTGGGGAGCCGGTTGTAATGGACCAGTTTGGGATACGCCTGCTCAGTCCAGCTCCGCGGAGCGGGATAGAGTTCGTCAGGGAAGACGCTCACGGCAACCGGGATGGAGACGCCTTTGGCATTGAAATACCCAAGTTTGCCCCAATTCTCCCAATAGAGACGAGCGCCAGAAAGCGCCGTGTTCGTCAACCAGGCGATCGTGATGTTGTCGAGGATGTCGTCGCGCGTCAGGCCTTCGGATCCTCCCGCAAAGACGCGTGCGATCAACTCGTAGCTGCGCGCGTCGTGATCAAGGAAATAAGCCGCCAAGCCGACGGGTGAGTCCGCGATTCCGTACAACGTCTGCGGTCGCAGCCCCATCTGGAACCCGTAGGCGATCCCCTTTTGATAGACGAACTGCAAACGTTCGTAAGCGACCTTCTCATCGGCTGAGAGACCCGATGGCGCGGGTGCCCCGGAAAAAGCCGCCTTGTCAATATCGTTTGGAAAGATGCCAGGCATGTTAGTGTGAATGCCGAGCAACTCCGGAGGCGCCAACACGCCCATGTGCTCCGTGACGAGCGCACCCCAATCGCCCCCTTGCGCCACAAACTTCTTATATCCGAGGCGCTTCATCAGCACGACCCAAGCACGAGCGATGTGATCAACGTCCCACCCGGCGGTGGTCGGTTTTCCTGAGTATCCGTAGCCCGGCATTGACGGAATCACCAAATGGAACGCATCGGTTGCGCTGCCGCCATGCGCCGTGGGATTGGTCAGCGGATCGATGATCTTCATCTGTTCGATGATCGAGCCGGGCCATCCGTGGGTAACGATGAGCGGCAATGCATTTTCGTGTTTTGAACGGACGTGAATGAAGTGAATGTCCAGCCCGTCGATCTCGGTGATGAACTGCGGCAGGGCGTTCATTCTTGCCTCAATCTTGCGCCAGTCATACTCTGTCGCCCAATAGCGCGCGAGTGCCTGAGTGGTCGCGAGTTGTACTCCTTGCGTCGCATCCGTGACCGTTTCCCGCTCCGGCCACTTCGTGGCGTTGATGCGCCTGCGCAATTCGGTAAGGTCCGCCTCTGGAACGTTTACATGAAACGGACGAACCGCGGTTGCCTCCACCCCATCTGTGAGCTTTGTCATAGCAAACTCCTTTCTGAAATCCGTTGAGTGATTCTCATATTCTGTTCTCCTTGATTGCAAAGTTGTCCAATTGCGGTACCGGTTTCGTTGAGGACTGGTGCGATTAAGCCAGAAGTGGGGAGAGGAATCTATTGGACGAAGGTATCGATTGATATCATCGCCTCAAACGGCCCAAGCTCAGGCCGGGTACAAGCGCAGACCACGGCAAACCAGGCAGTCATGCCGCTCAGGCGAAGTCTCCGAGCGTAGATACGCCACGAGGGGTGACACTAGCCAGGTCGTATCCGGTGGGACCAAGGACCCGACCGGCGTGGTGATCCACCCTCGGATATGGCTTCGAATCACTTCTTGCTACGGGACGAACTCTTGCCTGCTGTTGTGGCGGGGATGCCGACGGATGGTTTGCGTTTCCCCAACACAATCCGGGCCACTCGACTGCGTTCCAGTTTCACGGGCTTGCCCTTCACATTGATGTTCACGCCACTGTTGGTCACCGAGGTGAGGTTGCCCAGCAGCACCGTCCCGTCGCGCAAAACCACGGTGTCGAGCGCCAACGGGCTCAACTCCAGTTCGACGCTACCGGGCAGGGCGTTCTCTGCAATCTCCAGGGGCGTGCTCTCGGTGGCATAACCCTCTTTGCTGAACTCCAGCACGTGCTTGCCCGGAGCGATCGATAGCACCTGCGGGGCTACCCCGGATTCTTGAGAATCAAGCTTGAGGCTGGCCCCGGAAGGCACGCTCGTGACACTCATCTTGATTTTCATCGGCTCGTCGGAGGGCAGATGCTGCGGCTGCAATTCCATGCTGGCAAAGGAGCCCAAAGCATGCACGCTAACCGGGATCTTGGCCCGTTGCCCGGCCGCCAAATTGGTGACTTCGAGATATCCTTCGCCCACCCGCTTGCCGTTTTTGTCCAGCAGGTAGAGATAGAAAGAAGCGGAAGGAATCGCTTTCGTGCTGAGGTTTTCCGCCAGAGCCTCGCCCAAATAATCGCTCTGGCCGGAGACGGAACTGATCTGGCGCAACTTGCCCAAGGTGAAGCGCAACATCGTGTCGTTGCCCTTGGCCGGCCAAGTCAGAACGGTATCGGCGGCGAGCGCGCTGGCGACTGCCCACAGCAAGAGTACCGGAACAATCCAGATTGGCTTACGCATCGTGCCTCTATCTTGCCGGGTTCGAACAGACCGTACAACCGAAAATCGCCCGTGCGCCCTTACTGAAGTGAATGACCTAACTGGAAGCGATCTGGCGAACGCGACCTGAACGCGACCGCTGTTGTTTGACGGATCCACCTCCGTAGGTTAACCTGCTCGGTTTGGCAAAGCTCGGTGGTATTGCGGACAGCATCATGCGATCTTTCGGTGCACTGGCTGTGGCCGTGCTCAGTCTCGCCGGTTGTTCCCCTCTCGCAGCCGTCCTGCAGCAATTGGGCGGCCCCCTGCAACCCGGAGGAATGTTCAGCCCGCAACCCACTCGGAAACCTCTATTCCCATGTTGAACAAGGATTATTCTTCTACCCCTCCGATCGGCGACGGGCGGCCTGCGATTGCTGAGATTTATCGTAACTGCGACGATCTGCTCGCTGCCGGCTGGAAAAGAGTGGAAGTCACTGCGCAAACCACAGCCGAAGGTGAACGCCTCCCGATTTATGCTTACTTCAACTCCGACCGTGTTGACTATGTTCTGATCGGTGGAATCCACGGCCGCGAACCGGCTGGAGCGATCGCGAGCTCCCTCTACGCTGAGAAGCTGCTGCAACTCGGCCAGGACCGGAACATTATGCTGCTGCCGTTACTGAATCCATGGGGCTATTTTCAGCACATACGCTACGGGCCGAATGGCCAGAGTGTTTCCGACAGCGACCACTTGCTGGGCCGTCTTCCCGCTGCGGCCTCCCCGGAAGCTGCCGCGATCACCTCATTTGTCCTGAACGCAATTACCATCAACCCTGGCGCCGCGGTGCTCGACCTTCACGAGGATCCGGTCTATGAAGCTCCGGATTATCACCTGGAAGGTTGGGGTTCCTATCTCTATATCTCTGGCGAAAACTGCCTGAGCCACCCCATCGCGCAGCGGGTCGTCAGTTGTTTGAAAAACAGTTCGCTGCCGCTCATCACGAACGGTACAACTCGGTTTGGAGAACATCTCGCCGACGGAATCATCGTCAACACCGAAGACGGCTCCATTGACGAACTGCTGTACAAACTGCGCGCGTGCTGTCCGGTGATCACAGCAGAGAACATCTTGCATTCGGAGAATGCGCCGCCACTAGCGGAGCGCGTCGCGACTTACTTAAAAGTCTTAGACGCCTTCTTTGGCGTATCAGAATAACTTCGGGAGTCCATTCATGTGTACGACGATCGTCGTGGGCAAGAACCGCAGCGCCACCGGTTCTGTACTCGTGGCTCACAGTGAAGAGCTGGGGCGGAACTCCGCGCACAAGGTTGAAGTCAGCCCGCGGCGAGCGACCGCTGCCGGAGAGCAGTACCCGCTGTATTCCGGGGGCGCGTTGCAACAGCCGCCGGAGCTGGCACGCTATGTTGCCACAAAGATCTTCGCCAAGAATCATTATCCGGGCGAGCACACCGCCGGGGTCAACCAATACGGGGTTACGGTCGCCAACAACATGGCCCTGATGCGTGGAATCCCAGAAGCCCGAGCATACGACGTCGTTCCCGGGGGCGTCATCTGGACGGAGTTTGTGCAACTGGTACTGGAGCGCGCCACCTCAGCCCGCGAAGGCGCCGCCCTGATTGGCGAGCTGTGCAGCGCATACGGCCTGAGCTGCGATTCCGGCACGATGCTGGCCGTCGCCGATTACGACGACGCGTGGTGGGTCGAACTGGCGCGCGGCGGCCAATGGGTTGCCAAAAGAGTCGGCCCCGATGAAATCGTGATGCGCGCCAACGCTTACCGCATCGGCGCGGTTGATTTCGACGATCCTGACAACTTCATGTACTCGGCAACTCTAGTGGAGTATGCCCGCCAACAAGGCTGGTATACGGACGGAGCTTTCGATTTTGCTGCAATCTACGGTGATCCCGCGAACCAGAGCGACGCCTACAATTGTGACCGTCATGCTGTGCTCGAAAGCCGCTTTTCGTGTCTTGGCAAAGTGAGTGCCCTCGACCTGATGCGCTTGATGCGCGACATTTTTGAAGGCGCGCCGCAATTCAAGGCGGGAGAAAACGGTTCCCCCTTTCGTACCGGGGTGCGGACCATCGCCCGCATGAACACCGAGGCCAGCGTAATCGTGGAACTGCGCCGCACCCTCCCGCCACATATCGGCAACCGTATGTGGTGCGGCATGTCTACTTCTCTGACCGGTGTTTACCTCCCATTTCACCTGGGAATCAGCGCCGTCGAGCCGCATTTTGCCTACGCCTCCGGTTCCTATGATCCGGCTTCGGCCTACTGGCTATTCACCGAACTGGCGAAGCTCGCTGATTACGGCTACAGCAAGTGCATCGAGACGATTACTGCCACTTGGCAGAAGTTTGAAGCCGAAACATTTTCGACCGTGCAGGCAGTCGAAGCGCGCGCCGCGGCTCTCGAGTACTCCGCCGCATGTGCACTGCTAACCGAATACGACCAACAGCGCGCGGCTGCTGCCATCTTCCTGGTGCAGCAGCTCTTGCCCGAAGTGAAAACGAAGGTATTTTACGAAGCTTGAAAGACTGAGCCTTCTTACAGCCGAATTGCTGGAGCGTGTTTTATAAGTGGCTCTGGGTGGGTTTTGGGAAAGGCACGGCTTCAGCCGTGCCGCCCAGAACCAATAAAGACGAGGGCTTTAGCTCCTGAGGGAACTGCCCTTCCCACCTGAAACCGGTTTATGAAACAAGCTCTAGACATCTCAGGAATCGAACGGCGAGGGACCCATGCAGACGTTCCGTCAGCGTTTTTTTGATTTTATGAGCAACATTAACCCATTGGTTATCGTGTTCCTGATGTGTGTCGCATTCTCCCTTCTGACCTACATTATTCCGGGTGGCGAGTTCGAACGTCATACCGTGATGGTCATGGGACGCGCGCGGGAAATCGTTGTGCCGGGGTCTTTTCATCGCACTCAATCGTATCCGCAGGGCTTCCTGCAGTTGTGGACCGTGTTCATGCGCGGGGCCGTAGAAGGCGCGGAGCGTTCCTTTGTCATTATGCTGTCCGCGGGCGCACTCACTGCCATCATCGCAACCGGAGCCATCAATGCCGGAATCCGCGCTCTGATCGGCAAAGCGGGGCGGCTCGGGATCGGCTTCATTCCCGTCATCGTGTTTGCCATCGGACTCTGTGGCGCAACCTTCGGAATGTACGAAGAAGCGATCCCGTTCATCCTCATCCTGGCGCCGCTGATGTTAGCCATGGGATTCGATTCCATGGTGGGTGTCTTTATCCTCTATTGGGGCGTTGCTATCGGCTTCGCCTGCGGCATCACGAACCCCTACAACGTAGCCATCGGACAAGCCATCGCCAACGTGCCGCTGTATAGCGGCGCGTGGTTCCGGGTCATCAGCTTCGTGGTGTTCATGTCTATCACCAGCATCGCGATCATGCGCTATGCCTATCGCGTCCGCAAAGACCCCACATGGTCGCTGTCTCACGAAGAAGACGTTGAAAATCGCGTCCGGCTGAACACCGATGCCATCGCGGAAGATTATGCGATGAACGCTCGCCGCGCCCTGGTCCTGATCCTGCTGGCAGTCGCCTTCGGCATTCTCATGTACGGCCTGATGGTACACGGCTGGGGGTTCCGGGAAATCGGCTCGCTGTTTCTCTGGATGGGGATCATCATCCCGCTGGTTGGCGGAATGCCTGTGAAAACGATGATCGAAAAGAACATCGACGGGATGAAGAGTGTCGTCATCGCTGTGGTCATGATGAGTGCGGCGCAAATCCTCTATTTCATTCTTAGCGACGCTCGGATCCTGGACACGATGTTGAATTACCTCGCTGGCTATCTGGGAAAAGTGCCAGAAGTCGTAATTGCCTATGTCATGTTCGGAATCAGCGCGTTAACAGCCGCCTTGCTCGGCAGCGCATCCGGAACGGCGGCCACGCTGATGCCGATTCTTGCACCGCTCGCGGATGTGCTGCATTTTTCCAAGCAGATCGTTGTACTGGCCTTTCAATTTGCCACCGGTGCGTTCAACTTTTGGATGCCCTGGGACGGCATCGCGTTTACAGTCTGCTCCATGGCGGGCGTTAAGTTTTTCAAATATATTCGCTACACTGCCAAGTTCGCGGTGCTCGTATATTTTCCGACCGCGTTGCTGATGCTGTTCATTGCCGTAGTCATCAAGTATAAGTAGCTCGCAATCCGGCGATGTTGAGAGAAAGCGTCCGGATGAAGGGCAGCCAAGCACTTTAGGGCGCCGATGCCGTCGCGACGCCGATGTTTTTGTCGGCAGCGCCGTAGTAGAACAGCCAACGGTTGCCGTCGCGAACCATGCCCTCAACAAATACGACATTCGGAACTTGCCCCACCTTTTCCCATTCTTTCTCGGGCGCAAACACTGGTTCTTCCGAACGCGCCAGAACTTTGGTGGGATCGTTCTTGTCGAACAGAACCCAGCCCGTCGAATAAACCAGCTTGTCATCGGCGCCGTTATAGATCAGGAAGATGCCCTGCGGCGTTATGATCGGCGCGGGGCCCGGCTCCACAACTTGTGAATCAAACGACCTTGGCCGGCTCGACAGGACTGGGTGGTCGAGGGCATCCCTCCAGTGGAGCAAATCTTCGGAGTAAGCCACGCCCATTTGACTGTCTTTGGCCTGCGCGTCCGCCAGATAGTACATCCAATATTTGCCATTGATTTGTTCTGGAACGATCGCGCCCGACTTCGTCCATTTCACATTCCATTTGCCCTTGTAACCAGGGATGATGATGCCTTGCCGCTTCCAGTGAATCAGGTCCGCGGACGTGGCCAGGCACAGTTGCGCGTCTTTCTTGTCCGCAGCCACTCCATCCACGTTGTTGTATCCCGTATAAGTCAGGTAGTAAGTGTCGCCGATTTTTTGCAGCCTCGGGTCTTCCACCCCGCCACCTTTTTCATAGGGCGCTTCTGCAACCATGACCGGCTCGGGCCGGCGATCGAAATGAATACCGTCGTCGCTCGTGGCATAGCCAAGCGACGATGTGCCGTGATGGTCTTGCGCGCGGTAAAGCATGACGTACTTTCCATCTTTCTTCACGACGGAAGGATTAAACGTTCCTGCGGATTCGAACCCTTCGCCCCGGGGAGACACGATGGGGTCGGCGGAAAGGCGCGTCCACGTTCCAAAAGGTGGCGCGAAAGAAACAGCGGCGAGTGCGGTGAGAACCAGCCCGGCAACGGCAGATGCCCGTATCGCGCGGCTTGCAGCAGAGGACACTTTGACCATAGGAGGAATTCCTTTCCTTACTTTCGAACTGGACACGATGGAAAACTTCTGGAGGTTTGGCCGCCGAGTTCGAGGGTAACCAGGTTTTCGCAAGGGACAAAGGCCATAGGTAGGTAGAGCTCTGCCTCGGACGAATGCCGAGGCAGAGGATCACCATCTCAGTATGCGATTTTCAAGGCAAATTGAATCGTTCGCGGCCCGCTTGCATTCGTGATGGAACCAAAGCCACAGGCAAAGTGTTGGTTAGCGCCACTGCACCCAGGAGAACCGAGAGGAATAAATGGACTATCCAGCTGCGGACTCCCCGAAATGGGTTGGTAAATGTGGCGATTAAAGATGTCGAAAAATTCTGCCCGGAAGTCGATCGTGGCCTTCTCGCCGAAGATCCTGGTTTTCTTGCCGAGCGTGAAGTCTTCGTCCCGGCTTCCGAACGTCCGGGCAGCGGAAAGGGACCGGGGTTCGTTGCCGAAGGTCAAGGGACCTGCGGCTGAAAATGCAGCAGGATTCCAGAATGGCATGGTGAAGGGGCTGAAATTACTCTTGTTGGTCTCGTTCACTCCTGGAACGACGTTTACGCGTGCTGCTCCGGTGAAGTGGCATCCCGCAAACAAGACGTCGCCAGCGGTGCCTCCGCACGGGCCATATACCTCTGTAGGTAGTCCTGATTTGTAGGAGCCGACGCCGGATACGTACCAGCCGCCCACCACTCGGTCCGCCAATCCGCCTCCGTTCCAGTAGCGCTTCCCACGACCAACGGGCAGGTCATAGAAAAAGCTCGCCACCAGGCTTTGAGGTGTATCGAGTTCGCTTACCGCTTTTTCGGCGGTGCGCTGGTACGAGTTCTGACCGATGAATTCGTTGGTGCCGATGAAGCCAGAAACACCGGGTCCCGATGAATCGGCGTCCGTGAGGTTCTTCGAAACGGTATACGACACCAGAAAGCTCAGCCCCTGGGCGAAGCGCTTGTCCACTTGCAACTGCATGGCGTTGTATGTGGAGTTGCCAGTGCGATCGGGACTGAAGGAGTTATCTTCCTGGTTGAAATCGCCGTACTGGGGGAACGGCCGTAGAGCTTGGTTGATATTTCCCGTGAAGCCGGCGTAAGGCAGTTTGATACCGGCAGCGATCGCATTAGGGCACGTCAGGAGCGTAAGACACGAGACATCCATCGTCAGGTCATTGCCCAGGGAAAGGAACGACGGATTAACTTGGTTTGGAATAATGTTCAAGGCTGGTAAGTGAGTGCCTTTGGAACCGACATAGGCCACGCTTACGACTAAGTTGGTGGTGATCTGGCGTTGTATGTCGAGATTCCAAGTCTGGATGTCGGCCGGGCGTCCGGTGCTTGCGGGAACAAGAATCACTCCGTTGCTGCCATTCTGCCCGTCGGGTGTAAAAGGTCCGGAATTAGGGAAAACGTGGGTCACGCCGTTGTCAATTTGAATGGGGCCGCCATTGGTTGGCGTAATCGTCTGCCGATTGAAAAATCCTAATCCGTCCTGGTCGGCATACGATCCTTCCTTGAGCGGTTCGTAGAAAATACCATAGCCGCCGCGAAATTTGGTCTTCTCGTTGATGTTGTACGCGAAGCCCAGCCGCGGGCCGAATGCCTTCTTATAAGTATTCTGCGGACGCGTCTGTCCGTTCCGCCCGGTCCCATTTCCATAGTACGTGTAGGCTCCCAGAATGCCGTCGGCACCCGGATTCGAAAGGGTTGGGTCAACCATGGAGAAGCGATCGAATGCTTCGCTGGCTGGAATGTCGAGGTCATACCGCAAACCGTAATTCAGAGTTAAGCGGGGCTTCACCCTGTACGTGTCCTGGGCATAGAAGGAATAATCTTTGTAACGCACTCCGCTGAATGAGCCGTAATTCAGGGTGGACGTATTCACCAAGCCGAACAGAGAACTGGCCACCGGGTCTCCGCCGACGCTGCCGGGCCCGCCGACTCCGCCCGTGCTGGTCTCCTGGGCGTTAAAATCGAATTCGCCGGAGGCTTGCGTAAGCCGCCGCACGTTGAACTGCAGCATGCGAACCTCGCCGCCAAACTTCATGTTGTGCTTGCCTTTGACCCAGCTCACGGAGTCATTCGTTTGGTAGACGTTGTCCGCGAATTGCGAGTCTCCACAGTTGTTCAGCAGCCCCTCGTAAGGAGTTCCGGTAAACTTAATGCATGGGAAGGTCGTGTTCGATACCCCAGTGAGACCGATCTTTGCGGGATATCCCTCGCCGAGACTGTTGGAGACTTCCCCCCGGAAACGACGGCTAAATCCAAACAGGAACTGGTTCACCAGCGATGGAGTGAAAATGTAGTTGTCGCTGATGCGGGCGTATCGAGTGCTTTGCGGGGTGACGCTGCCGAAGATGGGCCCCAGGTTTGAAGTACCCCCTGTATTTGTATTGTCGTAGTCGAAGCCGCCGGAAATCCTATGCTTGTTCGAGATATTGTGATCGATCTTGATATCAAAAAGATTCGCGGTCGTGCTCGAGATTGTGGTGTCAACGACGTTATTGGTGAGGCTACCGTTGGTTGGTGGCAGGAGTGCAAAGACCTTGCTCATTACCGTGCTCGGCGTGAAATTCGGGTCGTTGGTCAGGATGTTGCCGGGGATCGCCGCGTGCGTAGTGGGATCGTAAAGTTGTGTGGCGGGGAGTAGGGCGGAAAAATTGCCGCTCCGAAAATCCTCGTTAGGAACGCTCTGGAGTCCCGTCCCTCCGGTTCTAAAACGGAAACCCTCATAGTCAAAGAAGAAGAAGGTCTTGTCGTGTCCGTTATAAAGGTGGGGAATGCGAATCGGGCCGCCTGCAGTGGCGCCAAAGTCATTCTGCGTATTGACAGACCTGGGTAGACCCTGGGTGTTATTGACCCAACTGTTGGCGTCCAGCGTTCGGTTACGGAGAAAATCATAAACCGAGGCGTGCCAGTCGTTCGTGCCGGACTTCATCGTGAGACTCACGATGCCGTCGCCGGATTCGCCGTATTCAGGAGAGAAGTTACTCTGCAGCACCTTGAATTCCTGCACGCCTTCCGTCGAAACACCCTTGTTCCACTGCGTGTTGGGCGAAACCAGGGAGATCGAAACACCGTCCACGAGTACGTCGGTGCCGCCTTCCTGACCGCCGTTCACCTTGAAATCATCCGATGAATTGCTCCCCGGGTCGTTCGACACGCCGCCCACGAATCCGGGGATCAGGGTGATGAATTGAACCGGGTTGCGAACCGTGCCCGATACCTCCAGCGGTAAATTCTGGATCAGGGTCGGCTGCACGGTCGATCCGATGTCGGAGGTCGCCGTTTGAAGCTGGGTCGCGTCAGCAGTGACTGTAACGCTATCGGAGACCGCCCCCATCTGCATCTGGAGGTCCAAGGCAACCGTAGCATCCGTCTGCACGGTGACACCTTCCCGCGAGTATTTCTTCAGGTTCGGCGCCTCGATAGTAACGGTGTACCGGCCGGGCGGAAGGTTCGCCAATGAATAAAGCCCCGCATCCGTGGTCACGGTTGTAATCGCGAGCCCGGTATCCATGTTGCGGCCGGTTACGGTGGCTCCGCCAACCGTTGCACCACTCGGATCGGTCACCGTACCTTGAATGCTGCCATTCGTTGTCTGGGCGCGAAGATATAGCGTCGGGACCAACAGGAAAAACGCAAGAATACAGACAAGTTTTTTCACCGATTTTCTCCCCATACCCGCTTTGACCACGCCTGCTAGGGCGCAGAGTCCGATGTCGCAGGGCTCCACGCTTGCGCCTAAACTGAGCCCCCGCAAGGACCCGACATTGAACTCTGCCTTACAAACTAGTTAGGATTTCGATCCTGGATCTCGGAACGCCGCACCCAACCCCTCCCATTTTCAGTCCCAACCCAGCGATTGCTAGTACATTCGGATTAGTTATGCATTGTCGGCGGTGTCGAGTCTGTTCAGAATTGCTCACTTCTGCGGAAAATCAGATTGAAGCCCGAAATTTGTCGCTTATGGCCTTCGATACCTGAGAAGCGCTCCGTCTGCTTGCAGTCTAAGGATGAGGTTGCAGAGCAAGGAACGGCGTTTGCGGAGGGTTGCCACACCATCGGAAGCATTGATTGTTGAGAATCCTAAACGTTCCAGCTTTCGGGGATGAGGTCACTGGAATCTTCGAAGTCTACGAGCCATCCAGCGGGCGCCAGCGGCCTTGATTGAAGCCATCGCATGAACTTTGAGAGCCGCCGTCTAATCCATCCAACTCGTGCAGTGAGACCGAACGCAACGATCCCCTCGTGGAATCATCTTGCCAAATAGTCGGGGTCCATTTCCGGGTTCCGCAGGCCTGCCTGCTCCAGCGCTTGAAGGACGAACGAATTCCATGCAAAGACGCGATGGTAGCCAAAGAACGGGTGCGCCAGGTCGGTGGCGAGATATTCCTGGCTGGTCGGAAAATCGGAGGAGAGATTGAGTTCCGCCCATAGCCGGTTCGCGATGGCCTTGGTGGCGCCGCTCCATCCGTGAAGTTTTCCGGAAACGTATCCGCAGACTTCAATCCGCATCCAGCTGCCACCGTTGTAATAGATTCCATCCATGCCGTGGTTGGCATAGCTAACCGCGAAGGAATCACTGACCATCGGGTGCCAGCTCTGATTGAAGTAGCTCCAATCTCCACTTCTACCTCCTTCCGGAAGTCCGATGAAGATCGGCCGCAGTGTCCCGCCTGCTTCAGGATGTGGGCAATCTTTTCGCGGCATCATCGCGGGTATGCGATCGAGATGGTTCACGACCATCTCGTCGGAGAGGATTTTTCGGCCAAATAGCCAAAGAGATAGGTACTCAGGGAAGATTTCTGCAAACCCGACAGCATCCGCGATGTCCCGCGCCGGACGCATGAACTTTCTCGCGGAATCGTAATAGCTGCGATAGAGTTCTTCTGCCTTGCCAAGATATTCCCCGGAGATCGTTGCACTCACACCGGGAATCTGCAGTTCCTTGATCACTCGCGCGGTGACGGCCAACATTCCCTGGTTTTCACATATCGTAGACGTGCCCTCGGGGTAGCGGATCACGTCGAGCTGGCCCATGACGAACTGCGCCCAGCACAGGCCCTCGCGACGGGGATCGTAGGTTCGAAGGCAATACTCCGCGGCTTTTCGTACCTTCTCCATCGGCAACTCAGTGCCGAACCGGCGACGATTCAGAAGTGCCCACATTAGCCAAAGGGGCGTAGAATCGTTCGACTTACGCTCCACATTGGCGAGATTCGGCTCTACTAAGGTGTTGATTGCCCCATCGGGTCCCTGATTTTCAGCCCATAGATTGAAGACGCTCTCGTTCAATTCGCGATTGTGAATGCCATTGAGCGCGAAGAAACTGTCGCGCAGATACATCTCACCCGCGGCGGAATACCAAATGCTCGGTGCGCAAATCGGCCGCAAGCTCTCTGGTCCGGCGATCCAACAAAGCATCATAAGGTCGGCGTAAACGGCCTTTTCGGTTTCTCCGCCTTTGAAGCCAAGTGCGTCCGCCAAATAGAGCTGACTGGCTAGGCGATGACCTCGAACCGTGTCCGGTACCTTCTCATCGGCAAATACGAAAACCGTTTTCTCCGCGGGATGCCCCATCTCCAGCCGATGGTATGGTTCGCTGCGAGTGGCGATGCGGCGAATTTGCAGGCCGCGCACTTCGACCTTTGCGAAACCTGCCGGCGATTCCACATTCTTAGCTTGCTCCGATGGCGCAACGGAGATGAAGACAGCGCAGCCATGTCCCTGCAATCCCGGCACAAACACTGTCGTTCGAAATTCGGACCATACCCCGGGCGATTCCGGTGCGCCACCGTTGAACAGAGTGCAGTCGCCAACCATGCGCAATTGCTCATCTATATCCCAAACCTCAATGGTCACGGGGAAAGCCGAACGGTATTCCACCCCCACCGAGTAAACCTCGGTGCCTTCCGCCGCAAAGGGAATGATCGCCCCGTCACCGGAACTCTTGGTGGAGACGGTGACCACACCGTCGCGCTGGTCCAGGGTCACCTCGCCTCGTTTCTTCCACGATGTAATGTCCGGCAGATTGACGGCTTGAGCATTCTGCCCTCCGGCTGCCTGCTCCAGGACTTCGCCAAATGTCTGCTGTACGAAAACGTCGCCCTGGCCGTGTTCCTCCGCACGTGAACCGTAGTAGAGGTTGGCATCCGGAATTCGGTGCGGCGCGGGCTTCACCGGTTTGCCATCCCGACGGATGATTCTCGTCCACTGGTTGCGATAGCCGGAGTCCGTAAGCAGGCCGACGCACAAACCACTCTTCGAGCGGAACCCGGCGGCTGGAAAGTAATCGTGCAATGCTCCGCCTTTCCAGTCCAACCGATCGAAACTCCAGAACTTTGCCGGACTCTCCTCCGGCTCCAAACGATTGCTCAACTGATACCACATCATGAACATGTCGGCTTGGTGTAACCGAATCCTCTTTCGCACAACGTGAGGAGTAACCACTTCATAGTCGACGTGCGCGAACACAGTCGCGTTTAGATGTTCTAGCCGGCACTCACCATCGAGCGCCAGTTGTGTGGAATTGCCGCTCCACGACGTCGCCTTCCAGTCGTCCACACGATCTTCCACGCTGCGTTCTTCGTTCTGGAAGATTGCCGAAAACTCTCCGCCCCGATTGTGCCGTGCAAAGGGTTGGCCGTTGAAAAGAAGAGCAACACCATAGCCCTGTTGGGCGTCGCCAGTGACCTTTAATGTCACCCCATCGGCGCCCGGTGTCATTGCCCACGCCGCTCCTCGTAACGCTGCCGACCTCGACCCTAGACCGACGGCTAGACTAGCCGTCACTGATCCCTCAATAAAACGACGACGCGAAATGGTTGTCATTGGAAGCCCCGGCTCTAATCCTTGGGTTGCGCCTTACCGGTGGACAAGAATGATAGGAGAAGATTACGCTACCATTTCTCTTCCTCCAAACCCGATCCACGACGGAAGCGTGCTCCGCGCTCCACGGGCTTCAGCAGGAGGGAACGAACGTAGCGGGCCTGAACGCCTTTCAGAACTGGGAAGAGAAACTTGGCCGCCCAATCGGACTAGAATGAACCATCCCACTTCGAACGTGGAAGCCCGAGCATGATTACCCTTCGATTCAGGATTCTGCCACTCCTGCTCGCTATGCTGACGGACCCCACCTTACAATTGGCCGGACAGACCGCCTCCTCACATGTCGCTCGGGATTCGGCGATTGAGCTCCACTTTGCCGCAGCCCAACAAGCGCAACGCGATAAGGATTACGTTGCAGCGGAACGGGAATACCAAACCGTGCTCACCCTCGCGCCTGATTTCGCGGAAGTTCACATGAACCTCGGTTTGGTCTATCAGCTTCAGAATCGCTCTTCCGAAGCGATGACAGAATTCCGGCGCGCCCTCAAACTCAAGCCGAGGCTTGCCGGGGCCAATTTCTTTCTTGGGGTCGACTATTGCAAGGCGGGCGAAGGAACGAAGGCTATTCCCTACTTGAAAGCGGCCCTCCAAACGGAACCCAATCGGCCGGACATCTGGCTGTGGCTGGCGGACGCACAAGAGATCTCCGGCCAACTTCAACCCGAAGTCGCAACCGTGCTCCGGGCGCTGGAGTTGCACCCTAACGACGTCGACCTTCTCTACGTTCTGGGAAACGCTTACGAACGGCTGGGGAAACAGGAGGTCGCGCACCTGGCGAAAATTGCTCCGGGCTCGGCGCGCAGCGAACAGCTACTAGGGGAGAGTTATGCGTCGAGCAACGAGTGGCCTTACGCGGTGATTCGTTTTCACAATGCCCTGGTTGCATCACCGAACCGCGCCGGGTTGCACGCCGAACTTGGTGAGGTTCTTCTGCGCGCCGGAAAAGTGAACGCGGCGATTCGGGAATTTGAAGAGGAGTTGCGAATCGATCCTGCCAACCTGCGCGCCCTGGTGCGTCGCGGCGAAGCACGGTTGATCCAGGAAAATGTCGAGGCCGCGCTTCAGGATTGGGAGAAAGCGATTGCCAGCGACGTTGACCAAACGGAGAGGCTGCTGGGCCTTCGCGAAACGGGATTCGGCGATGCCGCGCTCGAACAACTTCCCGACGCCACTCGCGAAAAAATCCAGAAACTCGCTGGAGACCTGCAAAATCGGAATTCTCCGGCAGCGCACTTGGCGTCTGCGTTTCTCGCCGAGCAAAACGGAAACCTCTCTCAAGCAACGACGGAGGCTACGGTTGCTGCCTCCATCGCCAGGAAGGACGTTGTCAGAAGGAACTGCGCCGAAGCAGACGTCAACGCCTTGATCCAACGGGGCCAGTTCTCTGAGGTCGCGCCGTGCCTGGGGCGAGTACTAACCTCGCGGACTCCCGCTGAATTTCGCATTCGAGTGGCGAGCGCATTGCTGGAAGCGGGAGCCTACGAAGCTTCGCTCAAAACTCTCGAGGGATTGCCGGCAGCAGATCGGAATTCGGCTGAGGCATCCTACTGGCGCGCGCGCTGCTACGAAAAATTGGCAACCGCCGCATATCTCCGGCTCTACCAGGCGGACCCAGGTTCGTATCGCTTGCATCAGCTGATGGGCGACCTGGAGGCCGCAAAAGGAGATGATGCAAAAGCCATCGAAGAATACCGCGCCACCATTGCCTTGAAGTCATCCTTGCCCAATTTGCATTACAGCCTGGGCCATCTGTTATGGAAAAATCTCAAGGTGCCCGAAGCCCGCGTCGAATTCGAAGCCGAACTCAAGTTGAATCCACATCATGCGGGTGCGCTGAAGGACTTGGGGAACACCTACCTGTTTGAGCATCAACCCGATAAGGCTTTGCCTTATCTGTTAAGGGCGCTAACGGCGGATTCCGCACTTCCCGATCTGCACAGTGATTTGGGCATCGCATACTCCGGACTCGGCGACTACCGGAAAGCGGAAGAGCAGTTTAAGATCGCCGTCTCTGCCGATGTTGACGGTTCGGTCCACTATAAGCTGGCACGGGTTTACCAGGCATTGGGCGAGAAGGAGAACGCGGCCCGTGAATTCGATCTCTCCACAGCGCTGAATAGTGAATCGCACCGAAAGCTCGAAAAGCAAGCGGAGCGCCTGGCAGAAGTAGCAAGATCCGCCGAGGATCCGTAGCATGAAACCGTGGCTGATTCTTTTTTTCTTCTTTTCTCTCCCCGCCCACTCTGTGCTCGCCAATCTTTCCGGGCAAGAAGACGCATTTCAGGCGGCCCTTGCGGCGCTGAAGGAGAATCGATACTCGGACGCCCTCGAAGAGTTGACAGCAGCGGAACGCGATCATCCTGACGATCCACGGCTTCACAACTTTCGCGGGATCGCGCTGGCCCGCCTCGGCCAGAACGACAAGGCTGCCGCCGAGTATCGGGAATCGATTCGCCTGGACCCGCGTCTGGAAGATGCGTATCGAAACCTGGGATTTCTCGAATGGACCGAACACCAGATCGAGCCAGCTCGCGAAGCGCTCGAACACGCCGTTGAACTCTCACCCAGCGACTCTTTTGCTCATTACTATCTCGGGCGGGTACAGCTGGAGGCACACCGTTACTCACAGGCCATCCAGGAGTTGGAGACATCTCGCGTGCCGCTGCCGGCAGACGCGGATCTCTCGATCCAAGTCGCGACGGGGTACATTGCGCTAGGGCGTGGTGCAGATGCGGGTAAGTCGCTTGATCGGCTTGTAACGTCGACTTTAAACGACGCGCAATCCATCCAGGTAGCTGCCCTGCTCCTGGCCGTCCACCAGAACGACGCGGCGATCAACCTCATTCAGCGATTGAGCAAGCATCCATCCGCTGCCGGCGCTGCGTGGCTGCAGTTCGATCTGGCTCTGGTTTATCTGCTTGCGGGGAGCGATGAAAAAGCGGTCGAACAGGCTCACGCCTACGCGGAGTCTCTGCCCCCGGGAGCCTCGAAGTCGCCCGAATCTGCGGAGGCTTGGTCTTTGATCGGCATCGCCTGTGCCCACCTGAGCCAAGGCGAGCGCTCAGTCAATGCTCTGCGCCAGGCCGCCACCCTTGCTCCCGGTGAGGAAGAACACTGGCTTAACTTGACACGCGAGTTGATGGAACTGAGCCGCTATTCCGAGGCAATCTCCGCGGTTAAAAATGGACTGAGTGCCAACCCGAAGTCCTACGCTTTGCATTTGCGGCTGGGAGCAGCGCACCTCGCCGCTGGCCACTACGCTGAGGCCGAAGGCGTCTTTCGCGATCTTGTGGCCGCAGGCGATCCCCTTCCGACCAGCTACGTCGGATTGGCGCAGGTGTTGCTGAGGACGGGCCGCGCTGAGGAAGCGGCCTCCGAGCTCGTCGATGCGGGGCGAAAGTTAGGACCCAACTTTCTCATCAGCTATTTTCGGGGGCTGGCGTTGGACCGTGCCGGCAAGACGTCGGAAGCCATGATGGCTTATCAAGAGGCGGTACGGTTGAATTCGAATAACGCCGAAGCCCATCTTGGCTTAGGAGCAACGGAACTTGCGCTAGGCCGATTGAGCGATGCAATCGCCGAACTGCATGAAGCGCTTCGCCTTAGTCCGGGCAATCTCCAAGCAAGGCGACTCTTAAGCCAGGCCTATCGCCGGGCTGGCGACTCGAAAAGTGCGGCGAAGTTCGCGGAAGCATCCGCAGCCGCGCCCCTTGGCCCCGAAGGCGACCTCCTCGGTGACTTCTTCGTTCCGCATTGGCTGGGGCCTCCCGCAAGTTAGTTTTCCCCAGCGACATTGAGAACCCAGCACAGAACTCTTGTCCTGCACTAGTGCCCTGACCGCGTGATGAGTTCCACCCCGCCACCGCTCCGCCTTCCTAACCATCGCCAGCATCCCGAGCTTTCCTCTGGACTCCCCTGTGCCCCCCTTTACCTTGCGGTTGCTTTCGTCTATTCGTAAGAGCACACTCCAAAGGAGGATAGGAATAGAAGATGAGTTCAACAACGACAGGGCGTTTGGAAATCGCTGGAGCTCAGGCTTTTCCGCTGCTGGGGTTGGTCAACTATCAAGAAGGCTCAGTTGTGAGCCGAGTCATTCTAAAGCGGGAAAAAGGAAACATCACGGTCTTCGCATTCGATGAGGGGCAGGTATTAAGCGAACACACGTCACCATTCGACGCTTTGGTGCAGGTCATAGAAGGCGAATCCGAAGTTACGGTTGCTGGAAAGCCCATTGCGTTGAGGTCAGGTGATATCGTCTTGTTGCCTGCCGGTAAGCCACATGCGGTCAAAGCAACTTCACGTTTCAAGATGGTACTGACCATGATGCGCTAGCGTTTCCTGGCAAGTCGTGTGCTGGTAACTTTGGCAGGTAGTCATTACACCAAGGAATGTGTCGGTGCGCTTTCCCGGCACCGTATCCCCAGACAGACCGCCGCCGTGTCAGCATTCTATTCGACCTGCAATATGTCGTATTACGATATACTTGAAGAGTGATGAGCAAAGAAAGAATGCCTGTTTCAGCAGACAGACTTCAAATACTCGCCGAATTTCGCCACCAGCTCCGCCTGTTTCTCCACTTCAGTGAGACAGCGGCGCAGAAGCGTGGCCTTCAACCGCAACAACATCAACTCCTCCTCCAAATCGCTGGCGCCCCCGACAAACTGCCTGCCACGATTGGCTATGCGGCTGAGCGTCTTGGTCTGTGCCATAACACGGTTGTCGAGCTCAGCAATCGATGCGAGGCCGCGGGTCTGATCGCGCGCAAGCAGGCTGGGTCTGACCGCCGATGTGTCGTTCTTGAGCTCTCGCCCAGAGGACGGAAAAAGCTCGAAGGTCTCTCCATCGACCATGAAGCGGAGCTTAACGACCTCGCTCCGAAGCTCATTCGAACGCTGACCGCGCTCAGAGCAGTACACAGAAAACCGGGGAAACGAGCGGCTCGGAGGGACAGTGGAATCTGAATCTTCCGCGCTCCGCGACTTCACTGTGGATAGCAGAGTCTGGTTGCTTTCCGGCATCGCCCTGATTATTGGGATTGGTGCGACCTTCCTCGCGGTGTTGCTTCTTCGATTGATCGCACTGGCAACCAATCTCTTTTACTATCACCGCTTCAGCTCGGTGTCCGTCTCTCCCGCTGGCAGTTCGCTCGGGTACTGGATGGTCATCATTCCGGTGATTGGCGGACTTATTGTTGGTTTCATGGCTCGCTTTGGCTCCGACAAAATCAGGGGACACGGTATACCCGAGGCGATTGAGGCGATTCTGTTACACCGTGCGCGGATCGATCCAAAAATTGCCATCCTGAAGCCGATCTCTGCGGCGATCGCCATTGGTTCAGGCGGTCCGTTCGGCGCGGAGGGTCCAATCATCATGACCGGGGGAGCCTTCGGCTCCCTGATCGCACAGTGGATTCACCTCACGGATGTGGAACGCACGACTCTTTTGGTTGCTGGAGCCGCCGCGGGGATGTCAGCTACCTTCGCGACTCCAGTCGCTGCCATCCTGCTCGCGGTCGAACTCCTGCTCTTCGAGTTGAGGCCGCGTAGCCTGGTTCCAGTGGCGATCGCGAGTGTGACTGCGGCCATTCTGCGTGGATATCTCCTCGCTCCCGGCCCGCTCTTTCGGATGCCCGGAATCGGCGATGTGGATCGGATTTCATTTGCCATCGGTTCTTTGCTGCTAGGTGCGGTTGTCGGTCTTATCGCAGCAGGCATGAGCCGCATGATGTATGCATTCGAGGACTTCTTTGAGTCCTTACCTGTGCACTGGATGTGGTGGCCCGCACTCGGGGGGATTGGCGTAGGCGTTGGTGGTCTTTTTTTCCCGCGCGGGCTGGGCGTGGGATACGACAACATCGCCGAACTGCTCCATGGAAACGCGCCGATCACGCTCATCCTGGGCATTCTTCTTGCGAAATCCCTGATGTGGGCGTTCTCTCTCGGGTCGGGAACCTCCGGTGGCGTTTTGGCGCCACTCCTGATGATTGGCGGGGCCGTGGGCGCGGCGGCGGGTCGCCTCGGTCACGCTCCTCCTGAAATGCAGGCCTTCTGGGCCCTGATCGGAATGGGAGCGATGCTGGCAGGCTCACTCGGTGTTCCGCTGACCGCAATCCTGTTCAGTCTGGAGGTCACCCACTGCCTGCCCGCATTGGCGCCGCTTACGCTGGGCTGCATCGCCTCCTATCTCCTGACAGCGCTTCTCATGCCGCGCTCGATCCTCACCGAAAAGTTGAGCCGCCGCGGATACCACCTCACGCGAGAGTACGGCGTCGACCCGCTTGAAATCGTCATCGTCAGAGACCTGATGACGCCAGTCTCCCCACTTGTCAGCCCGAGTGCGAGTTCTGTACCGCCTGAGTTCTTCATCTACGCGGACTGCACCTGCCGCAGCGCAGCCGAGTTGATGGCCACGGAAGGTATTGCCAGTCTCCCTGTGGTGGATCGCACGGCCCAACAAATCAATGGAACGATCACCCTTCAGGACCTGATGAAAGGACGAAGCCGGGCGGTCGTACGAGAGAACGAACGATTGCGCCTCGTCAGCCATCTCAATCCCGCGCAGCGCGAGCACAATTAACTGCCGTTTGTGAGAAAGGACCGACGCATGGTCGGCATAATGCACACCAAGATAAGGCTGAGTGGCCCTACAGGAGGACTTGAAATCGCCGACAAGCTCTCGATTCGGAGAAACAACGGTCAAAAATCACATCTCGAACATCCTCTCCAAGCTAGGTGCCAACGATCGCGCACGTGCCGTTACCCTTGCCCCACGGCGCTGGATCATCGAGCTAGACTTGCCCAAAAGATAGACTCGAAACCCCTACTTTTGACCCTTTCGATGTCTTCCGAAGACAACTAGCCTGAGCAAGGGAGAACACGTTTGCAGCGTTTGTTTTCCACATTCGCCGAAGGCTGGCCTGGGGCTGGTCTTTTGCTTCAGCGCGGGCTGACGAGCACGATTCTGCTCTATTTCGGGGCCTCGCATCTCCTTGAAACTACTAGATCGGCGCCGAGCCTCCCTTATCTGATTGCGGCTATCGCGGGCGTATTTCTCCTTCTTGGGCTCTGGACGCCAGTCGCGGGAATTACGATTGCTACTGTCGAGGTCTGGATATCGTTGGCGGGGTGGGGGAATTCGCTGATCGCCATCGTGCTGGCTGGCCTGGGCGGCACAGTGGCGATGATCGGACCCGGATTGTGGTCCATTGACGCCCGCCTTTACGGCAAAAAGCACCTCCAAGACCCGCGACACTAGACAACTTCCAATCCCCCAAAAGGGTAACGTTCATTCCCCCAAAAGTATGCAAGTTCCCTCTCCCGGAAGTACAACCCTGAGCAGCCACCATATTCCCAGACCACAATCCCCCGATCTGACCTTGTGAGCAGGCGCCGGTTATTCCACACTCACGGCATGAACAAAGACCTGAGTTGAGTCTCGAATTCCTCTTTGGAGGCGCTTATGTGGAAGATCACAACTCGAGGACTTGCGCTACAGGAAGTTTTAATCATGGCTGCAATGAATGTCACTGGCACAGATAGCAACCGACAAAGGCGAGCGAAAGACCTGACGCAGTGCCGCGCACCGAGATTCAAAGAATCCAGGAGATTGTCATGGCAAAAATGATTGAGTTTTACATACCGAAGAACTTTCGCAGACCGTCAAGGACGGTGGCTCAGCCGCAACTCGGAAGAATTATCGAGTTTTGCCCGCAGACGAAGAGATCAGCTTAGCTGCTGTCTACTTTTAGGGAGGAAACTATGGGGTGCGCGACTATTGATTTCACCGACATCGGAGATCTCGCAAGAACAAGGTTTGTCGACGTAAGCGGCATCGGAGACCAGCCGACTCATCTCGAACCAGAAATCAGCTCTGAGTATTGCTTCGAAGGCATTGTGGGCAAGAGCGCAGCTCTGCAGAAAGTCCTGGAACAAGTCGCGATCGTTGCGCCTACGGATTCCACGGTGCTACTGCACGGTGAGACAGGAACCGGCAAGGAGCTGATCGCTCGCGCTATCCACAACTTAAGGAACCTCTGAAGAACTCTCCGATCCACAGGGTGTGCGTATAAGGTGTAAGTCGAGGTGAAAAGGCGAGTGCGACAACAAACTCTGGCGGCGCAGACGGGGTTCGAGAAGTACGGGCGGA
>Ga0182027_10000144_pt1 | contig 113230 bp, 103 predicted proteins | sample 712E1DmetaG_FD_121300 | JGI IMG/M metagenome (GOLD analysis project Ga0182027, IMG submission 121300) | Permafrost microbial communities from Stordalen Mire, Sweden - 712E1D metaG (Illumina Assembly) | ecosystem: Environmental > Terrestrial > Soil > Wetlands > Permafrost | place: Sweden...
CCCGTTCGTGCGGACTCATTGTCAATGTCTCCATGTCCGGGACAGGATGGCTGCGGCCATCCCGCCCCGATAGGGACATTTCCATTAAGTTACAATGGGGACATTCTCATTAAGTCGCGACATGGCTGAATTGGTCTTTGACTTTTCGTCGGGTTCGGCGTTTACTGGTTGCAGCCAAGTGGCAGCCCTCCGGTCTCACCTCATTTGAGTCGCAGCGGAGCGATGACACTTTGACCAAGGAATCAGATGAGGCAAGTATTATGACCAGAAAAGTTCTTTTGACCACCGTTTGTCGCCCGATGGGGCCGCAATGCGGCGATGCGACGTCGGTTGGCTATGAATTGCTGTACCGGCAGGTGACGCGCGCCCAGGGCATTTTCAGCCCGCGAACGGTGAATATTCAATTTTCTCTGGAGTACATCGCCGAGAACCTCGATGTGCCCACGGTGGTGCTGCAGTATCCGTCCAAGCGCGAGTTGATTCGCGAACTCAAGAAGGGTTACGACTACGTGGGCATTTCCTTCCTGATGGCGATTTTTCACAAGGTAAAGGACATGGTCGCCTTGATCCGCCAGTACGCGCCCAACACCAAGATCGTCCTCGGCGGGTACGGCACGGTGTTGACGGACGAAGAACTCAAGCCCTACTCCGATTTCATCTGCCGCGAGGAAGGGGTCGGGTACATGCGGCGGTTGCTGGGCGAACCGGAAATCCCGATGCCGTACAAACATCCTTTGATCGTGAGTTATCTGAAGGTGTTCGGGTGGGAGGTGTCGGGTACGGGGAAGATTTTTGCCGGGCTCGGCTGCCCCAACGGCTGCGACTTCTGTTGCACCTCGCACTTCTACAAGCGCAAACACATCAAGCTGCTGCCCGACGGCAAAGATATCTATGCCGTTGCCGAGCGGTATCTGGACATGGATCCGAACCTGGTCTTTTTGATCATCGACGAGGATTTCCTGCTGAACAAGAAGCGGGCGATGCAGTTCCGCGACGCCGTGATGCAGAGCGGCAAGGCCCTGTCGATTTTCGCATTCTCCAGCGTCAAAGCCATCAGCCAGTACACCGTCGAAGAAATCCTCGAAATGGGAATCGACGGCTTTTGGATCGGCTACGAAGGCACGCGCTCCAATTACCCCAAGCAACAAGGCCGCCCGGTGGAAGACATCCTCACGGAATTTCGCGAGCACGGCATCACGATCCTGACCTCGATGATCGTCGGGTTCGATTACCAGACTCCCGAAGTCGTGGCGCAGGAATTCGACGGGCTGATGAAACTCAAGCCGGCGTTGGGGCAATACCTGATTTACGGCCCCGTGCCCGGCACGCCGTTCAACGAGCGCGTCCGTCGCGAGAACCTGATGCGCGACGATTTCGTTCAGCATCCGGAACGGCTCTACCGGCAAGCGGATGGTTTCACCACCACGATGAAACATCCCACACTTTCCGCAGCGGAGATCGAGGGACTGCAGCAGTGGTGTTTCGATCAGGATTTCCAGCGTCTCGGCCCGAGCATCTTCCGCGTCCTCGAAGGACGGTTCCTCGGTTACCAGAAACTGAAGAACTCACCGAATCCCTTCCTGCGCAAGAAGGCCGGAGTGTACGCCGCCGATCTGCGGTGCGCGTACCCGGTGTTCCTCGCGGGCCGGCTCCTCGGTCCCAACGCCAAGGTACGGCGTTGGATTGGGGATTTGGAGCAACGCATTCACGCCGAACTGGGTCGTCCTGTATGGGGCGAGCGATCCAAGTCTGTCCTGGCCGTGGGCGCGGCGCTTTGGACCGGGGTGACGTTGAAACTGGACCTTTTCCAGCATCCCAAAATGATCCGGACAACCTATCGGCTTCCGAGCAAGCGGTGGCGCGCGTTCGAACTCTGGGAGGAACTCCCCAACAAACTCGCGATCCCCGAGCTCGCCGTTCGCGTCGAGATGCAACACGCCAAAAAACAGGTCTGGCTGCGTTTGGAAGGGGGCCTGTCCGCCGCGCATGCGGAAAGATTGGGCCAGCGCCTTCACGAATCGCTGGCACGAAGCAAGAGTCGCCTCGTTCTGGACTTGAACAAGCTCCACTGGGACAAGGTGGACGACCTGCGTCCGCTCCGGGAAAAACTGGTCGCGTATCGTTCCCGAATCCGTCTCGTGCTGCCCAAGTTGTCGGCAGCGCATCCCGAACTGATTCTCCTCGCCAGCATGTTCAACCATTACAAGGGCTGAACGCCGCTCGGATTCGAGCCACTAACAAAACTGTAGCCGCAGGGTTGCCATCTGCTGATGGCGTCTCGCGGACTCGGCTTAGCCTGCGTTTTCCGCGCACCCATAAGCCGAGTCGGACGAGACGCCGCAGTCGTCCGCGGCAACGGTACGGCTACAGGGGAGTCGGATTTACTAGAGGCGGCATGAACCCGCGTCCTCTGTCACCGGGAGATCCCTCCGGCCTTTCAGCAGCACGCGGTTTATGCGTCGATCCTCCGCAGCTCAGGGTGCGATGGGCAACAAGAGCGCGGAGGGATGGCTCGCGTCGCGATAGATCTTGACCATGGGCTGGTTGAGGTTGGGAAGGAAAAACGGGTAATCGCGGCTCGCGATGGCCAACCGGATCCGGTTCCCGGCGCTGAATCGGTGGTTGACTGCGAAGGGCGAGAACTGAATCAGGTGCGGTACCTTGGAGTCAACGGTGTGATCTTTGAAAGCGCCACGGGTCACCAGCCTGCCATTGCCATTCGGAAGCTTCTCCTCGATCTGGAGGAAGTAATACGCATTCGGCTTCTTTGCGGACACGTAGAGTTGGACGACGGGATTCCCGCAGACCAGGAGGTCGGACGGAAGCGGATTGCTTTTGAATCCGAGGTTTTGCGCGCTCCCGTCGGTCTGGGTGAATACGCCCGGGTCCAGCACGTCCGCCGCGCCGGAGTTGAGAATGTCGTTCACCGAAAGGACCTCTGAAATCAGGCTGCTGTTGCCCACGCCGATCAAGTGTAGGAGCGAGGAAATCGTCCCGAAACCCCGGGTGCTCGCCGACAGGCTTCTGGGCTTCAGCAGTCCGGGGCTGGCATCGGCCAGGCCGAGCAGATTGATGAAGAGGGTTTTCGTCGTCGTGCCGGGCAGCGGAAACGTGGCAGCCTGTACCAAAGCGTTGGTGGACCAATCTTGCGTCCGTTCGGGCGCCACCGTCACGCGTGGTTCGTCCAGGATACCGGTGTCGATCTCCTTCAGCCACTGGTCAAACCAACGCAACGCCTGCGCTCGCACGTAGACGGCTTCCGCGCTGGTGATGTCGCTCGAGCCCGGAGGATGGCCGAGGCCGCCGATGTACAACTTGAAGAAGGGGATGTTATTCGTCGCCTCGAACAGCGAGGTGGCTTGCTCGGCGGGAAACAGAAAATCGCGCCAGCCCTGGATCACAAAGGTTGGCACGCTCACGTCCGCAGGGTTGAAGACAACCGAGCGCCAATCGATGTTGTCCTGGGAACCGCCCATCCGCGTTTTTTCCGGATTGCCGCCCAGCAAATCGCCCAGCCAGTCGAACATCTGCGGGGAATAATTCGGATTCTGCGGGTTGAATCCGCCGGCAAACAACCCCAGGGTGTAGCTCAGCTTCGGCACGTCGTTGGGCGCGAGCGCCTGATACAGGTCGGTCCAGCCAATGATCGGCACGACCGCCGTCAGCCCGGCTACGTGCGTGCGCATCAACTCCCAGGTCAGGCCGCCGCCGTAGGAAATACCGGTGACGCCGAACCTGCTTTCGCTCGTGACCGGGATGGGCACGGCAGGCGCATCACCGACCGACCTGGTCTGCATGGCGAGGATGATCGTCTTCAAATCATTGATCTCATTGGGCCCGGCCAGGGTCACCTCGCCGTCGGAGTTGCCAAAACCGCGGAGACTCGGCGCGAGAACGACGTAGCCGGCGTTCGCGAAATCCTCGGCGAGCTGGACAGTTTTCGAATAGTCCTTGCTCCCGCCGAATCCGTGCAGCACGATGATGACCGGTGCGGGCGAGGTCGCGCCGTCGGGGAGATACACCGTCGCATCCAGTTGGATGTGATTCGTTGTGGTCGCGCTCGTATCGCCGTTGGTCGTGCCGGAAGCGGCGGCGGGAACGGAGATGAGCGTGTCGTGCGTCGTGAAGGTCGCGCCGTTGGCCGTCAGCAGGACACAGCAAGAAAGGATCAAGAAACACCCGTACAGTCTCACCGGGCTGCCATTCACCAGAGTCATCATCGTCATACCTTCGTTTCGTTGTTGCGCCTGTGGATTCTTCAACTGCCGACAAGGCTACACAACGGGCTGACCTCTTGCCATGGAGTAAATCCCCACCACAAACTCACTGCCGCCACAAGTCCACGCGGCTGGGTGGGCACGGGACGGACCTCGCACCGTTCACCGGTACGCCGCCTCGGAGAGTTGTGCTTTGCTCTCCTTCCCCATTGACGGCAAGCGGAGGAGACGTATCTTGTCAGACGGTTGGCAAACCATAACCCACAGGAGGTCGCCATGAGAATGCTGTTGGACATCTCGATTCCGCACGAACCATTCAACTCGCTCGTCCGTCAAGGAGTTGTCGGCAAGAAGATCGCCGATATCTTGGATGCGATCAAACCCGAAGCGATTTATTTCAGCGAGCACGAGGGCAAGCGCGGCGCGATCGCGGTCGTGGAGATGGCTGATGCGTCGAAGATGCCGTCACTGGCCGAGCCGTGGTTCCTGACCTTCAACGCCGACGTACAATTCCGAGTGGCGATGACGCCCGACGATCTGAAGAAGGGTGGCCTGGATGCGCTCGGCAAGAAGTGGGCGTAGTTCCCCCGAATCTTCACAATGCTGCTCATGACTATCACCCTCCGGTGAAACTTTATAGGGCTCCGAACGCTTTCGGAGCCGTTGTTGTCAAACGGGCAACCGGAGCGGTCGCCCTACAATTCATCGTGATGATTCGGCAGTTTCAGATTGTTGTCCTTAGGTATTGCCGGGGGCCTGATTACTGGGTACACTATCATCGTGCAGAGGAACTTTTAAGACCTGGCTCCCCACCACTTTTTGGTGATCCCCGGAGAAGGGGAGGCGCATCAGTTACGATGAAGGATTCATTATTGAGCAGTGACGACCAACGGACGGATGCTCCAGCTTGGAAGCAGATTGTAGCCAGATACGAGAAGCCGGCAATCGGGCGCAGCGTTTGGCAACTCGCCAACACGCTCGTTCCGTATGCGGTGCTCTGGTATCTGATGTACCGTAGCCTGGCGGTGTCCTACTGGCTCACGGTGCCGCTGGCGATGCTGGCGGCGGGCTTCATGGTGCGGGTGTTCATCATTCATCACGATTGCGGGCATGGATCGTTTTTCAAATCACGGAAGGCCAATGATTTTTGGGGATTCATCACCGGCATGCTGACGTTCACGCCTTATTATCTCTGGCGTTGGGAACATGCCATCCATCATGCGAGTTCGGGCGATCTGGATCGGCGCGGGACTGGCGATGTATGGACATTGACAGTCCAGGAGTATTTGGAGGCGTCCCGCTGGAAGCGGTTTGCCTATCGGCTGGCGCGCAACCCGGTGGTGTTGTTCGGCATTGCGCCGTTTTTCCTTTTCATGGTCAAGCATCGGTTTGCCCCGTCCAAGGCCGCCAGGCGGGAGCGTCTCTCGGTGCACTGGACGAATCTGGCGATTTTAGGGATGGCCGTGTCTCTGAGCCTGGCCTTTGGCATCAAAGCGTATCTCGCGATCCAGGTGGGGGTCGTGATGATGGCCAGTTCGGTGGGCGTGTGGTTGTTTTACGTGCAACATCAATTTGAGGGGGTTTACTGGGAGCGGAGCGACGAATGGGATTACGCCACAGCGGCACTCAAGGGCAGTTCGTTCTACAAACTGCCAAAAATTCTGCAATGGTTCTCGGGCAGCATCGGGTTCCATCACATCCATCACCTGAGCGCCCGGATTCCAAACTACAATCTGGAGAAGTGCCACAAGGCGGAGCCACTTTTCCAGACCGTGAAACCCATCACCCTTTTCTCCAGTTTTAAATCGTTCACCTTCCGCCTGTGGGACGAACCCCGCCACAAGCTGGTAGGCTACAGCCACCTGAGAACTCTTCGGAGACAACAGAAACAGTCTGTTCGGTATTGACCGGGCGACGATCCGCCAACTTCACGAACAGAATCGAGACACCATGTATCAACAAAAACTAGGCGCCCGCGAGGAATACCGCCAGCAGGAAGCCCAACGCGTCAAAGAATCGGTCAGCCTGGCCGACAAATTTCGGCGATTGAAATCATTAACGGTGCATCTGACGCACTGCACCCCTGAGGGCCTTGCCAAGGGTAGTGAAATCAAATACGAGGTGAACCTCGCCAATGCCAAGTCCGTGTTTCGCTTCAGTTGTCCCAACAGCGAATGTATTCAGGGCGATTTCGATCTGAGCAAGGAACTTGCGGGAGTGGTGGACGCGCATAAGAAGACAGCGGCCGGTGAAGTCTCCTGCCAGGGGTGGCTCAGCAAGGCCACCATCGACAAGACCCATTGCCATAATATCCTGCGCTACAAGCTTACCTTGACGTATTAAATGCGAACAGCCATCGGCTGGAGTAGAGTTGATGGCTGATCACTATGCTGGCAACTCAGTTCAGCCGGTACACGATGCGGGCTTTGCTGAGATCGTAGGGGGATATTTCCATCTTTACCCGGTCGCCGACCGACAATCGAATCCAGCGTTTGCGCATCTTGCCGGAGATGTGAGCCAGCACCTGATGCTTGTTCGGCAATACGACCCGGAACATCGTGCCAGGCAATACGGTGAGAACCGTTCCTTCTACGTTCAACAACTCTTCCATGGTTCTTCCTTTTCAATTCATGCCTGCCGGGGTTTCTTCAGGCGTCAAAGGACAGGCTTTGATACCTGGAACAAAGAGAGTCGGGCAACGAATCGGATAGCAACTGATACTATGGCAAGATCTGGCCGACAATGCAAGGGCCAAATCCATCGCGCGAGCGAGCGCCATTGCTCCAAGACTCCAGTTCTCCCTTTCTGCCTATCCCCCCAGATAGCTCTTCTTCACTTGTTCGTTATTCATCAAATTCTTCGCCAGATCTTGCAGGACGATGCGGCCGGTCTCGAGAACGTAACCGCGGTGGGCGACGTGTAACGCCATGTTGGCATTCTGTTCCACCAACAGAATCGTCATGCCCTGCCGATTGACCTCGCCGATGATATCGAAGATCTTGGCCACGATCATGGGCGCCAACCCGAGCGACGGTTCGTCGAGCAACAGCAGTTTCGGGCGCGCCATCAACGCGCGGGAAATGGCCAGCATCTGTTGTTCGCCTCCGCTCAGAGTGCCGCCCAGTTGCGATTGGCGTTCTTTCAACACCGGAAACAGCTCAAATGCCTTTTCCATGTCCTGTTCCAGCGAAACCCCGCCGTTTCGCGGAAAGGCGCCCATCTCCAGGTTCTCGCGTACGGTCAGGCGCGGAAAGATTCGGCGTCCCTCGGGTACCTGGCTGATGCCGCGACGGACGATCTGGTGGGGAGTGATGTTGTGAATCGGTGCGCCATCGAACCGGATGCTGCCTTGCCGGCATTTGTTGACGCCGCAGATCGTCATCAGCGTCGTGGATTTGCCGGCGCCATTCGCGCCGAGGACGGTCACAATCTCACCGGGCTGGACGTTGAAGCTGATTCCCTTGAGCACTTCCGTGGGGCCGTAGCCGGAGTGAAGGGAGGACACCTCCAGCAAGGATGAATTAGGAGTTATGAACGATGAAGAGGGACCGGCCATCGGGTCAAATTCTCCTTCGTACGTTTTACAATGGTCACAAAAATCGAGATGAGTTCGTCGGTTTCGTTTAACAGAGGCTGTAACTGCTTGGCTTGAATTGAGCCTGAATCGGCGAGTAATTCGATCCAATACAACGTTTCATCAAGTTCCTGGAGTGCGCCTTCCATCTTGCTGATGAAATCGGGACGCGACTTCGCGCGAAACGCTTCCCGATAATGGGCGCCGACCGATGTGCCGGATCGAAGTAGTTGCCTTCCCAAGACCGCTGCGACTGGCTGTTTCGGAAGCGCGGAGTAGAGGCGGATGATGCGAAGGGCAAAGGCCTTCGTCCGAACCCTCAGCTCCTCCGGCTTTTCATCTTTCATCATTCATCTCTCATCCTTTTCCCAAGATAGGCCGCGATGACTCTTTGATCTGCACGGACTTCCTGCGGATTTCCCTCCGCGATCTTTTCTCCGTGGTCGAGCACGGCGATGCGATCGGAGATGCCCATCACCACCCGCATATGGTGTTCGATCAGGAAGACGGTAATTCCTCGCTCGCGAATCCTCTGGATCAATTGCATTAACTCGACGGTCTCGGCAGGATTCATCCCTGCGGCAGGTTCGTCGAGCAGCAGCAACTGCGGTTTCATCGCCAGGGCGCGGGCGATTTCCAACCGGCGCTGGAGTCCGTAAGCGAGGTTTTCTGCCAATCGATGAGCTTCCGGTTCCAATCCAACGAAACGCAACATTTCCATCGCGCGCTCCTCGGCTTCGCGGTGTTCACGCCAGAACAGCGGCAGACGGAGCGCATCGTGCCAGAACCGGGAACGGAGTTGCGTGTCCATCCCGAGCAGCACGTTGTCGAGCGCGGTCATTTGATCGAACAGCCGGATGTTCTGGAAGGTGCGGGCGATGCCGGCCCGGGCAGCGATTTCCGGCGCCCGCCGCGATTGTCGCCAGACGGCGTACGCGCCGCCGGCTCCGACCACGATGCCGATCCCCAAGGGCCACTCGAGATGCGCAGAGGGATTCGCGGTGAAGTAAGAGAAAACCGATGCGATCGCTTCGCGCCACGGGAACGGTTTGAGGTATTGATAATGGGCAGTCACGGCTGCCTCCCAAAGCGCTTCGATATTTGCGGCAAACACAAGAATGTTTCCCGTGACGAAGCCGAAGAAGGCAAGCGAAGCAGCCGTCCTCCAGTGGAATGGGCGACACACTTCGGCGCCCTTGAACACAATGCGGCCGCGGGTCGGTTCGTGAATCCCCGTGACCGCATTGAACACGGTCGTCTTCCCAGCGCCATTCGGACCGATGAGCGAGACGATTTCGTGCGGCTGAATCTCCAGATCGAGGGTGTTGACCGCGGTCAATCCTCCAAAGCGCACGGTCAGGGTTTTGATTTCAAGAAGGTTCATGGATTTCGTGCTTCGGATTTCCCCCCGGGATGCAGTTCGGCTCTGACCTGACGAGAGGGCAGCAGGCCTTCCGGGCGAAAGCGCATCATCAGAATCAGCGCCAGACCGAACAGCAGATATTTCCAGTTGCCGGGCGCTGCCAGGACGTTGGTGCTGCTGACGAGTTCGTGGGCCTTGAGAAACGACGTGAAATTGTCGAGGACAATCCGACTGAACCCCATGATGACCAGAGCACCGAGCAACACGCCGCCGATGCTGCCCATGCCGCCGACGATGACGATGCAGACCGCCATCACGGAGATCTGGAAATCGTAGTTGCCGGGCTCGCCGCTCGACCCGAGGAAACTGGCCCACAATGCGCCCGCCAGACTGCATTGCGCCGCGCCGAGGGCGAAGGCCAGCAGCTTCATCTTCATCGTGTTGATCCCCATGCACGCGGAAGCGAGTTCGTCTTCACGGATCGAAATCCACGCGCGACCGACCCGTGAACGCTGGAGGTTTCTATTGAGCAACACCACGATGGCCAGGAAAGCGAGGAACAGGTAATACCACGGTTGATACTTTTCGGACGTAAACGCATACCCGAGAAACGTCGGCGGGGGCAGGGGATTGATCCCTTGTGTGCCCTTGGTGATCGTGTCGAGGTTTTTCAAGACATCCTGCACAATCTCGCCAAACCCCAGCGTCACGATGGCGAGGTAATCACCACGCAGGCGAATGGTGGGCAACCCGAGAAACAATCCCACGGCCAATCCGATGAGAACCGTCAACCCGGTCGCGCTCCAGAAGCCGAGTTGGAAGGGATAAATGTCGCAGGTCAAAATGGCGTAACTGTATGCGCCCACCGCCATGAAGGCCGCGACGCCCAGGTTGAGAAGGCCGGTAAATCCCGTCAGGATGTTCAGCCCCAGCCCGAGAATCGCCATGAGAAAGATGGGCCGCAACAGTTCGCCGAAATGCCAACCTGGCGGCAGGACCAATTCCAGAAGCGGAATGAGAGCCGCCAACAGCAGGAGGATCCAATGGAACCGGACGCGATGGAGAAAGGGAGTCACACCTTCTCCTTCTGCTTGGCTCCGAGCAATCCGGACGGCCGGAAAACCAGCACGAGAATCAGGATGGCGAATACCATGGCGTTCGTCCAACGCGTCGCCAGATATTGATCACAAAAGGCTCGCGCCATGCCGATGAACAATCCACCGAGCACAGCGCCCGGAAGGCTGCCGATCCCGCCCAGCACGGCCGCGGTGAAGGCATCGATTCCGGCGCGGTAGCCCATCTGAAAATGGATCGAGTTGTTGTACAGGGCGAACACTACGCTCGCCACGCCCGCCAGCAGTCCGCCGATGAAAAACGTCTGGCCGATCACGCGATCGACGTCAATGCCCATCAACTGCGCCGCCACCCGGTCTTGCGCCACCGCGCGCATGGCTGTGCCCGCCCGGGTCCGTTTGGTGTACCAGGTAAGCGCGATCATGAGCGGCAGCGTCACGATCAGGACCATCACATCCTTCGCCGTGAACTGCACGGCGCTTTGACCGAGTAGATTGTCGTTGGAAATCAGCACCGGAAAATCCTTCGGCGCTGCTGCGGCCCGGCCCATGCCGAATACGGCCATTCGCAGGCCACCCCAGAACAAACCAAGGTTCATGAACACGAACGAAACGCCAATGGCGGAAACCAACGGCGCGAGTTTTGTCGCTTCACGCAGGTGACGATACGTGAGACGGTCCACCAGCCAGTTCAATCCACCGCAAAAAGCCGGCGTTACCAGAAGGATCAGCAACAACCCGCCTCGAACACCGAACGTGTTTGGGGCAAGTTGGTCGAGCCCGAGTGCGCCGACCAGGGTAAGCGCGCAGAAACAGCCGAGCATGAACAAATCGCCATGGGCGAAGTTGATAAGTTCGATGATGCCATAGACCATCGTGTACCCCAGCGCGATCAGGGCGATGATCATGCCGTTTGACAACCCGATAATCAGTTCTTGGAGAAAGACCTCGCTGCCCGACATGCGACCAACTGTAGCGGCGCAGCGACCTTCGGTCAATGAAAGTGCGTGGTCAGGAAACTTGTGCGCAACGCCGTTAGCTCTTCTTATGGCAACAGTAGCCGCGATCTACTGTCGCACAATCTTGACCGGCACAAATTTGCCGTCCTTGACCATTTCGACGACCATGACCTTCAGGGTGGTGTCGCCGTTTTCATCGAACGACCATTTGCCGAGCGCGCCGTCGAAATCTTTCAGGCTGCGGGCGGCGGCGGTGATGGCTTCGCGATCTTTCACTCCGGCGCGCCGGATGGCCTCCAGAACCACGCGCCCCGCTTCGTAACCGTACACGGCGTAGGCTTCAGGCTCGGCGTTGTATTTCTTCTTGTAGTTCTCGTAAAAATCTTTGCCTTTGCCCTTCAATTCGCCCGGCGGCAGCCCCCCAAACGTGACGTAGGAGCGTCCGTCCAATGCGTCCTTGCCGGCGGCCTCGATGAACGCTTGTTCGCGCGTGCCGTCGGGCGACATAAACTTGACCTTGGCGCCGCCCGACACGAGGTCCTTGGCAACCTGACCCGCGTTGGTCTGCGTCGTTCCGCCGAAATAGACGAGCTCTGCGCCCGCGCCCCGGATCTTGGTGACGAGGGATCGATAGTTCGCCGCTTTCGGGTCGATTCCTTCGTAACCGACCACTTCGATTCCCAGCTTCGCGCAGGCGCGCTTGAACACGTCGGCAATGCCTTTCCCATACAACTCGCGGTCGTGGAGAATGAAGACCTTTTTCACCCCGAGTTCTTTTGCCCACATCGCTGCGACTTCCCCCTGGATGTCGTCGGCGGGGACGACCCGGAAATAGTTGATCTTGCCCGAGGGACGATAAGCTTGCGGCTCACTCTCTGTGCCCATCCCCGGTTTGGTCAGACCCGTATAAGTGTTGGCCGGACTGACCATTAACAACGATGCCTTGTTCAGGATCGGCATGGATAGCTTCGCGGCGCCAGAATTATACGTCCCTATGTAGGCCATGATATCCATGTCCCTGACTGCATTCTGCGCGTTAGCGATCTCCAACGACGGATCCCATTCGCCGCGTTCGGGTGAGGCGTCATCCCAGTCCTCGTACATGATCGAGTCATCGCCTACCTTGCCGCCGACTTCTTCGATGGCCATTTTGAGGCCGTTGACCATGGAGGAGGTCTGGGAGTTGGCGCTGCCCGTGCGCGGCAGGCTCGACACAATCTTGATGACTTTGGGTTCCTGGGCGTAGACCAATGCCGCGCTCGCCATCGCCAATGTCCCGAGACCGAGCGAAAGCAGAATGCGTTTCATGTGGGCTTACTTGCCACAAAGCCAGGAGAGGCGCAATCCCAAAGGACTGAGGGGAGAACCCGGCGGGATGGTGTTGTTTCAGAGTTGACGTGGACGGCGAGCCTCCCGGCGAGCCGTTCTTTAAAGCGCACAGAAGCGGCTCGGCAGGAGCCTCGCCCTCCAATCGCACCTCGGATCAAGCCAGGCTCGGTAATGAGACGGAGTGGAGCATGTTCTCATCTCAATTGTGTTGACTGGGTCGCATTCACGGAGTACAAGACACCACGCCGAGGAGAATGGATTTGGTCGTAAGCAAATCGCGTTTCGTGAAGACCCTGAGAATGGATGCTAAAAAGTCAAATCAACGACGGAAGCATCGTGTCAATAGCGGTTTGCTGTTTTTAAGCAAGTTCCTGCAGCATGGGAAAACCATCGCTTCCGTGTGGCCATCGAGCAGGATGCTGGCCCGCGCCACGATCAAAGAAGTGGATTGGGACAAGGCAAGGGTCATCGTCGAACTCGGCGCGGGAACAGGCGCGATTACGAAGGAAGCGGTTGCGCGTCTCAAACCGCATACACGGTTGCTGGCGATCGAGCGGGACGTTGATTTCGTGGGCGTTTTGCGAGAACGATTTTCCGGTTTGAAGAACGTGGAGATTATCCACGGAGACGTATGCGAGATTGAGTCGATTTTGGAGCGCCGTCACATTACCAAAGTGGATTATTTTTTGTCGGGGCTCCCCACGCCTCACCTGCCGCCGGCCGTGCGGAAGCCGATGTTGGCCGGTGTACGGAAATACATGTCGCCGCAGGGGGTCTACTCGAATATCACCGAGGTCCCGCTCTTGTACCGGGGGCATTACCGGGGATGGTTTGAGAATGTGGAATTTCAGTTTGTTCCTGTCAACATCCCGCCGGGCGGCGTTTACCATTGCCGTTCCGCCATGGACGTGCAATAGCGCCGTGGTCGCGCGAGCGCCTGTGGAGTGTGGCGGTTCGACGCCCTCCTGTCATACTCTCTTTGTCCGCTCGTGGCCGTCAAGCCGCAGCAAGCCAGAGAAACCCTCGGCTTGCCAATCCTTTGGAGGCATGTTAGAACCTCGAGCATGCTGAAGCAGCAGCAAACCATCAAACACTCGGTTTCGTTTTCCGGGATCGGCATCCACACGGGAACCAAGGTCGACATGACGTGGAAACCAGCGCCGGTCGATCACGGCATCAAGTTTGTCCGCATGGATCTCGAGGGCAAACCAATCGTCGAGCCGCTGATCCGCAATATCGGGGACACCACTCGCTGGACAACGATCGGGAACAACGGCGCGGTCATCCACACCGTCGAGCACGTATTGGCGACTTTGAACGGGTTCGGCATCGACAACCTGCTCATCGAGCTTGACGGCAACGAGCCGCCCGTGGGCGACGGCAGCAGCAAGCCGTTTGTGCAGATGGTCAAGCAGGCGGGCATCCAACCCCAGGAAGGGAAACGCGAAGTCTATCAGCCGCGCGAGATCGTGCATGTCGAGGTGGGCGAATCGATGGCAGTGGTGTTGCCAAGCGACCAGCTCCGGGTCAGCGCGACGATTCACTTTGGCAAACCGGGGCTGGACGCGCAGTTTCTGAGTCTGGCCATTGAGCCGGAGACGTTCGAGACACAGATTTCATCCGCGCGAACCTTTGCCTTCTTCGAGGAGATTCAGTACCTGATCGACAAGGGTTTGATCAAGGGCGGCAGCCTCGAGAACGCCGTATTGATCCGCAACGAAAGCATTCTGGCCACCGAGCCGCTGCGGTTTCGCGACGAGTTCGTGCGGCACAAGATTCTCGATGTGCTGGGCGATATCACGCTGCTGGGGCGTCCGTTGGCGGCTCATATCGTGATGATCCGGCCCGGCCACGCCCTGAATGCCGAGTTGACCCGGGCGCTGGCGCGTCTGCTGGAAAAAGAGGAACCCGCTCCCGTATCGTTTGCCCCGCCCATGTCCGCGGCCGTGGCGTCAGAATCGGCCATGGACATCACCAAGCTGCTCAACGTGCTGCCGCATCGGTATCCGTTTTTGTTGGTGGACCGCATTCTGAAGATCGAAGGCGAGGAGAAGATCATCGGTCTGAAGAACGTCACGATCAATGAACCATTTTTCCAGGGGCATTTTCCCGGTCACCCGATCATGCCGGGGGTGCTGCAACTGGAGGCGATCGCACAGGTAGCGGGCATCCTGATGCTCCGTTCCGGGGAGAACGCGGGCAAGGTTGCCTATTTTATGAGCGCCAACAATGTGAAATGGCGCAAACCGGTGCGGCCGGGCGACCAACTCATCATCGAGGTGGAGATGGGCCGCGCGCGCGCCAAGATTGCCAAAGCCAAGGGCGTGTGCAAGGTGGCCGGCGAAATCGTCAGCGAAGCCGATGTGATGTTCTCGATTGTGGGCGGTTGAGAGGGATTGAACCACAGAGGCACAGAGAAGACCGGGTCAGACCCTTGCGATCTTTGTGTCACGCGAATTGAGAAAGGCCATTGAACACGCAAATCCATCCGACAGCGATTATTGATTCGCGTGCCGAAATCGGTTCGAAATGCGAGATCGGGCCTTGGTGTGTGATCGGGCCAGCAGTGAAACTGGGGGAGGGATGCCGTCTGCATTCGCACGTGGTATTGGATGGACACACCGCAATCGGACCGCGGTGCGAATTCTTTCCCTTCGCTTGCGTCGGGTTGAAGACGCAGGACCTGAAACACGCGGGCGGTACCTGCCATCTGGAAGTTGGCTCGGACAACGTGTTCCGTGAGCATGTCACAGTGCACACCGCCACGGGCGATGGCGGAGTCACGCGCATCGGATCGCACAACAATTTCCTGGCCTACGCCCACGTCGCGCACGATTGTGTGGTCGGGAACCATGTGGTATTCAGCAATTGCGGCACGCTGGCGGGGCACGTGGTGGTCGAGGATTATGCGGTCGTCGGCGGATTGGCAGCGGTCCACCAGTTCTGCCGGATCGGCACGATGGCCATCATCGGCGGTTGTTCAAAGGTGGTGCAGGATATTCCTCCCTACATGATGGCAGATGGAAACCCGGCCGCTACTCGCGGCATCAATAAAGTGGGGCTGGAACGCAACGGCGTCAGCGAGGACGCCCAGCGGGCCCTGCGGGAAGCCTACAAGATTTTGTGTCGCGCGGGCTTGACAGTCAGCAATGCCTTGGATAAAGTATCCACTGAACTTCCGCAGAGTAAGGAACTCACGCACTTTGTCGACTTCTGTCGCAAGTCCGAACGCGGAATCGCCCGATAAGAGGCAACAGCAGGCTCAGTAGATTTGTGGTCAGGGTAGAGTCCAAAGCAACAACGGACCTGGAGCGCATTGTCGAGTTTGATCTCGTCCGCGCGACGGAACAGGCCGCCCTGAACACATCCAAGTAGATGGGCAAGGGAGACAAGAATGTGGCCGACCATGCGGCCAAGACCATTCGCCTGCGTTCAACGCAAGGGGAGCAAGCATTGTGAGCGAAAACGAACAACAACGCAATCCGCAACAAACTCAAACTCAGCCGCAACCGCCACCCCAGCCGTCGTCGGATACGACCGTTCGCGGAGTGCTGGAGGTGGGCGAAAAAGGATTCGGTTTTCTCCGCAATCCTCTCAAGAGTTTCCAAATCAGCCCGAATGACATCTACGTCTCCCCGGACATGGTGCGCAAGTTCAAGTTGCGGGGCGGGATCGAAATTGAAGGCCGCGCGGCCCCGCCCAGGAAGGGAAGTCCGCAGCTCGTCGATATCCATACCATCAACGGACAGCCCCCCGAAAAATTCATGTCGCTGAAGCGATTCGACGATCTGACCAGCATCAATCCCAATCAGCGGTTCGTCCTGGAAACCGTGCCGGACCGCTATACGACCCGCGTGATCGATTTGATCGCGCCGGTTGGGAAGGGGACGCGTGGATTGATCGTGGCCGCTCCGCGCACGGGGAAAACGACGCTGCTCCATCACATGGCGGACGCGGTGCTGACGAACCATCCCGACGTGCACACCATGATCCTGCTCGTCGATGAGCGGCCCGAGGAGACGACGGATTTTCGTCGGTCGGTCAAAGGCGGCGAGGTGATTGCTTCCACGAATGACCAGACGATTGAGGAACATGTCCGCACGGCCAAGATCGCGATCGAACGCGCCAAGCGGCTGGTCGAGTTCGGCAGGGACGTGTTTATTGTCATGGACTCGATTACCCGTCTCGCGCGGGCGTTCAACAACTACATCGGTTCCACCGGACGGACGATGACCGGCGGTCTGGACGCGCGGGCGATGGAACAGCCGCGCAGGATTTTTGCGTCAGCCCGGAAGGCCGAAGAAGGCGGGTCGCTGACGATTGTGGCGACGGCGCTCGTCGATACCGGTTCCCGCATGGACGAACTGATTTTCCAGGAGTTCAAAGGCACGGGCAATTCGGAGCTGGTGTTGGACCGCAAGATTGCGGAGCAACGCTACTGGCCCGCGGTGGATCTGAACGCATCGGGGACGCGCCGTGAAGAATTGTTGTTGGCGCCGAAGGACCTGGAGGCGATTTCGCGAATGCGACGAGCGTTGAGCGGCGCGCAGCCGGTCGAGGCCATTCAGAGACTGTTGACCGGGATGTCGAAGTTCAAGACGAACAAGGAGTTTCTCAAGGCCGTCGCGTAAGCAGGCACAGGGCCGCTTCAGGGCTGGCAGGTGGCGCGGCGCAGCCTCAGGCTTCAGTCCTGGGAACGACGACCAAAATGACGGAGCAACGTCGCCGGGGCGACGTTAGCGCAAGCAGGGACGCATGCGCCACCAAGCTCCCAGTCACCATTTGACCGCCACTTTGAATGACACCCACATCGCGGGTGGGCGCGTGTTTGCCGAATTGCGAATGGAGGTGCATAACCGTGAATGTCCATAGATGGATCGGGATGACGGTCATGTTGGCAATCGCCTGTGTGGGTTGTCTCCGCGCCGTTGGAGCGGACGATCTCGCGCAGCGCGCACTGATTGTCTACAATGCGGACGTCGCCGACAGCAAACCGCTGGCGGAGTATTACGCCCAGAAACGCAATGTGCCCACCAATCAAGTGTGCGGGCTCCACATTCGGGACGCCGAGACGATCACCCGGCGGGAATTCAACGAACAGATCCGCGAGCCGATCTTGCGTTTCATGGGAGAACACGGATTGCTGGTGCAGCAGCCGCGAATGGTGTTGGACCCCGTGCTTGGCAGAATGCCGTCCCTCCAGACACTGGACAATAAAATCCTGTGCGTCGTGCTCGTCTACGGGGTGCCGCTTCGCATCGAGAGTGACGCGTCGCTTCTCGAGAAGGCGCGAACGGCCAACCTGCAGGACCAATTTAGACGCGACGAGGCTTCGGTTGACTCCGAGTTGGCGTTGTTGCCGACGACGGGCTACCAGGAGGTTGGAGCCTCGCGGAACCCTTTTTTCAAGAGCACCGCGCCCCGGTTTGAGCCGCCGTTGAATCGCCTGATGGTGTTGGTGGGGCGGCTGGATGGACCCGATCCCGCCGTCGTGAGGCGCATGATCGACGATGCTCTGGTGGCCGAGCATTATGGTCTGCACGGACGTGCTTACTTCGATGCGCGCGGCATCCATGAGGGAGGGTACCTGCAAGGTGACGACTGGATTCGGGCGTCATACCGGTTGTTTCGCGATGCGGGATACGAGTGCGACCTGGACGATACCGAGGCGGTGTTCGATCAGGATTATCCCATGACGGACGCCGCCATCTACGCAGGCTGGTATACCCAGAATGTCACCGGGCCGTTCTTGCGCGACGATTTCCGATTCAAGACGGGTGCCGTTGCCTATCATCTCCACTCGTTCAGCGCCACCACCGTCCGATCGCGCAACGCTTACTGGGTCGGACCTCTGTTGGCCAGGGGCGCTGCTGCCTCGATGGGGACCGTGTTCGAGCCTTACCTGACGCTGAGCCCGAATCTCGACCTGTTTTTCAAACGATTGCTGGAGGGATCGACATTTGTGGAAGCCGGCTATTACAGTCAGCCGGCCTTGAGTTGGCAGACGACATTTGTTGGGGACCCGCTGTATCGGCCGTTTGCCGTGTCCTTGGACGACCAAATCGCGCGGCTGACGGCGGACAAGAACCCTGCTCTGGAATGGGCGTACGTGCGCAAGGTCAACCTCCTTCGGGCGGAGGGCGGAGGGGCGGAGGCCGAGGAGTTATGCCGCACGAAAGCCAGAACGTTGTCCAGCTCGGTCTTGGAGGAGAAGGTCTGTGATTTGTTGCGGGCCGATCGCCGGAACAAATCAGCGATTGAATCCTACCGTCAGCTCCTCGATCACACAACCGGGTTGTATCACAAGATCAGGATTTCAGCCAAGTTGGCCGCCGTTTACGAGAGCGACAAGCAATTCGAACTCGCCGCGGCCCAATACGAACACGTCATTTCTCTGATTCCCGATCCCAAGAACGCGATCGGCTATTACCGAAAAGCGCACGATCTTGCGGTCGCAGCCGGAGATAACGCCAAAGCCAAAGTGCTTCAGACTCGATTGGATGAATTGCTCAAGGAGCCGGAGAAGAAGTCGGGGAATTGATTCGAGCGCATTCGTGTTCATTCGCGGTTCAGCTCTGCCGTGTCTCAGGGATTCGAAAAAGGAATGACAACAACCGGCGCATCTGGTATAGCAGCAGCCCAATCGCTCCATGAAGATTGGAATTCCCAAAGAGATCGTGCCGAACGAACGGCGGGTGGCAGTCGTGCCCGACGTGGTAGTCGCGCTGCGTAAACTTGGACTCGACGTGTTGGTCGAGAGCGGCGCCGGAGTGGGCGCGTTTTTTGCCGATGACGATTACACGAAGGCGGGGGCGACCCTCGCCGCCGATGCCGCACAGCTCTACGGCGAAGCCGACATCGTCCTGAAGATCCACCGTCCCCAAGAGAACAAGGCGTCCGGCAAGCACGAAGCCGACCTGATGCGTCCCGGCACCGTCCTGATCTCGTTTCTTTACGCGGCGACCAACCCCGACCTCGTCAAACGCCTCGCCGAACGCAAAATCACCTGTCTGAGCATGGACGCGGTGCTGCGGATCAGCCGCGCACAAAGCATGGACGCGCTATCCTCCCAGGCGAACGTCGCCGGTTACAAGGCGGTGCTGCTCGCGGCAAATTCGCTGGTGAAATTCCTGCCGATGATGACCACCGCTGCGGGCACCATCCGGCCCGCGAAAGTGCTCGTTCTCGGCGCTGGCGTGGCCGGATTGCAGGCGATCGCGACAGCGCGCCGGCTGGGCGCAGTCGTTTGGGGGTACGACGTGCGGGCCGTGGTCAAGGAACAGATCGAGAGTCTCGGCGCGAAATTCCTCGAATTCGATCTCGGCGTGAAAGACGCGCAGGACAAGGGCGGTTACGCGAAAGAACTCTCCGAAGAAGCGAAACGCAAGCAGCAGCAGATGCTCGGCGAAAAGACCAAGGAGTTCGACGTGGTCATCACCACCGCGTTGATTCCCGGTAAACCCGCGCCGCGGCTCATTACCAAGGAAACCGTAGCCGGTATGAAGCCGGGTTCGGTCATCGTCGATCTCGCGGCGGAGACGGGCGGCAACTGCGAGTTGACCGAGCCGGACAAGGAAGTAGTCAAGCATGGCGTCACGATCCTCGGCCCGACGAACCTGCCCAGTTCAATGCCCATGCACGCCAGCCAGCTTTACGCGCGCAATGCGCTCGAGCTTCTCAAGCTGATTGTCAAAGACGGCAAGCCGGCCACGGCAGACAAACCTGCCACGCCAGCCAGGCTCAACCTCGATTTCACCGACGAAATCATCAAAGGCGCCTGCATCACCCACGACGGCCAGGACAGGCGTGCCGCAAAGCCCGCTTAGGGCGCGTGACAAAACCCGATTTTCGGTAAAGTCTGAGATTGTGGGAGCGGTTTGTAACTGCGACCGGTCGCGCTTGAAAAGCGCTCCCACACAAGCCCCGCGTCGTCACTCGATGGTTTTCTTAGGCGCACAAATAATGGACAGCGTTCAACTGTTCCCGCGCACACTTTTCATCATCTCCCGGGCCAGCCACTCTGCCTCCTGAACGTCCTTGATCGCCCTGCCGGCGGTGACCTTTCTATCATTCCGGCATATCACCTGGATGTCCAGGTACACCGTCTGGCCCGCCCTCATGCCCTGGACGGTCTTGATCTCAACGATCTCACCCGACGGAATCGTCCGGGCGCGGCCGATGCCGAGCAGCTTGTTCGTAACTGTCAGACCGTCTAGATCCGCCGCCACGCGCGTCGTGCCGGACCAGGCCTGAAGAAAACCCCACAGAATCAGAAGCCAGAAGAACCCGAAAAGAATCGGGAACAGAATCGGCGCTTTGAAGTGAGTCATTCCCCAGACCGCGCCGGACCAGATGGTGAAGATGATCGTGACCGTCACCGTCGCGCCAGGATTGCGCAGCGCGGGAAAATAGAACTCTTTGCCGCCGCGGACGGAGGTTTGCACGCGGATGCGGGACGTCGATGGCTGTTGGTAATGTTCCAGGGCCGCCCGCTCCTGCAGGAGGACCGCTTTCGCGGCAGCGACCTGATCGGGTGTTTGGGCCACGTTGAACACGGGCACGTCAAACTGAGCGGCGTAGTCAACCCCGGGCTCCTTGGCCGTGACCTTGAGTCGCCAGATGACAATGTCGTCGACACTGTCGTAACTCGTTTCGCGGCAGTCCGGAGGAATGTAGAAGGCAACGGGCACCGAGTCGCCCATACCAGGACCGGCCTGCTGCTCGTCCGTCCAAAGAACGTTGTCCGAAGTCGAGCGTTTGTTGCCGCTTTGCGTGGTGACGCGGTTGATGCACAAGAGCTTGAGCTTGAACCCTTCGGCTGGCCGGACAAAACGGCTGAGACGGATTGTTCCCTGGAGTGCGCCGCCGACCACGCCCGGCACCGGCGCCATCTCCAGGACGGATTCGCCATATTTCCTCCACCGCGCCGTGACGTACATCGCCCAGGCGATCAGGCCGAAACCGATGGCGGGGAAAATCAATCCGAACAGCATCGGACGATTGCCGGGCCTGGCGATCTCCCTCGTCAGGATGGACAGGAATGGCAGGGAGATGAGGTTCCAGACACCGGTAAAAATCCACGCCGCGATCATGGCCGGTTTTGCAGAGGCCACGACGCGGCCAGCGGCCCAATCCGCGCGCCGCTGCCACGGCGCTGCGCCTTCGGATGGCGGCAGGACCTTCGAGCTGCTTCCGCCGGCGGAATAGATCCAGGCCAGCCCCCCGACGCCGATAAAAAAGAACACCAACGGAATCAGTCCGACCAACATGTCCGTCGTGAAGTCGCGCTGCAAGACGGCTCGTGTGGGATCGTGCGGATCGACGAAGCACGTTGCTCCCGAGCTCGGCCTGTGGCGTCTTACAATCGCGTCCTTGTCGCCGTAGCCGCTCGACGAACCGCCCAGGAAATTATACCGATTCGAGCGGTACTCTCTGCCGTTCACTGTGTACGCATAAAGGATGTCCACACTGTAGGTGGTTCCGCCCTTGCTGCCGCTATGGCTTTGCACGCGACTCGTAATCACGCGGCACGGCACCGATGGCCAACGGCGGGCCTGTTGGATGTTCACGAGCGGTCGGACGAAGAAGAGGTAGGTCATCGACCCGCCCATCAGCAGAAAGATGGCAAAGAAGAACGCCGGCACCTGCGATCCGATCCTGCCTGTGACCGGCCGCGGCGCCGCGGTCTTCTCTGCGTTACGCCAGGTGAAATAGATCCCGCCCGCGCCGATGGCAACGAAGACGAGCGGCAACAGGAAGAAAGGTATCAGCGCCAGGCTGCCGCGCCGTAGCACGGCCTGTGTCGGGTCGGACGGGTTGACGTAGCAGATTGATTTCGCACCGGGCTGGTACCGTGCGATCAGGGTCTGCACGTCGCGGTAGTCGCCGAACCCCGATTTCCCGACGGTGTAATTCGTGCCGTGATGGAGATGGCCGGCGAAGCTGTAGTCGTACCGAAGGTTGAACCCGTATTCTTTCCCGAGATCGACCGACTCACTGGAAGTGATCACGCATTCGGTTTGCGTCCATTGGTACGTGCGCAGTTTTGCCGAGACGTCCCGCGAAATGAGAAAAATGAAAACCACCCCGAACGATCCAAAGAGGAGGAAGAACACGCTGGCCCCAAGTTTGCCGACCACCGACGGCTGTGATCCGCCCCGTTTTGACGGGATGTTGAAAGTCAGGTTCACACGCCCTTGACGAATACCAGAATCAGCGCGGCTGGGATAGTCTGAATCCGCGCCTTTCGGCAAGTCGAAGTCAACGATGTTCGCTGTTGTGCGAGGGTCTCTTGACCCCGCACAGTCTTGACCGAAGATCTCGAACCATTCCGGTCAACGGAGCGAAGATTGTGACGGGGTTACTACACCCGAGCGTCGTAGTCGTCGTGCGCGGCAATCCAATACCAGACGATAGTGTTCGCATGCTCCTGGCCGAGAGCGCGATATTTCTGGCTGATGCGGATCGACCACACGCCGGGCTGGACTTCCTTGAAGTGGAGTGAGTTGTGAAACGGATTCTGCTGCCAAAGCCGGTACTTCTGGCGGGCCATCTCTTGAATCTCAGCAGGCAGACGTTCGAAGCATTTCCAAAACGAGGGCAGCGTTTTCGAGTTCAAGGCAGGTCACGGAGCGGGTAACGCTTGACTTCCTCTTTCACTCGATCAGGAACTCTCTCGTAGCGCCCGCCCGAACCGAAGTCGGCGGCCATCTGCTTGTCCCACTCGTCGTCTTCCCAGCCATTGAACCATTTCGCCAGCCGCCCGCGTTCCGAGAGGGACAACTGCTCAATTGCGTGCTGGATTTCCTCGACAGTGCTCACGTGCCTATACTACCGGCGAACTGTCTGGCTTGCAAGCGCACTTGCGCCAACGGAAAGAAGGGGATCTGAGCGCCCTGTTGTAGGGCAGCGGGCCGTCGGCTTCCCGGCACGACCTGTTCGCGATTCGAGCTGGTTGTGCGAGGCTTTCCCGCCTGTACCCCCAGTTTGATCGGGTGCATCTGAACACTGCCACCGTGATGGAGGAGTCGTGGGTACCCGCCCGACAAGCAGGAGAAGGCGACTCAGACCGTTCTCCAACAAGCCGAACTCCTCTGCGCCGACTGGGCAGGGTAGGGATGATGATGAAGCGGCGCGAAACCTTGCGGGCGTTCGCGCCCTGCTATGGTGGGGATGGCAAGCGGAGCGCTTGCCCTACAATTCAGCGCAAAGAATTACGCAGCTCAGTGCATCCCGGAGTTGTCGGACAGTTGCTTCACCAACTGGTTGGTAAATCCCTTGGCGTCGCCGAACAGCATCAGGGTCTTGTCCATGTAGTACAACTCGTTGTCGATGCCGGCGAAACCGGGGTTGAGGCTGCGCTTGATGACCATGACCGTGCGCGCCTTGTCTACATCGAGGATCGGCATGCCGTAAATCGGGCTGGCCTTGTTGGTGCGCGCGGCCGGGTTGGTCACGTCGTTGGCGCCGATGACCAGCGCGATGTCGGTCTGCGGGAGTTCGCGGTTGGCGTCTTCCATTTCCAGCAGGCGGTCGTACGAAATGTCCGCCTCGGCGAGGAGGACGTTCATGTGGCCGGGCATGCGGCCCGCGACGGGATGAATGGCGAACTTCACGTCCACGCCCTTTTTGGTGAGCACGTCGCAAAGCTCGCGGACCGCGTGTTGGGCCTGAGCGACCGCCATGCCGTAGCCGGGAACGATCATCACCGAATTCGCTGACTCCAACAGCGCCGCCGCTTCCTCCGGCCCGGCGCTGCGGGCGCTCCTCTGCTCCTGTGCCGCAGCGGCGGCCTGCACCTGGCCGAACGCGCCGAACAACACGTTGGCGAACGAGCGGTTCATCGCCTTGCACATGATGATCGAGAGGATCAAGCCGGACGAACCATCGAGCGCTCCCGCGATGATGAGCAGCTTGTTGTTGAGCACGAAACCCATCGCACACGCCGACAGACCCGCATACGAATTCAACAGCGAGATCACCGTCGGCATGTCCGCGCCGCCGATCGGGATGATCAGCGACACGCCGAAAATCAAGGCCAGCGCCGCGATGATGGGGAACAGGTACGTCTTGCCGGGATCGATGATCATCAGGATCGTGATCACCACGGCCGACGCGAGCAGCGCGAGGTTCACAAAATTCTGGCCGCGATAGGTGATGGGTCGGGTCGGAAGAATCTCCTGCAGTTTTCCGAACGCCATCAGACTTGCCGTGAACGTCAGGAAACCGAGCAACACTTCCAGCCCCAACGCCGTCATGGTGAAGTGGCTGAGCGTGCTGGTCCGCAAATAATACTCCGCCGTTCCGACCAGGGCCGCCGCCAGCGCGCCGAACGCGTGCGAGAGCGCCGTCCGCTGCGGCACGGCGGTCATCGGCATCATCGCCATCGGCACGCCGATGATGGAGCCGACGACAAACGCGACGAGGATCCAGCGGTACGTTTCATACCAACCGTGCTGCCGCGCCTCCGGTCCCAGCAACAACAGCGTTCCGCCAACGGCCAGCAGCATGCCGATGATGCCCGTGATGACGCCGCGCCGGGCGGATGGCACGGAACTCATCCATTTCAGCGCGAGAATGAAACACGCCGCCGACGCCATGTAGGTGAACTGGATCAGACGTTCCATTACGACTTCTTCGGCTCCCGTTTCTTGAACATTTTGAGCATCCGGTAGGTGATCAGGTAGCCGCCGACGATGTTGATCATGGAGGCTGCGACGGCCACGGTGCCGAGCAACGTGCTCAGGGTGGTCTCGTGTCGGCCCGCGATGACGACCGAGCCGACGACTGCGATGGCGGAGATGGCGTTGGTCAGCGACATCAACGGCGTATGCAACAGGGGCGACACATGGCGGATGATTTCCAACCCCAGGAACGTCGCCAGCAAGAACACATACAAATTTTGCAGAATAATATCCGATTCCATTTGATTGATGCTCCCCTAAAGCTTTCAGCCGCCAGCCTCGAAGGCTTTCGAGGCCAGTTTCCTAATCGAGCCGCCCGATGATTGCAAGGAAGATGTGCGAGCAGGGACCAGAAGGGGCGACACGAACGCTACTGTGGCCTGTCTATCCCCATGGAACTATGGTAAACAGACTAACAAGGGTTTGTTGGCGACTTATGTTGATCGACACGCACGCACATCTGAGCTACCCGGATTTCGGCGACGAACTGCAGTCCATCATCGATCGGGCACGCGCCGCGGGTGTCGAACGGATTGTCAGCATCTCAACGACTTTGACGGACTCCCGGAAGACGTTGGAGCTTGCGGGCCAATCCGATGCCATCTGGGCGACCGTGGGGTTGCATCCCGGCGAGATTCCGAACGTTTCCCTCAGCGACATGAAGGAACTGGCCGCGCTTGCGAGCGAGCCAAAGGTGGTTGCCATTGGGGAGACGGGGTTGGATTACTACCGTCTGCCTGGAAGGCGAGGCTCCAGCCGAGCCGCCTCGGAAATCGGCTCACCGGGAGGTTCGCCCTCCACGAACGAAACTGAAGTAATCAAGCAGCAGCAGAAGGACCTGTTCTGGGCGCACCTTGAGCTGGCAAAGGAACGGCGCCTGCCCGTCGTGATTCATAACCGCGCCGCCGAAGCGGACATCCTCGAAATCCTGCGCGTGCACGGTGAAAGTTTGCCCAAGGACTGGCGCCCATGGGGGGTAATGCATTGCTTTTCGGGTGATGAGAAATTCGCCTTCGACTGCATCGAACTCGGGCTGCTGATCGGATTCACGGGGATTCTGACCTTCAAAAACTCCGCTCCGTTGCGGGACATTGCCAGGAAGGTATCGCTGGATTACGTCGTGGTCGAGACTGACGCTCCCTATCTGGCTCCGGTGCCGCATCGCGGCAAACGAAACGAACCCGCCTACGTGCGGCATGTCGGCGAGACGCTGGCCCAGACCAAGGGCGTCGCGTTGGAGGAAGTCGCACGAGCTACGACGGAAAATGCCCAGCGGCTGTTCCGCTTCAACCACCCACCCCAATGAAATTGTCCGGAACGATAAACCTCACCCTCCGGCTTGTTGTGGCCGGTGTGTTGGGTGTTTTCGCGTTTAGACTGGCTTCCGATTCAGGTCCGTTTGGCGTGTTTGTCGCCGTGTTCTTCGGGTTGGTCATCTTTGCTCTTTTTGGCATTCCCTTTCTTCAACGCGCGGGGGATGCGGTTTCGCGATTGTTCGATCCCAACGACTCGCAGTTTCGCATTACGCCCGAATACAGCGTGGCCGAGGCTCGAGCCAAGGTGGGCAAGTACCAGGAAGCGATCGACGAGTATCGCAAAGTGATCGCCGAACATCCCGACGATGTTTATCCGCATGTCCGCATTGCCGATCTCGCGGTGACGCATCTGGGCGACATCAAGTTGGGCGAGTTGGAATTGTTGACGGCCTTCGCGAAGGCCGAAGGAGAGGACACGGCCGGGCTGGTGGCCAATCGGCTTGCCGACCTCTACCAGAACAATTTTCAAGACCCAACGCGCGCCCTGCAAGTGCTGGAGCAGCTATGCGCGAAGCTGCCTGGCACGAACGCCGCCGCCCGGGCGGAGGAGCGGATCCGCACCTTGCGGGAGTTCGTTGCGGGCCGGGAACCGCCCAAGAGGCCGACGAAGATTGCTCATCGAACCACCGACGAGGAAACGCTGCGTAAGCGGCGAGGGTATTAAGAGCCTATTCCAAAACCATGTATCCGCAGGCTTTAGCCTGCGTCGTCCACGCATCCATAAAGGGTGCGGCTACAAAAACCCAGGTTTTGAGATGGTCTCCAAGCCGTCACTCGGGCGATGCCTGCGAGAGTATCGTTTGCTGCGGGGGGACGAGGCGGGCGACGATGACGGCGGCGATGGCGCAGATGGCGGCGCCTAGTGTGATGGCGAAGGTGGGGCTGACGGCGTGGGCAATCGTTCCGGCCAGCATGCTGCCGAAAGGATTCAACCCCAGGAAGGCAAGCACGTAGATTCCCATCACCCGGCCGCGCAGTTCATCGGGCGTGTGCAATTGCACCGATGTATTCGCCGTGGCGAAAAAGATGATCATGAACCAGCCGACCCCCGCCAGCGCCACCGCCGAGAGCCATGCATTTCGAGACACCGCGAACATGGTGAGGGTCGCGCAGAAACCAAACAGGCCCACGAAGATGAGTCGGCGCCGATTCGAGTCCCTGCCGAGCGACGCCAGGGTGATGGCGCCGAGGAACGCGCCGATGCCGTTGGCGGCAAGCAGGCAGCCGTAGCCCGTGGCGCCGATGTGGAGCACGTCGCCGGCAAAGATGGGCATCAACACGCTGTACGTCCATCCGAACAGGCTGGTGACGCTGACCAGCGTGATGACCGCTCGCAGGGTTCGGTGCGTAGCGACGTACCGCAGCGCCTCCCAGGTGGCCAGCCAGATGGACTTGTCTTCCTGGACGCGAACGATCGGCAAGGAGCGCATCGCCAGGTACGCCGCGATCACCGCCAGAAACGAAAGACCGTTGAGGAAGAAACAGCCGGCGGTGCCAATGTAGGCAATCAGCACACCCGCCAGCGCCGGACCGAACACGCGCGCACCATTAAACATCGAGGAGTTCAACGCGATGGCGTTCATCAAATCGTCCCTGCTCGTCATGTCCACGACGAAACTCTGCCGGGTCGGGATGTCGAACGCATTGACGACGCCGAACAACAGGCTCATCAGGGCGATCTGCCAGAACTGGACGATACGGAAATGGTCCATGGCGGCCAACACGAAGGCCAGCAGCATCGATGCGGTCTGCGTGGCGATGAGAATGTTTCGTTTGTTGTGGCGGTCGGCGAGGACACCGGCAGGCAATGTCAGCAGGGTGATCGGGATGGCTTGGAGGAAATTGATGAATCCGAGCGCCAGTGCGGAGTTGGTCGTCGTATAGACAAGCCAGTTCAGCGCGACGGTCTGCATCCAGGTGCCGATCAGGGAAACGAGTTGGCCCCAGAAGAACAATCGGAAGTTCCGGTGCCGCAGCGCGGAGAATGTTTTTCTCCAATCGATTCGCGCGGTAATGACGCGGCGCGGCTGCGCCAGCGTCCCGACAGGAACGGTCGCGATCGACGGTTCCGGCGTGTTTGTCATTCGTTGCTGGTCGCTCATCGATCCTCAATCTGGCGCAGAGCATGGAAAACTTCGACAAGAATTTGCGAGTTAAACGAAGGATATGTAGGCCGCCTCTGCGAGGCGGCGGTCTGATGATACAGAACACCCCGCCGACTCGCAGAGTCGGCCTTCTACAACGGCAGCGATGCCCAGACGCTCGATCGCTGTGGAGCCTCTGGCGCGTTGGTGCGCGTTGGTGTTCTCTTGACGCAATCGCCGGCCTTCGGTAGCCTGACGCTTCAAAGGGAGGTCGCTATGAATAAAGTTGCATCGAGCATTGCAGAAGGCATCGGCACGTTTACTCTCATCTTCATCGGCGTCGGCGCCATTCATGCCAATCCCGGCCTGCTCGGTGTGGCCCTGGCGCATGGCTTGGCCATCGCGGTCATGGTCTCGGCCACGGGACACATTTCGGGCGGTCATTTGAATCCCGCTGTTACCTTCGGTGCCTGGGTGGGCGGAAAGATCGGAACCAACGATGCCGTTCGCTACTGGGCATCGCAACTCATCGGAGCAACTGCTGCGGCGTTTGTCTGCCTCGGCCTGTTCGGGCGTAGCGTGGTTGTCGACGGCACGCCGCAACTCGGCGGTGGAACCAGTGCGGGAGCCGGCATCGTCATTGAAGCGATCCTGACATTCTTCCTGGTGTTTGTCGTGTTCGGGACCGGCATCGATTCGCGCGGCCCGAAGATTGGCGGGCTGGCCATCGGGCTGACCGTTGCGCTGGATATTCTTTTCGGCGGCCCGCTCACCGGCGCCGCGATGAATCCGGCCAGGACCTTCGGTCCCGCGCTCGCCGCGAGTTTCTGGGAAGCGCACTACATCTATTGGATCGGTCCCCTGATCGGCGGTGGACTGGCCGGCTGGGTTTACAAGACGTTTTTGATGGGGAAGGAGTAGATCGGCATCATTGGTTCGTGGAGGGCGAGGCTCCTGCCGAGCCGCTTGGTCGCGTCCTGAACCACGGCTCGCCGGGAGGCTCGCCCTCCATCAACTCGTCCAAACGCGTATGAAGCTCCCGTGGACGGAACACGGTTTTGTCACCACCTTCAACCCACCCGCTTGGCTCTCGGCCCACGCGGCGTGTCCTCGATCGTCCAGCCCATTTTGGCAAGCTGATCGCGGACGGCATCGGCCCGCTTGAAATCCTTCGCTTTGCGGGCGGCTTGACGCTCTTCGACCAGCGCTTGCACCTCGGTTGGTACCTCCGATTTGACCGGCATTCCAAACCCGAGAACCCGATCCAGTCTCTGCCACGTTCCAAGAATGCCGGCGGCTTCGTCGGGTGAAATCGTGCGCTTGTTGGCTTCGCGGATGAACTCGAAAAGCGCCCCGAGCGCGCCGGCGATGTTGAGGTCGTCGTCGAGGGCGGATTCGAAGCCCGTCACCAGCGTTGTAGGCCGACTCTGTGAGTCGGCGCTCGCCTTCACGCCGCCCCGAAAGCTTTCGGGGCGGCCTACATGTTCCTGCAGCTTCAACAAGAACTCATCGATTCGTTGGAGCGCCGAGCGGGCAGCCTGAAGACCATCGAAAGTGAAGTTGAGCTGCTCGCGATAATGCGCGCAAATCAGGGCATACCGCACTTCGCGGCCGGTCCAGCCTTTGGCCAGCAGATCGCGCAGCGTATAGAAGTTGCCCAGCGATTTGCTCATTTTCCTGCCTTCGACGAGCAGGTGCGCGTTGTGTAGCCACGTACGGACGAACGGTTTGCCCGTGGCGGCTTCGCTCTGGGCGATCTCATCCTCGTGATGCGGGAAAATCAGGTCTTCGCCGCCGCAATGGATGTCGAAGGTCTCCCCCAGATGTTTCATGCTCATCACGCTGCACTCGATATGCCATCCCGGCCGACCATCGCCCCAGGGTGACGGCCATTTCACCGGGCCATCGTTTTCGACCCACGCCTTCCACAAAGCGAAATCGGCGACGTGTTCCTTGTCGTATTCGTCGTGCGAGACGCGCGCACCGAACTGAAGGTTGTCGAAGTCGAGGTGCGCGAGTTTGCCGTAGTCCTGGAAGGATTGGATCGAGAAATAGACCGAGCCGTCGTCGGCGGCATAGGCGTGCTTCTTTGCGACCAGCCGCTCGATCAGGGCGATCATGTCGGGGATCGTTTCGGTGGCGCGCGGGACGATGTGGGCCCGTTCGATGTTCAGGGTGTCGAGGTCGCGGAAGAATTCCTGGGTGAAAAAATCGGTGACCTCGCGCAACGGTTTGCCGGTTTCGCGGACGGTGCGGATGATCTTGTCCTCGACGTCCGTGACATTCATCACGTGTTTGACCTCGAATCCCCTGTATTCGAGATACCGACGCAGCAGGTCCTCGAACATGAATGCGCGGAGGTTGCCGATGTGCGCGTAATTGTAAACGGTCGGCCCGCAGGTGTAGAGGCCGACGTGCGGTGGATTCAGCGGAGTGAAAGTCTCCTTGCGTCGCGTCAGCGTGTTGAAGAATTGCAGCGGCATGACGCCCTACATTTCCACACTGGCGACGGCGATGGCGACAATGCCTTCCTTGCGGCCTGTGAATCCCAGGTGCTCGCTCGTTGTCGCTTTGACGCCCACTTGGGTCGAGGAAATGCCGAGATGGCGGGCGATGGTGGCCTGCATGTTCTGGATGTGCGGCGCCAGCTTCGGGGCCTGCGCAATGACGGTCGCATCCACATTGGAAATCGTTGCGTCCAATGTCCGAAGTTTGGCTGCGACTTCGCGCAGGATCACCATGCTATCCATGTTTTTGAATTTCATATCGGTGTCCGGATAGAACTTGCCGATGTCGCCCAGCGCGGCGGCTCCCAGCAGCGCATCCGCGATGGCGTGGGCCAGCACGTCCGCGTCGCTGTGCCCTTCGAGCCCCTGTTCGTGCGGAATGTCCACGCCGCCGATGATGAGTTTTCGTCCGCTCGCGAACGCGTGAACGTCAATGCCGATGCCAACCCGGTTCATAGGGGTGAAACCATACCATCACTGCCGCTGCTGAAGCAACGCTTCAACCACACCGAGATCGGCGGGTGTGGTGATCTTGAGGTTGAGAAATCGGGTCTCCACCAAACGGACCGGGTGACCGAGCAACTCGACCGCGGCGGCTTCATCGGTCACGACGAGGTTCTTCTTGAGAACCAACGCATAAGCCTCCCGCAGCAGTCCGAATCGAATCGTTTGCGGGGTTTGCACGGCCCAGAGTCTCGTGCGGTCCACGGTTCGCAGGATCGTACGCGTTTCATCGGCTTCCTTGATCGTGTCCACGACCTTTGTGGCGGCGATGCCGGTGCCGTGTTCGCGGGCGCTTTGGACGGTTGCCTCGATCAGTTCGGGCGTCACCAACGGTCGTGCGCCATCGTGAACGGCGACGATCTCCGTTTGGGAATCGCATCGATCGAGCCCGTTCCACACCGAGTTCTGCCGTTCTGTGCCGCCGTCGGCGTACCCGGCCACCTTCTTGAATCCGGATTCGCGGACGATCTTCTCCAGGGGGGCGGCATGCTCCGGACTCCGCACCAGCACCACTGCATCCACGGCGGCGCAACGCTCGAACGCCGCGAGCGAATACCACAGCAGCGGTTTCCCCAGCAGGGAGATGAATTGTTTGTTGGCGCCGCCGCCCATGCGGGTCGAGCGGCCGGCAGCCAGGACGATGGCAGTCACCATGCGCCCCAGCGTAACAGAACTCAGCGAGTCGGCGCAAGCGCAGGAGTGGGCGCAGGAGCGGGTGGGCGCACGATGGGAGTGGCGCCGTTGGCAACGTCGGCAAACGCCATGCGGCCCGCCGAAGTCTGAAGGACGCTGTCGATCACCACTTCCAGGTCCTGGCCGATCAGGCGTCGTGCGCGATTGACGACGATCATGGTGCCGTCGTCGAGATAGGCAACGGCCTGGTCGGCTTCGCGGCCTTCCTTCACCAGTTTGACCACGAGTTTCTCGCCCGGGAGCACGACGGGACGCAGCGCCTTGGCGAGTTCGTTGAGATTGAGGACCTTGACGAGCTGGAGTTCCGCGATGCGGTTCAGATTGTAGTCGTTGGTCAGGATTTCTGCGCGGAGAACCTTGGCCAGACAAACGAGTTTGTCGTCCACCTCGCGGTTGCCGGGCACGTCTTCTTCATGGATCCTGACTTCGACGTGCGGATTGTTCTGCAGTGACTTCAGCACGTCGAGTCCGCGGCGGCCTCTGGAGGACCGGGTGTCCTCCGCCGCATCCGCGATGTATTGCAGTTCCAGCAACACGAAACGCGGCACGATCAGGATCGCATTGAGGAACCCGGTGGCGCAGACTTCCAGGATGCGGCCGTCGATGATGATATTGGTATCGAGCAGGACCAGCCGCTCGGGCTTGTCTTCGCGCCGGAACCGGATGTAAGGGATGACCAGATTGAACTCATCGCTGCCCCGCAGCGCGATGACCATTCCCAGATAGGCAAAGACCACATACATCACAATCTGCGCGAGGAGCCTGCTCTCGGGATCGATGAAGATGAACAGGACGGAGTTGCCGATGAAATAGCTGATGACGAAGCCGATGAACAAACCAAAGGTCGCAGCCGAAAGCCCCCGCAAGGAAAAGCCTTTGAGCAGCCTGTCCAACCCGACCACGGCGGAACCCCCCGCGAAGCCCAGCAGCACTGCCAACACGGGATGCTGTGCCCATTGATCATGCAGTTGACTGATTGACCAACTGCCCAGCACGCAAAGCAACAGGAAGAACAACCTCAAGGTCAATATCGTCATAGATCCAAACCGTCCTGCAGCCAATGACAAGCAGGTTCAAGGCCAACAGGTTGCACGGGGCGCATGCCAGGTTTACCCTCTCCCGCTTGCGGGGAGAGGAGCCTTGTTGGCTTTTGCACATCGCCATATTTCTGTCTCCCGGAGCCATACCATCGGCGCTTGGGAACGAGGACAAGCCACCCCAGAAAGGCGATATTGGTCGGGTTTGGTGGCGCTGCTGACTGGACCATAAAGGTGGTTCCGCCCCTCTTGGCCATTTCATCGACCGTTATCACCCGAAACGGAGGCCATTTTCTACCGCCTTTCAAAATCGAACGCTGGAGAATTCAACAATGGCCAGCGGGAGACCTGCCCACCCTTGCAGGCTTTTCCACGCTTGGATTCGTCTAAAGGCCAAGATACTCTCGGCTCCGCGGAACAATTCATGGCAAGAGCACTCGATGTTGATCTGAAGAAACTCAAGGCTCGCGCCTTTCACAGGACGGACTGGGCCGAGGGAGTGCTCCGTCATTACCATTCCGCACTCCCGAATCTCCACGCTGGGGCGACTCAACAACTGCGACCTCTTTACAACTGGATGTTCGTCCCACCAACATTGTGGCCGTTTAATGTTCAAAACGTACTGGCGGATTGCCTCGCTGCTCTGGAAAAAAGAAAGCGCCTGAATGCCCAGCAATCTCTGCTCATAGACCTGCTGCCTGAGCCACCCGACGAGACGATCTGCGCTGCCGTGGCTGACCACGAACACTACGTCCATAGGGGCATCTACGAGAACCTGGTCAAAACGCAGGCCAAGTATTCTCAGATCGAACTTACCATCAGCACCGATCCGGAACTTCGCCGCCAATGGGCGCGCATCAAGACTGCATTCAATGTCCAGGCCTATCGTGATCATAAGGGCGTGATCCGCCGAACCATGGGCGCAGAGCGCAACCTGCGTCCGTCGTTTTCCGTCAACCTCCGTCGCGACGAAGACATTTTCCGCGCGGCATTCGATGCGTTCTGCCTGCGCTGGAATCTCTATGGAATGCAGCACAACCGGCCGCTTCTGCTCAAACTTGCCGTCAACATTACACCCTACGGCACAATGATCCACATCCCCGCCTACTGGTCGTTTGATCCGAAGCGGGACATTCGCTGGGATGAGATTGCCAAGCTGCACCGCGCCCGCGTACGCGGTCGTCAAGGCTCCGCCCTCGCCGAAGGACTGGTACAACGGATGAAGGACGCCGAGAAACTCCGTCGCCTAGACAAAGAAGCCCTCCGCCTCGGCCTCAAAGGTGAAAAGAAGCACGAGTTCCTGTGTGCCGGTCTCGGCTGGGATCCCAGCACAAGCCCCAAACGCATCAGCCGGCTCCGAGCGGAATTCAAAAACCGGCGGTCGGTAGAGAAGGCGAAGTAGTCTCTCTGCGGCCGGGTCTTGATTCTGTCCTGCCAGGCAATCCCGCCTCCTGGCTGTCATCCTCAGCCGGGACAATGTTTGGGGACATTCGGTTCCTTTGAACCTCGGACAGCACGGGTGCATTCTCTGAAAAACAAAGGATTGCCTTATGTTCAATGCGCCTGCATCCATCACTACGGTCACCACCCAATCCGTACCAGCGGCCCAACGGGCAACCTTTGGGCAAGGCAAACCAGACAATGCAGCAAGCGTGGTCTGCGACCTGGCCCAAGCCCACGCATTCAGTCGTGGGTTCGGAATGCCGCATGTTCCGGTATTGGTCGCTTTTGGCGGGGAGCGTCTGCATGAATGCAGGCTGGAGGGTTCATGGGATCTGGATCGGGCCGTCTCGGAGAATGCTGCGGCCTTATTCCGCTCCATCCGCCGGCTTCCCTCCAAAGATGCCGTGGTGAAATGGGATGATCTTACCTTTCAATTTGGTCCGCGGGCCTTTCTTTACGCCGATGAGAATCAGATTGCGGCCTTTGCCGCCACCGCGACGGAAGCGGAGCGTCTTGTGGCGCGCTTTGCCAAAGCTTACGCGAAACCTCCCGATCCATCCGGCGGGTCTTTCTTTTTGATCCAGCAAGAACCGAATGACATCAAATGTCACGCAGTCGCTTTGCCCCCCGACACGCTCCTCAGCACGGAAGCGCTCGGCCTCCACTACGGCCCAGGCAGCGGGGAATGGCATCAGCAATTCCTCGAAAAACTCCACGAGAAAGATCACGGCCTGTCGATCTTTGAAGGAAGTCCGGGGACGGGCAAGACTTGCTACCTGCGTCACCTCATGGGTGTGCTCAAGCAGTCGCATCGCTTCTATTTTATCCCGCCCGCAACCATGGGAGTTCTTTCCAGGCCGGATTTCATAGGCTTCTGGGCGGATCAGCGCCGCCGATTCTCCGAATGCAAATTCGTCGTCATTCTGGAGGACTCCGATGCGGCCCTGATGACGCGCGGCTCCGACAATCGCGACGAGGTCAGCGCGATCCTGAACCTCTCCGATGGGATGCTTGCCGATTTCCTTCGCCTCCAGATCATCTGCACCATCAACTGCACGGCCGCCGACATTGATCCGGCGCTGCTTCGCCCCGGTCGCATGCTTTGCCATCATGTTTTCCGCAGGCTCGACTACTCCGACGCAATTCGGCTCGCCGAGAGTCTCGGCAGGAAATTGCCGATGGCCCGCGATTACTCCCTTGCGGAAGTGTTTGTCGGACCGGAGCAACATGAAACCAACCGCCCGCAAGTTGGCTTCGCCGCCCCGTCTCAGGCAAACCCATGACCGGGAGACGCGATCCATGCTGAATCTCGAGCAATTGCAGGTTGCTGTTGCCTCTGCCAAACGGCGGTTCGACATACAGCGGGAGAAATACCCCGATCTGGATCAGAAGGAATACCCTGCTTATAAAGCCTACCTGGTCTTGTCATTGCCAGGTGGCCAGGTATCCATTGACAGTTCGCCCAAGGATATTCTGACCAAGTTTCCCGCGATGGTCGTTGACGATAGGACAAAGATCAAGGCGCTGGCCGTCCTGTCCCGCCTGAGAATTATGGAATGGAAAGGCGAAACAGGTCCAGAACCAGAAGGACTGATGGAACAGTGGGAACAACTTGCCCCCCAACTCCAATATGATGGGACATGTCAGGTTGAGATTCGCTTCAAAAACCTCAACTTCGATCTCATCTGGAAACTGCAAGTGGATGACCTTGTCGACCGCGACCTCACGCCCCACACCAAAGCCTCCACCCGAATTATTCTCGGGACACTTGCGCAGTTCAACTCATAGCGAGAACGAGTTGAATTCTCTCATCCGCAATTCCGCCAAGGCCATCATCGTCCGTGATGGATGTGTCTTGCTCGTCCGGATCAACGACGAAGATGGCGAGTGGTACGTTCTGCCGGGCGGCGGGCAGACACATGGAGAATCGCTGCGGGAAACCCTCCAGCGCGAGTGTCTGGAGGAGATTTGTGTTCCGGTTCAGGTCGGGGAACTGCGTCTCGTCCGCGAGTATATCGCAAAGAACCACGATGCCGACGAGTGCGATTGGCATGTTCACAGGGTGGAGTTCATGTTTGAGTGCCAGATCGCCGCCGACGCCGTTCCGTCCAACGGGGTGAAACCGGATGCCCGCCAGACCGGCATCGTATGGGTTCCGGTAGCCGGCCATCGCGGCGTACCGGCTCTACCCAACAGGACTCGACCAGATTCTTCGCGACGGAGTTTCCAAAGTGGGCTGCGCTTACATGGGGGACACGGCGTAGTGGGCTCAATAAACAAAAAGGCAGAGATAAGCCACCCGCATATCGGCTTTGCAGGTGAGCCCGAGTTGTTCCGGTGGCCTGACGCATTTTGAGAAACCGAGCAGAATGAATTTGCGCGCGAAGATGCCATCAAGAATGATGGATTCAGGGGGTTATATGAGCGACGGGTTATTCAAACTTGCTTCGGGTCGAGATGTGAATCTTGATGAGTTTTACGTTCATGAATCGGCACGTGGATATCTTCAGGGCAAACCAAATCTTGAAGATGCGTTGCGTGAGTTGCCAGCCAATGTCAGTCGAATTTTTGGTGACGACAGAGCCTTGTTGGTGCGCAGGCCCCCACCCGGTCCCTTGCCGTTCTATACATTTTATGCCTATCTACGCAGTTCCGAACCTCTTCATCCCGAAGCAGATTGCTCCGGGTTGATCGTTTGCTGGTTTGGTAACAACTTGCCAGAGAGCGTCCGGAGTTGCATCGCCTCACAATTAGAAACGCTTGATTGGGACAGGCATGCGAAGGACGCATATTTTTGAGTGAACCACAGCGTGACAGCGTTTCCACAGCGGGCTGCGCGTATCTGGGGGACGTGGTGTGACAAAACCACCGTGGCGAGCCGGCTCGCCCACTCTTGGAGACGCAAAAAACACTTTGCACAGATTTCATAGATGATAAACTGCGCGGCGAGGAGAAGTGGGCACCGTCGCCGAGCCTAACAGACAAACGCCCAACGAAAGGTAAAGGCAATGCCAATCTCAGATGTCAGCACTCAGGGACCTTGGATCGTCGTTTTTGATGACCATGGAAAAGAGAAGAAACGAATGTCGGCATCGAACAAAGAGGTCGTAGGTGTTGCAAGCGAGTTTTTTGTCGTCGTCGAAGGCCCGTGGGTCGTCACTTACGACGAGAATTGCCGGGAGATCAAACGCATGTCAGGCTCCAACAAGTCAATTCGATCAGCGTCTGGTCCCACATTCACGACGCAAGAGGGTTCGTGGATTGTGACCTACGACCGAAACTGCAAGGAGCAAGGTTGAAGAGGTAAGTAATCACGACAACTACAATACCATCATGCATCCACTTTCTAAATCCAAACTCCTCGCATACCGGCAGTGCCCCAAACGACTCTGGCTGGAAGTCCATCAGCCTGAGTTGCGGGAAGATTCGGCAGCCACGCAGGCGCGGTTTCAGGTGGGATACCAGGTGGGTGACATTGCGAAGCGCATCTATGACCCAGAGGGAAGATGTGCCCTCATTGATGTGGACGCTGAGGGCTTTGATGGCGCATTTGCACGTACCGCGAAGTTGCTCACCGATTCCCGGTGGCCTGTCTTTGAAGCGGGCTTCCAAGCGAACGGATCCTTGGCTTTTGCGGATGTGATGCTGCCGGAGATCGAGAACGGGCAACTCGTGTGGAGGATGGTCGAAGTTAAGTCCTCCACCAGCGTTAAGGATTATCATCGGGATGACATTGCCGTACAGGCATTCGTGGCGCAGTCCGCCGGGGTAAAATTGAAATCTGTCGCTTTGGCGCACATTGATAAGTCTTGGGTCTATCCGGGAAATGAAGACTACCGGGGCCTGTTAATGGAAAACGACCTCACGGCAGAAGCGTTTGCCCGGTCTGAGGAGGTCAAAGGCTGGATTGGCGAGGCTCAGAGGATCGTAGCGCAACCCGCCGAACCCGAAATTGCCGTCGGTGACCACTGCTACGCCCCTTTTGAGTGCGGATTCTGCAATTACTGCAACCGTGGTAATCCGCAGCCGGTGCAGACGGAGTATCCAATTAACTGGCTGCCGAATTTGCGCCAGCCCAAGCGTGAGCGGCTTGCTGAACAGGGTGTGGATGACATGCGTGGTGTGCCTGACGACATACTCAGCGAAAAGCAGGCTCTGGTCAAAGAACACACGCTGGCCAACACAGTATTCTTTGATGCCGCTGGCGCCGCAGCGGATCTCGCTCCTTACGGTTTCCCTGCATATTTTCTCGATTTCGAGACCATCCAGTTCGCCGTACCCATCTGGAAAGGGACTCGCCCCTATCAGCAAATCACTTTCCAGTTCAGCCTACACACTCTTGCCGAGTCTGGCCAGCTTTCACATACCGCCTTCCTCGATCTCTCCGGTGACGACCCGTCCGAGCGTCTCGCAAGAGCGTTGATCACGGGCTGCGGCGAGAACGGGCCGGTGTTCGTCTATAATGCGGCATTTGAGCCAACTCGTATCGTCGAGCTAGCCGAATGGTATCCTGATTTAGCCCGGCCGCTGCTGGGTATCAATGCAAGGATAGTTGACCTCCTTCCGATTGCACGTAACCGCTACTATCACCCCAGCCAACAGGGAAGTTGGAGCATCAAGCCGTTGCTGCCCGCCATTGCGCCCCAATTGAGCTACGACAAACTCGACGGCGTGGCTGATGGTGTAATGGCCATGGACGCATACTGTGAGGCAATTCAGCCCGGCACGAGCGAAGAGCGCAAAAGCGAAATCAAGAAACAGCTTCTCACGTATTGCCAGCTTGATACGTTTGCCATGGTGCGTCTCTGGCAATTCTTCAGTGGACGCAATGGCTCGCCGCTGCAACAATGAAGCAGCGGCCAGTGCCGAGGCTGCCAGACGAGTGCTGCTGGCGATGATGAAACATGTGAACGCCAAGACGCCACCCGAGTTGTTGCAGAAGGCGGGTATGGTGGCGAGGCGTTTTTCCCAACGAGGGGAGTGACATGCTGCTGGCGTCGGCCTATACTTTTGCCATGAATCTGAGATGAGTAAAAACCGCCCATGTACCTGATTCAGTACGGCACGACCCAACGTACGCATCAGCAAACATTTGGGTCAAAGGAGTAAACGAATGAAAAACTGGCAATGTTCAAAGTGTGCAGCTCTAGTCCAAGAAGGTAATCGCCCAAATGTCGTGAATTGTCCAAAAGGCTCTACCCATAACTGGACCGATTTGGGGAATATTGGTTCAAAGAATTGGCAATGTTCAAAATGTGCAGCCCTTGTGAAATCAGATAGTCGTCCGAATGTCATCAATTGTCCCAAAGGCTCCACGCATAACTGGACGCAGTTGTAATTCTGATTTAGTCGCAGGTGGCGGTCTGCGGATCGTCACCTGCGACAGCAAATACAAGGAGAAAGGTCGCAGCTATGGGTTCCAAGTTATCATTAACAGAACGCTACCTCACCTATTACACGCCCCTCGTTCAGGAGTTTGTGCGCGAATTGGAGCATCTTCCGCACCCCGAGATCGACGAAATGCCGCAGCCGCATTTGCCCCTCTTTGGTAAGAAATATGAGGAATCCGCGCTGCAGTTGGTTTTTATTGGCCGAGACACAAAGTGGTGGGGCGATCTTCGGCAGTTTTTTGCCGCAGAGCGAGAAAAGCCGGGAGTCAAGGTGCAGGAAGCATTGAAAATTTTTCAGGATGACCCGTCCCAGTACGGAGGGAAAAGACGGCAAAGCTTCTGGGGCTTCACCAAAATGATGCTCGCGACCATATATGGGCAGAAAGACTGGGGACTACTGAAGAATGAGGTTTTGGATAGTTTTGCGTGGGCAGAGGTGAATGCAGTGGAGCTATACGATAGTTCGGCAAAGGGCTTGAGCGTGCCGCGTGAGTATTGGGATGCCGTTCGTCAGTCGGGGGAGCGGTTCAATCGATTCAGACACATCGCAGAGACATTACGACCCCATGTCGCCCTTGTTCTGTGTCGGGGCATGAACCCCGATACTTACTTCGAAGGCTACCGCCCCGAAGTGGTTTTCCGCGAAGGCCGTTTGACGCACTACCGCTTGCCGGAAATCAACGCGGACGTGTTCCACGCCCCACATCCCCGAAGCATGAATTTTAACGAGGGGACGGAGTATTTTTGTACTCAACTCCGCGATCTCTTCCAACGGCACAATGCCCCACCATTCCCGGAATTCCTGAGCGGGCAGAAAGAGACAGAGGCGCTGGAGATCATGGATTACTTGCGGACCCACGCCCCGCCCCCTAGCCCGAACTTCGACAAATATGCATTCGTCTCCTGGGTGGCGGAGGAGTTGACGAAACGAGGCACCTTTATGTCAGTGCCAACTTTAATCCACCTCGTGAACGCCCAAGGCTACAAAACGAACAAAGACGCCGAATACAGCGGCCTCCGAGGTAGCTACAAGTTGGTCAGCGGTACCTACCGACGGATGAAGGCACTGGGCCCGCCCGATGGCGACACGAAGGCGAACAACGTGGCCGTGGCTTTTCGAAAGCCGAATTTTGAATATGCCTACGAATGATTAGGAGGCTGACGTTGGAATGAACAATAGGGAAGAGGAGCAGCAACCAGAGTGGCCACGAGAGGTCCTTATCAGACAGACACTCGACGCCATAGCTGCTGAACTTGGCGATGACTACGATGAGGACGACGATAACGGATTGGTCGCCGATGCGATTATGACTTCTGCCCATCTCATTGAGATTGAGTCATGGGAGGAAATCCCTGATGGCTATGAACTCGCATATGAGGAAGACAAGCAAGTCTATCAGGCGTATCTCGAATCCAAAGAACGCGGATGATCCATAGCCTCTGTGCCATGCGATGACCTTCGCGAGCATCGACTTCGAGACCGCCAACTATTCCGACGCCAGCATCTGTGCCGCCGGGCTGGCGGTGATTGAGGACGGTAATTTTGCCGAGTCGCCGTATTGGCTTGTCCGTCCACCGAAGGGTTGCGGATGGTTCCGTGAAGACTTCACTGAGATTCACGGCTTGACCTGGTTTGATGTTCAAGACGCCCCGGAGTTTTCGGCGATTGCATCGGAATTCTTGGAGCGGCTAACTCGCGCTGACATCGTTGTCGCGCACAATGCTTCATTCGACATGCGGAAGTTGCGTGGGACGCTCCAGCATTTCGGTCTGGCCTGCCCCGAGTTTGATTACGCCTGCACGCTGAAACTCAGTCGCCGTGTCTGGCCGGATCTGCCAAGTCACGGCTTGGAGACTGTCGCAAGACACATCGGACTCGAATTTCAGCACCATCACGCCCAAGCCGATGCCGAAGCTGCGGGGCGAGTCTTGTTGGCCATGATGCAACACGCGAACGTCAACAGCCCGCGCGAATTGCTCCAGAAAACCGGTGTCTCTCCAGAGCGATTTTTGCCGTATGGAGAGGAGCCGGTGCGCTCGAACCGAATCGTTCCGTCTTAATACGGCAGCGGGAATTGGGCGGTCAGGGCGCGGACCTTTTCCTTCACGCTTCCCTGCAAAGTGGCGTCGTCGGGTTTCTTCAGTACTTCGGCAATCAGGGCTGCTACCTCTTCCATTTCGGTTTCCTTCATCCCGCGCGTGGTGACGGCAGGCGTGCCGAGACGGACTCCGCTGGTGACGAGCGGTTTTTCGGGATCGTAGGGGATCAGATTCTTGTTCACCGTGATCCCGGCCCTGTCGAGCGATTCCTGGGCGATTTTGCCGGTGAGTTTCTTCGGACGGAGATCCACCAACATCAAATGATTGTCCGTGCCACCGCTGACGATCCGGAACCCGTGCGCGGTCAGCGCCGCGGACAGCGCCTTCGCGTTGCTGACGATCTGGCGCTGATAATCCTTGAACTCGGGTTTCATGGCTTCGAGGAAACAGACCGCCTTGGCGGCGATGATGTGCATCAGCGGGCCACCCTGGATGCCGGGCAGCACCCACGAATCGATGTCCTTCGCGTATTTCGCCTTGCACAGGATCAGACCCGAACGCGGCCCGCGCAGCGTTTTGTGCGTGGTCGTCGTCACGAAATCGGCATGCGGCACCGGACTGGGATGAATCCCCGCCGCCACCAGACCCGCAATATGAGCCATATCGACAAACAACAACGCGCCGACCGAGTCGGCAATCTCCCGCATCCGTTTGAAGTCGATGACGCGCGAATAAGCGCTGGCGCCGGCCGTGATCATTTTCGGCCGGCAATCCTGGGCCAGCTTCGCGAGTTGATTGTAATCGATCGTCTCGGTGTCCTTGGCGACGCCGTAGTGCACCACCTTGTAGAATCGGCCGGAGAAATTGCGGGGCGAACCGTGCGTGAGATGGCCGCCATGCGCCAGTTCCATCGTCAGGATCGTGTCGCCGTGCTGGATCGAAGCAAAATAGACCGCCATGTTGGCCTGGGAACCCGAGTGGGGCTGGACATTGGCGTGTTCGGCGCCGAACAGTTGTTTGGCGCGGTCGATCGCCAGTTGTTCGGCAATATCGACGTATTCGCAGCCGCCATAATACCGTTTGCCGGGGTAACCCTCGGCGTATTTGTTGGTGAGCACCGAGCCGGCGGCTTCCAGAATCGCGGGCGATACGAAGTTCTCGCTGGCAATCAGCTCGATGTTCTCCTGCTGCCGCTGTTTTTCCCGTTGGATCGCGTCGAAGATTTCAGGGTCGACGACGGCGAGTGCGGACGTTTTCTTTTGGGGTGTTGATGCCATGTTCATAAGGGGTGGATGATCCATTTCGTTGACGCGACGGGCGTGGCGGCCGCCTTCGAATCGCGTGTGGAGCCAGGTATCGAGGATTGATAGCGCCTTTTCGTTGCTGAGCTCGAGCGCCGACAGGACCAGGACATTGGCGTCGTTGTGTTCGCGACTGAGCCTGGCCCATGGCTCGTCGCTCACCAGCGCGGCGCGCACGCCGGGAAACCGGTTGGCGGCGATGCTCATGCCGATCCCACTCTTGCAAATCAGCACGCCACGGTCGAAACGGCCGGAGAGGATTTCCCTGGCGATGACGAAGGCGTATTCCGGATAATCGACCGAGTCGGTGGAGTGCGTCCCGAAATCTGAGAACTGGTAACCGCGCTGGGCCAACCACTGTTTGAGCGCCTCTTTCATCTGCACGCCGCCGTGGTCGGCGGCCAGCGCGATGCGACGCGGTTGGGACGGTTCCGTAGCGGCAACTTCGGCGGCGGTCTTGTGGGCGGTTGCTTCGGTCTGGTTCACGAATTCCAGCAGGCTCGGCAACGCGGCGCGAATCTGGTCGCGGGTGCGGCGATAGATTTCCAGGGATTGGCCGATGGGATCGGAAATGTCTTTGCCGATGGCTTCCGGGTCCTCAAATTCACGCACCACAAACGTCTTCTCGGCCGCGGGGGGAAAAATGGTTTGAATCGCGTCCTGTTGTTGGCGCGTCATGGTGAAGATAAAATTCGCTTCTTCCAGCAACGAGATGCGCAGGGACTGGCTCCGATAATGGGAGATGTCGATGCCGTTTTCCTCCATGGCCTGTACGGCCGATTCACTCGGAGGCTGGCCATCCAGCGCGCCCAATCCCGCCGAGACCACTCGAAACTGGTCTGTGTCTTTCAACATCTGCCGCATCAGTCCTTCCGCCATCGGACTGCGGCAGACATTGCCCGTGCAAACGAACAAGATCGTTTTCATGCTGTGATGGAACACGCGCTCCGGCCGCTTATTCACCCCGCGAAGACATCAGAACGTGAATGCCTTTCAGAATGTCCACCGCGCGCTGCAACACGACATCGTGCACTTCGGAGATCGCGCCCTCGTCGCCCGCCGGCGCCGTCGCTCCCGGTTCGGGGTTCGTCGTGGACTTGTTCGTGATCGCGGCGTCATTGGTGAGCGCCGGGGTCCCCATGTCAACCGGCTCTCCGCGGAACGCTTTCACCAGGGCCGCTTCGGATAATGCTTTGGCTGCCTCCCTCGGCCGCAGACTCGCGGTCAGCGTCAGGTTCGTCGACGAATTCAAAACGGTGTCCTGTTCCACCTTGGGATCGATCTTGACCGGAATGTCCGGGGTCAGCCCACCGGGAAAGATCTGGCCGCCTTTCGGCAGTTCGATCTTGGCCGTGGCCACGCGCAACACGCGGCCATCCTCCAGTTTGATGTCGTCCCACGCCATGGCCGAACCGTCTGTCTTGCCGCCAACCAGAATGGCGCGGTCCAGCGCGTGGAGCGCCCCCGCCAACGCTTCCGCGCTTCCCCGCGTCCGGGCGTTGATCAGCACCATCAGCGGCTCGTCGCTCAACTCGGCCGGGACAGCCTGGGGCGCGTCGACGGCGCGAAACTCTTTCGAAGGACCGGCGGACTGTTTGAGAGTGAACACCTCCTGCTTCGACGCAAGGAATCGACCGGCCACGTCTGCCGCAGCCGGATAATTCGTCCCATCGGCAAAGCGCAGATCCAGGACGTAGCCCACCACCTTGGCATCGGAAAACTTCTTCAATTCCGCATCGAGCGCCGTGACCGTGTTCTCCGAAATGTCGGCCAGCCGAATGTAGCCGATGTCGGGTTCAATCACCTCGACCCGGGCCAACGGCTCCCGGGTGGCGGGAATGGATTCGGCAACGGTCAACGCGTTCGATTCCGCCTGCTCGGGCGTCAGGATCTGAACGCCCCGCCCCAGTGCCTGCACAAGGCCATCCACCGTCGCATCATTGAGCAGCTTCTGGTCGAGCTTGTCGCGATCCACATAATGCGATTTCAAAAGATTGATGATCGCCGTTGTCTGGTGCAGTTCGACGTCGTTGGTGGCGGCGCGTGCCGGGGTAATCCCGCCAATGCCAACGGCCAGACCGCAGAGTAAAAGTATCCATCCTGTTTTCTTCATGGTTCCCTGATCATTCTTTGCCCGATTTACAGCCACGCTGCGTTCTCCGTAGCGCGCGCGCGGCGATGTCCCGCCGGTAATGCGCTCCTTCAAAGTGAAGGCAGCCAGCCGCCTCATACGCGCGCCGCGCCGCTTCCGCGAGGTTCTCGCCCAGCGCCGTCACGCCCAGCACCCGGCCACCATCAGTCACAATTCGCCCGCTGGCGTCCTGCCTGGTGCCGGCGTGAAACACCGTCACGTTAGCCAATCGGGACGCTTCTTTCAATCCCTCAATCGGCTTCCCGCGCTCGAACGGCCCGGGATAACCGCCCGACGCCATCACCACGCAGACCGCGGGTTCTGGTTTCCATTTCAATTCCAACCTGTCGAGCCTGCCATCCGCCGTGGCCCGCGCGGCGTCGGCCAGATCGAAGTCCATCCGCGGCAACACCGCCTGCGTTTCCGGGTCGCCAAACCGGCAGTTGAACTCCAGCACCTTCGGACCGTCCGTTGTCAGCATCACACCCGCATACAACACGCCGCGATACTCGATGCCTTCGGCCTGCAGCCCCTTCAGCGTGCGGTTGAAAATCTCGTCGATGGATCCGCTTAGGTCGTCGCCAATCGCCGGCGTCGGCGAGTACGCGCCCATGCCGCCCGTGTTCGGACCGCGGTCGCCGTCCAGCGCGCGCTTGTGGTCCTGCGCCGAGGCCAGCACCCGGAAAGTCCTGCCGTCCACCAACGCCATCACAGAAGCTTCCTCGCCGTTCAGGCATTCCTCGACGATCAACTGCTGTCCCGCGTCGCCAAATACGCGCCGCTCCATGATGTCGGTAATCGCCTGTTCCGCTTCCGCAACCGATTGGGCGACGATCACGCCTTTTCCGGCGGCCAGACCGTCCGCCTTGACGACGACGGGCGCTCCGCATTTCCGCACATGGGCGCGGGCGGGTTCGGCGTTCTCAAAAATCTCGGCACGCGCCGTCGGCACACCGCTTTTCAACAGAAACCGTTTGCAGAAAACCTTGCTGCCCTCCAATTGCGCCGCGCGCTTCGTCGGCCCGAAAATACGCAGGCCCTTGGACTGGAAAACGTCGGCGATCCCGGCGCACAACGGCACTTCGGGACCAACGATGGTAAGATCGATCTTCTTTTCCGAGGCGAACGCCGCCAGCTTTTCAATTTCGGTCGCCGCGATCGGGACGCACTCGGCCAGCTCCGCAATGCCCGGATTGCCGGGCGCACAGAACAGTTGATGGGCCGGTCCCGAGGAATGACTCGAGGCTCGCCTCGAACCGTTCGAGGCCAGCATCCAGACGATCGCGTGCTCGCGCCCGCCGCTGCCGATGACCAGGATCTTCATAACTCGCGCCGCGCACTGTAGGAGAAAGACGGCCCGACGGCAACGCTGAAAACGCTGAAAACGCGCAAGCGGGGGAGTGCCTTAATTTTTGCGATCCCGCACATGGCTGTCGCCGTCCGGTAAGAACTTGTAGGGCAAGCGCCTCGCTTGCCGCCGTTGGAGAATCGGCAACCGGAGCGGTTGCCCTACAATTCATCGTAAAAATTCGACGAGAAGAGGATGGGGATGAATCGTCCCTACTGCTGCGTCGCACGAAACACCAGGGCGTGATTGTTGTCGTCCCGCCCGACGAATGTGATTTTCGTCAACGGCAGGTTGAAACGGCCGCTGAAAGAGGAGGTAACCGTAACTGACGACGTGAAATCGCTGATCATGTATCCGTTGGCCCGGCGGTCGGTGTTTACGATCATCGCTCCCGAGACCGTGGACGTGCCATTCCCCGTGCTCACCAGTCCGGCGAGATCAAACCAGCCCGGCATGTTTGTGGAAGCCGTGAGCGTGTAGGTTTCGAAAAAGCGGTTCCCATGCGAGCTGCCATCCGCGACCCAGTTTCCGCTGATGTTGTGCGCGGTGGCGGCGGTTTCGCCCCGGAGAACGAGACGAAGAAGACGATTGTCGAATCGGCTGACGGCCATCCCTCGGAACTTCTTGCCCCCGGGGAGTTTGGCGGCCATGGACCAACCCATCGTGGCGCCCGGAAAGGTTTCGGTGTAGGGGCCGACGACTTCTCCCTTGTTGTCGTTGGTCCAGGTGCCGACGATCGTGATCGGGCCGAATGACTCCAGGGAGATGCCATAACCCGTCCATGTAAAATTGGTGGAAAACGTCAGGTAGTTGATGCCATGATCGCTGCCCGACACGCCCACCGCCCACGTGCCGACAGGTGAATGGTCGGATCCCGCAGAAGCGCCCATGGGGAATAAAGACACCAACCCTAAAAATAGTGATACAACCAAGCCGATACGCATTCGTGCTGGCCTCCTTTCCAGCTTCAGTTGCCGACACTGAACCGCATTTCCTTCCGAAAATCAATACCCAATTCGCGGATGTCACCAACGCTTTCGTGGCGCATGCATCCCTGCCTGAGGCTGCTGGAGGGCGAGGCTCCCGCCGAGCCGTTTCGTTCAACCGTCAGCCGCGGCTTGCCGGGAGGCTCGCCCTCCAGACAAATCATCGCGCGCCACCGGATATCTTCGACGTCCGTGAGTCCGCCCAAAACCTTCCCCTACCGGTCCGGCAACAAAGGAACCAGCGCAGCGGCCATCGTCAGCCCCCATTGATAGACGGCGTCGGGAGCGAAATGATCGAGCTGCTGCGATAACAACGAAGCGTCATCGGTCGGCCAGAAGGCCCGTTTGCGCGGCAGACCGCAGACGTGGGACATGGTGACCTGCGCGCTGGCGGTAAGTTCGCCGTAATTCTTGCGGACGCAGACCGTGGCGTCGTCGGTCTTCAGTTCGACGGACAGCAACCCAACGGCGTTCGCATCGGTGTCTTTTCGGCAATGGAGCCGGATTCTCGTCATGGCATCCTGGGGCGTCCAGCCCAGTTGCGCGGCCAGCCAACTGCCGTACAACAGCGCACGCAACCGCGCCCCCGGCTTGCAGCCATACACGATTTCAACCGACCGAATCCGATCGAGCATCATGCGGCATTGTGGATCATCGAAACATTCAGCCGTCAGTTTGCGCCAGAGTTCCAGCCGCGTCCAGTTCAGGTCCGCCAGACTGCAACGCGGTTGATCGACCGAAATCCGCTGCAAAGCCCCCAGAAATGTTTCGGGCGTGTCCCAGGCCGCCGTGTCATAAATCAGCTTGTCAGCTACCGCGGTCAGGTGGCGAAACAATCCTGGCCTTTTCAGAAGATTTCCCTGCCACCAGATTACGGTCGGCAGATCGGACTCCAGCAGCGGCAGCACCGCCGATGCAAGCTGGCCGACGCTTGCTCCCGATGCATAAATCGATATCTGCTCGCAGCAGATCTGTTTCCGTCCGCCCCCCGCCAGATGACAGTGGGCCGTGATTGACGCCGACAGTTCGGCCTGCGGTTCCTCCGGTTTGGCCAGCAGGACAATGGCCCGGCAGGGATACCGACTGGTCAACGTGCTGATCGTCTCGGTGGCATGATCGCGGTCGGCGTCGGTCTCGCAATAAGCGACGAAGTTGAACAGGCAAGCCCTTGAGATGGCGCGCTGCGTCGGGTCTGTCTCGGACTCGCCCGCCAGTTGCCACAACTCATGCAGTTGACGCTCGATCTGCGCCACGTCCACCGCGGTCTCGGTCCCGGCAGCAAAAGTTTCGAGTTGTGTGGTGTTCGGCATTGAGCCCGGTTGTTTAAGCCACAGATGGACACAACCGTCCGACCGAAGGTCTCCCAGCCCCGGCGCGGTCAGGAGACCTGCGCCGAACCCGGAAGCTCAGTTGAACGTTGAAAGTTGAGCGTTGAGCGTTGAACGTTGAATCCATTCTCACGGCCGCCTCCATTGCCGTCCGTCCTTCTGGATAAAGTCGTCTGCCTCCGCGGGTCCCCACGTGCCCGATTCGTAGGCCACCGGCCGCAGATTCTTCCAGCCTTCCAAAACCGCGTCCATGATCGACCACGAGCACTCGGTCTCGTCACGGCGAATGAACAGCGTCGAGTCCCCAACGATTCCGTCGTGCAACAGCCGCTCGTAGGCATCGGGCGACCGCGCCCCGAAACTGCCTCCGTAACGAAAATCCATTTTCACCGGCTGGATATTCATGGCGGTTCCCGGCACCTTCGCGTTCATGCGGATGGCAATGCCTTCGTCGGGCTGGATCCGCAACACCAGCGCGTTCGGCTGCAACGGCGCGGCTTGTTCGGCGGCAAACAGAATGGCCGGCGGCGCCTTGAACTGGATCGCGATCTCCGCCACCTGTTTGGGCAATCGTTTGCCGTGACGCAAATAGAAAGGCACGCCCGCCCAGCGCCAGTTGTCGAGGAACAGTTTCATCGCGACGAACGTCTCGGTCTGCGAACCGGCGGCGACATTCGGTTCTTCGCGGTAGGCTACGACCTGTTTCCCCGCGATGGAGCCCCGGTCGTACTGCCCGCGCACGGTAAATTGCTGCACCTGTTCCGGGGCAATCGGTCGAATGGAGCGCAGCACTTTCACTTTCTCGTCGCGGATGTCTTCTGCTCCCAGGGAGGCGGGCGCTTCCATGGCGACGAGCGACAGCAACTGCATCATGTGGTTCTGCACCATGTCGCGCAGCGCGCCCGATTGGTCGTAATACCCGCCGCGTCCCTCCACGCCGATGGATTCGGCCACGGTGATCTGGACGTGGTCGATGTATTTCTGGTTCCAGAGCGGCTCGAAGATTTCGTTGGCAAACCGCAACGCGAGGATGTTCTGAACGGTCTCCTTGCCGAGATAATGGTCGATGCGGAAAATCTGCGGTTCGTCGAACACACCCGCCAGGATCCGGTTCAATTCCCGCGCGGTGTCGAGGCTCCGGCCAAACGGTTTTTCGACGATGATACGCTGCGAGGACCCGTGGTTGCCTCCGCGATGCGCGAAACCATGAGCGCCGAGATGCCGGAGGATCTCCTCGAACTCGGTCGGCGCGGTTGCCAGATAGAACAGCCGATTGCCCGCCGTGCCGTGGGTGCGATCGATTTCTTCCAAAGATTTTGCCAGCGAATCGTACCCGGCATCGTCGCCGAACTCCGAACGGTGGTAATACACCGCCTGCGCCAGCGCATCCCAAACGGCGGGATTGACCGGGCTGAATCGCGAGAACTGTTCGACGCCCTGCTGCAGCTCGGCGCGAAATTCTTCGTTGGTTTTCGGCCGGCGCGCGAACCCGACCACGGCAAACGACGACGGGAGTTGGCCTTCATGGGCGAGGTTGTACAGCGCCGGGACGAGTTTGCGATGCGTGAGGTCGCCCGTTGCCCCGAAGATCACCAGCACACACGGCTCCGGTGTCCGACGGTTGGTGAGTCCCTCACGCAGCGGGTTCGATGGCAGTTGGGTTTCGTGCATGACCAATGATCTAGACGTCATTTATCATACATCGGAAGCAGGCGAGAGCAAGGCGGTTTCAGGGGCGGGAGTGCGACACAGCCTCTTGGACAGGCATCAGGTTGTAGAATCGCAATCAACGGCTCGGCGGTAGCCTCGCCCTCCACCGACCCGGTCAGTTTGCGAGGACATTTGAGGGCGAGCCTCCCGGCGAGCCGCACTGGCTGGTGCCGATAGGCTGGCCGACAGGTGGCGCAAGCAGGGACGCTTGCGCCACCAAACCGCCAAACGCCGTTCGACCGCCACTTTCAATCACGTCATGCCCTGCTTCCGCGCTTGACGCAGCCATTCTCTCCGCTTACAGAACTCTTCTATGAAACTTCCCTGGGTGTTTTGTGCAATCCTGCTCTTGCCCGTCCTCACCGCCTTCGCCGCCGGCCCGGTGGTATCCGAAACGGCACCGTATCCCACCATCGGACAGATCGTGCGGGTCGATCCGGCGCTGGACGGCCTGCTGCCCGCCGCCGCCAAGATCGAAAAGCTAGCGGAGGGTTTCCAGTGGGCCGAAGGACCGGTCTGGATGCCGAAAGAACAGCAACTGGCATTCAGCGCCACTCGCGAGAACATTGCCTATCGCTGGCGCGAGGGGATCGGTGTCGAGGTGTTTCTTCATCCGAGCGGATTGACCGACACCAACGGCGTCTACAACGGACGCGAACCCGGCTCCAACGGGCTCACGATCGACAGCGAGGGCCGACTGGTGCTCTGTCAGCACGGCGACCGACGCGTGGCGCGGCTCAATCCCGACGGCAAGACGTTCGCCACCATTGCCGACCGTTACGACGGGAAACGTTTCAACAGTCCCAACGACCTCTGTTTCGATCGCAAAGGCAACTTGTATTTCACCGATCCGCCGTACGGCACCGGCCCGAGCACCGTTCGGGAGATGGATTATTGCGGTGTCTTTCGGGTGACACCCGACGGCAAGGTCACCTTGCTAACGAAAGAACTGGATCGCCCCAACGGCATCGCCCTGTCGCCGTATCAGCACACGCTGTACGTGGCGAATTCAACGCGTCAGCGGCCGGTCCTTATGGCCTATGAACTCAAGGACGATGGCACGCTCGGACCGGGCCGTGTCTTCTTTGACGCCGCGCCTCTCTACGGCACCGGTTACCGCGGCGTGCCGGATGGTTTGCGGGTGGACCAACACGGCAACCTGTGGGCGAACGGTCCCGGCGGAATTCTGATCATCAGCGCCGAAGGCAAACACCTCGGAACGATCAGCCCCGGCACGGCGACCGCCAACTGCGCCTTTGGCGACGACGGTTCCACGTTGTTCATCGCCGCCGACATGTACCTCTGCCGGGTCAGGACGAAGACCAAGGGCTGCGGGTTCTGAGCGGCGGCTTCTTCAACTGCATAAGTCCCTCAAACCTGAAGGCGCAGGCTTTAGGCTGCCTACGCGGACGCACCCATGAAGGGTGCGGCTACAGAATCCGGAATGTAGCCGCAGGCTTCAGCCTGCGCGGGGAGAGGCGCGCCCGTAAGCCGAGTTGGACGAGACGACGCGGCGCGCCCTACCGGTTTCATTCCTATTTCGCCTGCGGTGTCGCCACGAGTTGAAGGGGACCCATCAGGCCGGACGGCAGCGGCTGCACCAGATTCAGATTCTGCGGCTGGAACCGGTTGCCATACTTCTGCGTGACGCCGTCGTAGTTGTAGTTGGGGAACTTGATGCTCGCCATGTAGTTGATGGCCAGGTTCGCCACCTCGATCCGAATCTTGTTCTCGACGGCTTTGAGCTTGCCCGTCACGTCGAGAGAGTAGGGCGGACACCAGAGCGAGCCAACCCGCTTGTCGTTGATGTACACAATGGCCGCTTCCCGAACCGGAGGATCGAGCAAGGCGCGATAGCCCATCCCGCCTCCCCTGCCGCCACCCGCCGACTCCACCGGTGTGGACGAACCGAAGTTGAACGACAACGACAAACCGGGCTTGAGCAGTTCGGGAGCGACTGTGATCGTCTTCTCATACGTGGCAGTTCCTGAGAAATTCGTCTTTCCCTCCAGCGTGGTCCAGGACGCGAGCTTGTCCATGGCAACCCCTTGGGCGTCGTTGCCGAATCGGACTGTCCAGCCGGTGCTGAGATCGACCGGCGCCGGCAACGAAGCAACAGCCGCCGGCTTCGGGGAGCGCAATGTGCGTTTGGTGAAGACGATGATCGTCGAACCGTAAGGCTCCAGGTTCAGGTTGACGGACGTCGCACGGGCCGATTTCTCCGCAATCTGAGCCGGGCTGATGCGACCATCCACGGGATTCCATATCTCCGCGTGCATCCCTGCGACGCGGAACGTTGCTTTCACGTTCTTGGGCTGATTGCCGGTGTTGGCGATGAAATAGACTTCGCCGCCATCGGTGTGCCGATGCACGACGCCGATCTCGGGAGAGGCAGGGGACATGGCAGCACCGGGTGCGAACCGTTTGGAGATGGCTTCGCCAAGTTGGGCTTCGTCCTCAACGAAAATGCCCGGAGCATTTGGATCCTTGAACAGTCGCTGTGCGATATCATGGACAGTCCTGGTATCTTCGTCGGTCGCCTTGTACCCCGGCGCGAGATCCGGCAGACGCTTGGTGGCGACGACGATGCCACCGGCCCGGGCGAATGCTTCAAGTTTCTTCATCGTGGCCGGCAGGATCCGTTCGACCGACGGGAGAACGACGACATGGTAGCGGACGTCGCCAAATGCGAGCGCGTTCCCATCGGCTTTGCCGCGCATCGCCAGCAATTGATCGTCAAAGAAATCGGGATTGTAGTTGGAATCGGTCAGGGCTTTGACGGTGGAACTGACTTTTGCCTGCATCGCGGCGCTCATGCTGAAATTGCGCCCAGAAAAGCTTGCCCAGCCGTCGCTGTTGGGGAGAAACACGGCCACGTCGTTGGCCGGTGTTCCTTGTCGGAGAATAGAACTGACTCGCTGGAGATATTTCGTCACGTCGGGCATGACGATCCACCACGGATTCTTCTCGTTGAAGACGGCGGCGGCGTAGAAACTCCAGCCGGGATAGCCAACCCCCTCGGCGGTGTACGGCCAGCCGTGACAGATGATCTGGTTGATGCCGCACAAGAAATGCATGTCGGCTTCCGCCTTCATGTCGAGCGGCGTGGCGCGGAACACGGGCGAATGCAGCCAGGTGAATGTTTCGGAAGAAGTCACCGGCTTGCCGAGGAGATGACTGGCCGAAGCCGCCCAGCGGGTGGCGGAAAATCCCTTCCATTGATACCCTTCGCCCTCGGGCAGATCGCAGTAGGCATAACTGTACAGCGCCGCCGGCGGCGTGCCGTAACCCTGGATCCTGAACCGGCTGTGATGCGCGTTGGCCAGTTTCTTGAAAGTCGTGTTGAAGTAGTCGTTGAATATTTCGGTGACCGTTTGACCCCAATCGTGGCGGATGTCCATCGCCTTTGGACTGCTGTCGTTGAACAGCGCCGGCAACAGCGGCGTCAGGTCATATCCGCGGCGTTTCTTGAATTCCGCGAGGAAGTTCGGCGTCCAGTTCTCGCCGGCGACCTCGAGGCTGTCGCAGAAGATCGCGTAAGGCGAATTCGGCCCGCACGCCGCGATCTCCGGTTCGGCGATCTCCTTGATGAAATGGTCGATGACGGTCGGACTGTAATGGTCGATGATGTAACCGTCGGCGCCGTAGGCCGGCCGTTTCACATACACCAACCCCGGCAGACCAAGCGTGTAGAACGTCACCTGCGAGGCGCCGCGGAGATCGGACGGCAGGATCGCTTCCTTGCCGCGAACCTCCAAGGGAAGATACCGACTCTCGCCGTCAGGAGCATTCGCGACCGGGCCGAGCAGCGCCGCCACGATTTCACCGGCGTCCCCGCCGTTGCGTCCGCCGCCACCCGCCGGCATGGCCACGGTGGTCTGCCCGGTCGACACGTTGACAGGCGTGCTCGCACGCAGCGCACCGACTGCTTCCTGTCGCGTGAACATCGGTCCGCCATACGGCCAACCGCTGCCGAGCGTGAGGTCCATGCGCAACCCGAGCTCCTTGGCTTTGGCGGCGGTAAACTTCAACGCATCGAGGAATTCCGGGGACATGAACTTCAGATTCTTCAACCCCGGCAGTTCGTCATCCAACGCCAGCGGATAGGTCGGTTGCACTTCGAATCCGCCGATCCCGCCTTCCTTCATCGTCTTCATTTCGCGTGCAAGCTGCGGTTGCGTCACCGCCGGTCCGAACCACCACCAACGGACCATGATCCGGGCGTCGTCGGGTGGTTTGTCGAAAGCGCGTTGGAGTTGGGCGATGTCGGCGGCAAACAAGGGTGTGGCGAAGAGCATTACTGCGCAGGACATCAACCAAGGAATCGATTGCGTGCGGTTTTTCATAGTTTTTGTCTTCTCTCAATTCGAGGGATTAATGGAGGGCTAGGCTCCGTCCGAGCCGCTTTGTCGCGCAGAGGTTCATTCCCGTTCGCTTCTTCATATCTGATCCCAGGACATTAGTGAACCGAATTCTTGTCCAGAGGACTCAGGGCGTCTGACAAAACCGACTCCCCTGTAGTCGCACCGTTGTCGCATACGACCGCGGCGTCTCGTCCAACTCGGCTTATGGGTGCGCGTTTCCCACGCAGGCTGAAGCCTGCGGCTACAAAACAATCCTGCCTCACAACGCTTGCACAACTTGCCAGATCGATGGTTCGACAGGGATGCCGTTTTCCATGTTTCCCCTGCGGGTCTTCAAGGTCTGCTCGCCGGGGTACCGGACGCGCTCTCCGGCCGGAGGCGGTGCTGACTGGAGATGCGCGATGATCTCATCGGCAACGCGGGCGGCCAATTCGCTCGGATCAAGAGAAGGAAGGTCGAACGCAACGAATACTTGCGAGAGCCTGGTCTCACGTTCCGGATCGGGAGGTATCTGATGCGTCGCCAGTCCGCCGGACAATAACGCGGCCAACATGTCCAACATCAACGCCAACCCCGAGCCTTTCCAGTAGCCGATCGGCAACGGTCTGCCGGAGGCCTCGATGGCTCCGGGGTCGCGGGTCAGCCGACCCTCGGCGTCGAAGCCGCCGTCCACGGGCAGGGCTTCGCCGCGCGTCCGGTAGGACGCCAGCGTTCCGAAAGAGAATTGTGACATCGCCATGTCCAGGACCACGTGCCCCTCGGGCCGCGGCACGGCGATCACCAGCGGATTGTTCCCAAGACGCGGATCGGTCGCGCCCCAGGGCGGAAGATTCGGCATGGTGTTGGTCCAACAAAGGCCGATGACGCCGGCATCGGCGGCCTGCCAGCCGTAACTGCCGCCGCGCATCCAGTGATTCGTGTTCGCCAGCGCCACACAGCCGAGACCGTGTTCGCGGGACAGTTCGATGGCCCTCGCCATGCACTGATGCGCGTTCAGATTGCCGGGGCCGCGTTTCCCGTCCCAGCGCTCGAGCGCGCCACGGCTCGCCACCAATTCGGGCTTGGCATGAATGTCGATGGTCCCCTGTCGAATCATCGCCACGAATCGCGGAAAGCGGTTCAATCCGTGCGAGTAAACGCCGTCGCGGCTCGCGTCGGCGAACAATTGGGCGCAGAGTTTGGCGCGATCAGGCTCAAAACCCAACTGCAGCAGCACTCGCAGCAGGACATCGAACAGCTCCTGGTAGGGAACCCTGATCATCGGTTGGTAGCAGGTTCTCTGGATTCTCTTATCAAACTTGTCTGCTTCAGCGAGAACGTGTCCTTCAACCGGATATCGCGCGAGGAACCGCCCACCCCCATGACGAAGTCGCCCTTTTCCGCGAGCCAGCCGCCCTTGTCAGGATCGTAATAGGCAAAGGCGGTTTGATCGAGCGGAATGGAAACCGTCTGCTTCTCGCCGGGTTTGAGGAACACCTTGCGGAAGGCCTTCAATTCCTTGGCCGGCCGCGGCAGGCTCGACTGCACGTCGCTCACGTAAAGCTGCGCCACTTCACCCCCCTCGCGTTCGCCCGTGTTGGCGATGTCAAATTGAACGGTGACCACAGTCGCTGTCGTTTCGTTCGGATGTTGGTAGGGCGGGACCGCCGGGCCCGCCGTGCCGTTGGGGATCGTCCCCGGGATTAATTTAAGATTCGAATACTCAAACTTTGAATACGACAAGCCGTACCCGAACGGGAACAGCGGCGCGATGTTCTTCGTGTCGAACCAACGGTAGCCGACCAGTAACCCTTCTTCGTAGCGAACGACGCCGTTGGTGCCCGGATACGCGTGGAGCGCGTGGGCCGGGGAATCGGCCAATTGCCGGGGGAAGGTGCAGGGCAGTTTCCCCGACGGATTCACGTCGCCGAACAGGATTTTCCCAAGCGCATTGCCGCCTTCCATGCCCGAATACCACGAGAGCAGCACCGCTGGCACACGGTCAAGCCAGACTCCCATTTCCATCGGCGAACCGGCGACGAGCACGACGATCGTGCGCGGATTCACCTCCACGACGCGCTGGATCAATTCGTCCTGGCCGTACGGCAATTTCATGTCTCGTCGGTCCGAACCTTCCGTGTCGGAATAGCGATCGTGGTTCAAGCCGCCCACAAATAAGACCACATCGGCCTGTTTCGCAGCAGCCACGGCGTGTTCAGCGGCGTTGGTGTCGGTTCCTTTGCCGTAGCCGACCGAGTAGGTGACATTGACCCGATTGCCCACGCGCCGCAGGATTCCTGCGAGCGGCGTGATTTCGTAAAACGCCTTGATCTCCGAACTCTGCCCACCGTGCGCCTGCAACCGCGTCGCGTTCTCGCCGATCACGGCGATCGAATTGATCTTCGACGGATCGAGCGGAAGGGTGTTGCCATCGTTCTTCAGCAATACCATTGATTCCTCGGCCACCCTGCGCGCCGTGGCTTGGTGAGCGGCAGTATTGATCGAGCCGGCCGGGCGACCGTCGAGGATGTGCGTGGCGATCATCACGCGGAGATTCCGACGCACCTTATCGTCGAGAACCGACATCGGCACCTCACCCTTCTCCACCGCCTCGCGCAACGGACGGGCGAAGTAAAAGTTGTCGTAAGGTTTGTCCGTGCCCATTTCGAGATCGAGACCGCCGAGCGCTGTTCCCCGCGTATCGTGCACCGCCGCCCAGTCGGACATCACAAGCCCTTTGAAACCCCATTCGTTCTTGAGAACCTTGTTGAGCAGAACATCGTTCTGGCAGCAAAAATCGCCGCGAACCTTGTTGTAAGCGCCCATCACGGCCCAGACACCGCCTTCCTGCACGGCGGCCTTGAACGCCGGTAAATAAATCTCCCGCAACGCGCGCTCGTCCAGTTCGATATTGATCGAGTTGCGCTGCCATTCCTGGTTGTTGGTCGCAAAATGTTTGACGCACGACGCCACGTCCTTCGATTGTTCGCCTTTGATGAATCCGACTGCGATGCGTCCGGCCAGGAACGGATCTTCTCCAAAGTACTCGAAATTTCGCCCGCACAACGGCGTCCGCATGATGTTCACCGCCGGCCCGAGCATGATATGTTTCCCGCGCGCCAGCGCCTCCTCGCCGATGGCTGCGCCTTCGGCTTGAGCGACCTCCGGATTCCACGTCGCCGCCAATGCGATCCCGCACGGCATACAGGTGGAAAAATCGTCGGTACGGCCGGAAGGGTTCCAGGTATCGGGCCCGATGTCTTCTCGGACGCCGTGGGGCCCGTCCGACATCCAACGCCGGGGAATGTTCAATCGGGGAATCGCCGCCGTGGTAAACTTCGAGTCGCCGTGCAACAGCGAGATTTTCTCATCGAACGTCAGACGCGAAAGCAGGTCCTCGACGCGTTTCTCCACCGGCTGGCTGGGGTCGAGGTAGAGTGGCGGCGGTTCCGCGGCGCGCACGGGTACGGCAGCGATGAGAAGCCCGAGGATTGTCAGAACACGTTGTAGCGCACCGTTTGTTGTTGTCATCGTAATCCCGTTATATGTCAGGCTTCAAAGTGCCTGGAGGGCGAGGTCCGAGAAGGACTCGCGACTCCTGTCGGAGCTCCCGCCGAGCCGCTTCGTTGTGCTCCCCGCCACTTGTTCTGTAGCCGCACCGTTGCCGCCAACGACAGCGGCGTCTCGTCCGACTCGGCTCATGGGTGCGTCCGCGAACGCAGGCATAAAGCCTGCGGCTACAGTTTTGCTGACGTTCTCGGTTATAATGGAATCGTTCCTTCCGGTAAAGCGCGATCGGATGAGCCGCATTTGGTCTCGTCGTATTGTAGCCGCGAGCAGGCTCGCGGCTACAACTGCTTGACCTTTGGGAAGAATTTCCGCAGGCTGGGTCTCAGTAAGATGTGATTTGTAAGTGTATCCCGTAGCAGGCTTTAGCCTGCGTTCGTGGACGCACCCATAAAGGGTGCGCCTACATTCGAAATGAAGTCTGAAAGAGCACTAGGCAAGAAATGAAGACGGCACCTTCCGATGCGACGGTCGCAATGACAGGAGATGTCCCATGAGAATATTCGCATGGTTTACGGCGCGTGGCAGAACCCAACTCGGAGGGTCGCGCTTCCGCGCGACCAGGTTGGTTTTTGGGGATCATTGGCCACGCGGAAGCGTGGCCCTCCGAAACATTGGGGTTTTGCTGGCCTCCCTCTGCCTTCTCACCCCGGCGTTCGCCCAACAAACCAATTCCACCAACGCGCCGGCTGCCGATCAACCGGCTCCCGCTCCTTTGGCTGCCGAGGCCGGCGTCGATCGGGTCGTCATGTTGTCGGGCAAGACCTATCTGAACGGCTGGGCGGGATATGGGAACCGACCTCAACCCGGTCGACGCTCACGACAATCAACACCTCCTTCTGCCGTCCCCTCCGGCCCGGCCCCAACGGTGATGTGGGGCAAGGAATCCGGTCCGGGCACGGTCGCCTTCGGAAACTCGACCGGCCTGGTCACAACCGCGACGTTTTCCGCACCGGGTTCGTATGTCCTTAAGTTAACCGCCAACAACGCTGAAACGAACGCTTCGTCCACGCTGCATGTGAAAGTGGAGGAACCGCCTCCAGCCGACCGACTGGATGTTGTCTACACGAAGAAGTACAAGATCGATAGTCCGCTCTGGAACTCGCGGGTCAAGGCTCTGGTTGTGAACTGGATTCCGCATTGCATCGACCAGATCAACCGGACCGACCTGACGCAAGGGCAGGGGGGCATCGACAACTTCATCGAAGCGGCAAAAGCCATTCGCGGGGAATCTCACGAGAAACAGAAAGGGTACGTGTTCGCCAATGCCTGGGTCCACCAGACAGTCGAATCGATGTCCATCGCCCTGATGATCGATCCGCAAGGCGACAAAGAGATCATCAAGGCGCAGCAGAAAATGAAGGCGACCCTGGACGACTGGATTCCGAAGATCCTGGCCGCGCAGGAGCCGGATGGCTACCTGCAAACCGCGTGGACGCTCCGCGATCCGAACGGTCGCTGGAAGGAACGCTGGTCGGCAGCAGGCCGGGGCAATCACGAGGGATACGTCTCCGGTTACTTCATCGAATCGGCCATCAATCATTACACGATGACGAACGGCAAGGACAAACGACTCTACGATGCCGCCAAGAAACTGGCCGATTGCTGGGTGGCCAACATCGGCCCCGGCAAGAAGGACTGGTACGACGGCCATCAGGAGATGGAACAAGCCCTTGTCCGATTTGGCCGGTTCGTGAACGACATGGAAGGCAATCACCACGGCGACGCCTACATCAAGCTCGGCAAATTCCTGCTCGATTGCCGTCGTTCTGGCTCCGAGTACGACCAGAGCCACGTGCCGGTGCAACAGCAATACGAGGCGGTCGGCCACGCCGTGCGGGCCGTGTATTCCTATTCGGGCATGGCCGACGTGGCAGCCGAGACTCACGACATCGATTACCAGAGCGCCGTCAAATCGATCTGGGACAACATCGTCAACAAGAAGTATTATGTGACCGGCGGGATCGGTAGCGGCGAGACCTCGGAGGGATTCGGTCCGAACTATTCCTTGCGCAACAACGCCTACTGCGAATCCTGTTCGACCTGCGGGTTGATCTTCTTCCAATACAAGATGAACCTGGCCTACCATGACGCCCGGTATGCCGACCTGTATGAAGAATCGATCTACAACGCCTTGCTCGGCGCAATCGACCTCAAGGGCGAGAATTTTTACTATGACAACCCGTTGAACGGCGGCCCCGATCGTTACCCATGGCACACCTGTCCGTGCTGCGTCGGCAACATCCCCCGGACCCTGCTGATGATTCCGACCTGGACGTATGCCAAGGACAAGGACAGCCTGTACGTCAACCTCTACATCGGCAGCACGATCAAGGTCGAGAAAGTGGCCGGTACCAACATCGAGATGATCCAGAAAACCGATTACCCCTGGAGCGGCAACATCTCCATCAAGGTCAATCCCGAGAAATCAAAGCGCTTCTCGATCTACCTCCGCGTCCCCAACCGCGCCACCAGCGAACTTTACACCTCCACCCCGGCCGTCAACGGCCTCAAATTGCTGAAGGTGAACGGAAAACCTGTTACCGCCAAGATCGACAAAGGCTACGCCGTGATCACGCGGACGTGGAGAGCTGGCGACAAGATTGATCTCCAATTGCCGATGCAGGTCCAGCGCATCAAACCCGACGAAAGAATTGTAGCCGACCAGGGCCGGGAAGCCCTGCGCTACGGCCCATTGATCTACAACGTCGAGCGCGCCGACAACCAAGACATCACCAAATCCGTCAGCTCCGTTGTGCAAGGCTCCCCCGCCAACTCCATTGTGCGAGGGTCTCACGACTCCGCACAAGCCCCGACCGCAGGTCTCCCGCTCTCCGGTGTGACCGCACAGTCTGCGACCAACGGTCTCCCCCAATTCACCACTGAATGGCGCAGCGATCTATTGGGTGGCGTGATGGTTATCAAAGGCACCTGGTCCGACGGTAGTCCGCTGGTAGCCGTCCCCAACTACGTCCGCAACAATCGCAACACCGGTCTCGCCGATACCTCTGCCGAACTCAGTCCCAGCGAGGCCCTCGCACTCCAAACATCGAACAATGCGCAAACCGGCGCCGGAACCCGCGGCCGCAGCTCTCGTCCGGTCAATTCGATGGTGTGGATGAAGGGGGAGTAGGGGCTGTGGACTCAACGTTCAACATCCAACGCTCAACTCCGTACACGACACGCGAGCAGGCGCTCAACGTTCAGCGACTTGGTACCCCACAACGTTGTCATTCTGAGTCCCGTCATTCGTCGGGATCCCGCAGAATTGCGGGACTTGTCGAAACCGCTGCGGGCCGTCTGTTGTCCGACGGCAAATCTCTGACGTTGCCTCTGTGTTGGAGCAGGCCTTCAGGCTGGCGCTCAGCAAAGTAGCGCGGGCGTCTAGCCCGTGTCGTCTGCTCTCCCCAATGTGGGAGCGGCCTCCCGGCCGCGACCGGGTATGCAAGCTGTGCGCGGGTATGAGAGACGGAATGGATGATCGCTACTCAATCCCTGAACAACGCGTAAACGACATCCCTCCATGAAAAGATCGAAATTGTCCTGCCATCTCCGCTCAAAATTTGGCGACTCCAAGCCTCCTTGCTCCGCATATACGACTGGTAGATATCGTTGATCGACTGCCATGCGGACGCTGATTCTTCCTGGGCTCTGGTGACTTTGGCAAGGAGGTGTTTGATCTCTTCGTCGGCAATATCAAAATGTGTTTCTGCAATCTTCAGCCGCAGGTCGAGTTGCTTCTTGAAACGTGAAGCACGATCCCCGAGCTTAGATACTTCCTTGAGTTTGTAGTAGTACTTCCTGTCGAGTCGATTGATCTCATCTAGAGCCTTCGCGACATTTGTCTGGCTGTGTATAGATTCCTTTAGCTTGGTTGCTAGGCGCATCACTTGCTGCATAACCGCTAGTATTCCCTCGTAGTGATGGCGAATCTCTTCGAGCGCATCAATGTACTGTATCGCCTTAGACGCCACGTAATGGTCATTGGGAAATCCAAGTAGAATGTTCTCTACCTCCTCTTTGGCAGTCTCCAAGTCCAACCAGCCGAACGCAACCCGGCCCCTAATCGATTTCAGGGGTACGAGGTCAGGAGCTGGGTTCGCGAGTTGGACATTGACCCCCAGGATTGTCATCAGTCCCGTGAGAAGTAAGCCCAGATGCAGATCCGGGCTTGAAATGCTCGACCATTCAGCAACGACAGTAATGATGCTGGTTATTGCGAGAACGAGCGTCACCATCAAGAGTGCTCCATTCGCACAAAATACAGATTTTGGCAACTGTGCTTCGATCTTGGGATCAATCCGAATTGGGATCCGAATGAAACACAAGGCGAGCACAATGACGAGCACAACAAGGAAACAGAACAGAATCACGCGAGCAATCACGCTTAGAGTTACGAAGCCACAATGGCCCAGCACCACCGCAATGGCCAAGAGCCCCAAACATTCTGCGATGACATATAGCATCGTATCAGGGTGGAATCCCCTCTTTATAATGAGTTCTCTAAAAGTTCCGAAGTACTTGCTTCCCTTCGTACCCTCGTAAACGGGCTGCTTAGGCTTGTTTCCCGTGAGTACCGTCAAAAATGCAAGCATGACCCATCCGGCGAAGAAGATTAGCAGTGTTCCTCGGCGAGTATGATTGCCCTTGGCGATTTCATTGACGGCAGCCCAGAGGATGGCGACAAATGCAACTTTCAATGCCCACTCAGAATAGCCAAGGCGGCTAGCTTGGTTTTCCCTCATGGAAATTTCTGAATCCAACGCACTCAGGAATTGCTCTCGCGTTAGATCTTGAGAAGGCTTGGTCGAGGCTTCGGTAATTCGAGTTGGTTTCAGAACCTCCTCGCCACGGGCATCCAGATGCTTGTTGCCTACCAAGCGCCCCTCATCCGCGACTACACTAAGACCTCCTTTGCTGTCTGAACCCGGTTGACTAACCGAAACGGAAGGAATGGCCAACGGTTGTCCGCATGAAGGACATGCAATAGTGAGTCCGGCACCCGACTCATCAACCACCAAGTGTTTGCCACAATGCACACAATCAAAGGAGATGTCACTCATGCGGTCTCCTGTGAAAAATCTCGACATAGGTGTCTTGGAGATTATGGCTGGCACTCATCGTTCTTTCGCACAACGTAGACAATGGGAGAACGATCCTGGCAACAGACAACCCCCCAGTCGTCTTCATATACCGTCGAGGCTAGTCCTCGGGTATGTGCGAGTCAATTTGATTCTGAGAGTCTTCTGAGAGTCGAGGGGGTTGAGGCTTGATTCATGACAGCTTTGCCTATTGCTCGGGATTTCCTGGGTCAGAGACAGGAGGCCACGTCATCCATTATTCAATCTGATTGGGGCCAAGCTCTCAGCCGGAGGGGAAGGGAGGAGGGCTGGGTACAAATCACCGTTGAACATCGAACATCGAACATTCAACATCGAACGAACGACACGCGGACAGGCGCTCAACGGTGAACCCGAAACCCGCCTTCTCGCTTCTCGACATGGCGTCGGGCGTCGGGCTATGATGCCAGGCGCCGATGAAGCCGATCCGACTCTCAGCCCATGCTTTGGGCTACCTGCAGAAGCGAGGATTTACCGTTGCGGAAGTCGAAGAGGCGGTGTGTACACGCCCGTGGAAGCCGAGTGAATTGGGGCGATCGGAATGTCGCAAGGACTTTCCCCATAATGCCGAATGGAACGGCAAGGTGTATGCGACCAAACAGGTGCGGCCCATCTTCGCCGAGGAACCGACGGAGATTGTAGTTGTAACCGTTTACACGTATTATTTCTGAGCGGAGCACAACCATGAAGATTAGCTATGATGCTGAAGTGGACGCCCTGAGTATTACCTTTCGTGAGACGACGGTTACCACAAAACATCTCGCCGAAGGGATTGCCGCTGATTATGACGGGGAGGGTCGCCTGGCAGGGATCGAGTTGCTCGATGCCATGAAGCGTTTTGGCGACCGCGAAACCCTGCGCCAGGTTGTTCTCGAAGGCATCGATCCGTCCGCTGCGGTTGTCCGCGAGAAACCCGACAAGAAATACCGCGCGTAGTGCCGCCTTCTTTGGCCCCTGATACGGATTCACACTCCCGAAGAGGTCCTGGACTTATGAAAAAGATCAGTCTCCCGGAATCGAAAGCTGTCAAAGAGGTGCGCTCTTGGCGGCAGAAGGTGCAGAAGCACGCGGAGAAGATCGGCTGGGAAAACTACCTCAAGGAGCTTAACCATCGCCCGTCACTTTGGGTGGAGAAACCTGTGTCGGTCGTCCGGGAAAAACCCTCACGGAAATACAGAAGCTGAGTCGTTCCACCATTGCGAAGAACAAGCCCGACAGCGGCAGGCGGGACGCCTACCCTACTATTACAGGCCTGCGGGTGGTCTGGTTCGGTGCCGGGGCTCATTTGTTCAGGTCGAATTTCTTGAGCAGAGCGGCGTAGCGCGGGTCGGCGCACAGTTCGGTCCAGAGAGGTTCCACCTTGAGGGTGCGCATATCTTTATCGCGGTTTTCGGCCGAGCGTTCCAGCCAGAGGAAAGTCTGATCTTTATCGTCGAGTCCCAGGTAAACGAACGCGATATCCATCTGCTTATCGTAGCCCTGCTGTTGAATTTCCAGGAGCCGGCCGAGCACCTTTTGCGCGTCGTTCGTTCGCCCCGCCCGCGCGTACGCATGCCCCAGGTCTCCCAGGCCATACGGAGACGCACCCACGAGCGTGCGGAGCTTCTCGAACTCCGCGATCGCTTCCGGAAATTTTCCCTGGGCCAGGTAGACCCAGCCGCTCAATTCGTGGGCAAAAGCGAAGTGGGGGTCGAGTTCGATGGTTTCGCGCGCTACAGTCAGGGCTTCGTCGAATCTCTTCTGACGATAGAAAACCTCCCCGCCGGTGGATTTGATTACCGCCGAGAGCGGGTCCAATGCCTTGGCGGTGCGCAGTTCGGCGCTCGCTTCCTCAAACCGCCCCTGCTCGCTCAACAACAGACCATACCAATGGTGGGCCGTGGGATAATTCGGGTTCAATGAAATGGCCTGACGATAAGCCTGCTCTGCTCCTGGCCAATCCCACTCAAACTCTTTCATGACGCCGAGCACCGCGTGAGCTTCGGCGAGTTGGCTGTCCAATTCGAGCGCTCGCACGGCTGCTGCCCTGGCCTTGGGCAGGGCGTCTCGCATGGGCACCGAAGCGTATTCGGGAAGGAGGACGTAGCAGGCCGCCAGGCCGGCATAGGCCAGCGCGAACTTCGGGTCTTTCTCCGTCGCCTGCTGGAAACAATCAATCGCGCGCTGAAGGTCCGTGGCGGTCCGCTCGTTCCAGAATCCGCGACCACGCAGGTAGAGGTCGTACGCTTCGAGGTTCTCCGTCGGCTTCTTCGCGATGTTTTCAGTTTCCTCGACTCCAAGCTGGACCTTCAAAGCCGCCGCCACCTGTTGCGCGACGTCGCTACGAATGGCGAAGATGTCGGACATCTTCCGGTCGTAGTTGGTGGACCAAAGTTGAAAGCCGTCCGCCACCGCAATCAGGTCGGCGGTGATGCGCAGTTCGTTGACCGCCTTGCTGACGCTGCCTTCGAGCAGGAATTTCACGCCGAGTTGCTCGCCCATTTTCTGGAGGCTTTCGTTCTTTCCCTTGAAGAAGAACGACGACGTGCGGCCCTGGACGCGCAGCCCTTTGACCTTCTGCAAGGTGTTGATCAATTCGTCGGTCAGGCCGTCGCTCAACGAATCGTCGCCCTTGTCCGCGCTCGTGTTGGCGAACGGCAGCACCGCGATGGCTTTGGTGTCGGTGGCAACAGAAGTCGGCAAAGCGTTCGTGGCGGGGAGACCGGGGCCGGGGGGAGCGGGCCTGGAGGGGTGGAGCAACCACCAACTGCCGCCGGCCAGCAACGCCAGCGCCACCACCGCGAGGATGACCGGGCCGCTCCGCTGCCGCCGCAACGAGGGTTGAAAGGCGCTCTCCCACGGCAACACCACCCGATGCACCGCCATGGGCAGTTCGATGTTTTTGAGTTCCGCCGGACCGAGACTGGCGAAGGCCTGCTCCAATTTATTGCGCACCTGTTCGTACACCGCGTTGGAGACACAGATACCACCCGACGGCGCCAGTGGTTCGAGTCGCGCTGCGATGTTGACACCGTCCCCGTGAATGTCTCCTGCGCGCAGCACCACGTCTCCCACGTGAATGCCGATACGAAGGCGCACCCGCCGCTCCAGCAACGCGGTCTGCTCGCGCTCGTGGAAGGCCTGCTGGATGGCCACGGCGGCCTGCACCGCCGCCAGCGCGCTGGGAAACTCAATGAGGAAGCCATCGCCGGTGGTTTTCACTTCGCGCCCGCCGTGCTTCGGCAAAATGTCGCGTACGATGCGCCGGTGCTCTTCGAGCAACTCCAGCGCGAGCGCCTCGTTACGCTGGGCCAGCGCGCTGAAACCCACCATGTCCGTGAACATGATGGCGGCCAGCCTGCGTTGTTCGGTATTCTCGGAAGGCATAAAATTTCAAGCCGTCAGCGCGGCCTGTCTGTCTTCAGTTCTACAACGGCTGTCCAGATCCCTTGATTCTTTTCCGTTTTCATCAGGAAAGCAAACGTACGCCAGGCAGTGTATCGCTCGTGCCGCAAGGGAGCAAGACTTCACCAAGAGTCGTCATCGGCAGGATGAATGCGCAAGAAGGAGGGCGGTAACCGTGAACCCGGAACGGCTAAACCCTGGGCTTCAAACCCATATTGACCAGTATTTCTTTCAGCTTTGCCAGGTTGGGTTTCGTACAATGATCGAGCGGCCGGATCGGATCACCGACATCGATCCCGAGCAGATTCAGGGCGTCTTTCATGACCACGGGAAAACTGCCCAGACCGAAGGCGATGCGCAACGGAGCCAATCTGTATTGCGCTTCCAGCGATGCCTGAAGTTCTCCCGCCATGAACTTATTGTAGATTTCCACCACGAGCGAAGGAGCGACGTTCGAGGTGGCCGCGACACAACCCACTCCCCCATAGACCAACGTGCCAAGGATCATCGTGTCACGGCCGGCCAGAACTCGAAAACCTTTGTCCCGGGTGCGACGGATATACTCGGAGGTGAGCGTCAAGTCCCCACTGCTATCCTTCGCGCCGACGATGTTTGGAATCCCGGCCAATCGCTCGATCAGGTTTGCGGACATATTGATCCCGGTCCGGTCCGGGTTGTTGTAAACGAGAACCGGCAACGCTGTGGATTCGGCGATCGTTCGGAAGTGTTTGTATAGTTCTTCCTCGGAAGGACTGATAAACATCGGGGTCAGAACCGTGACCGCTTGCGCTCCGGAAGCTTCCGCCATTTTCGACAATTTGACACACTCTCTGGTGGTAATGGCGCTGGCTCCGACGTAGACCGGAACGCGTCCCTTGACCTGATCGATGGTGATTTCTGTGGCCCGTTTTTTCTCATCGGAGTCGATGCCGTAGAACTCACCCGTGCTGCCCAAAACGAACACGCCGTGCACGCCGCCGCCCAACACGTATTCGATCAGGTTACGCAATCCGGTTTCAGACACCTGTTCTTTGTCATCGACCGGAGTAATGAGTGGGGTGACCACACCGCGGATGAAATCGACATTCATGGCATTGACCTGCCTTTCCTGCCTAATAAATATCCGGCTCGGCAATCGCCGGGCCTGCATGAAGGAATTTGAAATCACATCCTTCGTGCGCCTGCGTGCATTGCTGGGCAAACAGCCAGGCGTAGCCGCGCTGATAGCGTTCCTTCGGTGGCTGCCACTCTTTACGCCGCCTGTCCATTTCCCCGTCGGAAACGCGCAGATGAATCCGCCGGGCCGGCACGTCCAGTTCGATCAAATCACCGTCGCGCACCAGTGCCAGCGGGCCGCCAATGGCCGATTCGGGCGATACGTGCAGCACGCACGTGCCGTAGCTGGTGCCGCTCATCCGCGCATCCGAAATGCGGACCATGTCGCGCACGCCCTGGCGAAGAAGTTTGCGGGGCAGGGGCAGCATGCCCCATTCGGGCATGCCGGGAGCGCCGAGCGGCCCGGCGCTTTGGAGCACGAGGACGGAATCCGCCGTCACCTCGAGGGCTTCATCGTCGAGCCGCGCCTTGAGATCCGCGTAATCCTTGAAAACGATCGCGGGGCCGACGTGTTGGAGCAGTCTGGGTTCGGCGGCCGTGGGCTTGATCACACAACCATGGGGCGCGAGATTGCCGCGCAGGACAAATGTCGAGCCCGCCGACGACAAGGGCTTGTCCAGAGGCAGAATCACCTTGTCGTTGCATACATGGCTGCCTTCGATGTTCTCGCCAAGTGTTTTCCCGTTGACGGTCCGGCAATCCAGGTTCAGACGGTTGCCGAGGCGATTGAGCAGGGCGGGCAACCCGCCGGCCTCGTAAAAATCCTCCATCAGAAACTCGCCGCTCGGACGAAGATTGGCTATGACCGGCGTGCGCTGGGAAATCTCGTCGAACCGGTCCAGCGGCAGCTTGATACCGGCCCGGGCCGCCATGGCGATGAAATGAATGATGGCGTTGGTGGAGCCGCCGATCGCCATGTCCGCCGTAATGGCGTTGTCGAAAGCATGCGGCGTGAGGATGTCGCTCGGTTTGAGGTCCTCGAAGACCACCTCGACGATGCGGCGGCCACTGGCTTCAGCCATGCGACTGTGAGACGAGTGCGTCGCGGGGATGGAGGAAGCGCCCGGCAGCGTCAGGCCAAGCGTTTCAGCGACCGAGAGCATCGTCGAGGCCGTGCCCATGGTCATGCAATGTCCGGGGGAACGGGCGATGCCGTCCTCGATCCCGCGCCAGGCGCATTCGTCGAGATTTCCCGCACACCGTTCGGCCCAATATTTCCAGGCGTCGGTGCCGCTGCCCAGGGTCGTGCCCTGCCAGTTTCCCTTGAGCATCGGCCCGGCCGGGACGTAAATCGCCGGCAGATTCATCGTCGTCGCGCCCATGATCAGCGCGGGAGTGGTCTTGTCGCATCCGCCCAGCAACACCGCCCCGTCGATCGGGTAGCACCGCAACGTTTCTTCCGTCTCCAGCGCCAGAAGATTCCGATAGTACATGGCTGAGGGTTTCATGAACGTCTCGCCCATGCTCATCACGGGAATCTCGACGGGAAAGCCGCCGGCCTGCCAGACGCCGCGTTTGATTTCCTGCACGCGCTGCGGAAAATGCGTGTGGCACGGATTCAATTCGTTCCACGTGTTCAGGATGCCAATCACCGGCTTGCCGACGTAGTCCTCGGCGCTGTAGCCCATCTGTTTGAGCCGCGACCGATGGCCGAAGGAACGAAGATCGTCGGGGCCGAACCACCGGAAACTCCGAAGTTGATCAGGGGTCTTGCGCATCGGTTTTCATCTACAGTGCCGAACGAGTTCGGTCGAGTTTTTTCGCCTCACCAGGAGACGCCAATTCCAGCCGTTGGATGTCGCCGACGATGAACAAATACGACATCGCCCCCAAAATCCCCATGGTACCGACATAAATCAAGGCGCCGTTGAAGGACTGCGTGATACTGAAAATGTATCCAATCACGATCGGAGTGATGATGCTCGCCATGTTGCCGGCGAAGTTGAATATCCCACCACTCAGGCCAAGCATTTCCTTGGGGGATGCGTCGCTGATGACGACCCAGCCCAGCGCGCCGAAGCCTTTGGAAAAGAATGCCAGCGACATGATCGCAATCACGACCCATTCAACGCTCACGTAGTTGGCCAGCATGATCGTGCCGGAGAGGACGAGTCCAGCGATGATCGGCGTCTTGCGAGCCGCCGTCAGCGTCTTGCCGCGCTTCAACATCCAGTCCGACAGATAACCTCCGGAAAGTCCCCCGACGAAACCGGCCAGGGCCGGGATCGACGCCACGATGCCAACCGTCAGGATGGACAGGCCTCTGGTATGAACTAGGTAGGTCGGGAACCAGGTCAGAAAAAACCACGTGATGGTATTGAGGCAGAACTGGCCGATGTACACGCCGATCATCATCCGATTCCCGACGAGAGCGCGCACGTGAGACCATTGGATGGCGGTCTGCTTGTCCTCCATGTTCGCCAGTCCGCCTCCACGCTCGATATAGTCCAACTCCGACGGGCTCACTCGCGGATGGTGTTTGGGATCGCGAATCACCCGCAGCCACAAGAACGCGAACAAGAACCCCACCAGACCCATCGCATAAAAAACACTCTGCCAGCCGAACCCGGCCAGGATCCAACCCATCCATGGATTGAAAGCCGCCAACGCAAAATACTGCGCGGAGTTAAACACTGCGGAGGCAAACCCGCGCTCGTGCGTGGGAAACCACATCGCTGTAATCCTGCTGTTGGCGGGAAATGCCGGTGCTTCCCCGATTCCCATCAGGAAACGGAAGCAAAAGAGCAGGGCAAACGCGGCGCCGCCGGCAAAGAAACCGACGGTGCCCTGAAGGAAGGTGAAGAGCGACCAGAACAACAATCCCATCCCGTAGACCAGCCGCGAGCCAAACCGGTCCAGGAGCCAGCCGCCGGGAATCTGCAGGGCGGTGTACGACCAGCCGAACGCAGAGAACGCATACCCCATCCGCACGGCGTCAATCGCGAGGTCTTTCCCGATGGAAGGAGCGGCCATGGATAGGGTCGCCCTGTCCGCATGGTTCAGGGTCGTGACGATGAACAACATCGCCAGGATCGAGTACCGAACGTGGCTTCTCGGGGAACCTGGTGGATTCCCCTGCATCAATCCCGGCTCCGGAATTCACATCCCATCCGAATCACAATGGCTACCCTAACACCGCACCCTGCAATACGTCACCGACCAACTTCACCTACCGTCGCAACGCCGGGCTGGATACATCCCGCTGCTTGATCTTCCTTTCGCGCCGGCGGGTTTCCATCCCTGTGGTTCATCGGTGCAATTCGTGGTTCGACAAGCGTCGGGGAACTCCTGGCGCTTTTTTGTTTGATGAATTCCTGGCGGACGCGTAGGAAGGATCTCATGAAACCATTCTCGCTCCTCTTCCTGGCCTGTCTGCTGGCAATCACGGCCTCGGCTCAAGAGGCCAAAACCAATGCCCCGGCGGAATTGAAGAAAACCGGCACGGCTGTCCCGGCAGTCGCCTTGTCGGACGCACAGGCGCCGGGCATCACGTTCCCCGCGTCGGCAGGGGTGATCAGCGCCCCGTTCGTTTTGACCAACGGGTATCTTTATCAGCCGGGCGCGCAAACAGAAGTTAACGGCGGAGGCAAGGCGATCTACAGTTTCACGATCACCAATGCTGGAAACTATGTGATCCACGCCGTGGTGAATGCGCCCGCCATGGAGTCAAACTCGTTTTACCTGAATGTTGACGCTCCGCCGGAAGATCCCACCATGATCTGGGACATCGAAGTAACGACCGGGTTCGTAGACCGGGTCGTTAGCTGGCGGGGAGACGGCTCGGATACCGAGGACCAATTTGTTCCCAAGCGTTTCAACCTGGCGACGGGCATGCATAAACTCATCATTTACGGCAGGGAACCCGACACGCAATTGAAGACCCTCTCCATACGTCCCGCTGACGCCAGGTAATCCGAGGCTGGGAGGGCGGGGCGGAAAGGATGAGGGATGAAGGATGAAGGATGAAAGGGAGGACGGATCAACGCTCAACATTGAACGCTGAACCCGGAACAGTGAACGGCGAGCCCTGAGCGTGAAGCGTAATGGCGGCAGGCGAGACGGCTCGCGATGATTCCTTCTTTTCTCACCACCTTACTCTGGTCCATCTCCGCAGTATGCGCGGCGAAAACGACGCGACTGCTCGGCGGCGCGTCGGCAAACCTCGTGCGGCTGTTTTTGGCGACGATTCTTCTGGCGCTGTGGGCCCATCTGTTTGGCAGGGGACTCAGTGGCGCGGGATTGTGGTTCTTTGTGTTGAGCGGTCTCGCGGGGTTCGGGTTGGGCGACGTTGCTTACTATGAGGCGTTGCCGCGCCTGGGATCGCGACTTGCCATATTGCTCATGCAATGTTTGGCCGCCCCGATGGCGGCGTTGCTGGAATGGCTCTGGCTCGGCACCACGCTGAGCGGGGTCCAGATGACCTGCGCGTTGATGATTCTAGCGGGGGTCGTGATTGCGCTGGCCCCGAAGGATCATCTCCATATCGAGCGAAAACAACTGGTGTCGGGCACGCTGTTCGGGTTGGTGGCGGCATTTGGGCAGGCCCTGGGCGCGGTGTTGAGCCGAAAAGCCTATCGTCTGACGGTTCTGGCAGGACAACACATCGATGGCGGCACGGCGGCTTATCAACGCATTCTTGGCGGGCTCGTGGTGGGAGCCTTGTTTTTCCTCGTCATCAAGGCGCGAACCCGGGAATCCGAAGCCCGACCACCCGGCGCCTGGCGCGAGGCGTGGCCGTGGATCATCTTCAACACCCTGGCGGGACCGACCGTAGGCGTCAGTTGTTATCAATGGGCGCTCGCAACCACGCCGAGCGGCATCGTGTTGCCAATCGTCGCCACGACTCCGTTGGTGATCATTCCGCTTGCCTACAAGGTGGAAGGCGACCGCCCTGGTGTGCGCTCGATCATCGGGGGAGCGCTCGCCGTCGCGGGCGCGGTGGCGTTGACGATGGCGCGGTAACGGTCGCGACGGGTCAGCCTCCGGGTCGCTCTGGTATAGCCGCAGAACTCTTTTCCGGCGTGTCCGTCAATGAATCCGTCTTGCCCCGAAAAGATTTCGGGGCTACAAGAGGAATATGTCCGACATCCAACGCCAACGCGTCACCTCCAGCGACATCGCCTCCATCGGCTACGAGGAATCGACCGAGATACTGGAGATCGAATTTCACGCGACCGGCGTGTACCGCTATTTTTCTGTACCCAAATCTGTCGCCGCCGAATTCCTCGCGACACCGTCTCCCGGAAAGTTTTTTCTTCAAAGCATCAAAGGCAAGTACGCGTGGGAGAAGGCGGGGTAGTTTTGGGGCACGGTTCCTTTTGGAGGGTGAGCCGTGGCTGGGACATCAACAAGGCGGCTCGGCAGGAGCCTCGCCCTCCAATTTCACTCCCTGGCGAACGATGGGAGGTCTTCGTGCCCTTCGTGGCTCAGTAAAACACCCTCCACAGAAACAACCCGTGCGCCGGGGCGGTCTCGATGAGCGCAGTGCGTTTTCTTGTTTGAAGCACCTGCTGCAACTGTTCGAGCGTCAATCTCCCCTCGCCGGCTTTCACCAGCGCGCCCACGATGGAACGCACCATCTTGTAGAGGAAACCGTCGGCCACGACCGAGATGGTCAGCAGATGATCGCGCTCCGTGATGGCAAGCTTGGAGATCGTGCGGACGGGATTTTCCACGGGCCGAAACGGGTGCGCTGATAGCGCTGAAAAGTCATGCCGCCCTTTCAGCAGCTTCGCCGCGCGCCGCATGGCAGCCATATCGAATGGCCTGGGGTGATGCCAGGCATAAGCATGCAGGAACGGATTGGCCACGATGCCGCAATCGACCTGATACCGATACTCTTTGCCTTTCGCCGAGAATCGGGCGTGAAACTGCGCATCGACTCCCTGTACCCGCACGATCCTAACGTCTTCCGTCACATTCGCGTTCAACGCACGACACAAGATGGTCGGCGTCAGGCGCGTGGCGAACGAACAGTTCGCAACCTGCCCGTGCGCATGCACCCCGGCATCGGTCCGGCCCGAGCCGTGGACGCGGACGGGATGACCTGCGATTTTCGCCAGCGCTCTTTCGAGAACTTCCTGTACCGTCACCGCGTTGGGCTGGAGCTGCCAGCCACCGTAAGCACTGCCGTCGTAGGCAACCGTCAGTTTGAAATGGCGGACAATAGACGAGTGCTTGTAGGAGCGCCCTTCCGGGCGCGATTGCGCGGTCAAACGCGAAAGCGCGTTCTTACTCCTCTGGCGTAAGATTGTGTGCATCCAAATAACTCTGTAACAGGATTTGTGCTGCCAACTGGTCGATTTTCTCGCGTCGGTCTTTGCGGCGCACATCGCCTTCGAGCAGCGCGCGTTCAGCCTGTTTCGTTGTCAGCCGTTCGTCCCAGCGTTCGATCGTCAGATTCGTGGTCCTTCGCAGGGTCTCCAGAAAACGCAGCGTCCGTTCCGTCTGTTCGCTGGGCTGACCGTTCATCCGCAGCGGAATGCCCAGGACGATTTTGCCAACGCCACGCGTCGACGCCAGGCGCACGATGGCCTCACTCACGGACTTGTCAGAACCACCATCAAGGTAATCGAGGCCCAGCGCGATGGTCCCGGTCTCGTCGCTGATGGCCAGGCCGATGCGTTTGCTTCCGAAATCGATGCCAAGGACTCGCATGTGTTGTGGCCCCGAAAACATTCGGGGCTTTGAATCAATCCTTCACCGCCCGCACCAGCGGCGCGACGAATCGCGCCACTGTGGCCGTCGTCGAACGGTCGCGCTCCCATCGCGCGATCTGGTTCACAATCGCACTGCCCACCACCACCGCGTCGGCGCTCTGCGCCACCGCACGCGCTTGTTGTGGCGTGGAAATACCAAACCCGACGGCCACCGGCAGCTTCGTGTGTTTGCGGATGGCCGCAATCATCGGTTTGACCGATGACGAGATTTTCTTCTGCATGCCCGTGACTCCCTCGCGCGATACGTAATAGATGAATCCCGACGCGTGGCGGGCAATTTTGGAAACCCGTTTCTCCGGGGTCGTAGGCGCAATGAGGTAAATCGGGCGCAGCCCGGCCCGGTTCATTGCTTCCTCGTACACGCCCGCTTCCTCGGGCGGCAAATCAAGCGCCAGCACGCCGTCCACACCGGCCGCTGAGGCGTCCCGGACAAATTTCTTCAGCCCGTAATGGTGCAGCAGATTGAAGTAGACGTAGAAGACGATAGGGATCTGGCAGCCACCGCGCCGCAACCCGCCCACCGTACGGAGAACGCTGCCGAGCGTCGTCCCGCTGCGCAGCGCCCGCTCGGCTGCCAGTTGGTTGACCACGCCGTCGGCCAGCGGATCGCTGAACGGAATGCCCAATTCCAGCACATCCACCCCGATACGCTCGAACTCGGCCGCGAGGGCAGCCGTCGCCTTCAGGTTCGGATCGCCCGCGCAGATGTAGGCGATGAAGCCTTTCTGCTTTGCCGCACGCAACGCGCGGAATTTGGAGTCAATTCGATTCACTAGACGGAGAGTGTAACCACAGAGACACAGAGTGCACAGAGTTTTTTCTCAGAGTCCTCTGTGTCTCTGTGGTTATTTGAAGTTCCTCAACGCAATCAGGCGCAACCCTTCAAGGGTCAATAACGGATTGACGTGTCGAATCTCGGGAATCTGCTTCGCCATCAGATGCGCGTACCCGCCCGTGGCCACGACGACGGCGTTCCGCAATCCGCGCTCCCGGCGCAGCGCCTGCAGGATTTCCTTTACCAGCCCGCGATATCCGACCACCGCCCCTGCCCGCATCGCCGCGACTGTGCTCTTGCCGATGATCCCGCCCCGGCGCGGCTCCTCGATCTTGATGCGCGGCAGCAGCGCGGTGCGTTGATAAAGATAGTCGGTCACCGCCGCCAGCCCCGGCGCGATGACGCCGCCCACATAGGCCGCCCGCGCGCCTGACCTGAGCGAAGTCGAAGGTTTGACGATATCGAACGTCAGCGCCGTGCCGAAATCAACAACGATGGCGGGCGCGCCGTACAACTTCGCGACCCCCACCGCATTGGCAAGCCGGTCCGCGCCGATCTGTTTCTTGTGCGGATAATCCACGCCGATGCCCAGATCGATGGAGGCATCGACCAGGATCGGTTTGGTGGCGCAAGCGTCCCTGCTTGCGGTCGATCCCTTCCTCGCCACCCGCAAGCGGGACGCTTGCGCCACCCGGAGCAGTCGTAACAGCCTTTTCGTCGCCGTGGGAACCACCGAAGCCAGCACAACGCCGTCATATTGCCGCGGTGAAAATGGAATCTTACGGACGGCGGCCGTCGGCACCTTGACCACACGCGACACACGCCTCTGATTCGCCAACGCGAAACTCGTGTTCGTGTTGTTGGCGTTGATCAACAAAAACCGGCTCTCGTTTTTCATGCTCGCTCCACCGTCACGTCACCGCCCAGAATTCGTTCGATTTGACCATTGTCCTTCCGCAGAAGCAGGGCTCCGTCCTCGTCGAGCGCCTGTGCGTGGCCTTCGATGCGCCGTTTGCCCATGGTCACGACAAGCTGTTTGCCAAGGGTGGTAGATAATCGCGCCCATTCGGCAATGATCGTGTCAAAATTCTTTTGCGCCGCCGCGTAATACTCATCCAGCGCCCCCAAAACCTCCGCCGCCAGTTCCGCCCGATCCTGCTGCCGTCCCGATTCGATCTCCAACGACGAGGCAATACCGGCCACGTCGGGCGGAAAATCTTCGAGCCGACAATTCACGTCGATGCCGATTCCCAAAACAATGCTCGGATGAATGCAAGGCTGGTTTGGTGGCACAGGCGTCCCTGCCTGTGGTTGTTTTTCACATCCGATCGTCTCCACCAAAATCCCCGCGACCTTTTTGCCATTGACGGTCACATCGTTGGGCCACTTGATTCGCGCGTCAAGCCCGCTCGTCTTCCGAGTCGAGCGCGCGACCGCCACGCTCGCCGCCACGGTGATCCGCGGCGCGGAAGAGAGAGGGAGGTTGGGCCGCAACAACACCGAGAACCACAATCCCTTCCCGCGAGGTGACGACCAGACGCGCCCGTGACGACCACGGCCTTTCGTCTGCGATTCGGCGAATACGACCAATCCTTCGCCCGGTTGTGTTTTCGCCATGTGCGTCACCACGTCGTTGGTGGACGCCGTCTGCTCGAACACCAGGATCTCCGAGCCGATAATCCGCGACTTCAATCTTGCCCTGATGTCGTCCGCCATCAACCGGTCCGGAGCACCCAACAGGCGATACCCAAAATGCGGGTGCGCTTCGATCGTGTAGCCGAGTTGTTCGAGCTCGGCCACTTCGATGGCAATCTTCTCGGCAGGCGTTCGTAGCAATTTTGCCAACTGTGCTGTCGGCACAAACTGCCCCGCCGCCTCATAAAACGCTTCCAACATCGCCGTGCCCGAGTTCATTGCGCCGGCCAGTGTAACACACGCCTTGCCTTCGTAGGAGCGATTTGATCGGCGTCAATCATGGATTGGGCGCATCTTGCCACGACTCAATCATTACGATCAATTGTAGGGCAGCCGCTCCGGTTGCCGATCCCATAACGACGGCAAGCGGGGCGCTTGCCCTACAAATCGCATCAGGATTGCGATAGCCGCGAGCCTACTCGCGGCCTTTGTGATGTCCGATTGGTTTCGACCCGCAGAGAATCAACCTTTCAAGAAGCGACGCACTTCGTCGTGTGTGCCCATGAACTCAAACACGAGCGCGTCCGGTGCGTTCTTGAAGACCAGCCGCCAGTCCAGCCCGACCCGCAACTCGAAATATTGCCCGGCAAGTTTCCGCACGCCGACGCCGCCGTGACGGTGAGGCTGGCCGAATTGTTGTTGGGCAAGTTGGATAGCATTGCCGATTGCGAGACGGTCCTCTTTGGGGAGGGCGCGAATCTGACGCAATAAATCGGTTTCGATGCGGATTGTCTTCAATCCAACGCGCTCGGGTCGAATTTGCCATCGAAGCTAGTCAGACGGCCGTGCTTGCGGTCGGCGGCAATCTTCTTGTCCATCTCCTTCGCGAACCGCTTCAACTCGGCGGGCGTCAAGCCGTACTCCCGTTGCGCGTATTTTGCAGTCAGCGGCACGACCTCAGTTGAGACAACCATCACGGGACGCAACGCCACAATGCGGTCGCCCGAAACGATGCCGATGTCCTCGCCCTTCTTGACCCGTTCGAGGATGGCCGACAGGTTGGCCCGCGCCTTGGTAATTGTGAGCGTCGTCATATCGGCTATTTAGCGTCGTCGGGCAGGAAAGTCAAACAGCATTTCTGACCCGGCCGCCAGAAGCGGTAGCCACCAATCCACACGAATCAGCACGAATCCGATGGGGATGACCCGCTGAGCCATCCAGCCCTTCCAGAATCAGGGTTTCCGCGTTAGAGAGATGTCTTGCATCATGTCACCGCAAGGGTGCACAATCCGCTGTCACACCGGTAGTGGGGCTGTCATCTGCGCCCCGGAAAGATTTGGACAGTGAGGCAAGGCATGGAGAAGCGAAGTTTTGAAAATGGCTCACGCAAGCCGAGTCGAACAAGCATTTCCATACCAAACAGAAAGGATCAGCACATGCAGCAAGCCATTCAAGAAATAGTCCTGGAAATTCCTTCTGGCTGTAGTTTTGATAGCCACTTTGTAATCGCCCGCTTGATTAAGCGCGATTATGATGCCTACTTGAGATTTGTTGCCGACCGTTTTGACGCCGCTACGATCCAGACCAACAGAGTCCATGGACAGATGGCTGAGCAGATCACAAATCTCGAAGAGCAGGGCATCGTCGAGCGTCTGCCACAGGAATCATGGTCCGAAAACGTCCAAGGAAATCCAAGTCCGTGCGCTTGTTGGCGAAAAAGGTAACAAGTTGATTATGATGCCACATGCGCGTAAACGCGGGCAGAAAGCCCCATCAATGAACGCGATTTCCTGCCGGCACTGGAGTTCGCCGAGAAGTAAGGTTGGGTTGAATCTCTAAACGGCAGCACTTCCTTTCGCCTTACTCAGGTAGGTTTTGACGAAGCTTCGCATGGCAGGGAGAAGTCATGAAGCACGGAAAAAGAAATCTCGGAACTACAGGAGTAATTATGAAAACAATAAGCGCGGTTGCGAAAACAACCAACTTGAACACGCTCTCTGGGCGTTTCAAAACTGCCTGCGCCACGAGGCTATTGCCGCTGTTGCTGCTCCTGCTGCTACCTGCTGCGGTGCAAGCCCAATACAGTTACTCGTACAACAGCGACGGTACAATCACCATCACCGGATACACTGGTTCCGGCGGTGCTGTGAGCATCCCCAGCACGATCAATGGCGTGCCGGTTACCAGCATCGGGGACCTGGCGTTCTTGGGCTGCACCGGCCTGACCAGTGTCACAATCCCCGACAGCGTCACCAGCATCGGGGACTCTGCGTTCGTCGTGTGCCGCGGCCTGACCAGTGTTACGATCCCCAACAGCGTCACCAGCATCGGGGACTCTGCGTTCGGGGTCTGCTCAGGCCTGACCAACGCCACGATCGGAAACAGCGTGACCAGCATAGGGGTTTCGGCGTTCTCAGGTTGCACCAGCCTGACCAGCGTCACGATCCCCGACAGCGTCACCAGTATCGGGCTCTATGAATTCTCTGGCTGCACCAGCCTGACCAACGTAATGATCGGCGACGGTGTCACTAGCATCGGGGAGGGGATGTTCAATGGCTGCACCAGCCTGACCAGCGTCACGATCAGCAACGGCGTCACCAGCATCGGGGACGGGATGTTCGAGGGCTGCACCAACCTGACCAGTGTTACGATCCCCAACAGCGTCACCAGCATCGGGGACTCTGCGTTCGGGGGCTGCTCAGGCCTGACCAACGCCACGATCGGAAACAGTGTCACTAGCATCGGGAACGTGGTTTTTTCAGGCTGCGCCGGCCTGACCCGTGTCACGATCCCCGACAGCGTCACCAGCATCGGGTACGGTGCGTTCGTGGCCTGCGCCGGCCTGACCAACGTCACAATCGGCAACAGCGTGACCAGCATCGGGTCGAATGCGTTCTCTTACTGCACCAGCCTGACAGGAGTCCATTTCCTGGGTAACGCCCCAAGCGGTGGTTCTGATTCGTCTGTATTCGCAAGTGACAACAATGCGACCGTCTATTACTCGCCGTGCACGACTGGCTGGGGCACGATGTTTGGCGGTCGTCCGACTGCCCCGGACCTTTCCCTAGTAGCTGTGACTGTCACGGCCTACCCATCCCAAGGTGGCTCGGTGACGGGTGGCGGGACGTACTTGGTTTGTTCTTCGCAGCAGATATCGGCCAGTGCCAATAGCGGCTGGACATTTACCGGTTGGAGTGACGGCAACAGCAGTAATCCGCGCACGATCACTGTGCCGGCTGGTGGCATAACCTACACGGCGGATTTCTCGCAGACTGCCCTGATCGCAGTACAGGCAAATCCATCCTACAGTGGGAGCATTAGCGGTACTGGCATCTACTTAGTTGGCACCAATGTGCAGATTTCGGCCAACGCCAACAGTTGCTGGACCTTCGTGAGTTGGAGCGACGGGGATACGCAGAATCCTCGCACTATCATCGTGCCGGCCAGTGGCTCGCTGTGCACGGCGAACTTCCAGCAGGAACTGGGAACGATCACGGTGCAGGCCAACCCGTCGAATGGTGGCATTGCCAACGGTGGCGGTTCATACCTGTGCGGTTCTTTGCAGCAGATTTCGGCCAGCGCCAACAACGGCTGGACATTTACCGGCTGGAGCGATGGCAACAGCAGTAATCCGCGCACGATCACTGTGCCATCAATTGGCGCAACCTACGTCGCCGCCTTCGTCGCCAACCTGACCGTCAGCAAACTGCAAGCAACGCTGAATTTCGCCAAGAACAATGCAGACAGTTGCACTGTCAAAGGCACGTTCAATCTGACGGAGAGTTACAGTTTTGTTGGTAAGACCGCTGTGCTGGACATCGGCGGAGCACAGGTTTCCTTCGCCCTCGGCAGCAAGGGAAGCGGGATGAACGGCTTGAGCCTCTTCCATAAGCCGACATTCAACAAGAAGACCGGCTTGTGGACTTTCAGCGCCACGTTGAAGAACGGCTCGTGGCAAGCCACATGGACGGATTACGGTATGATCGAGTCCAACATCCCGAAGCCGGGCGTACTGGTGGCCAACTTCCCAGTGACCTTGGTGCTGGACACCGAAACCTTCATGGGCACGGCGAACCTGCATTACACCGCAACCGCCGGCAAGTCCGGCAGCGCGAAGTAGGCCGACCTGCGGCTCGGCTGGAGCCTCGCCCTCCAAGGAACCGGTCAATTCGCGAGGCAATCTGGAGGGCGAGCCTCCCGTCGAACCGCAGTGGGTAGCACCCCCTGAAACCTCAGAAGGCTCCGTCTACGGCTTCGTGAGGCGTTCAATCAGGGCGCGATGCCGGGGATAGAGCGCGATCAGGTGGTCGCGCCTGCCGAGTTCGAAATCGGCAAAGTCGAACCCCGGTGCCATCGTGCAGCCAACGAGCGCGTACGAGTCTGGATCGTCCACGGTCGCACCGAACCAGCAGCCTGCCGGCACCACCGCCTGAAACGAATCACTGCCGAACTGCAGGGGTGCGTACCCGCCGTCGGCGTCGATCACATGAATCGTCAGCGAACTGCCGGAGTAGAAATGCCACACCTCATCCGACCGGATACGGTGCAGCGCCGAGTATTCCATGCCCGGCAGCAGAAAGTAAATCAGCGTCGAGAACGCACGCTCCCCCACAAACCTCGGCGGCAGACCTGCAGCCGGAATGGTGTCGCTCGCGCGATACGTTTCACGGAAATAGCCGCCTTCGGGATGCCGCTGCAAGCGCAGCCGATCAATCCAGTAATTCGCATCGTTCATGAAGATTTCGTTTCACTGAGAACCCTAAAACTGGTAGCCGCAGGCTTTAGCCTGCGTCCGAAGCGCACCCGTAAAGGGTGCGGCTACAGGGGAGACGGTTTTGCTGGAGGCTCCAGGCCCTCGGCTACTCAAGCATCTCCAGCGAAAAATCCACGGCCCGGGCCGAATGCGTGAGCGCGCCCACCGAAATGTAGTCCACACCGGCGGCGGCAATGGCGGCGACGTTGGCGAGACGGACACCGCCGCTGGCTTCGGTCTTGGCGCGGCCTCCAACCAGCTTCACGGCTTCGCTCAGTTCGTCGGGCGTCATATTGTCGAGTAGGATGTGATTGGCGCCGGCGGCGAGCGCGTCTTCGACCTGCTCCAGCGTGTCGGCTTCGATGATGATCGGCGCGTTCGGATGATTCTTGCGCACGGTCGCCACCGCATCGGCGAGCGACTGCGGACCGAGACGCGCAAGGATGACGCGATGGTTGTCCTTGATCATGAACGCGTCGAACAAACCCATCCGGTGGTTCTGTCCGCCGCCGACAGCGACGGCGTATTTTTCCAGGAGCCGAAGGGTGGGGGTCGTCTTGCGCGTGTCGAGGATGCGCGGCCGAGTCCCACGGCGGTCATAGACCGCCGCTACAGCTTCAACAAACTCGCGCGTCAGGGTGGCGATGCCGCTGAGGCGTTGGAGAAAGTTCAGCGCGGTGCGTTCCCCCGTCAGGATCGCGCGGGCCGGGCCGTTCAGTTCGCACACGGCTTGATGTGGTTTTACCAGGCTGCCGTCTTCCGCCAACATCCTGACAGCCAGCTTCTGATCCAATTCGGCGAACACCGCTTCGACGAGTGGCAGACCGGCGACAACGCATGGTTCCCTTGCCACGATCAGGGCACTGGCGCTGATCTCTGCGGGGATGGCCGATTCGGTCGTGATGTCGCCGGCGCCGACGTCTTCCGCCAGCGCAGCGCGGACAAGGCTGTGAATGATTTCCGATGAGAGAGTCATTTCAAACCACAGAGACACAGAGAACACAGAGCCTCGGTGACCTCTGCGTCTCTGTGGTTCAATGAGCCTTTGACCTTTTCTTTACCACATTGACCTTCAATTTCCGGTCATATTTGACCTGGCGCTTCTGAACCGGCTCGGCCGATCCTGATCCGTCGGTGCTTGCGCGACCCGGTCCGCCGCCTTCCTTCTTCAATTCCTCAATCTGGTCGCGGAGGATGGCGGCCTTCTCGAACTGCAGGTTCTCGGCGGCTTCGAGCATCTCCTTCTCGAGCTCGCGCAACACCTCGGCGGTGCGATACCCGCCGGGCGCTTCGCGAACGACGGACGCTTCCACCTCCCGCGCCTTCGTCAATTCGTCGAGACTGAGCTGCAGTTCGCGTTTCACCGACTTCGGCGTGATGTGATGCTCCTGGTTGTATTCGAGTTGCTTCTTGCGGCGGTATTCGGTGGTTTCGAGAAATTTCTTGATCGAGTTGGTCATCACGTCGGCATACAGAATCACCTCGGCGTTGATGTGCCGCGCCGCGCGGCCGGCAGTTTGAATCAGCGACGTGGCGCTGCGCAGGAAGCCTTCCTTGTCAGCATCGAGGATCGCCACCAGCGCGACTTCCGGCAGGTCGAGTCCCTCGCGCAGCAGGTTGATGCCGACCAGCACATCGAAATCGGCGGCGCGCAGGCCGCGCAGGACCTCGACCCGCTCGATGGCGTCGATCTCGCTGTGGAGGTATTTGACGCGGATACCAACCTCCCGGAGGTAATCCGTCAGATCTTCCGAGGTGCGTTTCGTGAGTGTCGTCACCAGTACGCGTTCGTGGTGTTCGGCCCGGGCGCGGCATTGTTCGATGAGGTCATCGATCTGGCCCGTGAGCGGTTTCACGGTCACGGGTGGATCGACCAGCCCTGTGGGGCGAATGATTTGTTCGGCAATCACGGCGCTGCGTTGCAGTTCGTACGGCCCGGGCGTGGCGGAAAGACAGGTGCATTGGCTGATCAGGGCCTCGAATTCCGGAAAGTTGAGCGGACGATTGTCCAGCGCGCTCGGCAAACGGAAGCCGTGTTCGATCAGCGTCGTTTTGCGGGACCGGTCGCCGGCGTACATGCCGCCGATCTGCGGCACGGTCACGTGCGACTCGTCGATGACCAGCAGGTAATCCTTGGGGAAAAAGTCCATCAGACAGAACGGGCGCTCGCCGGCAGCGCGTCCGCTGATGTGGCGCGAGTAATTCTCGATGCCCGAGCAAAACCCCATTTCCAGGAGCATTTCGATGTCATACATCGTGCGCGAATGGATGCGCTGCGCTTCGACCAGCTTGTTCTGGGACTCGAACCAGGCGACCCGCTCTTTGGCCTCGGCTTTGATCGATTCGACGGCGCCGGCAATCTTGTGGTAGGGCGTGACCCAATGTTTGGCCGGATAAATCGAGGCCGCGCTCATTTCTTCGTGTTTCCTGCCCGTCAGCGGATCGAACCGGGTGATGCGTTCGACGCGGTCGCCCGTGAACTCGATCCGGACGGCGTCCTCGGTGTAGCTCGGGCACACCTCGACTGTGTCGCCGCGCGCGCGGAAATTGCCGCGGGTGAACTCGACATCGTTGCGGTTGTACTGCATATCCACCAGCTTCCGCAGCAGGTCATCCCGTGACAACTCGCTCCCGGTATTCACCAGCACCATCATCTCGAAGTAATCTTCGGGCGATCCCAATCCATAGATGCACGACACGCTGGCAACCACGATCACGTCCCGCCGGGACAGCAGCGAACTGGTCGTCGACAGCCGCAGTTTTTCGATCTGTTCGTTGATACTGGAGTCTTTCTCGATGTAGGTATCGGTTTGCGGGATGTAGGCTTCGGGCTGGTAGTAGTCGTAATAGCTGACGAAGTACTCGACCGCATTGCGCGGGAAGAACTGTTTGAACTCGCTGAAGAGCTGGGCCGCCAGCGTCTTGTTGTGCGAGATCACCAGGGTCGGTCGATCCAGTTGCTGGATGACGTTCGCCATCGTGAACGTCTTGCCGCTGCCCGTCACGCCGAGCAACGTCTGATACCGGTTACCGGCTCGCAGCGATTCCGTCAGTACCTTGATCGCCTGCGGCTGGTCCCCGCGCGGCTTGTATTTGCTGACGAGTTCGAAGGGCATGTCGCCGTCAGATTAGCACAGCGGCTTGAGTTTTTGGAGTGCGGTGGCTTGACACCGCCCTGCCGTTCGGCAGCTTGATGCCGTGTGCGATGGGGTTGCCAGCCACTCCACGGTTGTGTACCGGTCTCCGACCGCGCACATTCCCCGACCATCAGGTCTCCCGTTCACTCTTCCGTTGGTTGCTTGCGAGGACTGGGAACAGCGCGCTCACTCCTGCCCGATGTCTTCATTCCACACTTCGGGATTCCTGCGGATGTAATCGGCCAGCATTCTCACGCACTCTTGCGAGCCGAGGTCTATGACCTCGACCCCGTGTTCCCGCAGCCACTCAACCCCTCCGGTAAAGTTCACCGACTCCCCCACGACAACCGTCCCGATCTTGAACTGACGGATTAGCCCGCAGCAGTACCAGCAAGGGGCGAGCGTCGTCACCATCACCTTGTCGCGGTAGCTCCGTTGACGTCCCGCTTTACGGAAGGCATCCGTCTCGGCATGGACCGAGGGGTCATTCTCTTGAACCCTGCGATTGTGCCCGGCCCCGAGAAGTTCGCCGCTTCGCTTGAACAGTGCTGCTCCAATGGGAATTCCGCCCTCGGCCAGGCCCCGGCGCGCCTCCTCCACAGCCACTCGCAACATCGCGTGGTAGTCAGGAATTTTGGTCATAGCCGTTTTATTTCGGTTCCCATAGCTCGATCGGGTTTCCTTCCGGATCGTGCAAGCGAGCAAATCGTCCGTTCGGATATTTCTCCGGATCGACAGAGACGTCAATCCTGGCGGCACGGAGCTGCTCCACCATCGCGTCGAGATCCCGTACGCGAAAATTGATCATCCATTGCTTCGTGGCGTATCCGAAATGTTCGCGCGGAAGAACAGACCTCCAATTCCGGTTACATGTTGCATGAGGAACTTTGGCTAACGATAAACTGCGCTACCGCGAGCCGCGAAGCCGATCGCGGCTAGCTCCACTGCGTTGGGCTTCAAATCGCTTGTGCAACTCCTCCAACCCCTGACTATCGACTACAGCCTTGAACCTACTCTCCACAATCCATCTCCAGAAACCGTAGTCGGACTGAGTCGGCTCAACCTTCCGAAAGCCATCGCAGAGGCTATGACCCTCAAGCCACCCGACTTTGACAACCACTGAACCGTCGGCTTGAAGTTTGGCGGTAGCCAAAGTGTAAGCGGCTGCTTCTGGTGTCGATGCGTCTCCCATGTTCTAATCTGCCCAACAATATCAAAGGGGACAAAGTTCTTAACAAAAGACAAACTCCCCGGTTGTCCTCATTTGCATTCGAGGCTAGACATCACTTTTGTGCGTGTCAATTTGATTCGCAGAAGGTTCGCAGAAGATTGGGAAGATCCGAATCTTAACGATGCTGCTCTTGATCGTCAGCGTCTGGTCCGGTTTGTAGGGCAACCCCGAATGCTTTCGGGGTTGCCATCGATGGGAGCCACGGCAGCCGGGCCGGTTGCCCTACAATTCATCGTAAAGATTCGGGGAAGAACGGAGCGTGGCGGTCCGAACAGGTGGAACAGGCAGCGGATCGCGGTTGAAAACCGCTCCCACGGGCCGGACACATGCCGGCGGCCACGACGGAGCGTGGCCCTCCAAACGGGTGGCCGAGTGTAGAGGCCGCCGTCAAGGCGGCGGGGGCGTAAGGAAGGGGAATGCGTCCGTGACGGACGCCTCTACAACCGCGGCGCAGCAACGCAGCAGATCGCGGCAGGAATGCCGCTCCCACAATTGGTAGTGACAGAGCGGCTCGCCGGGAGGCTCGCCCTCCAAACGGCGCGGAGTGGCGAGGAATCGAGGCGGGCTTGCCCTGGAATGGCGCTGTCGTGTAACATTCGGGCCGCATGAAACTGCTGCGCTATGATCAACCTGACTTTGCCGAAGCGGTGGCCAAGGCCATCGCCTCCAGCAGCCTGTTCGATGCCGCCATTGAAGAGCGTGTCAGAAGCATCATTGCCGACGTCAAGACCCGGGGCGACGCCGCGTTGTTGAAACTGACCGAACGATTCGACGGGCCGAGGCTGACGGCCGCGCAACTGACCGTCACGGAGCCGACGCCGCAAGTGTCGGCCGCGCTCAAGAAGGCAATTGCCGCGGCACACAAGAACATTGCCGCCTTTTCCCGTCGGTCCCTGCGTAAGGATTGGCAGATGCGCAACATCCAGGGAGGGCGCGTCGGCGAGAAATTCGATCCGTTCCAGCGCGTCGGCATTTACATCCCCGGCGGCACGGCGCCGTTGGTTTCCACGGCGCTGATGACGATCACGCTGGCGAAGGTGGCGGGGTGCCCCGAGATCGCAGTCTGCACGCCGCCCGCCCGCGACGGATCGATCAACCCGAACCTGCTCTACGCCATCCGTGCCGCGGGTGCGACGGAGATCTATCGCCTCGGCGGCGCGCAAGCCGTGGCGGCCCTGGCTCTGGGCACCGCGACCATCAAGCCGGTCCAAAAGATTTACGGTCCGGGCAACGCGTACGTCGTCACCGCGAAACGGCTGCTCGTCGGCCACGTTTCCATCGACCTGTTGCCCGGTCCGAGCGAAGTGCTGATCATCGCGGATGACTCCGCAAACCCGGCGTTCATTGCGGCAGACATGCTCGCCCAGGCCGAACACGGCAGCGGCCACGAGCGCGTTTGGGTGGCGACAACGTCCCAGAAGATCCTCGACGCAACACAGTCGGAAATCGCGCGTCAGCTTCCGTTATTGAAACGCCGCGAGTTCACCGAGAAAGCGCTGGAACACTCCGGCACCTTTGTTCTGGTCAGGGATCTGAAGCAGGCCGTCGCCATCGCGAACGATTTTGCCCCTGAGCACTGCGAGGTGATGACCAGGAACCCCGCGAAACTGGTGCCGCAAATCAAGACAGCGGGCGCCATCTTCCTCGGTCCGTGGTCACCGACGGTAGCAGGCGATTATCTGGCAGGACCGAGCCACACGTTGCCGACGGGTGGTGCAGGAAGAAGTTTTCCCGGGTTGACGGTCGATCAGTTCCAGCGTCGCACCAGCGTGGTGGAACTGTCGCGCGCGTCGCTGCAGAAGTCGCTGGCAACGCTGGAGAAATTCGCGGAGGTTGAAGGCCTGGGAGCGCATGCGGCCAGCGCGAGGGTCCGGTTCTGGAGTGCGGGGGCTTGACCCCGCTCTGTCGTTGGCGCGGCTTGACGCGCCTGCTGCGTCTGTGGATCGGGTGTCAAGCCACCCGATGAGAGATAGCTGCGTCAAGCCGCAGCACTCCAAGAACCGATGAACTACATTCGCAAACACGTTCAGCGCATGGCGGCCTACGTGCCCGGCGAACAGCCGAAGCTCGCGGGCCTCATCAAGTTGAACACCAACGAGAATCCGTATCCGCCCTCGCCCAAGGCGCTCGACGCGTTGCGTGCCGCGATTGACGGTCGGCTGCGTTTGTATCCGGACCCGAGCTCCAGCGGCCTGCGAGAGAGGCTGGCTACCCGTTATGGATTTGGCGCTGACCAGATCGTCATCGGCAACGGGTGTGACGACATTTTGAACCTTTGTGTCCGGGCGTTCTGCGGCGAGTGCGAGAAACTCGCGTACTTCTGGCCGAGTTACTCCTTGTATCGCGTGTTGGCCAATATTCAGGGCGCAACCCAGGTCGAGTTGCCACTGGACGAGAATTTCCAAATTAGGGCGCATCCGCCGTTGTTGGCGAAACTCGACGGCGTGAAACTGGTATTCATCACGCAGCCGAACGCGCCGAGCGGTGTCTGGCTGCCGCGCGTCGAGATCCAGCGCGTGATCGAGGAAACCGACGGAGTCGTTGTGATCGACGAGGCATACGTGGATTTCGCATCGGACAACTGTCTCGATTTTGCGCGCGAGCACGACAACGTGATCGTCGCGCGATCGTTCTCGAAATCTTTTTCATTCGCGGGGATGCGCATCGGCTGGGCGGTCGGCGCGCGTGAGTTGATCGGGGCGCTGGACAAGGTCAAGGACAGCTACAACGTCAGCCGTCTGAGCCAACTGGGCGCCGAGGCGACTCTCGACGATTGGAATTACTACCAGCACAACGTGAAGAAGATTTGCGCTACCCGGGAACGGGTCGGCGGCGCGCTGGCCAAACTCGGCTTCTTCGTTTATCCTTCGCAAACGAATTTCGTGTTTGTCCGTCCGCCCGCGACACGCACGGCAAAACAGTGGGTGGATGGCTTGCGTGCGCGGAGCATTCTTGTCCGGTGGTGGGAGACTGATCGTATCCGCGATTTCGCGCGGGTCAGCATCGGGACGGACGAGGAAATGGATCGGTTTCTGGAGGCAACAAAAGCGATCCTGTAAGGGTACGGCATGCCGTGCCCCTACGAGAATACCTATGAAAAAGCGAAGCGCAAAAATCCAACGCATCACCGCAGAAACGCAAATCTCTCTGTCGTTGACCCTGGACGGCAGCGGGAAAGCGCACGTCAGCACCGGCATCCCGTTTTTCGATCACATGCTGACGCTATTGGCCAAACACTCTTTGTGCGATCTGACCGTCAAAGCGAAAGGCGACATCGACGTGGATGCGCATCACACGGTGGAAGACGTCGGCCTCGCGCTCGGACAAGCGTTCGTGCTGGCGCTCGGGGACAAGCGGGGGATTCGCCGCTATGGCTGGGCGCTGGTGCCGATGGACGAGACGCTGGCGCAAGCCCGCATCGCGCTCGATTTCAGCAACCGGCCCTTCCTTGTGTTCGAGGCGAAGAATTGGAATCGCATTGCCAACGTCGCACTCGGTCGCAAGAAGGAATTCAGGGTTGGACTGGTGAAGGAGTTTCTGCAGGGGTTTGCAAACGAGGCGCGGTGCAACCTGCACGTGGATGTGCTGCGTGGCGACGAACCGCATCACGTTGTCGAAGCCATCTTCAAGGCGCTGGCCAAGGCGCTCGACCTCGCCTGTCAGCGCGACCCACGAGTCAAGGGCGTGCCCAGTACCAAGGGGAAGCTCTGAGTAGGGGAGTGGATGGGAGGCTTCCCTCCAAATGTAGGCCCCTGTAGCCGCACCCTTTATGGGTGCGCGGGAAACGCAGGCTGAAACCTGCGGCTACGGGAACCCAGGTGACGCGCCCCTGTGAAATCTTTGCGCGGCCAACCGGCGAAACTTCAATCCAGCCCCGGTGTTGAACCTCACATCGGACATGCAAACAACGCACATTTATGTTTCGCACAACGGCGAGGAATTCGGGCCGTATTACATCGACGACCTGCGGATTGATTTCGCCTGTGGCTGTTTGCTGGCGGGCGACCTCGCCCGGTACGAAGGCGCGACGGAATGGCTTCCGCTGGATTCCTTCCTGCGTTCGCCAGTCCCCGCCCCGGAAACGTCCGATACAACCTTTCTGACGATGGCGTCAGAGCAACTGCAGACATTCGTCCAACCAGCCCTGTAGCTGCTGGATTGTCTCCGGTGTTTCGTCGCCCATGTGGGCCAGACGGAAACTTTTGCCTTTGATCGGTCCGTAGCCGCCATCGATCAGGACGTTGTGCCGTTCCTTGAGCGTTTTCTGGAGCTTGGCGACGTCGATGTTCTTGTTGTTCTTCACGCAGGTGAGCGTGACCGACTCGTAACCGGCCTTCGGGAACAACTCGAATCCGCGAGATTTCGCCCAGTTGCGGGTCATCTGGGCCATCTTGAGATGGCGGGCGTAACGGTTTTCCATTCCTTCCTTCTCGAATTGCTCGAGCTTGTATTTCAACCCGTAAATGTGCGGAATGCTCGGGGTGGATGGCGTCATGTTCTTATCATGGTTCGCCTTGAATTCGAGGAAGTCGAAATAATACCCGCGGCCCGGAATCGTTTCGGCCTTTTTGAGCGCTTTCGGGCTGACGGCCAGCACCGCGAGTCCCGGCGGCAGTGCCCACGCCTTTTGCGTGCCGGCGAGGATGACGTCGATTCCCAGCGCGTCCGTTTCGATTTTCACGCCTGTCATCGAGCTAACGGTGTCGACAATGAACATCACGTCGGGATATTTCCGCATGACCTGGGCGATGTCGGCGAGGGGATTCATCAGTCCCGTGGAGGTTTCGTTGTGCACGAGCGTGAGCGCGTCGAACTGACCGGTCTTCAGTTTCGCGTCGATGCTCTCGGGCAAAATCGGCTGCCCCCACTCCACCTTCAGCGCTTCTGCTTCCTTGCCGCACCGTTTCGACACGTCGAACCATTTGTCCGAGAACGCGCCGCAGCAGCAGTTCAGCACTTTTTTGCCGACGAGATTGCGAACGGCAGCCTCCATCACGCCCCAGGCGGACGACGTGGACAGGAAAACGGGGTTCTTCGTGTAGAGAATCTGCTGCAATTTCGGCTGGATCGAAGCGTAGAGCTCCTGAAATCCACTGCCGCGATGGCCGATCATGGGCTGGCTCATCGCGTGGAAGGTATCCTCACCAACCTCCACCGGCCCAGGGATAAAGAGCTTTACGTGCGGCTTCATGTTGACACTGATCCTTTCTTTTTCTCGTGACGGGGCGACGTCTCCATCACTATAATTTCCGCGACGAAATATCAACCCAATTGCGATGGCGGGAACACTTTTATGCCCAAGACACTGAACGTCGGGATGATCGGCTACAAATTCATGGGGCGCGCGCATTCCAACGCCTGGCTGAAAGCGGACAAATTCTTCGACGTCAAGGCCCGGCCCGTGCGAAAAGTGATTTGCGGGCGGGACAGGGCGAATGTGGCGGCCATGGCGTACCGGTTCGGCTGGGAGAAGTTCGAGACCGACTGGCGCGAAATCGTCAACGATCCGACCATCGACATCGTCGATATCTGCACCGCCAACGACACGCACGCCGAGATCGCCATCGCCGCCGCCAGGGCCGGTAAAGCCATTCTGTGCGAGAAACCGCTCGCCCTCAATGTCAAACAGGCGAAAGCCATGGCGGACGCCGTCAAGAAGGCAGGCGTCGTCGCCATGGTCTGCCACAATTACCGACGGATCCCTGCCATCGCGCTCGCGAAAAAAATGCTGGAGGCGGGCGATCTCGGGCGGATCTATCATTACCGGGCGCGTTACGCCCAGGACCGCCTGGTGGATCCGAATTACCCGTTCGGCTGGCGGTTTCAGCGCCAAATCGCCGGTTCCGGGGCGAACGGCGATATCAACTCCCACATCGTTGATCTTGGCCGCTATCTTGTCGGCGAATTTTCCGAAGTCTGCGGGCAAATGGAGACCTTTATCAAGGAGCGTCCCCTGCCGGGCGAACCGAACAAGACGGGAAAGGTCACGGTGGACGACACCATCATGTTCATCGGGCGTTTTGCCGGCGGCGCGCTGGCCAATCTCGAAGCCACTCGCTACGCCCTTGGCCGCAAGAACGGCATCCAGATCGAGATCAACGGCAGCAAAGGCAGCCTTGTGTTCGACTTCGAAGACATGAACCGCCTGAAATACTACAACAACGGTGATCCCGCCGATCGCCGCGGGTTCCGGGATATTCTTGTGACGCAGAGCGGGGGCGTGCACCCCTACGTTGGGAATTGGTGGCCGCCGGGCCACATCCTCGGTTACGAACACACGTTCGTCCACACGATCGCCGACTTCATCAACGCGGTCGTTGACAGTCGTCCCGTGCAGCCGACCTTCGACGACGGGCTCGCGAACCAGATCGTGCTCGATGCGGTCGTCAAATCCGCGCGGGCGCGGAAGTGGGTAAAAACTGGCGGATGATTTGCAGTTTGCTAAAGTGCGCTGATGACCTGGAGCGAGATATTTTCCGTTTTTACCAAGCCGTTGTTTCAACTCGGCCAGACGTGGATCTCGTTGGCGACCCTTGTTCAGTTCATCGTCGTTGGCGGGATCGTCATCCTGGTTTCGCGGCTGGTGAGACGGCTTCTGCGTACGCGCGTTCTGGCACGCACGAAACTCGAGATCGGCCTCCAATACGCCATCGCCCGCATCGTCAGCTACGTCGTGCTGGCTCTCGGGTTCATTGTTGGCCTCGAAACCATCGGCATCGACCTTCGGTCGTTCACGGTGATCGCCGGCGCCCTCGGCGTCGGCCTCGGGTTCGGCCTCCAAAACATCGTCAGCAATTTCGTCAGCGGACTGATCATTCTCGGCGAGCGCCCGATCCAGATCGGTGACCAGGTCGATCTTGGCAGCAACACGTTGGGCAGGGTGATGCGAATCGGCGCCCGGGCCACGCACGTGCTCACCAACGACAACATCATGATCATCGTGCCGAACTCGGAGTTCATCTCGGGCCGGGTCGTCAACTGGACGCATGTCGACTCGCGTGTCCGCTTCCGGGTCGGCGTCGGCGTGGGCTGCGCCAGCGACGTCCGCCTCGTGAAGAAGCTTTTGTTGGAGGTCGCGGCTGACAATCCGCACGTGCTGAAGGATCCCGCGCCCTCGGTCGTCTTCCGGGAATTTGGCGAGAGCTCGCTGAATTTCGAGTTGCGGGTATGGTCCGCCGAAATGGCGCACAACCAGGGCACACTCGAAAGTGAGTTGAATTTCGCAATCTGGGACAAGTTCAAGCAGCACCACATCGAGATCCCTTTCCCCCAGCGCGATCTGCATCTCAAAGAGCCCCTGCAAGTACAGGTGAAAACGTCGTAAATCGGAGCAGGACCTCCTCGGCGCAACTCAGCGCTTTCATCGGTGTTTGTGTCTCAATAGACAGGGAACAATCATATGAAACATTCTTATTTCGTTTTCTCGGTTCTGATTGCGACGGTTGTGTTGGGCGCCGGTTGCTACACCCCGGAGGGCAATCCCGACCGCACGGCCACCGGAGCGCTGGCGGGCGGCGCCATCGGCGCCGGCACGGGAGCCATCGTCGGGAACTACGCCGGCCACAATACCGCCGCTGGCGCGGCCATCGGCGGCGCCATCGGCGCGTTGACGGGAGGATTGATCGGCCATTCGATGGACGAGTCGGAGCGCGAGCGAATGCGCGAGCAATCGCCACAGACCTTACAGCGGATCGAGCAAGGGCAGCCCCTCGGTTTGGCTGACGTCAAAGCCATGGCCAAAGCGGGCATCAGCGACGAGGTCATCATCAGCCAGATCCGCAATTCGCACACCGTCTATCACCTCAGCACGGCCGAGATCATCGATTTGAGGGACGCCGGCGTGACCGAAAGGGTCATCGATTTCATGATCAATACGCCGGCCACCGTCTCCGCCGCTCCGCCGCCCCCAACGTATCAGGAAAGCGTTGTCGTTGACCAGCCGCCGCCGCCGCCGATTGTCGAGGAAGTCTACCTCGCGCCCGGCCCCGGCTATGTTTGGGTCGGCGGCTCCTGGACCTGGTACCGCGGGCAATGGGTGTGGATGAGAGGTCGTTGGGCATGGCCCCCTCATCGACGGGCCCTCTGGATTGGCGGTCACTGGGAGCGTCGGGGCGGCAGCGGAGTGTGGATTTCGGGTTACTGGCATTAGCCTCCGTCGCAGTCAGATTTGACGGCGATCACCAGAAATCGCGGACAAGAGTCGGTGTCGGCACCCAGGGAGCTTTGGGGCCCCACTTGACTTCGAAAGTCTCGCAGGCTCGGCTTTGTCGCGCCCGGTCCGGGCAGGCTCCTCACTTCATCGCAGTGTAAACACGGTGAACGTCGTCGTGCTCGTCGATGGCATTGAGGAACGCAACGACCTCCGGCCGTTGGCCCTCGGGCACTTCCACGGCGTTCTTGGCGACGTAACTCATCTCGGCCGTGGTCACGGTCCACTGCGCTTTTGCCAGAAACTTGGCCACGGAGTCCAAATCGACCCGGTCGCAGAAAAACCGGGCGCCGATGTGGTCTGCGGATGACTCTTCCGCTTCCAGAGGTTCGACATTCTGCGCGCCCGCTTCAATGGCAACCGTCTCCAGGTCGAGAGACTTGTCCGCGTGATGGGCTTCGACGACGCCGACGTGATTGAACATCCAGCTCACGCTGCCCATGGCGCCGAGCTGGCCCTGTTTGAAGAGCACTCGGATCTCGGGCGCGGTGCGGTGACGGTTGTCAGTCAGACACTCGACGATGACCGGAACCTTGTGCGGAGCGAATCCCTCGTAGGTGATGAGTTCGTAATTGACCACTTCGCCGGTGAGCCCGGCTCCCTTTTTGATCGCCCGCTCAATCGTGTCGCGGGGCACGGAATGTTTCTTGGCGGCCTCGACGGCGGCGTGGAGCCGCGCGTTCATGTGCGGATCCGCGCCGCCGAGCTTGGCGGCCACGACGATTTCCTTGGCCAGCTTGCCGAACACCTGGCCGCGTTTGAGCGCGCTCGCTTCGCGTCCCTTTTGTTTCCATTGAGCTCCCATGACAGGCCAGTCATAGCAGGCAATCGGACCCGCCGACAAGCGCGAAACGCACGGGTGGAACCGGGGGGACACCTTCTTGACACTGCCACCATGATTGAGGAGTCGTGGGTAGGGACGGACCGCCGGGCCGTCCGAATCCACGGAACAACGCGGCGCGCCCGGCGGTCGCGCCCTACCAACAGGCGCGGTCGGTAGTGGTATCAAGATACGCCCGAACCGGGGGACCGCCGCAGCGTTTTAGTCTTCGACAAGGTCGCGATTAGCGCGTATGTTTGCCGACTCATTACGAACAAAAGGACATCTTCATGAAACCAAAAGTGATTTCATTTCATTACACGCTGACGGATCCGACGGGTGAGACATTGGATTCCTCAGTCGGCAAGCCGCCGCTGACCTTCATGCAGGGTGTCGGCCAGATTATCCCGGGATTGGAAGCCGAAATCGGCAAGATGAAAGTCGGCGACAAAAAGAAAATCGAAGTAAAAGCCGGGCAGGCTTACGGGGAGCGCGACCCCCAGGCAGTGATCGAGGTGCCCATCGAGAAGATGCCGAAACAGGAAATTCACGTGGGAGAGCAATTTCGGGCGGCTCAACATCCCACGCCCCTGACCGTGACGAAGGTGACCGCCACCCACGTGACGCTCGACGCGAATCATCCCCTCGCCGGAATGGATCTGACCTTTGACGTGGAAGTGACGGAGATCCGGAATGCCACCGACGAGGAAAAGACCCACGGTCACGCCCACGGCCCCGGCGGCCACCATCATCATTAGCCCGCCTACGCGTCCGCCATGGCGTGGCCGGCGATCCAGCCCGTGGTCCAGGCGGCTTGAAAGTTGAAGCCACCGGTGATGCCATCAATGTCGAGCAGTTCACCGGCAAAAAAGAGTCCCGGGCAGATCCGGCTTTCCATGGTCCTGAAATTCACCTCGCTCAATCGCACGCCGCCGCAGGTGACAAATTCCTCCTTGTTCAGGCTCTTGCCGGTCACCTGAAATTCCGTGCGGACCAACTGCTGGATGAGACCGTGCTGCGCCGCGCGCGTGAGCGAGGACCAACGCGTGTCCCGCTTGATACCAGCGGCGATCGCCAGTTGTTCCCAGAGCCGGGCCGGCAACGGCGGGACCGGTGTATTCACCACGAGTCGGGCCGGTTGTTGTCGGCGTCGCCACTCCAGCTCGGACGCGATCTCTTCCGTGCCGAGGTGAGGCAGCCAGTACAGGTGCAACGGAAACCGGTAATCGCGATCCTGCAATACCCGCGCTCCCCACGCGGAAAGTCGAAGGATCACCGGGCCGCTCAAACCGGTGTGCGTCACCAGCACCGCGCCGCGCTCCCGCAACTCGGTGTCCGGCACCGATGTTTCCACCGACTCCACCGAGATCCCGGCGAGTTCCAGCAACCACGGCGTCTCCAGATGAAATGTGAACAACGACGGCGCGGGCGGCTCCAGCGTGTGCCCGAGTGAGACCGCGAACTGACCGGCGGAAGCCGTCCGGCACCCTCCGGTAGCCAACAGTAGCCGGTCACAGGACAGTGTCTCGCCGTCGGACAACGTAAGTTCAAAGCAACTATCGGTGGCACAGGCCTCCGTGCCACCACAACCTTTGCTGTTTGTGGAGTGAATCCCAGTCACTTTCTCCACCCGGCACCCGGTCCGCAACTTCACCCCTGCCGCTTCCGCGGCGCCGACGAGGCAATCGATGATTGACTGCGAGGAGTTGCTGAGCGGGAATACCCGACCATCACACTCGGTGTTGAGTTTCACGCCCCGGCCTTTGAACCAGGCGACCGTGTCGGCTGCCCCGAATCGTTGGAACGGTCCGATCAACTCCTGTTCGCCGCGCGGGAATCGGGTCGCAAACTCCCGCGGATCGAAGCAGGCGTGCGTCACGTTGCAGCGGCCGCCGCCCGAAATCCGGACCTTGCCAAGAAACTCCACTCCCTTTTCCAGGAGGGTGACCTCGGAGCCCGGCAGCGCCTCGGCGCAGGTGATGGCCGCAAAGAACCCGGCAGCGCCTCCGCCCACCACGATGATTCGTCGCGAACTCATAGGGCTCTCTTTTTCGACCTGCCGGCATGCAACCCGGCTTCGAGCTGGCGCAAATCCCTGGGCAACGCGGCAGTCCACGCCATCCGCGTGCCGGGTTTGTCCGGGTGTTCCAGAGTCAGAATCTCGGCGTGCAATGCCTGGCGCGGGAAATCGATTCGCGGGGCTCTCGGCGCGTCGCTGTGGTACTTCGGATGATACGTCCGGTCGCCGACCAGCGGCATGCCGGCATAAGCGGCCTGGGCTCGGATCTGATGCTTGCGACCTGTCTCCAGTCGGAGCCGGAGCTTGGTGATGACCGACCGGTTGCCGGCCTGCGGAAACTCCGCAATGACTTCATAGTGCGTAATCGCCTCGGTGGCGTTGTCTCCGGCGAGCTTGGCTTCCGCGGCGGAGATGACGAATTGGCGCAGTTCGTCTTCTCGCAATTTCAGCCAGTTCCGCCAGGTGCCCTTGGGTTGTGGTGGCCGGCCTTCGACGTAGGCAACGTATTCGCGCTGCATCGAGTGCACCTTCAACTGGTCGATCAGTTTCTGCCGTGCGGCGGGGTTGATCGCCATGCAGAAGACTCCGCTGGTGTACTGGTCGAGCCGGTGGACCGGCAGCGGTTGGAGTCGACGATACACCGGCGGCAACGAACGGCCGCGCCCGTCCAGGCCACGGTCGTAAGAGCGAAATTTGCCGGCGAGAAAATCCGCCAGGATGCTGAGCGCGGACAGGTCGCCATCTTCCGCGGGGACCGAAAGCAGACCCGGGCCCTTGTTCACAATGGCGAGTGCGGCGTCGAGATAGAGCAGGTTGACCCGTGGATGAATCTGCCAGCCGGCCGGGCCGCAATCCAAAGCGGTGGCGCGGCGGTCGAGCAGTTCCAATTGCTCGTGTGGATCGGGAATCCGATGATTCGGCTTTCGGATGATCACGCCGTTCACGCTGACCCGGCCCGCGGCGATCCATTGTTTGGCCCGTTTCTTCGGCGTGTCCGGGTACTTCACAAGCAACCAATCGAGGAGCGGGCGGTCCCTGTTTTCGTTGGTGATTTCCGTTGTCATGCGCCAGCGCCAGCATGCGACCAGATCCGCCGGAGGTCAATCGGAATGGCCGGTAACAGGATTTGGGGTGCGCACATCAGGATTTGTAGGGGCCTGCGCCGTCCCGAAAGCCTTCGGGGCGGCCTACAACAAACCTTCGATCAGTTCCGGGACGCCATTGTAGGCCGCGTGCCCCCACGCGGCGTCCCGTTTTCCACGGGTCCGAATTATCTTGCTCAAAACCTGAAGTGCACCTGGCTTTGTGCTTGTGGCGTCAAGCCGACAGCGATAACGTGCTCGCCATGAAAGGACTACTTGTGAATGCAGGCTCCTGATGCCCGCCGAGATAGACGCCAAACTGGCGTCTTTTTTTGCGCCATTATGGTGCCGAATTCATGTTAGATGGCATGAAGACCATCGTAGTAATTTTGCTTTGTCTGGTGGGAGCGTGGTTGGGACTTCTTACCATGCATACGCCTGACTGGGCGTTCAATATCGGACTGAAGGTAAGCCACTGGCTTAACCCCGTGGTTCATCTTGTTGGACTAGCTTTGTGCATCTGGGCGTACCGATCCAGTAGGAAGGCAGGTTACCTCCTCGTGGCCCTATATTTCCTACTGGCAGTGTGCAGCTTGACCCTTGTCCCGGCCGTCAATAGGGCGATTGCGGCACGGCAGCCTGAGAGGAGGCTGGCTCAGGAAGTCGAGCACCAGTACATCCAAGAGTTGGGGGCACTCAGCGAGAAGTACTATCCTTCAGGCCCTCCGCCGGGACGAATCAATATCCCGTTTCCTCTCGGACCGATTATCTTGGTGTTGGGGGTTTGGGTCTTGGCGAAGCGTGAACCTCAACGGGAAGCCGAACCAATCGCTGGAGGCAACGCGGCTCCGCCGCGCGCCTCAACTTGAGCGATCGATGAACTGGCGTCGGAAAAGTGAAGATGCATCTTCGCTGGGAGCCGGACTATTGGAAGTGCGCCGCTGAGCAGTTCCATGCCCAATCTCTAATTGTGGGTGACCGTACCACCACCCGGTCAGAGCGGTAGGGCGCGACCCCGATAAGGAATCGGGGCGGGCACGCCGGGCGCCGAGTTCTTCCCGAGGTTCGGACGGCCCGGCGGTCCGTCCCTACCCACGACTTGTCAGTCACGGTGGTAGTGCCAACATGCGCACAATTGCGATCCGAACATCATTCCCGCATTGATTTTGCCGCCGGTTGTGCGTTAATGGCCTCCCGAATCCGATGGGAACCAAGGGCATCATTTTCGACATGGACGGCACGATCACGGCGCCGGGTCTCGACTTTGCCGGGATCAAGGAGGCAGCGGGCATTGGCGACGTCGATATGTTGGATTACCTGCGTGCGGCGACGGGCGCGGAGTACGAGCGCATTCACAAGCTGCTGATGCGGTTCGAGGAGGGTGGCGTGGCCAATGCGAAACTGAACCGCGGGGCGCGCGCGCTGTTGAACGCGCTGGCCCGGCGGAAGATTCCCACGGCATTGCTGACCCGCAACTCGCGAAGATCGACGGACGCCGTTTGCCGCAAATTGAAATTGAAGTTCGACATGACAATCACGCGCGAGGACGCGCCCCACAAGCCGGCGCCCGAGCCGATCTGGAGGATCGCGAAACGCTGGAAAGCGCAGCCCGGGGAATTATTGATGGTCGGCGATTACAAGTGGGACGTGCTGTGCGCGAAGAACGCAGGCACGCCGTGCGCCATTTTGATGAACGGCAGCGGCGTTCCCGATTGGGCGAACGAGGCGGAGTTTGTCATCACCAAGTTGAGCGAGGTGATGGACGTTGTTAAAGGATGAATGCAGAATGATGAAGGATGAAGAACGGCAAGAGGGCTCTCGGGCGAGGAAGAAGAATTCATCCCTCATCCCTCAGCCCTCATCCTTTGCTTTCGTGGTGGGATTCGTGACTTGCCCGTCGCGGGCCGAGGCTCGCAAGCTGGCGAAGACGGTTCTAACCAAGAAACTGGCGGCATGCGTGAACATTTTGGACGGCATGGAGTCTCATTACTGGTGGCAGGGGAAGCTCAAACAATCCAGGGAGTGTTTGCTGTTGATCAAGACGACACAGTCACGGACCGCCGCGGCAACGAAGGCGATCAAGGCCGCGCACAGCTACGAGGTTCCCGAAGTGATTTTTCTGCCGATCGTGAGCGGGGAACGGAATTATCTCAAATGGATCAGAAAGTCCGTAGTGGGGAGAGTGTCATGTTGAGCTTGTCGAAACATCTCTTCTGGTGCGTTTGTGAGGCCCTTCCCCTTTGCGGCTCAGGGCTTCGGCGGGACCCTCAGGGTGACCGGCTTGGAGCGCCTAACAAAACTGTAGCCGCAGGCTTCAGCCTGCGTTGGGAACGCGCACCCATAAAGGGTGCGGCTACGGGAGACGCGGTTTTGTCAGGCGCTCTTAGGAAATGGGTGGTTTGCGCCGTTTGTCTTTTGATGGCGTTGGTCTCGATCGGCCGGGCGGACCGGATTGACGATCTCATTCAACAAATCGGCAGCACCAACGACGAGGAGCGCGCGGAGGCGGTCGAGAAGCTGACGCAGGTCGGCGGGGCACGCGTCGAGAAACAGTTTCGTCAGATGCTGGAGTCGAAGAATCCCGAACAACGCCAGATGGCGGTAGTGGGGCTGTTGCCGGTCAGTGATGCCGACGAGGATTTGGAGCGGGTACGATCGCGGTTGAAGGACGAAGACCCGACCGTGCGATGGTCGGCGTCGCTGGCCCTGGGCCAGAGCGGGCGGACGGAAGCGATCCCCTGGCTGCAGGAGGCCGCCAAGTCGGATGAATCGGACACCGTGAAAGAGGCTGCCACCGACGCGGTGGCGAAACTGGAGTTGAGCATTCATTGGGTGCGGACCTTGCCCGAGGCGCTGAAGCAGGCGCGCGAGTTGAACAAGCCGGTGTTGGCCTATTGTTACTCACGAGGATCGGAGTATTGTCAGAAAATGGAGGAAGGATTGTTCACGGATCGGGCGGTGCTCGACGAAGCGGAGAAATTTGTGTGCGCCCGGGTGAACGTGGTCGCCGGTGCTGACGAAGCGAGGAAGTTCGACGTGCGCGGTGCGCCGACGATTCTTTTGTTGGATGGCGCGGGCAACGAGATGGCGCGGGTGACGGGGTTGGTGGACAAGACAACCCTTTTGGCTAAACTCTCGGAAGGGCGTCGGAGCAAGCTGACGTTCTTGCAGGCGCGGAGACTGGCGTTGAAGGATCCTGCGAACGTGCAAGCGAACTGGAAGGTGGCAGAAACCTATCTGGAGGAGGCCCGCGAGGACCTGGCCGAGCAGCCCTTGCGCAATGTCATCGAGCACGACGGGGAGAATCGGTATGGGTATACCGACAACGCCATGTTTGCGCTGGGATTTGTCCTGGGAAAACGCGGCCGGTACGCGCAGGCGGTGTACTGTTTGACGCATCTGATTGAACGCTGGCCGGGATTCAAGGACAAGGACAAGGCGCTGTATTGTCTGGGACTGGACCAGTTGGCGTTGGGGCAAAAGGAACCGGGACGGGCGGCGTTGGAAGAGTTGGTCCGCGAATTCCCGGGAAGCGCGATGGTCAAGCCTGCTCAGCAGGCGCTGGATAAACTGGGGAGCAAACCATGAGAAGATTCGTCAAGACGTGGAGCATCGTACTGGGCCTAACGTTGGCCGTCAGCCAATTGGCTGCCGGGGCGGAATTGACCGCGCGCGACAAGACTGCCATCGACGAGGCCAACAAGTTTGTCGAGCGCGGCAATCAGTTTGTGAAAAGCGGTTCGCTCCCGCGCGCACGGGCTGAGTACCAAAAAGCTCTCAAGATTTTCCCCCGGCATCTCGATGCGCTCTACAACCTGGCGATCGCGTTCGAGAAGCTGAACCAGAAGAACGAGGCGGTTGAGACCTACAAACGGTATCTGGAGATCAAGCCGGCCGATCCGGATGTCTGGACCCAATTGGGTGTGCTCTATGATGAAACCGGCAAGAAAGCCGATGCACAGGCGGCGTACGAAAAGGCGCTGGCTGTGGACCCGAAGTTCGGACGCGCCCACAATAATCTTGGCGTGTTATTGGAGGAACAGGGCAAGCTGGACGAGGCTCAGCAGCATCTGGACGCGTTCGTCCAGATTGAAGAACAGGCAGGCCGTCACAACGGCGACGCCTATTACAGTCTCGGTTGCCTGTATCTCGCTCGTGGCCAAATCAAGAATGCCAAGAGCCTGCTGCAAAAAGCGCTCGATGTCGATCCAAGCATCCCGTATTACAACAACGCGATGGGGGACACGTACCTGGCGGAACAACAGCCCAATCTGGCCCTCTTCCATTACAGGAAGGCGATCGAGATGGACGGGAAATATGCGTTGCCGTACAGTGGGATGGGAGACGCTTACCGCCAACTCAAAGACACTGACAAAGCCGCACAATCGTACCGGAAAGCGCTGGAACTGCGCTCCGATTACGATGTTGTGCATTACAAACTGGGCCTGCTCTACGAAGACTCCAATCCGGCAGAGGCGATAAAAGATTTTGAAAAATACCTGAAATCTGGTAAGAATCCCGGGTACCAGAAGACGGCGACGGAGAAGCTCGAGAAACTGAAACAGGCAAATCAGGCGCAGCCAAAGCAATCGTAGGTCTCATCATGTCACAACATTCAAGTTTGAAGTCGGCAAATAAGATCCAGGCGCGACGCAACGTGCTCAAGCGATTTGAGCGCGTCGAAGTGCTCAAGAAGCAGGGCCGCTGGAAGCAGGGCCAGCGCGTCTTCGGTCTCCCCAAGACCAAGCCGGAGTAACGCGGTCGGGACGGACCGCCGGGCCGTCCACTGGCTGTAGCGACGGCTCGCCCGGCGGTCGAGCCCTACCATCTCTATATGCCTCCCGTTCGCCTGCAAAAATTCCTCGCGGAGGCCGGCGTGGGCTCCCGCCGTGCTTGCGAGCGACTCATCCAGGAAGGCAAAATTGCCGTCAACAGCCTGACGGTCACCCTCCTCGGCACCAAGATCAATCCCGACGCCGACCGCGTCACGGTCGGCTTGAAACCGGTCGGGGTGCAACGGAAAGTTTACCTCGCACTTAACAAACCGGCAGGCGTTCTTTGCACCAGCCGCGACACCCATGGACGCAAACGGGTGCTCGATCTGTTGCCGAAATCGCTGCCCCGATTGTACACCGTGGGCCGACTGGACCGGGACACGGAGGGCCTGCTGTTCCTGACGAACGACGGCAGTTTTAGCTTGCGGCTCACGCATCCGCGTTACAAGATGCCTAAGACGTATCTGGCTGAAGTCGAAGGAGCGTTGACAGTCGAGCAAACGGCCCGGTTGATCGAGGGGATTCCCAGCGAAGGGCAGTGCTTGCGCGCCGAAAAGGTTTTTGAAGTACACGATCGCGGTTCGAATACCGAATTGCAGTTGGTGATCCGCGAGGGCAAGAAACGCCAGATCCGCCGCATGATGAAAGCCATCGGCCATCCGGTGGTTCGACTCACGCGGTTGTCGATTCAGTCGGTTAATTTGGGGGAATTAAAAACAGGACAATGGAGGTATCTCACAGATGAAGAAGTCCGCAAACTCATGCATTTGTCGTCGCCTGAAAATCCTTAGCGCTTTGCTGGCCTGCGCGGCGCTTCTCGCAACCGCGGGCGCCCGCGCTGATTCCATGATGCCGCAGACGGCGCCAGCAGCCAGCGCTGGCAGCGTCGGCATTGGCACGGTTCTCAAGAACAAAATCAACGTGCGCGCTCGTGCCGGCAAAACGGCGGAAGTCGTTGTCCAGGTCAACAAGGGCGACACGCTGGAAGTGTTGGATCGCAAAACGATCCAAGAGGGCGGGAAATCGATGGAATGGCTGCACGTCGTGCTGCCCGGCAGCGCCAAGTGTTACGTCAGCTCGAAGCTTCTCAAGAACGGGGAAACCACCACGGACGCTGTGAACGTTCGATGCGGACCGGGATCGAATTACAAGGAAGTCGGCAAGCTTGGCAAGGGCGATAAGGTTGAAGTCCTCAAGACCCACGGTGAATGGGCCCAGATCAAGCCGACCCCGCATTGCACGGGCTGGATCGCGGCCGAGTATGTGGAAGTGGCAGCGCCGCCCCCTACACCTGTAATCGTCACCCCTCCGGTGGCTGCAATGCCGGAACCGGCAATGCCGCCAGCAGCCGGGATCAAACCGGCCGTTCCCGAGGACGAAGTCCACATCCAGTACACGGTCAAGGATGGCATCTTCGAGCCGGTCAAGGACGAGGCCAATGCACCGGCTTCGTACCAGTTAAGGACCGAGGAAGTCGCAGGCCGTTCGTACCGCATCGCCTATCTGGACACCACGGAAAAGAATCTGGCCCGCTACGAAGGCAAACACGTGAAGGTGTTCGGCAACGAACGCTGGCGCAGGTCGGAGCGGTACCCCGTCATCCAGGTCGAACGCATCGATATGATTTGGTGAGGTTAGCCGCATGGCCGCCAAACTGATTGACGGCAAATCGATCGCGGAACAGATCAACGCCGAGACCGCCGCCGAGATCGTCCGTCTCAAGGCGCAGCACGGACTGACGCCGGGGCTGGCTGTCCTCCTCGTCGGCGACAATCCCGCCAGCGCCGCGTACGTCGCGTCGAAGGACAAGATGTGCGCCCGGCTTGGCCTGCATTCCGAACGCATCAACCTGCCGTCGTCCACCCAACAGGGCGAGGTGCTGGGGATCGTCAACGATCTGAACTTCAAGAAACAGATTCACGGCATCCTCGTTCAATCGCCGTTACCGTCGTTGATTTCGGAGGAAGCGATTTTCGCCGCCGTGGATCCGACGAAGGACGTGGATGGGTTTCATCCGCTCAACGTTGGCAAGCTCGCGCTGGGTGATCCCACGGGTTTTGCGCCGTGCACACCGGCCGGCGTGCACCAACTTCTCATCCGCAGCCATGTCCCCATCGAGGGCGCGCACGTGGTGGTGTTGGGCAGAAGCCGCATCGTCGGCCGGCCCGTGTCGTTGATCCTCTCGCAGAAGGCGAAGAACGCCAATGCCACCGTGACCGTCTGCCACTCGCGCAGCCGGAATCTGGCAGAGATCTGCCGATCCGCCGACATTCTAATCGCCGCCATCGGCGCGCCGCGATTCGTAAAAGCCGACATGGTAAAGGAGGGTGGGGTCGTGATCGATGTGGGCATCAACCGCGTCGAAGACAAGACCGCCGAGAAGGGCTACCGGCTCGTCGGTGATGTGGATTTTGAAGCGGTGTCCGCGAAGGCTTCCCTGATCACGCCCGTGCCCGGCGGCGTCGGCCCGATGACCATCGCGATGTTGATGCACAACACCGTCCGCGCCGCGAAAATGCGGCACGGGATGGTGTAGTTCGCTGGAGCAGGAGAGCCGTTACTCCGTCTTCTTGGCTGGTTCTTCGAATTTCTTGGCTGCGTCGGCAGGCACTTCCACCTTGGTCGAACCGATGTCCTTGATCTCGGTAGTCGTCGTGCGATTGACATCCATGTCGTTGCCGTTGAAGTTGACGCTGCCCTGGACGGCGAACTCATACTTCGAGAGGATGCCGTCTTTGACCCAGAATTTCACCGAGCCTTTGGGATTGGTCACGGTAGGAGCCTGACCGCCGCCTCTCCGTCCTCCGCTGAACGTCAACAATCCTTTCGCGCCATCCTCGGTCAGATCGCCGGAATACACATCCCCGTCTTTCTTGATTTCCTTCGTCTTGGAGATGAGATCCTGGGCTTCCGCTGCGGGCGCTTTGAAGGTGCTCAGCCTTCGTGCCATGAACGTCCCCGGGCCCGAGTCGCCATTGGCCAGCTCCGCCAGGGATTGCCAACTGCCTTCCATATTGATGGCGCCCTTGTCGCCTTTCAGCACCGCGTCGGTTGTGTTCTCACCGCGGGTCATGGACAGTCGGGTGTAGCCGCCCTTCACGATCTTGCCCTCGGTTGGCCCGGGACGGAACGGGCTTCCTTCGGGGACCGTCACGGTTGTTTTCCAACTGTAGTTGCTTTGATCGGCAAGTTTCCTGGCAGCGTTGGCAACATCATTGGAGTCCGCTGCCAGCAGCGATCCCGCCAGGAAAAAAAGTATCCCGAAAACCAGGCTACGTTTCATTGAGCACCTCTGGGTTGTGCGCGTTTGCGTTCTGTGGCGCCCCGCATCCGTTCTCGTGGAGCGCATCGGATTACTGCTCTGGGCCGGCATCCTAAGCCTGTGCGCCCCAGTTGCAAGCAGAATTCATTTGCATGGGGACCGGAGGGTGCGCGTCAGGTTTTGAGCAAGGCGCTTCGGACACGTGGAGAACGGCGCGCCGCGTGGGGTCACGCGGCCTACAACCGGCGTGTCGAATCCGATTTATTGTAGGCCGTGTGACCTCACACGGCGCAGGCGCCTACGAATCCTGATGTGCGCACGGATCCCGGGGGGATGGCCGTCGTCCCGCTCTCTACAGCGTCTCCGCCAGCCAGTCCAGCGTTTCGTCGATGGCGCGTTGTTCCCAGATGTGCCGGGTAAATACGTGATCGGCGCCGGGCAGGATGACCTTCTTGACAAGGCGCTTGGGAGATCGGAGGGCGCGCTCGTACAAGTCGGTGTGCTGGACCGGGACGGTTTCATCGCCCGAGCCATGAATCAAGAGTACGGGGCACCTGGACTTGACCACCTCGCGCAGGGGTTTCATTTCGGCAAACTGGCGGATGAATTGGACCCCCACCAGATTGCCTTCGTAATCGGTGATCCCGGTTTGGGCCAGCGACGCGACGGCTTCGGGCGTGGAGAGTCCGTCGAGAATACCCTCGCCCTCGGCGACCGGCGCCCACAGCGCCAGTGTCCTGACGCGGTTTTTTTCGCGCGCAACGACATGCGCGGCGATGGCGCCGCCCAGGCTCATGCCGATCAGGGCGAGACGGCGTGACTGCACCCGTTTGTGCCGGGCCAGAAACCGGATCGCCTCCAGCGCGTCGGCAATCTCGGAGCGGATCGTCAGATTCTCGAATTCGCCGGCGCTGTCTCCCGAGCCGCGGAAATCGAAGCGCAGACTGGCAATGCCGTGGTCGGCGAGACGACGAGACAGTTTCACAAACATGCGATGGCTCTCCGTCCGCGTGCCGGTGAATCCGTGCAGCAGCAGCGCGACAGGAAATCGGCCGCGCCCGTTGGGCAGGTGCATCATCCCCACGATTTGTTGTCCTTTCGAATCGAAAACGACGGGTGTTTCCATGGCGTCGGATACTAATGTGCCCCGGTTCAAAGTTCAAAGTTCAAAGTTCAGTGTCGGCGTGCTAGGTTGCGCGACTGATTATGCCGATTCAATGCGATTATCACATGCACACGCCGCTCTGCCAGCATGCGGCCGGGCCGGTCGAAGCGTACGTGGAACGCGGGATCGAACTCGGACTGCGCGAGATCGGGTTTTCCGACCATAACCCGCTTCCTCACGGCCTGGGCGCGAACGTGCGCATGAAGGAGAGCGAACTCGATGATTACGTCAACCACATCCAGGAACTTCGGTTCACCTATCGCGGCAAGATCGAGGTCCGACTCGGACTCGAAATGGATTTCGTTGACGGATTAGAGGGATACCTGGAAAAACAAATCGCCGCGTACCCGTGGGATTACATCATCGGATCGATCCATTACCTGGACCGGGAGTGCCGGATCGGTTCCTGGAGCCGGAAATCGCCGCTGAACATCGAGGCGCACTACGCGCGCTATTTCGAGCAAATGCGGAAACTGGTCCGCAGCGGCTATTGCGACATCCTCGCTCACTTCGATGTCGCCAAACGCATCGGGCGTCCTCCTCCGGAAAGTTCCGCCGCCGATATTGCGCTGACGCTGGAGGAAATCGCTCGGGCCGGCCTCTGCATGGAAATCAACACGTCCGGTTACCGCCACACGGACGTGGCGGTGCAGGAGCCGTATCCGGGTTTCCCCATCATCGAACAGGCATTGGCGCTTGGGATTCCGCTGACGGTGAACTCCGACGCGCACGCCCCGGACCAGTTGGGATTCCGGTTCGGCGAGGTCGAAGCTTTTCTAGGAAAGAAAGGCTGTCGTCAACTGGCGCGGTTCGAGCGGCGAAAGCGCGTGATGTACGAGTTGTAATCTCAGTCCTGGCCCTGTAGCCGCAGGCTTTACGCCTGCGTTTTTGGGCCATTCGCCGTCGCAACGGGGACGCACCCATGAAGGGTGCGGCTACACCGCTCCCGTTTCCTACGAAGCTGCTGGTTCGGGCTGCGTGGGATGGTCGATGCGCCACGAGACAAGGATGTAGAGCCCGACGCCGATGCAGATCGCGCTGTCGGCGACGTTGAACGCGGGCCAGTGGTGCGTGTCGACGTAAAAATCCAGGAAATCAATCACGTGACCCACGCGCACCCGGTCAATGAGATTGCCGACGATGCCGCCCGCGATCAGGCCAAACGCAACCGTGCTGCCTTTTCGATGAAGTTGAAACGAATGCCGAAACAGGTACAAAGCGAGAATGGTCAGCAGGGAGATCGCCGCCAGCAGATCGTTGCGCTTCTGGAAAATGCCCCAGGCCGCCCCGGTGTTTTCCGAATGCACGAGGTTGAAAAAGCCCTCGATGACGACGCGCTGTTCGTAGGCGCCGATGGAACGAATGACGAGAAGCTTGGTTGCCTGGTCGAGAAGAAGGATGGCTGCGGCAATGAGGGCGACACGCCTCACGCGTTACTCCTCCGACTCTTCGCCTTCGCCGCCTTCGTCATCGGAGTGTTCGGTGAACACACCCGTAACCTGGGCGGGACGGCGGCCTTCTTTCTCGACATCCGCCTGGCAGTTGATGCACAGGCGTGCGAACGGGACGGCCTGCAACCGCTCTTTGCGGATGGGTTTTTCGCACATGGCGCACAGGCCATAGGTGCTTTGTTCGAGCCGTTTCAGCGCCTCCTCGATCTCGTACAACGCCTCCTGCTCGCTCGAAACCAGGCTGAGAGCGAATTCGCGGTCGAAATTGTCGGTGCCCGCATCCGCCATGTGCAAACTGTACCCGCTCAATTCGCCCGAGGCTTCGCGATGGGTGCGTTTCAGGTTGTCGGTAGCCAGGAAATTCACTCCGTCGATGAGATGATCGCGCAGCTCCAGGAGCAGGTTCTTGTATTTGCCGATGTCATCCTTGGAAAGCTTGAGTTTCTTCGGTTCGCGTTGCTCGACTTCCGGCGGAGGGACAGCCTTGGCGACAGGCGGGCGCTTGGCAGTCTTCTGTTTCGAACCGGTTACGCCCTTCTTCGAAGCCATGGAACCTGTGCCCTTCCCTTTGCCCCTTGAGGCCGCTGCTTTCGTCTGTGTTGATTGCCTGGTTTTCTTCATAAATGTGCCCGCGCCTCACAGCGCTGCTTCCTCCACGTGCTCGATTACTTCCGCGCATCGCCCGCACAGCTCTGGATGCTTCGCGTCCGCTCCGACATCTTCTCTCCACCGCCAGCAGCGGACGCACTTCTTTCCGGCAGCGGGGGTGACTGTCACCCGCAAGGCGGCGCCCGACGTTTTGTTGACGCGCACCTGGGAAACGATCAGCACCGTTTCCAGCAACGGCCCGAAATCTTCCAGCCACTGACGCGTGGCTTCGGTGTCCGGCTCGATTTCGACCTGGGCTTCCAGTGACTTGCCAATGACTTTCTCCTGCCGCGCTTTCTCCAACTCCAGCGACGCCACCCGTCGCACTTCGAGCAACTTTTCCCAGCGCGCTTCCAATTCCGCATTGCCCAGACTGTCCTCGGCCACGGGAAACGCGGCCAGATGGACCGACTCCGTCTCCCGCGCCGGCAAAAACGCCCAAACCTCCTCCGCCGTGAACGGCATCACGGGGGCGATCAATTTCGCCAAAGTCGTCACGGTCCGGTAAATCGCCGTTTGCGCCGAGCGCCGGGCCGCCGAATCGGGCGAGAGCGTATACAACAGGTCTTTCATCACGTCAACGTAAAAGGAGGAAATTTCCACCGCGCAGAATCCGTTGACCGAATGGTACACGCGATGGAATTCGAAGGTCTCGTAGGCTTCGCCCAGCTCCGTCACCAGCCCCTGCAACCGGGACAACAGCCACCGATCGATCGACGACAGTTTGTCCGTGGGAACTGCGTCCCTGGCGGGGTCGAAGTCGTACAGGTTCGCCAGCAAAATGCGCAGGGTGTTGCGAATCTTGAAATAGGTCTCGCCGATGCGCGCGAAGATTTCCTCGGAGAGCGGGATGTCCCCTTGGTAGTCCTCGGATGTCACCCAGAGCCGGAGCACGTCGGCCCCGAACCGGTTGACGTAATCTTCGGCGTTGGCGGGTTTTCCGGCCGACTTGGAAATCTTCTGTTTCTTGCCCGTTTCCTCCACGTGGACGACCAGGAACCCGTGCGTCACCACCGTCTTGAAAGGGGAACGCCCTGCCGTCGCCATCGCGGTCAACAGCGACGATTGGAACCAGCCGCGGTGCTGGTCGCTGCCTTCCAGATACACGTCGGCGGGATAGGCCAGTTGCGGATGGGACTTCAACACCGCGCGATGGCTCACACCGGATTCGAACCAGACGTCCACGATGTCGGGACTCTTGTCGAGGTTGGCCGACCCGCAGGCGGGGCATTTCACGTCGCCGAACAATTCCTGCACGCTCTGCTCGAACCAGATGTCCACGCCCTGGCTCAGGACGCGCTCGCGGAATTTCAAAATCAACTCACGGCTCAGGATCGGTTTCTGACAATCCCGGCATTGGAGGAACGGCAACGGCACCCCCCACGCCCGCTGACGCGACACGCACCAGTCGGGCCGCTGTTGGATCGTGCCCGTGATGCGGTTCTCGCCCCATTTCGGCACCCACCGGACCTTCCGGACTTCGTCGATGGCGCTCTGGCGCAGGCCCCGATGATCCAGCGCGATGAACCATTGCTCCATCGCCCGGAAAATGATCGGGTTCTTGCAGCGCCAGCAATGCGGATACGAGTGGTTCACGTCGGCGCTCGCCGCCAACGCGCCGATGCTGCGGAGATGTTCGACAATCGACTTGTTCGCCTTGAAAACGTATTGGCCCGCGAACTGTCCAGCGTCGGCCGTGAACACACCGCCATCATCCACCGGTGCGAGCACGTCCAGCCCGTACTTCTGCCCGATCTCATAGTCTTCCGCGCCGTGGCCCGGGGCTGTGTGCACCATGCCGGTCCCCTGTTCGAGCGTCACGTACGGTGAGAGAACGATCGGCGATTCCCGATCCATGAACGGATGCCGGGTCACCAGCCCTTCGAGCTTTCTTCCCGGAATCTTTTCTTCAAGTTTGAGTTCAACCCCGCAGGCCTTGCCGACCTGCTCGACCAAACCCTCGGCCAGTATCCAGGTCTGTCCTTCGACAGATGTGGGTGGTGGCACAGGCGTCCCTGCCTGTGTAGATGACTGGGCGTTTACCCCGGTAACCTTCGCCCGCACATACATCAGGTCCGGATTCACCGCAATGGCGAGGTTGGCGGGCAGCGTCCACGGCGTCGTTGTCCAGATGACCGCAAATTCGTTGGCGCGATCCTTGATTGGGAACTTCACGAACACCGATTGCGAGGTGTGGTCGGCGTATTCGACCTCGGCTTCCGCCAGCGCCGTGCGGCAGGTGGCGCACCAATAGACCGGTTTCTTGCCGCGGTAGATGTAACCGTCGCCCACCATGTCCGCCATGGCGCCGATGATTTCGGCTTCGTACTGGGGACTCATCGTGAGATAGGGATGGTCCCAATCGCCGAACACGCCGCAGCGTTTGAACTGCCGCCGCTGAATATCGACGTAGGTTTGTGCGTATTCGCGGCAGAGTTTCCGCAATTCGGCCTGGGACAGCTTCGCTGCGTCCTTGCCGAGCTCCTTCTTCACCTTGTATTCGATGGGCTGGCCGTGGCAATCCCAGCCCGGCACGTACGGCACGCGAAACCCGCGCATCGTTTTGTATTTGACGATGATGTCCTTGAGGATCTTGTTGAGCGCGGTGCCGAGATGCACGTCGCCGTTGGCGAACGGCGGTCCGTCGTGGAGCACGAACAACGGCGCGTTGCTTCGCGCAGCCAGAATCTTCTCATAGAGCTTCTGCTCTTCCCAACGCGCAAGCATCTGCGGTTCCCGCTGAGGCAGATTCGCCTTCATCGGGAAGTCGGTCCTGGGAAGATTCAGGGTCTCTTTGTAATTGATTTGGCTCATTTCCCCCGCCAAAAGCGCGCTAAGGTATCATGCACCCCCGGATGTGTCAACGGCTGCCCGCCGATTGTCGCGACTTAATGAGAATGTCCCCATTGTAACTTAATGGAAATGTCCCTATCGGGGCGGGATGGCCGCAGCCATCCTGTCCCGGACATGGAGACATTGACAATGAGTCCGCACGAACGGGA